>Ga0209746_1001750_pt1 | contig 10220 bp, 7 predicted proteins | sample BarGraNGADG00211_3_FD_184496 | JGI IMG/M metagenome (GOLD analysis project Ga0209746, IMG submission 184496) | Arctic peat soil microbial communities from Barrow, Alaska - Barrow Graham LP Ref core NGADG0011-211 (SPAdes) (version 2) | ecosystem: Environmental > Terrestrial > Soil > Wetlands >...
AGAGTAGCAGACAGGAGATATGGCTGGCCGTCTTCAAGCTTGAGGCTCAGATCGAATTGGTCGAATGCCAGACGGTCTTGTTCAGCGAAATAGACGAGTTCTGAGAGGAAAGAAACCAACAGGCTTTCTGCATCCGGGGCGGAGGCGGTATATGTGCGCCTGACCCGCGGCTTTTCGGCCAACTTGACCCCTGTGAGGGCATTCATCCCTCTGGCGGTCTCCACGAACAGGTGGGTCAGGTCCGCGGCCCAGACGCGCAACGACCAATCCGCAGTGTGGAAAAGTTCTTCAAACGGCATGACTGAATTGTAATCGTTTTTAGGGGAGCAGCGTGTCTTTATCCGCCCGCTTGAAATGCGCCCGGTATGCGGCGGTTTCTGCCAGCAGGGTCTGAACCTCCACCCACAGCCGCGCCGCGCCGCCCAGATCGTTGATGGTCTTGCCGGTGGCCACCCAGAGTTGATCCTCTTCCTGGTGCACAAGGGCAATTTTCCCGCGGGATACCAGCCAGTTCAACCCTTGCTCAACCGTAATCCGGCGCTGCGAAGTCGCAGCCGCCAATTCGGCGTATGTCACTTTGCCTGCGCGGTGTGTAATGGCATATTTCATGAGACCGGTCAGGCGCGCCATGAATGCAGCGGTGTCATCCAGAAAAGGATGGGCGCCAACCAGGGTAACGATGTGCGGTTTGACGGTTTCCAGGGCCACTTGCAGTTCCTCGGGCGAAGGCGGGATGGTCCAGATGACAAGGTTGTCGGCGCGCTCCAGTTCGTTCCGGTCTTTCCCGCCAACATCTCTTTTTGCCTCTGCCTCCGCCCAGACCAGCGTTGACGGTTGATTGTGGAAGTTCGGCAGCAGCGTGAGCGGGTCTTTGACGTTTCGGTAGTCAACGATTTCCTGTTTTCGATTTTTTATTTCGACAGGCGGGGTCTCGATAACCCGGAAATCCACGAACTCCATCTGGACCTGGCGGCTTCCGCGCCAATCCGAGGCGCGGACAGTGTAGGCCAGGTCAAATTTTCCTTCGGGGAGAGTCTCTCCTGCGCCGTTCCACCATAATACCGTCTGTATGTTTCCGGTCTCGTCGGCCACGGCCAGTTTCAGGTGCTCTTTGTTCCGTCCGATCGTCGTGGTGGATTGCCTCGTCAGGCCGCGCGTAGCCAGGGTCAGTTTTTCGTTGCCGGGACCGAAGGGAGTCAGACTTTCGAGCGCGGCGGCCAGGTCGAGAGTGACTCCAGGCATGTCGAGCCAGGTGTCAATCCCGAGTTCCGCTTCTTCATGCGCGGCTTCGCCAAGCATCTTCCCAACGGTCTTGGATAACCTTCTGTTGAATTCGGGCAAATTTCCCAGATCCAGCGCGAGACCGGCCGCCATCGGGTGTCCGCCGAAATTTAGCAGCAGGTCTTTCTGGGCGGCGATGGCGGTAGTGATGTTGAGTCCTTCCACCGAGCGAGCGGAGCCGCGCGCCGGTTCATTGGCAGGTGTGGAGAACAGGATGGCGGGTTTGCGATAGCGTTCGACCAGCCGGCTGGCAACAATGCCAACCACCCCGCCGGGCCAGGTCGGGTACCCGAGAACGATTACGGGATTTGCCAGCAGGGCCGGGTCGGCGCGCAGTTGGGCTTCGGCGGCCTGCGTCACCTGGTTGCAAAGGAGTTGGCGCTGGGCGTTATAGTTCTCCAGTTGTGTAGCCAGCAGACGGGCGCGGCCGGGGTCGCTGGTGGTCAGCAGTTCCACGGCTGGGTTGGCGTCACCGAGACGGCCCAGGGCGTTGAGACGCGGCGCCAGCATGAAGCCGATGTGCTCCTCGGTCAGGTTGGCCGGGACGAGTTCGGCCATTTCCAGCATGACTTGCAGGCCGAGGCGTTGGGTACTGCGCAGGGCGGCCAATCCCTTTTGCACCAGGAAACGGGCGTCACCCTTGAGGATGGCCAGGTCTGCCACCAAACCCAATGCCACCAAATCGAGCAGTGAAGCCGGGGAACAGGGTGCGGAGGGGAAGCGGGCAATGAGTTCTTCTGCCAGTTTATAAGCCACACCCACCCCGGCGAGGGTTGCCAGCGCATGTTCCGGCGGCAGCAATTTTGGATTGACAACTGCGACAGCTTGCGGCAGGCTCTCCGGCAGGTCATGATGGTCGGTGATGACCATGTCCACGCGGCGCGTTCGGGCGTATTCCCCCGCCTCGTGGGCAGTGATGCCGGTATCGCAGGTCAGGATGAGCTTCGCACCCTGGTCAATGATTTCTTTCAGGTGTGGGAGGTTGACGCCGTGGCTCTCGCGCCCGCGCACCGGGATGTGGTAGGTGACATCCGCACCCAGGGCATGCAGGGTCTGGACGAGCACGGTTGTGGAGGTTTGCCCGTCCACATCAAAATCACCCCAAACGCAGATGGACTCGCGGGAACGGATGGCGCTTTCGACTCGCTCTGCGGCGGTGGTCAGTCCGGGCAGGTCCGCGGCCGGGGCGGGGGAATACGCCTCAGGATCCAGAAAGGCGCGGGCGGCCTCGGGCGTGCTCATCACGCGGCGGACGAGGGTCTGTGCGACGAGAGGGTGCAAGTCGGGCAGCGGGGCGGGTGAGTGGAGGGGAGTCGGTTCTATCCAGCGCATTGGGTTCTAGAACTCAATTTCGGCGATTTGCTCGAAGTTAATGTCGGTGCCGGTCAGTTCGGTTTCCCGTGCTGCAACCGGGACTACCACGTCGGCCATTTCATCCATCGTCCCCGCCTTCCCGCCGCGGTTGCAATACGAGCGGTAGGGACAATAGGCGCATTTCTTTTCATCTTCGGTCAGCGGGAAATGACGATGGTTGCCGATTTTGTTGATGAGACTCGTCAGGGCATCCCAGTCGCGTGTGTGCTGGGCGGGGTTGTAGGGGAAGCGCGCCGGTTCGGATGGGTAATCGGAATACCAATAAATCATCTCGATTTGTTCGGGATGGAAGGAAATCCCACCGTTCAAGGTTGCGCCGGCCTGGACAAGCATTGCCCGATAGACGCGCGTTTGCAGCCGGGCAGCCATCCATTCATCACGCGGGCGCTTGTGGTAGGTCTTCCAGTCATAGATGAAAGCTCGCTCTCCAGGTTTGACGGCAATCAGATCGTATTTCGCCAGCAGCCGGTACGTCCCGACCGGTGCAGCGAGAGTCAGTTCTGTACGCTGCGCGTAACCAGATAGTTCAAATTTGGTACCCAGATAGTTTTCCCACCAGCGCGACAAGTCGGGTGTATTTGCCAGCCGGGTCAGCTTCTCGGTGGGTAGACCAATCAGGTGCTGCTGTACCATGCGGTGGAAAAGCTGGCCTTCCTGTTGGCGGCGTTCGTTTTCAAGTGCCGGTTCCATCTCAACGGCGGGCCACTGCAACTGTTCGATATAGCGCAATTGAAAACGGCGCGGGCAATCGCTGTAATCTTGCAGGGATGACTGGGAGAAGGCAAAACTGGAAGGCAAGGAAGGGGAGACCATACCTCTATTTTACATGTTCTTGCATGGTTTGAGTTGTACGACAATTGCCCAATTCCCACCACCCAGCCCGGTAATATTTTTGACGGTAAATCCCTTCCCCAGAAAGACGAAGACCAGGATGGCAATCTCTGGCAGCATTCGGCTGTTGAGGAAGGATGACTCGACTGCTGGCATCTGGATGGACTGGATCCAGAGAGTGTACGCCAGAGCGGTGTTGGCGACGGTTATGAGCGTTGGTCAAGATGTAAATGGCATATTCTTTGGAAACCATACTTTCCGTTTCCTCGTGTCGTTGCGACGAGCCGCCGTTCTATGGCGGCGACGAAGCAAACTCATCGCACCTGCAAATTCTTTATTGGATGTGCCATGAGATTGCTTCATCGCTCCCTCCGGTCACTCCTCGCAACGACATGAATCTGGCATGGCACTCACTCCCTGCTTTCCCACCATCCCTGCAACGCCACAAATGGCATCGCCGGAGTCTGGTCGCCCTTCCGTCCCGTATTCCACGTCAGCACCAGTTCCTTCTTTGCCCGCGTGATGCCCACGTACAACAGCCGCAGGCGCTCGCGCACGTAGTCCAGCCGGGCGGACTGGGTGGCTGCGCCCTCGGTGTAGAACTCGTACTCACCGGTCGAAATGGCGGCTTCCAGTTGTGCCAGCGTCTCGGCCTCCAGGTTCAGGCCGGCGTGCACGAACCACTTCTCCGGGATGTAGCGGTCGTTGGGCTGTCCGGATGGGAAGTCGTAGTTGTTGACCGACATCAGGTAGACCCGGTCCCACTCCAGGCCCTTGGCCTTGTGCATGGTTGTCACCACCACCTTGCCGGCGTGGTGCGACGGGTCGAAGCCCGAGTCGTCCTCGCTGAAGCCCAGGAAGCGCCGTCCGTTACTGGCGATCAGGCTGAGTTCCCCGGTCAGTTCGGGCAGGCGCCAGTCGCGATGATCGTCGCTGACCTGGCGCAGCACCAGCGCCAGCTTGTGCGCCAGCGCCAGATCGTTGGGGGCGGTGAACAGATCCTGTGACAGGGTAAGGATCATCTGGTCAATCGGGAGCACGGTTGTCCCCTGCCAGCGGCGGACGAGCCCCCGGAATTCTTCCAGCTCTTTCAACATTGCCGCTTCGATTTCGGATCCTAAGCCTGCCAGCCAATCCCGATCCGTTCTCGGACTGACGAAAGTCTCCACCTGGCTGCATTTGCGGATCAATTCGGCGATCTGACGCTGGAAATCGGTGTTGGACTCTTCCTCTTCCCCGCGCCGCCAGGCCAGGTAAGCTCGCGCAAGTCTGGGTGCGGACTGCGGGTCGGCCAGCGCGCTGACGATTTCGCCCAGACGTCCGGCCGCGGCGCGGGTGGACGAGGTACTGCCGAGCAGTTCCACGAAGTCTATATTGCGGCGCTTGAGCGCCTGGATGACCTCCACGCCGCGCTGGTTACGGGGCACCAGCACTGCCACGGTCGAGTCCATGTGCTCCGGCAGCCACCGGTCAATAGACTTGACCACCGCCTCCACTTCCTCCTCCGGTGTGTATTTCTTACCGATGAGTTTGACCCCCTGCGGGTCGTCGGGCGGATTCGGTTGCGGGTCGCCCTCAGGCGCGGGCTGGATATACGGGACGGTCAGCGCATCCCGCACGGCCGGTTCGGGATGTTCGCCGTTCACCCACTTGATGAGTTGGTTCGCCAGGGCGATGATGCTTGGTTGACAGCGGCCCGAGTCAGGCAGTTCTTTATACTGGTCAGCTTCGGCGTGGATGAAGTCAAGCAGGTGCTGTGGGGAGGCGGTGGTGAAGGTCTCGAAGATGGCCTGGTTGGGGTCGCCGACGCGCACCCAGTTCCCACTTTCTCCGGCGAGAAGCCGCAGGATTTGCTCCTGCAGCTGGCTGGAATCCTGGGCCTCGTCTTCGAGGATGTACGGCCAGCGATAGCGCAATCGCTCCAGGAACTCGGCGTCGTTCTCGAGCAGGTCAATTGCCAGGCGGATCAGGTCGTCGAAATCCACTGCGCCGCGATAGGCCAGGGCGCGCTGGTAATCGGTGTAAATCGCCAGTCCCATCCCGGCTAAAGGTAACGGAGCGGGGGCCAGGTCCAGCAAGTGGCGCAATTTCTCCGGTGTCAGGCGGTTATCCTTCGCGGAACGGATGAAAGCCAGGGCGATGTTGGTCACCAGATCCGGTAACTGCTGGCGGCGCACCCAGTCACGCTGGCTGTCTTCCATATCCGCCAGGAGATAATCGTCCAGTTCGCTGGAATGGGCCTGCAGCCAGGAGTTGGTGGCTTCCTTGCGGATGAAATCGGCTTCGCGCTCGTCGAGGATGGCGAAGCGTTCTTCCAGTCCGACCGCGGCGGGTTTCTCGCGCACGATGTCGTGCGCCAGCCCATGCAGGGTGCGGACGCGGTAGCCGAAGGACATCGGTAGTTCGAGAAATTCTTTGATGCGGCTGGCGAAGTTATCCACCGCCGAGTTGACCAGGGTGACGATCAGCACTTCCTGCTCGTCGGCGATCCTGCCGGAGCGGATGAGCTGCGCGGCCAGGGCGCTCAGTGTGTGGGTCTTGCCGGAGCCGGGCACGGCGGAAATGCCCATTTTCCCGCCGGTGTAGGCGAGGATTTGGGTTTGGGCGGGGCGAGGGGTGAAGTTAGACATTAGCAACCAGCGGAGAATGATCAGTGGCTATTAGATACGATAAGCCGGGTTGGTAAAAGTGAATACCAATTGTTCAATCTACAGAAATCTATTTCTGTATTAATGAAGTAAATCTCAGGTATCTTACTATCGATTGGGTAGAAATATACTGCCTTGACCCCGAATATGCCGATATTCCATTTTGTGAGTTCAATAATTGGGAAGTATTCCCATATTTCCCTTTCGTTTCCTCCTGGCCAATGTTCTCCTCCCCACCGCTGAATATAATAATCTCTTATCTCGGATTGAGCATTTTGCGTTCCAGCCTTAAATCCCCAATATAGATATAAACATCTTCTTTCATGCCCGGATGCGTTTTCGTAAAAGCGATTTATCCCAGGCCCGACAAGATTAACATTTTGTGATCCCGGATAAATATCCAGCAGGATATTTGCAGCCCAAAGCAATAGAGGAATAGCAATAATCGAAAGTATTATTGATAAAATAATTTTCACCGAGTGCTTTTTCATGATGCAGTTATTCCATGTTGTATGTGTGGCGACTTTTTCGAAATTGCCTTCCGCAGCAGACTCAGCCGCCGACGGTAAACCGTCGTGCTAGTTTTACGAAGCCCGCTCAAGCGGGCTAGTCGGCTTTAGCCGACTTTGCAGGCATAGTCCGCTGGTTTACCGGCGGGCGGTGATGGTTGTGCCAGGCGGTATGTTTTGGGGCAGTGTGGCGATTGTGGGCTAAATCTGCTCCATCGCCGCAATCAGGCTCCCATCGGCGTGATGCCTTTTCTGATTTTGAATATATCGTACCACCGCGGACAGGTTTTTCTCTCCGAAAGACAGCACGCCGTATTCGTCCTGCCAGTAAAATTCAACATCGGGTTTGATGATGTGATTTATGTAGTGCGAACTATTCCCTTTGACTTCACCAACGAATTTTGCGACTGCGATTTTCGGCGGCACAGAGAAAGCGAGATGAATATGATCTATGATACCGCCAATGGCATAGGTTGTGCCGTCCAGTTCTTTGACTTTGGCGGCGATGGTGCGGTATAGGTCGGATTCAAAGGCGGGGAGGATTGTTGGCAGGCGTTCTTTGGTGCCCCAGATGAAGTGGTAGAGGAGTTTCCAGTATGGCATATGATGTTCCTAGCCTTTCAACCCGCACTACTTATAGCGTTGGCATGTAGGTGGCGCAGGTGTTGCCGCATCCGCCAGGGCAGACTCCCGGGCAATAATATGTTTCGCGGGTGCTGATGGCGCATGGCGGTGGCGTGCACTCGACCATGAATGTGGGGGTCGGGGTTGGGGTCGGGGTTGGGGTCGGGGTGGGAGTCGGGGTGGGAGTCTCGGTAGGTGTGAAGGTTCGGGTAAAGGTTGGGGTGAAGGTCAGTGTGTTGGTCGTAGTCGAAGTGAACGTTGGCGTCAGCGAGGGCGTACTGGTTGGCGTGGCAGGTTTGGTCGGGCTGGCGGTTGGCGTGCTGAACCAGCCGCCATTTTTATTGCTGAAGGAAATGATGGTGACACCAAGGATGATCGTCAGGATGGCGAGGATGCCGATAAAGGTTTTGGATTTCATAAGGTTCTCCTAAGGATTTAATGGTGTGACCATCGTCCCGCTGGCCGGAGCTTCCCATTCGGAGGCCAGGCGTGGCAGACCATTCTTGATCAATACCGGAACCGAGTCGTAGCTTTCTACACCAGCTGGGGTCAGCACCACGCGCAGAATGATGGTGGCGTTGACGATTCCCAGATTATCGTCAAAGACGAAGTTGCCCAGGCTGTGAGCGATCAGCCCGCCGTGATACTGTTCGATAGTTTGCAGGATGTGCGGGTGCGACCCGACCACCAGCGCCGCGCCGGCGTCAATGGCCGCAAGGGCCTCAGCCCGCTGGTGGGGGACGACATGGGGGTTAAGTTCGAAACCGGAGTGGAGCAGCACCACCACCACATCTGCATGGAGTTTGGCGGTGGCAACGTCGGTTCTGATCTGGTCCAGGTTGGCCCAGGCAACGCCGGGCTGGGAAGCGGTGGCGATCCAAGCATGCGCGTCGAACCCGGATAATTCGTTCGGTACGTCCACGTAAGCCAGGAAGGCCAGGCGCAGGCCGTTGCGCTCAAGAATGACCGGAGCGTGCGCCTCGGTGGCGTTTGCCCCGGCGCCCACGCTGGCGATCCCGTACTGCCCCAGGTTGTCGCGAGTGTCGAACAGGCCCTGGCTGCCATAATCCATGGCGTGGTTGTTGGCCAGGCTGAGCACGTCGAATCCGGCCAGCGCCAGGGCCTGGGCCGTCTCCGGTGGAGCGGCAAATGTGTAGCTTTTGGGCTGCCGCTCGCCGCTGGCCGTGAGAGCACATTCCAGATTCCCGACCAGCACATCTGCAGAATCGAGCACAGACTGGACTCCGGCGAAGACGATTTCAGGACCCCGGGCCTGCACCTGATCCCCGACCGTGCGCGCCAGCATAATGTCGCCCACCGCCTCCAGATTGACATGCAGACTGGGAGGGGGTGTGGGTGTGCCGGTCGGTGCGAGGGTGGCCGTTTCCGCGGCAGCAGATGTGGGAGTGTCTGAGGCGGGGGTGAGCGTATCGCTTTTCGGAGGGAACGGAGTCCGCGTTGCGCTGGGGCCCAGGGGCTCAGGGTTGCTAACCATGTTCCCGGCAGGAGCCGCGCAGCCGGTCAAGAATGCGGCGATAAGAAATATGCGTTCCAGGATGCGATTAATTCTCATTCTGTATCTGGATCTCCAACTGCATCTTCCAGATGGCTTTCAACAGCGGACCGCGCTGCTCGAAGCCCGATTCACCCAGGTCACTCAGGCCCAGAAAGACGCGGCTCCGGCAGCGGTGTAGAAGGCCAGTCACGAGACGCGCCAGCGTCTGCTGGTTGGCGGCCTGGTCATCGGCGTCGGTCCACGGCCGGTCTCGCTCCCACGAACGGCTGAGCACATAGGGCTGGGTCAGCGGCTGGAACAGGCGCTCCCACCAGCCGCCCGAGCCTGCGTCCAGCCAGAACTGGATGGTTGCAGGCCGGTTCATCATCAGGAAAGTGTGCGCCGGAGCGAGCAGCACAGCCTCGGTCTGCTCGGTCTGCCAGGCCTCGACGTACTGGGCGGCGATGACACCGTCCTGAAGCATGGCGATATATTCCTTACCTGTCTCCAAATTATTGGACGGGCTTCCATGTCCATCAGTCGGAGGCAATGGAGCCGCCTCTGCGAATGCCGGCTGCATTGCCTGGCGGAACTTCTGCACAGACTCGACCAAACTGGCGGCGGTGCGCGCCCCGTCGTTGTTGCGGTGGAAGCCGAATCCTTTCTGCGACAGGATTTCCCCGAACAGGCGGCGCAGGAAGTGATCGAGAGGATCGGGATCTGGCTGCTGGCGATAGGTTTCGATCCATTCCCGCAAGGTTTCATACTGCTGGCCGAAGACAAACGTGATGCGCTCCTGGACCTCGGTCCGGATCGCGGCGAAACCCGAGAGCGAAATGTCCCGGAGGCGGTAGACGATCTCGACCAGCAATTGGGCGCGCACCAGGTCCATGCCTTGGATGGCATACAGAAGGGCGTAGGCTACGTCGAATTTTGTCGGGCGGACGCCCCAGCCCGGATGGGCCAACTCTGCCAGGGTCAGCAGGCAGTGACTGGCCGGTTCATCCCGCAGCGAACGCGATGGCCGGTGCGAGCGCCAGGGGATTTCCAGTTCTTCCAGGCGGTTGCTGAGCGAGAAGCGCAGCGCATCCGAGAGATAGGGGGCCAGCACAACGATTTCGGACGGCGGCAGACTTTCTTCGGTGATAAGGCGCCGGATCTCTTCAGCAACCCGGTCCAGCATTTGGGGGTAAAAGCGGGTGGGTGTTTCGGTTGGCGGGAAGGCGAGTGCAGCCAGGCTTTCCGGTCCAAGATGCGTCGGATGATGAGGCAGAAGTTTCGATAGGAAAGCAGTTTCCAGCGCCTGGATTTCTGGTGTGGTGACGAATGACTGGTTGAGTTCGGCATTCGTAGCGCACAGACCTGACAGCCGGTGGGCAGAGTCCGGGTCCGCGCCCAGGAAGCGCCGGTAGCCTCCATCCGTGTCAAAAATAATCAGTGCCGAGTCGAAACCCGGCA
>Ga0209746_1001751_pt1 | contig 10218 bp, 9 predicted proteins | sample BarGraNGADG00211_3_FD_184496 | JGI IMG/M metagenome (GOLD analysis project Ga0209746, IMG submission 184496) | Arctic peat soil microbial communities from Barrow, Alaska - Barrow Graham LP Ref core NGADG0011-211 (SPAdes) (version 2) | ecosystem: Environmental > Terrestrial > Soil > Wetlands >...
AAATTAAATTTGATGAAATGCTTTGTTCCATTGATGAATGACGCAGTTACTTCAATAAGAGGGAACTGTCACCATAACTAAGAAATCTGAAGCTGTTTTGCATAGCAAAATTATAAATGTCCTTCCACCTCTTTCCTGTCAATGCTGAAATAAGAAGCAGAAGCGTGCTTCGGGGCTGATGAAAATTTGTAATCATTCCACAGGTTATTCTGAATTTATAACCGGGAACTATCATAATGCTTGTCGATGCCTGAAATAAATCAGAACTCCTTTCGTTCAGAAAATTTAAAACAGCCTCCAGCGATTCCTTCGCTGAAACGGTTGACATCATTTCATAAGCCTCCCATTGACCAAGTGAGGTTAAGGAACAGTCAACAGCCTGGTTTTGAATCATTTTGACTCCAAGCCAATACAGGCTTTCCAAAGTTCTTACCGAAGTAGTACCTACGGGTAGAATATTTCCCAGATTTTTGATCAGTAATATAATTGTTTTCGCATCTACTGAAAAATGCTCACAATGCATTTCATGCATGTATATATCATTTGTTTTAACCGGCTGAAATGTGCCGGCACCAACATGAAGTGTCAGTTCAGCCGTTTTAATGCCTCTGCCCTTTATCGTATCAAGAACATGTAAGGTAAAATGTAAACCGGCTGTTGGTGCAGCAACAGAACCTTTGATGCGTGAATAAATTGTCTGATATCTTTCATTATCTTCAATTTCATCCTCACTGTAAATGTACGGGGGCAAAGGAATGTGACCTGCAGATTCAATTACTTCACCAAAACCAGTCTCAGGGCAGTTCCACCTGAATCTTACCTTCCAGGCATCGCATTCCTGTTGAAGTCTTTCTGCACATAGACTATACTGTTTACTCTTATATATAAATGTGGTTATCAATATACAAGTTTTCCATTTTTTAAGATTCCCGATAATGCATTTCCATTCAACTGGTTCTTTTGACCCGAATGATAAAGCATAATCAGAAGTAGCTATCGGTTCGAGACAGAGGATCTCAATAACTGCTCCGGTCTCTTTATGAAAAAGAATACGTGCTCGTATTACACGTGTATTATTAAATACAAGAAGTGAATTGGGGGGAAGGTATTCATCTATATTTCTGAAAATATCCTCTCTTATTTTACCATCTCTGAAAATGAGAAGGTTAGATTTATCTCTTTCTTTAACAGGATACTGTGCAATCCGATCTGCCGGCAGATCATAATCGTAGTCGTTAATATCAATATCTCTCATAATTATCGATCAAGGTTTTGCTTTAGCCCTTTTGCCCCCCAACCCCCTAAAGGGGGGCCAATCTTCTAACTTTAGTCTCATTTTTCCCGTGCAAAACTAACCATTATTATATATTGTGTTCCAATTACCCTGCAATTTCTTATCTTTGCCACGCAGCAGGCTGTTCCATCGTTCCGCCACATAGCGGAAAGGAAAGTCCGGGCAACACAGAGCACCATACTTCCTAACGGGAAGATATCCGTGAGGGTATAGAAATGTAACAGAAAATAACCACTCCTGAGCGTAGTCGAAGGAGTAAGGGTGAAAAGGTGAGGTAAGAGCTTACCGGTCAGGATGGCAACATACTGAGCCGTACACCTTATGGGTTGAAAGACCATGTATACCGGCGAACAGGGCTGCTCGTCCGATGCCGGGGGGTAGGTCGTATGAGCACGATAGTGATACCGTGCCTAGATAAATGATGGAAACCGGTTTTAAATTCTTTCGCAGAAACCAGAACCGTACAGAATCCGGCTTACAGGCCAGCTGCAAAAAAAATGACGGGCAAGTGCCCGTCATTTCTATTAATGTATAGTACGATTATTTTGCTTTAAAAATAGTGTCCTCAATTGGGACATCCACTTCAACCTTGCTGAAAGTAACAACCATATCCATACCCTGTGCAGATGTGCTGGTCTTCATAGGTATCATAACCCCGCTGTTTTCAGTATAATCTGTGGGATATGAATCTATTGTAACAGTCATCCCACCCTGAGAGGTTGTGGTCGATGTTTTTACAAGAAAATAGGAGCTCTTGTCGATGAACATATTTATTACGGTTCCACCCTCTACTGTAGCTTTAATTTTATAAGCCGGTTTATCGTTTACCTTGTCTTCCCCATCAAGAGCAAGTTGTCCATTCTTGAGGTAATTGGCCAAATAATTATGGAACATGTTACCTCTCAGTGTCTGTTTTACCTGGTCAGGAGTCATCTCCACAGGATCTGTGGAACCTGTCATTGGATTAACAACATAACCTTTTTCACCGTCGAATACCTGGATCATATCCTGACCGTTGAAAGTGGTAACAGATTTAATTTTATTGGGGTTTTTCATCCACATCACCATAGGCATTTCCATTCCCATAACAGACATATTAGCAGTGATTTTAATCGTTTTTAGATTAGCAACTTTGTCAAGTTTGTTAGCCTCGGTATACTTCTTTACGATTTCATCAAGAGATTGGGCACTTATGACAGTCATCATAATTAATCCTGCCATAACAAAAATCATTTTCTTCATACAATTGGTATTAAAAATTAATAATTAAAAGAATTTATTGTTTTTCTCAATGCAACGAGTTTATTCAATAAGTCATCCATACCACTTAGTTTCAGCATATTGGCTCCATCAGATTTTGCCACTAACGGATCGGGATGTGTCTCAATAAAAATTCCATCGGCCCCAACGCTTATTGCAGCTTTTCCCAGAGTTTCTATCATTTCAGGTCTTCCGCCTGAAACTCCCTGTTCCTGGTTGGGCTGCTGAAGTGAGTGGGTAATATCCATTATTACAGGAACGCCAATCTGTTTCATAATTGGTATGTTTCTGAAATCGACGACAATATCCTGATAACCAAACATATTGCCCCTGTCGGTAAGCATAATCTTATTGTTTCCCGATTCCTTTACCTTATCAACAGCAAATTTCATGGATGCCCCTGAAAGGAATTGGCCTTTCTTGATATTGATCCATTTACCTGTAGCTGCTGCGGCAGCAAGCATGTCTGTCTGTCTGCAGAGAAAGGCAGGTATCAGAAGTATATCTACCCATTCGGCAGCCATCTCAGCTTCATTCGGGTTATGAATATCTGTAATGACCGGAACAGAGTAGCGTTTCCTTACTTCAGCAAGGATCTTTAACGCCTTAATGTCGCCGATCCCTGAAAAGGAATCGCCTCTTGACCTGTTTGCTTTTCTGTAAGATGATTTAAAAACAAAAGGGATCCGGTATTTTTCTGATAAACTTTTAAGATGGTCGGCTGTTTCAAATACTATCTCCTCGCTTTCAACAACACAGGGGCCGGCAATCAACAGAAAGTTGCCAGATTCACTGAAACCTATCCCTGGAATATTTATTACAGCTGGTGACATATAATAACAAAGTTAATTTTTTTTTTCAATAAAAGATTAAGGAATGGATTTTCTCAGTGGTTTTCAGTGGTTGTTCTTGTTGCTCTCTGTTGGTTAAAAACCCATCCCCCGACCCCTTCACTTAAGGCTAAGGGAAGGGTAGGGTTAAGAATGCTACACAGAGTAACTTAAGCCTATTTTTTATCGTAATTATAAATATCCTTCCACATTATAGTAAGTCTTTTCCTTACCTCTTCTTCTTTAGGGTTCACTCCAGGATCGTAAAAAACAGTACCCTTTATTTCTTCAGGCAAAAAATTATCCTGAATGAAATTTCCCGAATAGCTATGGGCATATTTATATTCTTTCCCGTAACCCAGATTTTTCATAAGTGAGGTAGGCGCGTTTCTTATATGCAAAGGAACAGGCAGATCGCCTTCTGATTTGACCGTTCCTATCGCATTATCAATTGCCATATAGGATGAATTGCTTTTCGGTGATGTTGCAAGGTAAATAGCAGCTTCCGACAGGATAATCCTGGATTCTGGCCATCCTATAACATTTACAGCCTCAAAACAGGCCTGGGCAAGAAGCAGTGCATTTGGATTGGCAATTCCAATATCCTCTGCAGCAAGTATCAGCATCCTTCTGGCAATGAATTTTGGATCTTCTCCTCCTTCAACCATGCGCGCCAGCCAATAGACTGCAGCGTTTGGATCGCTTCCCCTTAGCGATTTGATGAATGCAGAAATGATATCATAATGCTGTTCTCCATTCTTGTCATAAAGAGCAAGGTTTTTCTGGACGTGTCTTAGTACCATCTCATTATTAATGACGATCTTCTCAGGAGATGATTCATCTGCTTCTGAGCTGACAACCAGTTCCATTGCATTGTAAAGTTTTCTGGCATCCCCTCCTGAAACACGTATAAGGGCCTCATGTTCAGCTATTTCTATATTATAAGCAGCCAGGTAGGTGTCTTTTTTTAATGCTTTATTCATTAACTGAATAAGCTCTTCCTCTGTCAAAGGTTTCATCACATAAACCTGGCATCGGGAGAGCAGCGGGGAGATAACCTCAAATGAGGGATTCTCAGTTGTTGCGCCGATAAGGGTTATTATTCCCTGTTCAACAGCGCTCAGAAGAGAATCCTGCTGCGATTTATTAAACCTATGAATTTCATCTATAAACAGGATTGGATTAGGCTGGTTAAAGAACTGCTGACTTTTTGCTTTTTCAATAGTTTCCCTTACATCTTTAACCCCCGAATGCACAGCACTCAGATGAAAAAATGGCCTTTTGAGTGTATTTGCTATGATACCGGCAAGTGTTGTTTTTCCCACCCCTGGTGGACCCCACAAGATAAACGAAGGGATGTTTCCCGATTCGATCACTCTTCTTAATACTGCATTTTTGCCAACAAGGTGCTCCTGTCCGTAGAACTCACTTAAATCTCTTGGTCTTAATCTTTCTGCCAGAGGTTGATTTGCCAGCATCGTAAAAAAGTTTGCGTAAAAGTAATAAAACAATTATTGTTCTCATAGATTTTGTGGGACACACCTTAATTAATAGTGGGTTTTTTGGTATAATTGTATATTGTAAGTTGATTAACTCACCCCCCGTCCCCCTCTCTAAGAATTAGAGAGGGGGCGTAACGCGCATTATATCATCTAAGGGGGGTGAGTACATTGAGTAACGGAATAGGGATTGAAAACCGAGTGTGTATATTAAACAACTAAGTCATTTTTGCTATTAATATGAACTGGGATGAATAAAACTATTTACATTTTTTTGGGACTGATAATTTTTACCGGATGCTCTATTAAGTCCGGTAAAGAAAAATCAGGTATTCTTGAAGGTCGCAACATTGTAGCCGACAGCGGAATGGTCGTCTCCGCTCATCCTCAGAGCTCAAGGATTGGCGTAAGTATCCTGCAGAAAGGCGGCAATGCTATTGATGCGGCAGTTGCTACCGAATTTGCTCTTGCCGTTTGCTTTCCTGAGGCCGGCAATATTGGGGGTGGAGGATTTATGCTGATAAGGACAAACGATGGTAAGACAGCAGTTATTGACTACAGGGAAAAAGCTCCTTCCCATGCAACCCGAGACATGTATCTTGACAAATCAGGAAATGTAACAGCAGGCTTGAGCACTGATACTCATCTTTCCAGTGGCATTCCTGGTACTGTTGATGGATTAATAACTGCCCATTCAAAATACGGAAAAATTCCTTTTAATGAGGTAATTCAGCCGGCAATAGACCTTGCTGAAAAAGGTTTTCGGATCACCGCCGGACAGGCAGCTGATCTGAATTCCAACAGAAATATATTCATTGAAAGAAATTCTTTCAGACCTGCATTTGTGAAGGATTCGTTGTGGAAAAAGGGAGACATTCTGATTCAGACCGCACTGGCTGAAACTCTGAAAAGAATCAGGGACAAAGGCCGTAACGGCTTCTATTCAGGAACTACCGCACGGCTGCTTATTAAAGAAATGAATAGAGGCAACGGGATTATTACTGAACAGGATCTAATGGAATACAGGGCTGTAATACGAACACATCTCACTGCAGATTATAAAGGTTATAAAATCATTACAGTACCACCCCCTTCATCCGGAGGGATTATTCTCATCCAGCTTTTAAGGATGACAGATCCTTACCCGATAACTGAATGGGGATTTAACTCTCCACGTACAATCCATCTTATGGTAGAGGCCGAAAGAAGGGCTTTTGCGGATCGCTCGGAGTATATGGGTGATCCTGAATTTGTAAAAGTGCCAGTTGATCAGTTAGTCAATAAAAAATATCTGCGTGACCGGTTGAAGACCTTCGATGAGAAAAGAGCCTCATCCTCGCTGGAAATAAAGCCTGGCTCACCTGAAGGATATGTTAGTGAGGAAACAACTCATTATTCTATCGTTGATGCCCGTGGTAATGCCGTAGCAGTGACAACTACCTTAAACAATACCTTCGGAAACAGCATAGTTGTTGACAGTGCAGGTTTCCTTCTGAACAATCAGATGGATGATTTCTCGGTAAAACCTGGTTACGCAAATATGTACGGTCTTGTTGGTGGTGAAGCAAACTCTGTTCAACCGGGGAAAAGAATGCTCAGTTCGATGACTCCCACAATTGTAGAAAAAGATGGGAGACTCCTTCTTGTCCTCGGTTCACCCGGAGGATCAACCATACCAACAACGGTTTTTCAGGTGGTTGTGAATGTGCTCGATTTTGGAATGGATATAGGTCAGGCCGTGGATGCAGGCAGGTTTCATCACCAATGGTTGCCTGACTGGATAAGTTATGAGAAAAACGGTATCGACAGCCTTACTATTGAAAAATTAAAGGGAATGGGTCATCAGCTGAAAGGGCGGTCATCACTTGGCAGCATAAATGCTATTATGATTCTTCCGGATGGTAAAAAGGCCGGTGGCGCCGACAAAAGAGGCAATAATTCATCGTGCGGGTACTAACAGTTTTTGCGGTTCAATAATTTTTACTAAATTGCCTCAGATTTATTTTCTTTAAAAAAAATAAATTAATACTTTTAACAATTGATTTTGGTATTTAGGAAATGATCGGCTTATCGTTATTGTATTTGAATGCATTCAGATATATTCAGTTATGAAAAAAACTCTGCTTATTTTAGTCATTATCCTGGCAGTAATTCTTGCCCTGCCTGTAATTAATCTGATCCGATGGAGCTTCCAGTCGAAAAAGCCTCTGGATATTATAATTGTTGATAAGACTGTGCCGACTCTGGAGCGCGAACATCACAAACCCTTTACCTGGATACTGACCAATGAGAGATTTGTAAAAAAAGAAAATCGGGCAAGCTATTCCTATACAAAGGATTACTTTGGATTCTTCCCTCAGCGCCCTTTGCGTGATAAAAAATGGGACAGGAATGATTACCGTCTTGCCGATATTATTAATCTTGCCAATAAAAATGATGCTATTTATTTTACCGATACTTACGGAGTTTTTTTCAATGACTGGTTCAGAGGTATAAACAAAAGCCGCAAATCGAGGAAAATTTACGGAGGGCTTAATAACACCGACTTCCTTCTTCTAAAGGAAATGAAGGACAGGAATAAGCTCATAATCATGGAATATAATTCATTCGACTATCCTACAGCTGAATTTGAATCTTTCAGGACACAGGAAAAACTTGGAATCACATTTTCAGGATGGACCGGAAAATACTTTAGCTCTCTCGACACAACCATAAAGGATTTCCCCATCTGGATGACAGCAATGTACCGCAAAGAGTATAAGAAGCCCTGGAAATTCACAAAAGCCGGAATTGTTATCCTGAAGGAAAGAGATATCGTTGTCCTTGAAGATGGTATCCATCTTAAAAATTCATTGCCCCAAATAATTACAGATGAAAGCTCTGCAAAAAAATATGGAGTCCTCAGTAAAGTTGCATTCGACCAGTGGTTCGATATAATCGATCCCCTTCAGAACAAGGTTATCTCAAAATTTAAAATTGAGACCACACCTGAAGGCGATACACTTTTAAGCAGTAATGGCCTCATGAGTGAATTTCCGGCAGTTGTTCAGGAACCGGTTGCTCAGAGAATCTATTATTTTTCAGGAGATTTTGCAACTTATGACATTCCATTCTGGACAGCAAGATTAAAAGGTGTTGATAAGCTTAAAGGGATTTTCTATTCCGATAAACCCGAGGATACAAGAAGATTCTTCTGGCTCTATTACAAACCCCTCATAAATGGGATCTTCAGTGATTATTATGCTTCTCTGAAAAAATAACAAACCTGAAACTATTTTGAAAAAGTACAGATGCATTTTTATCTGTACTTTTTTTTTGATACAACGTCTCTGTGGCTCTCTGTGTGACCTCTGTGGCCCTCTGTGTAACAAAAGATAAGAACTTACACGGAGATACACAGAGAAGCACAGAGGTGCACAGAGAAAAGGAATTAATTATCTTTGTTGAATGAAAATATCAGTCATCCAACCCGAAGTTGCATGGGAAAACAAATCCCTGAATTTTCAGATTCTTTCTGGGATCTTATCTCCGCTTTTTAATAAAACTGATATCGTCATTCTTCCTGAAATGTTCAATACCGGATTTTAGATGAATCCGGAAGCATTGAGCGAATCTTCTTACGAAGAAACCTTCCTGTGGATTAAAGAAATAGCTGAAAGCGGAAACTTTGGAGTATGCGGAAGCTATATATTCAAAGAAAACATGAATTTCTTTAACAGGTGGGTATTTGTGTCGCCCGATAATGAATCATGGCATTATGATAAACATCATCTCTTCACAATGGGAGGAGAGGACCGCCTTTTCAAGGCAGGAAACTCAAGATTGAATTTTAGTTTCAGGGGAGTGAGGATTGCTCCATATATATGTTACGACCTGCGTTTTCCTGTATGGAGCAGGAACCTGGAAGGATCAGATCTGATCATCTATGCCGCAAACTGGCCTGAAAAACGCCGGAATGTCTGGAATATCCTTCTGAAAGCAAGAGCCATCGAAAATCAATGCTATGTGGCCGGATCAAACAGGACCGGGACAGATGGAGAAGGAATCGTATATGGAGGAGAGTCGATGATAATAGATCCGAAGGGTGAGATCATTGCAAGCGCGGGAACCGAAAAGGATTGTTCAGTCACTGCAGAAATATCAATGGCCGGACTTAGCGCATTCCGGAATAAATTTTCTGTTCTGAAGGACAGAGACGATTTTACTATTAATATTTAGCTTTTTTTACCACAAGAACACGGAGTACACTGAGAATTTGCATAGTTAATTCGGATTAATTCACACAACAGAGAAGACTTTGATGAAATGATACAGGCATCCGGAGCTCATTTGGAATCATATCCCCGTTTGTCAGATTAAAAGGTACCTGCTCGTTGTTAATTATCTTAATCTCTTTGGAACAGAAAAGGCAGCACTCTGTCTTTTTAAAGTGCAGTCGGCTTTCTTTAATTGCATCCATGGCTGAACTGAACTTACCAAGGTAAATCCTTTTATCACTTTCAGATATAAATGGACAACCCTCCTTATGGACGGCGTGATAGTCATTTGTCTGGGGCCTGACAGCCACATAATATTTTGCTCTGTTCATAATTCATAAATGTTAAATTCATTTTCTTTCTAAAACAATTCTCATTTGATTAAAAGATATTTCATTGTATCCAACCGGTCAAAATGTAGAGTTATATCGGGTTTAGTGAAGAATTGTTACCAGGATTACTAAAAATTGGTTGAAATAATGGATGAAAACGGTTCGATAGTTCGATGGTGCGACGGTTTAACGGTTTAACATTTCGATAATAAAACTTCTAAATGGTAAACTTCATACAATCATACCCTCGTACCGTCGTGCCGTAATACCGTTGTGCCCTCGTACTGTAATACCGCTGTATATTAATTCCGTAATACCACCAAACCGTAGTACCGCCAAACCGACATACCCCGTTTGTTAATAACTTTCGTATTTCTTTATCCTTCAATGCTTTAATGGCCTTATTTTTTTCATTAACATTAATCATGATAATTATTCAGGTAACATTTAAATACATATCCCCATAAAACATCAAATTTTAATTTAAAACCATATAATCATGAAAACAGCAGACAAATCAGCAGAAGCAAAAAGAAGTTTTGATCAGTTAATTTCCAAACTATCAGAAAATGAGATATTAAACACACAGGCTATGAGCTGTGTAAGAGGTGGGAGTATGGATGGAGAAGCAAATGGTGGAGCTCCTGTAATTATTATACCAAAATAGATCTACCTAAAAGCGGTATCTACTATACTTATTAAAGAGCATTTTTCTACCACGGAAGTGCTCTTTTTTTAACTAACAAT
>Ga0209746_1001752_pt1 | contig 10218 bp, 8 predicted proteins | sample BarGraNGADG00211_3_FD_184496 | JGI IMG/M metagenome (GOLD analysis project Ga0209746, IMG submission 184496) | Arctic peat soil microbial communities from Barrow, Alaska - Barrow Graham LP Ref core NGADG0011-211 (SPAdes) (version 2) | ecosystem: Environmental > Terrestrial > Soil > Wetlands >...
TAAAATTAAAAATCACTAGATTCTGTAATTGGTTACAATCCTTGTGATTATACTTCTTGATTGAAGTCTTTAGATATCGAATGTTAATTTTGATTGGAGTTTGAATTCTTCCTACGAATTCAGATTTTCAATCGAGAAATGCAAAAATCACTAGATTTTGGACCTGAGTCCATTGTGTATCTCATATTTATATATCACGAATATTTGGAATTGACAGCATGAACCTTGAAATTATGCAAAATAAAATTATTGATTTTATCTGGAACGAGACCCATAAAGCAGGTGTGAAAGGGGCTGTTGTAGGTATTAGTGGAGGAATAGATTCAGCCCTTACAGCAGCGCTTACCGTGAAAGCTCTGGGGAAGGATAAGGTGCTTGGAATCTACATGCCTGAAACCGGTCTCACCACTGCTACAGACAGCGAAGATGCGAAAGCCGTTTCAGATTGGCTTGGGATCGAGCTTAGGACAATTGATATTTCGGGAATCATTTCGGCTTTCATGGCTGCAATTTCTGATAGTGAATCTGCAGACCGGCTCTCGATAGGCAACCTGAAAGCAAGGATCAGGATGTCTCTTCTCTACTACCATGCAAATCAGATGAACCGTATGGTCATGGGAACAGGTAACAAAACCGAGATTCTTCTTGGCTATTATACGAAATATGGAGACGGCGGCGTTGATCTGGAACCCATCGGCGGAATTTACAAGACCGAGGTATGGGAGCTTTCTCGCAGGCTAGTAGTTCCGGAACCTCTTATCACTAAAAAACCGTCTGCAGGCCTCTGGAAAGGCCATACCGATGAAGCCGAACTTGGGATCTCTTATGTGAAGGTAGATAATGTGCTCAGGATGCTGGAACAAAATGAAGCTCCCGAAGCTATCGTGAATACTCTTGGCGTTTCCGTAGAGCAACTGAACTCTGTTATAAAACGCATTGAGAGAAACGAGCATAAAAGAAAAGCTCCTCCTGTCCCGGAAATTTGTTAATCTGGCTACAGGTAATCTTAAGGGTTCGAGAAATCTGAAGAATTCAGGGTTTTAGCCTTCCCCGTCATCGTGAAGGATAAATTCCAATGTCATATCTCTTTTCCCTCACAAGTGGTTTTGCAAGATGCCGTCTGGCGCAGGGTGGAACCTCATACAGACCTGTTTCAAGGTTCCTTTCTGCTTCATATCTGATTTTTGAGGATGCCTGTGTCCCGCATTTTCTACAGCGGAATCCCTGCCCCTGCCCTGCAGATTTCATGTGCTTTTTACAATCCGGACATTTAGGGTTTTCTTCTATGTAAAGGGGTGCAAGCTTTTTAATTTCTATTTTTTCAATATTCAGGGTCCTGGAGGTAACACTTCCAGAAAGTATAACCCTATCTCCTGGCATGAGCTTCCGGACAATTTCCCTGAAGTTCTTGGTAGGTTCGAAGGCTGCACAATCGACCTCATCTCCTCTCTCGTCCCTTATAGGAAAAAAAACATGCCCTCCGCAAATGGTTTTCGGAACAGCCGAAACCGTGCCCTCGAGCTTGTAAGAATGCATATCCCGGATTTCAGTAATATTTGCTGCGGACAGAAGGTGCATATCCGTACCCTGGTTCGTCCTGTATACTGCAAAACGTTCAACAGGTTCACCCCTGATCATGCCTGCAGCTATAGTAACGATTTCAGGATTTTCCCCCCTTATTCCGAAAAGCACTGGATCGGCTGAATGAGGTACACAGACTACAAGTCTGTTAGTGATATCCACGGTATCCCATGTTTCAGGGTATGTTTCCCTGTCAGCTTCAAAGAAACTTTCCTTTTCTACTTCGCGTGAAGTTCCCCATTTTTCCTTCTGCCTATATGCCAGGTGCTCGAAAGTGTGGTCCCATTCTTCAGGGTTTAACATAGCCCCGCAGGCTGCGAGGGCGCCTATCAGCCCTCTTCCGTTCTTGAAGCCTTTTGAGAAAATCCCAAACTTCGAGATAAGACTTTTTGCCTTTCGGATTTCGATTACATCCATTACAGCCTCTTTTAGAAAATTCCCGAGGACAGTCTTGAGATTTTCGTAATCCTTTTCCAGGATAAAAACAGCTCCGGGATTGGTTTTTTCGCACTCCATGCGTGCAAGTTCCTCTATCCTGGATAGGACATGAGCAATTACCTTTTCCGGGAAGTCGGTTTTAAGTTTCAGGGCTACTGCAGCATTTCCTCTTGTTTTATAGGGAATGGTAGGGTTAAGGCGCACAAGGAGAGGCAGTGATTCCACAGTGCCGTATGCCTGCAGTTCGTCAAGCAGCAGAGCTCCCAGATATGTGGTACACATGCCTTCGTTTGAGTCAGTATCATCAATTCCTATAATCATTTTTTAGTTCCGGTCTTTCCCTTATTATTATTCTGCAAACAACTCCAGATAACTGCAGTTTTCGTTATTCTCCGGCTTATTATTACGCCGTAACGATTATCAATAGTGAAGAAACATATATATAGATGTTCAAACAGAGATTGATATCGGAATGACAAAAGAAGTTCTTATACATCAAATTATTGATGTATTGGCACGTGCGGGTTTTGCCCTCTCTGACCGATGCAATATTCGTCCGAGAAGCTTTGACGTTGCCGCACGGAAAGGTGAAACGTTATTACTGTGCAAGGTTTTATTTAACATTGACGGCCTGAATGAAGAAACTGCCAAGGAAATGAAATACCTGGCCGAGTATCTTGGAGGCTCTGCTATCGTCTTGGGAGCTAAGACCAGAGATCAGATGCTTGAGGATAGCGTCGTTTATATGCGTTATGATATCCTTGCCCTGAGTGTCCAGACTCTTCATGACTACTTTATAGAAAATATTCCACCACTGGTTTCAGCAGCTCCTGGTGGGCTGTATGTATCCATAGAAGGAGATCTCCTCAAAAAATCCCGGATGGATCAATCAATGTCTCTTGGGACTCTTGCTACCATGGTAGGGGTTTCAAGGAGGACTATCAGCAAGTACGAGGAAGAAGGAATGGACGCGTCCATAGATGTCGTGCTCCAGTTAGAGGATATCTTTGGAGTTGAGCTTGCAAGGCCCATAAATATCCTGAAAACTTGCGGAAGCAGGAAGCCCCGTAAAAAGGCAGAATCCGAAACAGAGAATCAAACTAGAGCTTCCACGCTTTTGCCGGAAGATTTGATTCTTAATACTATTTCCATGCTTGGATATGATGTCCTTCCTACAACACAAGCGCCTTTCAAGGCAATTTCACGCGATAAGTCTTCAATTATCCTTACAGGAGTTAGCGAATTCAATACAACCGTCATCAAGAGAGCTCATCTCATGAGCAGCATTTCCTGCGTTACAGAGACACAATCTGTATTTATCATCAATGGGCATTCTAAAATTAAATCCGTTGAAAACACGGTTCTGATCGAAAAGAAAGAACTTGATAAAATAAGTGATTCTAAGGAACTCCTTGACTTCATAGTGGAACGTAAAGAACCTCATAAAGAATCGTAGGCTCGTTTTTTGAGCTGCCAGAGTTTCGCTTCTCGAGTTTCGCTTCGGGAGCACGAGGTCCGTTTCACTCGCTTCGCTCGTTCAAGCGGACTAATTTATGGGAGAGAATACTGCTTTTTGCTCAAGGGGGCTAAAGAGGGCTTAATATGACTTGTATTGTTTTAGTGTTAGCAGTCTTGTTTTTCTCATTTCGCTCGAGAGAACTAATTTATAAAAATAAAGTCTTTCAGTGCTTTCCGCGCTTTCTGTGGTTATAGAGTCTGTAGTACGTTTTTCTGTATTTTCGTGGATTTTATAGTCTGAACTGAGTCCAGCGTGATGTTTACATCCGAAACTACATTTATTATCTTTTCTTTTCTCAATATTATACTTTAAGTGACTACTTGCAGCTTTTAGATGCCACATAGTTCCAAAACCCTAATATATTACTGTTTCAATCTAACAGCTTCAATGACGGTAAAGATTGCATTACTTGTCTCTGGAAGGGGTTCGAATCTCCAAGCAATCATAGACAACATTGAAAACGGTTACTTAAAGAATGCGGCAATCAATGTGGTTATCTCCAATAAGGCAGATGCCTATGCGCTCGAACGTGCAAGAATTCATGGAATAAATGCTGTTTTCCTTGATCCGGGATGGTACGACAACGCGGAATATGACAGGGCAATACTGAATGTCCTGAAGCAGCATGATATTGACCTTCTTTTACTTGCAGGTTATTTCCGGCTTTTAGGAAGCGAAATAATTGAGGCATATAGGAACAGGATTCTGAATATTCATCCTTCTCTTCTTCCGGCTTTCAAAGGACTCCATGCCCAGAAGCAGGCATTTGAATATGGAGTAAAAGTTGCAGGCTGTACCGTACACTTTATAGATGAAGGACTTGATTCAGGGCCAATCATTCTCCAGAGCTGCGTGCCTGTACTTCCAGGAGATACGGAAGAGACCCTTACTGCCAGAATCCTGGAACAGGAACATATTATCTACCCTGAAGCTGTCAGGCTCTTTGTCGAGGATAAACTTAAAATTGAGGACAGAAATGTAGTATCCCTTAATTGAGCAACCGGTTTAATTCATGCTCAAACCGGAATAGATTTTACAGATTAATATCCTCCTAATACTTTGATAATCATAAATAGTTCAAATCAGGCATTACCACAAAACTTTACAGCCCATAAGGACTTTTCAGATTTCGAAATCTCCTATACTTTAAAAATATCCAGGAACTCTTCTCTGGAAGTTATAATATTTAGGTATGAGAAATAATCGATATGAGAACAATAGTTCGGTATGAGAAATAATCGATATGAGAAATAATATTTCGATATGAGAACAATAGTTCGGTATGAGAAAATCTCATCAGGAAGGATATAACGCCTGTTAAATGACTCTCGTTTATGCAGTGACTCTCAACCTGTTGAAACTCCAACTTCTTGAGTAACTCTCCAATCTGCAGCTCTTACATATTTACTGATGTTAACGTTAACAACCCAATCGAGCAAAAAATCTTGATTCGAATGTTTTTAAATGAATAGATTACCAGGTGACGTAATGTCTTATATTGAGAAAATTGATCCGGAATTGTACGAGGCTATCAAAAGAGAAGCCGAACGTCAGGAATATAAATTGAACCTGATCGCATCCGAGAATTATGCTAGTAGAGCCGTTATGGAAGCTCAGGGCTCTATTCTTACTAACAAATATGCAGAAGGGTATTCTGGCAAGAGATACTACGGCGGCTGCGATTTCGTGGATATTGCTGAAGACCTTGCTATTGTAAGGGCAAAAGAAATCTTTAAGGCAAAATATGTAAACGTCCAGCCACACTCAGGTTCAGGGGCCAACATGGCTGTCTACTTCTCGGTATTGAAGCCTGGAGACACCATCATGTCTATGGACCTGTCTCACGGAGGGCATCTTTCCCATGGCAGTCCGGTGAGCTTTTCCGGAAAGCTCTATAAAATTGTGCCCTATGGGGTCAGTAAAGAGACTGAGACGCTGGACTATGCCGAACTTATGGAGATTGCAAAGGAATGCAAACCTAAAATGATTGTTTGCGGCGCTTCTGCTTATCCGCGTGAAATCGATTTCAAGCAATTCAGGGAAATTGCTGATGAAGTTGGAGCCTATCTTCTTGCGGATATTGCCCACATTGCAGGGCTTGTAATTGCAGGTGTGCACCAGAGTCCTGTGCCTTATGCAGATTTCGTTACAACCACAACGCACAAGACCCTTCGGGGCCCACGAGGCGGAATGATTATCTCCAGGACAGAAGAACTTGCAGTTGGGATTAATAAGGCTGTTTTCACTGGTATCCAGGGTGGTCCTCTCATGCATATCATAGCTGGAAAGGCAGTGGCCTTCAAAGAGGCTATGAGTGAAAATTTCATTCAGGATCAGATCCAGACCGTCAAAAACGCAAAGACCCTCTGCAAATGTTTGAAGGAGAAGGGTTTTGATATTGTGTCTGGCGGTACAGACAACCATCTTATGCTTGTAAACCTGAATAATATGCATATTACAGGCAAGGATGCTGAAGCCGCCATGAGCAAAGCCGGGATCATTGCAAACAAAAACACAGTACCCTTCGAAACCCGCAGTCCGTTTATAACTAGCGGGGTGAGGCTAGGGACACCTGCCTGTACCACAAGGGGTATGAAGGAGAAGGAAATGGAATTAATTGCCGACTATATCGAGATCGCAATCAAGAATACAGCAGACGAGAAGCTTCTGTCTGAAACAAGTGGCAAGGTAAGGGAACTTTGCTCAAGGTTTCCGGTTTATTGCTGATCAAAGAGGCTCAGGTGTTTTTACCAATGTCAGCTGAAAGCTATGAGTCAAGGATCATAGATGGAAAAGTTCTTGCGCAGCAGATTGAAGGAGAAGTAAGGTCAGGAGTCGAGAGTCTGGAAAGCGGCCGGGGAGTTACCCCTGGGCTTGCTACAATCCTCGTAGGTGACGACCCTGCATCCAAGATGTATGTCCGCCTGAAGCACAAAGCCTGTGAACGTGTGGGTATCAGAGCAGAAGACTTCCTTCTTCCTGCAGAAACCAGTCAGAAGGAACTATTTGCCCTAATCGATACCCTTAACAAAAATAGGGATGTGCATGCGATCCTGCTCCAGCTCCCGCTTCCGAAACACCTCTCTCCCCAAGAGGCAATGGAAGCGATAGCTCCTGCAAAAGATGCAGATGGATTTCACCCTTACAACATGGGAAAGCTCATGATCGGGGATGAAGGTCTTGTTCCCTGTACCCCCCATGGAGTTATCCGGGCGCTTGAAGAGTATAATGTGCCTATCAAGGGCAAAAATGTTGTTATCATCGGGCACAGCAATGTAGTTGGAAAACCTATGGCTGCGATGTTCCTAAACCGGGATGCAACTGTTTCAGTTTGCCATGTATTCACCGATGACCTGAATAGATATACCCTCGGCGCCGACATCCTTGTGGTTGCGGCAGGAGTCAAACACCTTATCAAAGCCGACATTGTAAAGGAAGGGGTAGTTATCTTTGATGTGGGAATTACAAAAGAAGAAAATGGCGTATGCGGAGACGTAGACTTCGAAAACGTAATTAAAAAGGCTTCTCTTCTTACTCCTGTCCCTGGAGGCGTGGGTCCCATCACAATTGCCATGCTTATGAAGCATGTACTGATGTGTGCAGAGAAAAATTTCTAAAACTTTCTTTATTAAGGCCTTTTTCTTCTAAGGTCTTATAAATTTTCATTATCTTGAAGGATCTTTTTTTAAGATCATTTTTACTCTTTTAGTAGAATTTTAATTATTTTTAGTGCATTTCCCTCTTGTTAATAGTAACTATTTTCCACTCAATTGTCTCCTCATATGCCTAATGACATCAGATGATAATTAGTGTGATGATCTTCTGTTATGACCGGGGTTAAAAGGCACCAGATTATCAGGTTGAGATGTAAGATTAGCATTCTCGACCATCCCATATTAAAGCAAGCAAAGTTGTTTTCCCAATTGTACCAGATTAAGAAATTCAACTTCGTTTTCTTTATGTTACAGGTTTACGATAACAGCAATTATTCTTCGTAGCCAATATTTCATTTAATGCGCAATATTGCTTTCCCATTTGTGTTAAACTACTTTTACACATCAATATTTTTATGTATTATTGAAGCGTATTTTACTACAATACAAGTTTATGATTGGTAATATGTTTAGTAATATGTTTAGGATAAATGTCGATTTAAATATATAGTCATGTTACGATAAAATATTCATCTCCCATGATTTGATCCATAATAAGTCTTAAACAAACCTACCTGAGAAATAAATATACCTGATAAACAAATCTACCTGATAAAATCTGGCTGATAAACAAATCTACCTGATAAAATCTAGCTGATAAACAAATCTACCTGATAATCAGGCCAATATATTTATTGATTAATATATAGTTAGAGAGATAGTTTCTTTGATTCGTTAATTCGGTTTCCATCATTATTTGCTTACTAATGTTATTATGCGCCGGTTGGCACTAACTGATTTATAAATTATAGCCTGGTTGTCAAAAATGGTTGTTGATACTGATATCTGCGGTATAAAAGTGGGAGATCGATATCCTTCACATGTAATGGGTATTATTAATCTGAGCCCTGAATCTTTTTACGAAAGCTCGGTTGTAAGCCCGGATTCTGCGCTTGAAATCGCCCTAAAAATGGTTGAAAACGGAGCAACTTTCCTGGATTTGGGAGCCCGTTCAACCTGGCGTTTTTCCGAACAGATAAGCAAGAAAGAAGAACTTGAGCGCATCCTGCCAGCTCTTAAGGCTCTAGAAGGCAACGTAGATGCTGTGATTTCCGTGGATACAATGTTTTCTGAAATCGCAGAAGAAGCTCTAAAAAGAGGGGCCGAGATTGTAAACGATGTATCCGGTTTTACCGCAGATCCTAGAATGATTGATGTAGTCGCAGACTATGGGTGTCCTGCCGTTGTCATGGCTTCTAGAAAAGTTCCCGGAGACCTTCTGGGAATGGACTCCATCATTGAAGCACTTGATTCCATCATACAGGCCACTGAAGCCAGAGGCGTTAAACAGGAAAAACTGATACTCGACCCTGCAATAGGCAGATGGACAGATGAAAAGCTTCCAATATATGATTTTGAAACCCTTGATGATTTTGAACGCCTAAAAATTTTTGAAAAACCTTTGCTTGCAGCCCTCTCAAGGAAATCCTTCATCGGAGATGTCCTTGAAAAACCTGTAGCTGAGAGGCTCTACGGAAGCCTGGCTGCGGCAGCTATTGCAGTTTACAAGGGAGCCCATATAATCCGTACGCATGATGTTCCTGAGACTTTTGACGTCGTAAAGCTTTCAGGGGCTCTAAGAAGTCGGCCAAGTGTAGTAAAAGAGGGCAGGTACGAAGTTTCTTTGTTTGAAGTAAAGACCCCTCAGGACGCAGCAATAGCAATGCGGAAACTTGGGGCAACCGGAATAGGCTCAAAGGTAATGCAGGATAAAAGCATCCATCTCATGCTGAAAATTCGTAATCTTACGACAACAGAGGCTCTCATAATAAAACAGGAAATGCTTGCCAGGGGAGGGGATGCAGCCCTAGCAAGGGATGCAGTTTCCCATGAAACGGAAATGACTGACGTGCTCGTAATGGGCACTCTTCTGCAACTTGAGCGCCTTGCCGGAAAACTTGAAAGGCAGGCCCGCTCCCTTCCACTTATCGCCGAAATGATCCGCGAATGTATTGCAAATCGGAACGATCTGGAATATCGATATTTGAGGTAATTATGATTATAACTTCAGCAAAACCCTTTGAGGAAATCCTTGCCATATTAAAAGATGAAGACAATATCTTCGTTATCGGATGCAATGTCTGCGCTGCAAAACTAAGGATCGGAGGAGAGCCCGAAGTTCTTGAAATGTGCAGAAGACTTGAGGAGAGCGGAAAGAATGTTGTAGGCTGGACACTTCCTACTGCAGCCTGCAGCATAAGGTCTTTTGAGTCCCTGGTTGAGAAAAATGAGAAGATAAATGAGGCATTCTGTATCCTTGTCATGGGCTGCGGCAGTGGCGTTTCTTCCGTAGCTAATGTAGCGGAGGTGCCCGTATATGGCTCAAATGATACTCTTTCCCTGGGAGGTTCGAGCGGGGGCAAGCTCCTTTCCGACCAGTGTGTAATGTGTGGGAACTGCACCATAGGCGAATTCGGCGGTCTCTGTCCTAAAGCCCAGTGTCCCAAAGGACTTCTGAACGGGCCCTGTGGAGGGGCTGTTGACGGGAAATGTGAAGTCTCCAGGGTGAATGATTGTGTCTGGACTCTAATTTATGAGCGTTTGAAAAAAATCAAGAGGCTCGATCTCCTTTACGTTATCCATGCCCCTCAGGAGCATGGTTTTAAATAATTTCATTTCTAATATTCTTATTTAATGCATTTTAATTTTCGTGAAAAACTGAATTCCAGCAAATTTCTGGTTACTGCTGAAGTTTCTCCTCCTAAGGGAACAAACTTTTCAGTCCCCCTGGAAGATGCTCGCCAGCTCAAAGGCATTGCAGATGCTCTAAATGTCACGGATAATCAGTGTTCGATTATGCATATGAACTCCCTGGCTTTTAGCAAGCTCCTGCTCGAAGACGGGCATGATCCCATTATGCAGCTTACCTGCAGGGACAGGAACAGGATAGGGCTTCAGTCAGACCTTTTAGGAGCTCATGCTTTGGGTATCCGAAATGTTTGTTTAATGACCGGAGATTTTCCTTCG
>Ga0209746_1001753_pt1 | contig 10217 bp, 10 predicted proteins | sample BarGraNGADG00211_3_FD_184496 | JGI IMG/M metagenome (GOLD analysis project Ga0209746, IMG submission 184496) | Arctic peat soil microbial communities from Barrow, Alaska - Barrow Graham LP Ref core NGADG0011-211 (SPAdes) (version 2) | ecosystem: Environmental > Terrestrial > Soil > Wetlands >...
GGCGGCCGGCCCTCGAAGAGACCATGACCTGGTTCGAATAACGCGGGCCGGCGCTATCTTCGGTCTCCTTTGTCAACGGGAACGTTTGCAGATCTCAGATGTTCAAGATTCTCCCGCCGAGTCCACTCGTTTCAAGTCATCCTTCACGTCGATCTCTCTCCTGTGATCTCCAGGTTTCACACAGCCCTTTTTCCGGAGCCTTGCGGCTTAAGGAAATGCTTGTATACCTTCTCATCCGGCACCTGGCCTCGTCGAAGGCCGAACACCATGTACTCGATTATGGTCTCGCCGGAGACGTCCAGATGCTCGCCGCCAAAGTCGATCTCTCCCCTGTAATCCGAGAGCAACCGGAAGTATATGGGCCGGGCGATATACTTGCCTATCGGTCCAACAGCCCAATCGGGTATCTTCATGTCCTTCATCATGTCATCGGTCTCGAGCACCTTTTTGGGCGCAAACTCCAGAGAGCCCTTGACGTCCCTCTCCCCAAACGTGCAGTTCACCTTTTTCGGGTACCACTGCTCCCCTGTCGGGTCCGGCCCGTAATCCTCGTATTTCCACTCCATGTTGAAGGTCTCGAAGACCAGGCGGTCCCCGCTGGCGAGCATGATCAGGGGCAGGTGGACGCCCCCGCAGGTCTTGTTGAAGACAACGTCGGCAAAATCCGCAGTCAGCTCGTCGGTGGTGATCCTGCCCCAGTGCCACCTGCTCAAATAGGTGTAGAAGTTGAAGTCTCCCCAGTTGTGGTCGTGGTAACCCTCCCCTTCGACCTGTAACTCGCGGCCTTCGTACTTCAGGGTACCTGTCACCTTCGCGCGCGGCTGAGCCACGCACCATCCAAAGCACCGGGGATGCTCGTAGCTGCCGATCATGTACTGGCCGTCACCGTGCGCCCAACCCGGCAGCATGCTCTCGAACTTCAGGCGCACCTCCGCTCCGTCGCCGTACATGTCTACTTCATAGACCGGGTAAGCGCCATGGACGTGGCTCTGCTCGCATCTCACATCGCACCGGTCGGGGGAGGCGACATGGGACGACTTCGGAAGGCTGACAATCACGCTTTTTTCTTTCCCATCGGGACTATTGATATGCATGTATACCTGGGGCTTCATATTGCCGATCGCCGCGGCGAAGGTATGCCCGTCTGTGAACCGGGCATCGAAATACCACCACTCGAACGCGGACCTTCCTTTCATCGGATGCGCCGCGTCCAGCCCCGCAGGAACACCGAGGTTGAGCTGATCCGGCTCACGCCCCAGGACACTCGTCAAAGGGAAAACCGAACCTTGCAGGTGCTTTCGGAGAAGCCAGGCGGAGCCGCCGAGCAATAATACGTTCTCGAGCAGGATCTTTGTCCGGGTTTTAATGACGTCCTCCTGAGCTAAACGGTTACGTCAGGTCAGACTGATCGAAGACCATTCTAACCCCTCATGCCAGTACAGACGACCCCGGGGCCACACCGAAAGGCTGCCACCGCGTTTGCAGATAAACGTTCGGATGAACTCTACTTGACCTCTTCCTGTCCGAAGGAAACGTTGGCATTCTGGTCGGGAAGTACCGCTTTCCACTCCAGAAAGGTGCCAGGCGCGCCTACGTCAGTCTTTATCACCGTCTTTTTCATGGGCAATGTGACGACCTTTCCGTCATCACCGGTAAAGATAATGGAATTCGATCTGTCATCGACCTTCCACGTTCCTGCCGTGCTGATATTCGCGAGGCCGTTCGGCAGGTGCAGCGTGTACCTGCCGTCTGAGGTCATTCTGAGGTTGTCATCGGCATTCTGGTCGGGATGGGGAAATTGTCTCCAATCGATCAGCAGCAATTTGCCGCCGCCTTTTGTCAGCTTTGCCTGTACGTACTGAGAAAGCTTCAACTCGCTGTTGTTGGCACCCGTTGTCCGCGTGCCGCCGCCGCAGCCCGCGATACCCAACATGCCCAGCAGTATCAAGACAACGGCAGTAACCCCGAATGACTTCTTCATTCCGTACCCTCCATCCGGCCGATTCCCGGCTCTCAAAGCCTTCCTGAAATCTTGCACATTTTTGTTATCCTATGTTATCCAATCATATTGGAGCCCCGGCCGTCGCACCGCCCGCGGGAAAAAGGAGTGATGATGAAAAAGATCATGGTGTTGGCGTGTGTCCTTTCGCTTCTCGTATCGGCTGTTGCGCTGGTCGGGTGCGGAAGCGGAGGAAGCAGTTCCGGCACTCCCGAGGGCGTGGCAAAGGCCTTCTGGACGACGGCGTCTGGAAGGTCGCGCTCCCCTAGTCATAGCCTCTTAAGAAAGCGTTGAAACATGGATATCCTGCCCGAGGTACTTTCACAAGACATAGGCGACGCCCAACTCCAGTACCTGAGTTATCCCGGCGACGGAGCGACCATAGTGATGCTGCATGCCACTGGTTTTCAGCCCTGGCTTTGGCATCCGATAGCAAGAGAACTGGCAGGTCGCTTCCGCGTCATCGCGCCTTACTTCTGCGACCACAGGGTCTTTGACCCCGAAGAGGGATGGCTGAGCTTGCTCGTCCTGGCCGACGACCTGGCGGCCTTCACGGGGCGCCTTGGTCTTGAAGCACCCCTCATCGTGGGGCACTCGATGGGCGCCACCGTTGCGACGATCGCCGAGGTCCTGGAGGGCCCGATCGCCTCCCGCATGGTCCTGATCGAGCCCATCTTTTTGCCATCCGGCCTCTACGACTTTGAGATCACCGTCGAGCAGCATCCACTTGCCTCCAGGTCGATCCGGCGCCGGAGCGAATGGAGGGACACGGCCGAGGCCAGGGAGTACCTCCGCGCAAGGAAGCTCTTCATGGACTGGGACGAGGAGATGCTGGAACTCTACCTCGAGCACGGAATGACGCAGGCGGAGAACGGGGCGCTGACGCTGGCCTGTCAGCCCGGCCGGGAAGCGGCCCTTTTCATGGGGAGCATGGTCAAAGACCCCTGGCCGCTGCTCGACAAGATTTCCTGCCCCGTCCTGCTGGTCGAAGGCGCCAACAGCGAGAACAAGGAGGTCATAGACCTGGCGCGCGCCGCGTCTATGATCCCAGGCGCGGAACTCCGGGCGATCGAGGGCGCGGGCCACCTGGTGCCGATGGAGAAACCTCGTGAACTGCTCGCGTTGATAAAGGAGTTCTTCGAGCCTGTTTAATAGAGCAAGGCTGGAGTACGGAGCGCCCGTGGCAAGCGCGTATAGACTGTGCCAGGAAATGCTAATTCGTTTTGGATGCATGAGAGAAAAAGGGAACGCAACAGTATGAGCTCACTCGAAGTAGGAATAGTCGGGCTGCCAAACTCGGGAAAGACGACCATGTTCAATGCGCTTTCCCGATCGGGGGCGCTCGTCGCTTCCTATCCATATGCGACCATCGAGCCCAATGTGCGTGTCGTCCCGGTGTGCGACTTCAGGCTTAACGAATTCGCGCGGCTCACGGAAAGCGCGCGCATCGTACCGGCGACCGTGCGATTCGTCGACATACCCGGTCTTGCCGAGGGCGCGAGCCATGGGGAGGGCATCGGGAACCGGTTCCTATCGAGCATCCGAGACGTCGATGCGGTGGTCCACGTGGTACGTGGGTTCAAGAGGTGTGACGGTTCCCAGCAGGAAAACGCGATCGACCCCGTGCGAGACGTTGAGCTTATCGAGACCGAGTTGCTCCTCTACGACCTCGAGATCATCGGGCGGGAGATTTCGAAGGCGCGACGCCTCGCAAAAACCGGAACGCAGAATTGCATGGACCGGGTCGGGGCGCTCGAGAGGATCGAGGAAGCGTTAAGCTCGGAAACCATATCCAATCGCGCCTCGATCGCGCGGGAGTTGGAGCTTCTCGCTCCGGACATGAAGCTCCTCATCCTCAAGCCGACCTTGTTAGTGCTTAACGTCGATGAGCAATGCGAGGATTCCGCCAGAAACGAGCGCGAGTTGAGGGAGTGGGCGGAGCCCAGCGGGATGCGTGTCCTGCCCGTCAACGCCCTTGTCGAGGCTGAGCTTGCGGAGCTCGACCCGGAAGACGCGGAGTTGTTCGCCGAAGAGATGGGCATCGAAGAGGGCAGTCTGGACCGCATCGTCAGTGCGAGTTACGAGATGCTGGGCCTGATAACGTTCTTCACAACCGGCCCGGACGAGTCTCGGGCGTGGCCCATTCGAGCCGGTTTGACGGCCTGCCAGGCCGCCGGAAAAATCCATAGCGACTTCGAGCTCGGCTTCGTAAAGGCCGAAGTCGTTCACCAGGACGACTTCCTGTCGGCGGGCAGCTTTCCCACGGCGCGCGAGGCGGGGACCTTCCGGCTCGAAGGGCGCGAATACGTTGTCCAGGATGGAGACGTGATCGTCTTCAAGTTCGCCACCTGACCCAGGCCTACCCCGCGCAGCCATCATACGTTCCCCCTCGATGAGCGCCGCGGAGGTGCTATCGCCGCAGGGGGCATTGAGTCACTAGAGGACGCGGGTCGAAGCAGTAGGCTTGGGCGTCTTGACCACCAGGAATCGGAATGGGGAATCGCTTTCGTTCATCAGTCGGTGTGGTATGCCCTTTGGGCTTTCGACAAGCTGGTCCAATGTGACCTCGGCTTGTTCCTCGCCAATCTCCACAATCCCTGTTCCCTCCAGCACATAGAAAAACACATCGACCGGTGTGATGTGTTTCTTCAAGCCCTCTCCCGGCATGAGCTTGATCTCAATGACCTGCACGTGCTCGGAGTCGAGAAGCTTACGTACGTCGACTCCGTGTGGCGTCTCCTGCACGGACGCATCCTTGTAACTGACCATGTTGATCATTTCTTTTCCTCCTCGAAAACTCGTTCCTCTCGTAACCTCTTTACTACCGGATCGTTCTTCATCTGCTTGATTGCTTCGTCGTATCGTCGACCATCCTGCTCGCCCGGCTTCTTCGCAGTAATATTACATCTAGCTATTGGCAAATAGGTCTTGAGTCATGAAGGCTACCCTTTACCTGGGTATTAAAATGCGCTTTAGATTGCCAATGAAGCCGCAACTGCTGCAGGGAGGCGAGAGTTGATGAAACCGATAGGGCCGATGATGAAAGAGCACAGACTGATAGAGCGCATGCTTGCTCTCCTGGGGCGAGAGCTGGGAGATATCGTCGCAAGACAGAAGGTGGACCCCGTCTTCATCGAAACGGCAGTTGATTTTTTCAAGACATATGCGGACAGGACCCACCACGGCAAAGAAGAGGAGATCTATTTCAGGGATCTGGGCCTCAAAGACATCGCTGCGGAGCATCGTCGCACCATGGAAGAGCTGGTCGAGGAACACGTCTATGCGAGAGCGGAGGTCCGTGCCCTCATGGCCGCAAACGAAAGATACGCAGCAGGCAATTTAGAGGCACTGGATGAACTGACTGGTCACTTGACCACGCTCGTAGGTTTCTACCCTGGCCATATTGAAAAAGAAGATAAGCATTTCTTCTTCCCAACTCAGGAATACTTCAGCAAAGAAGAACAGGACGCCATGCTTCGGGAGTTCGGAGACTTCGACGCCAGGATGATACATGAGAAGTACTCCGGGGTAGTTGAGCATTTCGAGAAAGAATAGGATCAGTGAGTTCGTGCCATCAGGTAAGTCTGATCTCAGAGGGTGGAATTGCACGTCCACGTAGTAATATCACGATGCTGGGAAGCGGAAACAGGGGAATGCCTGAGCGAGTGTAAGTGCATTGCCCCGGTACCGAAGGAGGTTCGACATGGCATTCACTGCAGCATTCATCGCGCACGCACCCGATGCGGATCCGGACAAGACAAAGGCATTGATCGAGACACCGAAGTACCGTCTCTTCGTCGTGGTCGTAAGAGATCAGGAACAGGCGATGGAGACCGCGAAGGCGTTGGTGGCTGACGAAGGAGTGCAATCCATCCTGCTCTGCCCGGGCTTCACCAACAGGGACGTCGCGGGTTTGCAGGACGCTGTCGGAGACGATGTCGGTGTCTGCGTAGCCAGGGGTGACGCCCCGAGCGGCAGGATCGCCAGCGAGGTCATCGGCAGGGAGTGGGGTCGGGGCTGACCGAATTCCCTTCCGTTTTGCTTAAGATGAAGAGAGGATAATACTCAAGTGCCAAGTCTCACCGTGGAACGCGCCACCCAACCTCTGAGCCTGTTGCCTGAGCGATGCGCGCTTACGTCCATCGTCCCACGAACACGAGCCCAGTAGCCAACCGGCACGAGCTTGCCAAGACCAACACCCGAATATGGCATGTACGAACCAAGCAACCACAAAGCATTGATGTCATACCGGTCATGGCTCACTTGATCGGTTGTTTCAAGCTGAGTCACAAAGTTGGTGAGAAAATCTTCCGGTGTCCATCCCGTTTCTCCCTGATAGGTCTGTGTACTTAAAGTCTGTAGATAATCACGAGGAGTAGAGTAAGCCTCCAGCTGTCTTCTTCCTCCTACATTTTTACCTTGTCCTTGTTGTGGCATGATAGGTATAGGCTCAATGAGTCCTACGCTCCAGCCTGGCACGGCACACAAGCGTGTTTCTTGCATTACTTCTTCTTTGGTCAATCCTTGATGGTCACGATCAGTATAGGCTTGAGGAAAATAAACGAGATCGGGAGTATCCACTGCCTGACGTACCATGTCCCAAATCCAGAGGGGTTTAGCATTATTAACACGAACCGGTATATCGGCATCGGTGGGATTCTGTTTTGTTTGTATGATCCTTCCGGCTGTGGCGTGTTCAAGAACAGCACTTTTTACGCGGTCGATAAATTCTGATATCGGCATCGCGATCGGCGTTAACTGAAGCTGGGTGAATCCTTGTCGCATTTTCCTATCGACCAATTCCTTATTGTTTGTAAATACTTCCTGCAGCTTTTCCTGAGCTGGCACGGGATATTCTTTTCCGTCAATTCCAATCACACCTGGACTTTCCGATTGTGGAAGAAGGGTCAGAATTCCTGTTCGGTTCAATGCGGTGATCGTGCGAGCATACTCATTCTCAAGAGAAAATTGTCTCTCGGAAAGAATAGGCTTCTTCAACGAGTCTCCCTCTAAACGGCCATGAATAAACCCGGCGACAAAATTGATCTAATCTCTCAACAGCTCTTTTGGTTCCTGTGCCGATTGCTTTAATGATGCATAGAGGTTACCAGGTTGTTCAAGAGATCGCTCTGAAGATGTGTCCCCAGATACGGGAAATCACGCAGCCTGGAGCCGAGATGACGTGGTCAGTCGACGAGCACATGACAGAATCCAGTCAACCAAGTCGGAACAGGCCAAAATCGTGATAGGATTTCGGCGCTGGAGGAGGCATATGGAGGCTACCGGCCTACGAATGCTTAGCGTGCAGGGGCAGGTATTCGAACCACCTTATTCAGGACGGGGGTGACCGTTGAGGCTGATCCTGGTAAGGCACGGTCAGACGGCATGGCACGCCGAGAGCAGGCACGTGGGGAATGCCGACATACCGCTCGACGGCACCGGGCGGGAACAGGCGAGGCTGGTTGCCGACCGCCTCGCTGAGACTGATATCGACGTGGCGTTTTCCAGCCCTCTTTCGAGGTGCCTCGAGATGGCCAGCCTGGTCGCGGAACCCCATGGAATAGGGGTCGAGACCGACGACAGGCTCCGGGAGATGGACCTGGGCGAATGGAGCGGCGAAACCTATGGCTCTGTTGCTGAGAAGCACGGAGACATAATCAGCCGTTGGACGAAGGATCCCGGCTCACTCACGCCTCCGGGGGGAGAGCAACTCGAGCAGGTGCGTGGGCGGACCGTCTCCTGGCTCGAGGAAATATGGGCGAGCTACAAATGGAAAACCGTCTTCGTCTCCAGCCACAGCACTCCCATCAGGATTATCGTCTCGGATCTCATCGGGATCCCATTTAGCCGGATGTTCTGCCTGCGCCTTGCCCCCGCTTCCATCACTGCCATCACCTACAACGGGGAGCTTGCCAACCTGGAAGTGCTCAACGATGAGTGTCACCTGGGAGGCCTGAGATAGTGGGAGGGCCTGCCGGAGGGATTCATGGACCGACCCGGCTGCGGCAGGCACGCTGCCGGGCCTCGAAAGGATCGCCCGGTGGCCGGGAGGGGACCGGGTGCCCAGGAAGATGAGAGTAATCCTGAGCCAGGCAGTGAACCGGGAGGATCCGAGGGAGATGGGCATCGCGCCAATCGGGCTCGCCTACCTTTCCGCCTACGTAAAGGCGCACGAAAGCGATATCGAGTTTAGATTCGCCGAAAGCGCGGAGGAGATACTGGCGAGCGAACCGGATGTCGTGGGCATCTCGGCGGTCTCGCAGAGCTCCGGCCTGGCGAATGTCCTGGCCCGAGACCTGCGCCAGAACGACTATGAAGGCCCCATCCTTCTGGGTGGATATCACGTCACGGCGGTGCCCGGAAGCCTTTCCGAAGATTATGACCTCGGGGTTCTCGGGGAGGGGGAGCAGACCCTGCTGGAAGTCTTGCGCCTCATTAGAGACGACAGGCAGTCGTGGAAGGAAAAGAGGGCCAGCGTTCCGGGAATCTGCTTCTCCGACGGCCGCCGGGTAGTGACCACGGGACGGCGCGAGCAGATAAGACCGCTAGATTGCGTCCCCCACCCATACCGGGAGATGCTTGTCGACAAGTGGGCGCCGATGCACGGTGGAGTGCACTACGTGTACTCCTCGCGCGGCTGCCCTTACTCCTGCTCCTTTTGTTCGTCCTCCCAGTTCTGGGGGAGCGCTCGTTATTTCAGCGCGCGGTATTTGCTCGATGAGCTGGTTGACCTGGCCCAGCGCTACCACGCCTCGTACTTCTTCTTCTACGACGACCTCTTCACCGCGGACCGAAGGAGGCTCGAGGAGCTCTCGGACCTCATGCTAGCCGAGGGCCTCGAGCATGAAGTCGAATCGATGTGCAACGTGCGGGCGAGCGGGATAGACGACGACATCTGCCGGGTCCTGAAACGGATGAATATCAACTGAGTATACCTGGGTCTCGAGTCCGCGTCGGATTCCGTCCTCAAGAATATGAACAAGCGGGCGACCCACGAAGAGAACGTGCGCGCTCTAAGGCTGCTAAAGCAGCACGATTTCAACATAACCGCATCCTTCATTCTGGGCATGCCGGGAGAAACGCGGGATGACATGAAAAGGACGGCGTCGTTCATTGAGGAGAGCCTGGGCACTCTCATCGACGAGTTCATGGTGTACCCTGTGATCCCTTTCCCCGGGACACCGATCTTGCGAGATGCCGTCGCCCGCGGGCTCATCGACGAGAACCCCGCGCCCGAGACGATGAGACGGGCTACGTTCAGTTTTCACCCGGACGACTACGTTTATCTGAACGATGCCGCCCCGCGCGATACGTTCTTTTTCTACCTTTACTACCTGCGCTTCATCAGGTTGAGGCACTGGTTGAAGAGGACGCTCAGGACGAATCACGAGCTGGGTTTATTGATGGGGAAGCACGTCAAAGAGATCGATGCGCTGAAGGTTGAGATCGCCCGGGCAAGCGATTACGTGGCTTCCCTCGAAACGGAGATACGTAATAAAGACAGGCAAATCGGCACGCTCGAGAGCGAACTGACGAGGCATATCAACGAGGTGGCCCTCCTGAACAGCAGGCTCATTGAGCATACTGAGTGCGAACAAACGCTCGCCATGCGCCGGAACGGGATGCTGAGTGCCGTTAGAAGAGTGCTGCGGCCTCCCTTGTGAGGATAACCATTTAATATTTCGGTCACCAACAGATGCCTTCTTGTGCTCGTCACCGAATTCCAGTCAGATGTACGACAGCGGCTATCGGTCCAGAGGGCGGCCCGCTTCGGCCTACGATAAGCCAATATGTGGCGGCCTGATAGATCAACAGGGCTGTCCGGGCAGACGCTGGGAAACTGGCGGAGGGAGTAGGATTCGAACCGCCCCACTCACCTCCCGGCGAGCGGTGACCCCAGAGCTTTCTTCGCGCCACGCCGCTCGATGCGCTTCTCGAGCCGGTAGAGCACGAAGACCAGCAGGTACAACCCGCACAGCCAGAGCACGATGTCGAAGAAATGCATCGCTAAGAACGCATACGTATAGAGCCATACATTGTGCAGCATCCTGACGACGAAGTTGTCCCCCGGGCTCTGGACCTTTACCACGTCGTAGGTCACGCCTGAGTCAGAGACGTTCACTTTGATGTAGTGGTAAAAATAGTCGGACTGGTTGGTGCCCACCAGCTCGGCCCCCGCTCCGCCGGTGATGAAGTAGGGAGTCTTTCCCCAGGTCCC
>Ga0209746_1001754_pt1 | contig 10211 bp, 13 predicted proteins | sample BarGraNGADG00211_3_FD_184496 | JGI IMG/M metagenome (GOLD analysis project Ga0209746, IMG submission 184496) | Arctic peat soil microbial communities from Barrow, Alaska - Barrow Graham LP Ref core NGADG0011-211 (SPAdes) (version 2) | ecosystem: Environmental > Terrestrial > Soil > Wetlands >...
GTCTCAGTCTGCCACCAGGTATCCATAATGGGGGATTTTTCCTTGCCGATGACGCGGTAATACCATTTCCGCGCTTCCGGGTTGATCGGTTCTCCAACGGAACCGAGCAGCCGAAGGGAGGATAGATCGTGCTTATTCGGCCAGGCCTCGCCAAAACGCATCAGGCCGCGGATGGCGGTCGGCGCAGTGTAAAAGACCGTGATGCCGTAACGTTCCACAAGTTGCCACCAGCGGTTTGGATATGTGTAGAACGGCCCGCCCTCGAACATGAATGAAGTCGCGCCGTTGAGCAGAGGCCCGTAAACGATATACGAGTGACCCGTCACCCAGCCAAGGTCGGCGGCGCACCACCAGCGGTCTTCGTCCTTCAGGTCGAAGACGTATTTGAGCGTGGTGTATGTGCCAACCATATAACCGCCGTGGGTATGCACGATGGCCTTGGGTTTCCCGGTGGACCCGGACGTATACAGGATGTAGAGCGGGTCTTCGGAATCGAGGATCTCGGTCGGGCATTTCCCGTTGGCGATGGGCAAAGTGCACAGATCATGGTACCAGTGGTCGCGCCCCGCTTCCATCGGGACCTCCTGGCCAGTCCGTTTTACGACGATGATGTTCTCTACGGAGGCGCAATGCTTGAGGGCCTCATCCGCCGTGCGCTTGAGTTCAAAAATTTTCCATATATCCAACTGCCGTCTGCCGTGATGAGCAATTTAGACTCGCTGTCGTCAATGCGGTCTTGCAACGCGTCTGTGGAAAAACCGGCGAAAATGACCGAGTGGATCGCGCCGATTTTGGCGCAGGCCAGCATCGCGAAGACGATTTCAGGGATGCGGGGTAGATAGATGGTTACGCGGTCGCCCTTTTTGATCCCCATGGCTTTAATGATATTGGCAAACCGGTTGACCTCCCGGTTCATGGCATAGTAGGAAAACGTCCGCTGCTCTTTGCCATCTTCGCTTTCCCAGATCATGGCCAGTTTATTCTTCCGCCAGGTTTTGAGATGCCGGTCAATACAGTTGTGGACAATGTTGACTTTTGCGCCCGTAAACCACTTGTAGAACGGTTTGTTCGAATCATCCAAAACTTTGTCCCATTTCTGGAACCATTCCAGTTCCTCGGCGCGCTCGGCCCAGAAGCCTTGCAGGTCTTTGCGGGCGTCATCGGCCAGAAGATCCCAGTTCGGGATGTTGGCCTGTGCAACAACTTCGGCAGACGGATAATAGACTTCGCCTGCCATTTCGTTTTTTTTCTTGTTTGCCATGGCTTTTCTCCTAGGGCGGTTGATTTCTTGCGTTTCCAGGAATAAATTCGTTAAATTCTATCATAATAATCCAGTCTGCATTCGCTAAATCCTTCTTGTGTTCGGCGTACCCTTATCTTGAATGGTGCGGAAGATAAATGATGCAGGGAATAATATTTGATATATAATAAATTAAATATGTGCTCAGACCCCTTTTGTATTTCTTATCCTTCACCCTTCGGGTACTTCGCGGGTGCGATGTCGTATGCTTTCGTGGATTTGAGGTGAGGTATGGATATCGCCATCATGATTGAAGCCCAGAACGGACTCACCTGGTCGCGCTGGCAGAACCTGGTTGCAGCGGTTGAAGACCTGGGCTTTGCCGGTCTTTTCCGCTCCGATCATTTCACCAATGAATCCCCGCCGGACAAAGAATCGCTCGAACTATGGGTCTCGCTGACCTGGCTGGCCTCGCATACCAAACGCATCGAATTTGGTCCGCTGGTCTCGCCGGTTTCCTTCCGCCATCCGGCGCTGACGGCGCGCATGGCTGCCGCCGTGGACGATCTCAGCGGCGGGCGGCTGACGCTCGGTCTCGGGGCGGGCTGGCAGGAACGCGAACACAGTATGTTTGGCTTTGATTTGCTGGATCTAATATCGCGTTTTTACCGATTTGAAGAAGGGCTGGAAGTCATCACGCGCCTGTTGAAATCTGACGGACCGGTCACTTTTGATGGCAAATACTACCAATTGCGCGAAGCGACGCTCCTGCCGCGCCCTGTCCGCCCCGGCGGACCGCGTATCTTGATCGGCGGACACGGCGAAAAGCGGACAATGTCGCTGGTGGCGAGATACGCCGACGAGTGGAACGCCGGCTTCCTCCTGCCTCAGGAGTTCGCCCGCCAGAACATCCGTCTGGACGAGTTGTTGAAGACCGCTGGGCGCGACCCGAAGTCCGTACGCCGTTCAATGATGGCCGGTCTGCTCTTTGGGCGGACGCAGAATAAACTGGATGAGCAGTTATCTGGACGAAATCAAACCGCCGAAGAATTGCGTAAATGCGGCGCTGTTGTTGGAGTGTGGGAGGAAGTGGTTGAGCAATTCAAGGAATTGCAGGAAGTCGGTCTCCAGCGCATCATGCTGCAATGGCTGGATTTGGATGATCTGAAAGGCCTGGCCGCCCTGGCAAAGGCGGTGCTATGAATCTGAAAATGAGTAGCGGCGACCAGTTGGTCGCCGCTATGGTTATCTCTAGCAAATCCTCGGCAGCAATTCCCCCGCCGGGAGGTCCACCACTCGCATCCCGCCAATGGCAGTTTTGGCCGTCACCAGGCCGGGGTGTTCGCTCACCACGCCTCCGATGATGGCGGCGTCTTTGCCGTATTCATGGTTATGCATGGTTTTCAAAACATCCTCTGCCATCTCTTCCGGCAGGATCGCCACAAGTTTCCCCTCATTGGCAATATAGAGCGGATCCAATCCCAGCATCTCGCAGGCCGCGTTGACCTCCGGGCGGATGGGTACTTTCCTCTCATCGAATTCAATCCCCACTTTGGAAGAACCGGCCAGTTCGTTCAGCACTGCCGCCAGTCCGCCGCGCGTGGCGTCGCGCAAACAATGTAGGGACGCGGGCTTGTCCCCGCCCTTACCCGCTGCCTCCATCATCGCATCCACCATACTATTAAGTGGCGCGGTATCGGACTGGATCTCCGTCCCGAAGGTCAACCCCTCCCGCACCGACATGATGGCGATGCCGTGGTCGCCCATCGTCCCGCTGACCAGCACCGCGTCGCCGGGCCTGGCATTCGCCGGGCCAATATCCACATCTGCGGGTATGACACCGAGACCGGAGGTATTGATGTAGATCCCGTCGCCGTGGCATTTTTGCACCACCTTCGTGTCGCCGGTGGCGATTTTCACGCCCGCTTTCTTGCAGGCTGCGGCCATGGCGGTCACGATGTTGCCGAGCGTTTCCATCGGCAGACCCTCTTCGAGGATGAAACCCGCCGAAAGATACAGCGGTTTCGCCCCGCGCATGGCTAGATCATTCACTGTGCCATAGACGGCCAATTCGCCGATATTCCCGCCGGGGAAGAACAGCGGGCTGACTACGAACGAGTCAGTCGTAAATGCCAGTCGTTGGCCTTTATCAGCCAATTGTTCCAGCGCGGCCGCATCCCCCATCTGGCTCAGCCACTCGTTGTCGAATGCCGGGGCGAAGAGATGCTCGATCAGATCGGCCATCATCCTGCCGCCCGCGCCGTGTCCCATCACGATGGTCGGGTAGTTTTGCAGCGGACGCGGGCAGGTCCAGCCAAGGAGGTTGAGTTTATCTTTTTCCATGTTTATTTGCGACACCTGACCCTTGCGGTTATAAACCATCGCAAGGATTATCGTTTATATCTGTAATATGCCGCGCAGGTCCCTTCCGACGAGACCATGGTCGCGCCGAGCGGCGTCTGCGGGGTGCACTCCTTGCCGAAGGCCGGGCACTCGCCGGGCTTCTTGCGCCCTTGCAGCACCAGTCCGCTGATGCACAGCGGTGACTCCTTCGTCTCGATCGCCTGCACTTCGGGGAAGCGCAGTTCGGCGTCAAAGGCGGCGAACCCCGGGCGCAGACGGTAACCCGACATGGGGATGACGCCGATGCCGCGCCAGGCACGGTCGGTCATCTCGAAGACTTTCCGGATGACGGCCTGAGCCGGTTTGTTGCCCTCGCGGCTGACAGAACGCTCGTAAGCATTCTCGACCGTGTGCGTGCCTGCCTCCAACTGCCGGACGCATTTCAGAATCCCGTGCAGCAGGTCCACCGGCTCGAAGCCGGTCACCACGATGGGAATTTTGTACTTTTCTACCAACGGCTCGTATTCCCAGAATCCCATCACCGTGCAAACGTGACCGGCAGCCAGGAAGCCGTCCACCTGCACGTCGGGTGAGTCCATCAGGGCGGCGATTGCCGCCGGGACGGTCACATGCGAGACCAGCACGGCGAAGTTGGTCAGTCCCTGGACTTTGGCTTGCAGGACGGCCATGGCGTTGGCCGGGGCGGTGGTCTCGAAACCGATGGCGAAGAAGACGACGGTCTTGCCGGGATTCTTTTTAGCTATTTCTAGGGCGTCGAGCGGCGAGTAGACGATGCGGACGTCGCCCCCGACGGCTTTAACGGCGAACAGGTCACGGGTCGAGCCGGGGACGCGCAGCATGTCACCGTAGGATGTGAAGATCACATCGGGACGGGCAGCCAGAGCGATGGCTTTGTCCACCTGTTCGAGTGGTGTCACGCAGACGGGACAGCCCGGCCCGTGGACGAGGGTGATCTACGCTGGGAGCATCTGGTCGAGACCAGACTTGATGATGGAATGCGTCTGTCAGCCGCAGACTTCCATGAGAGTCCACGGGCGGGTGATGATTTTTTGGATATCGGTGAGCAGTTTCCGGGTCAGGTCTGCGTCGCGGTATTCGTCCAGGTACTTCACGCGGCAATTCCTTCTTCCCCCAGCGCGTCGATTTGCCTGAGCAGGTCCAACGTCTCCAGGGCTTCCTGCTCATCGAGGATGGACAGGCCGAAGCCGACATGGACGATGGTGTAGTCGCCGACTTTGACTTCGGGCAGGTATTCCATGCAGGCTTCTTTTATGGCGCCGCCAAAATCCACCTTGGCCATTTTCATGCCATTGGTTTCGTAGAGTTCAATTACTTTTGCGGGGATACCGAGACACATAAGACACCTCTAAATCAGGGTTCTTTGAATAAGACACCTTATTTTACTACTGAGTGTTGGGTAAATTGCTGAACCTTTATCCAGTTTTGGCAGGGACAAACGCACTGACCAGATTACCATTTATTCAAAGCAGGTTACCTTCACATTCAAGCGGGGGAGTGGCGTAATTTGTGGGTAAAATCGGAAATTTTATTGACCCACTACAGGGTACTGGGTAAATATTCGAACCCGAATTATTGTTTTTTCCATACTTTTTGGCTGCTTCAGTTCAGAGATTTATGCAAGAAGCAGTAAAATGCCGTAAAACCCTGTATTTTGATCGATAAATGTTCACGGTATTATTCTGTCAACCCCAAATAGAAATGTCCGTTATTTCTCCAAAGTAGAAATGTCCTGTTGGATCTTGGTGCCGTCCAGCGCGGCCACCCGCTTCTTTCCGGAAAATGAATTGTTCCTCTTTTGTTCCTAGAAACAAATCCCGGTCCTCGTGTCGTTGCGAGGAGGGTGTACTTTGCCCGCCGAAACAATCTCCTTACAGCGACACAATGGAGTGTGTTCGTAACACAGCATAAATTTACGTTAAGGTGCAATCAGCAAAACAGGCCGGAGGAAATTCTCCGGCCTGTTTTGATTCCTGCATATCGTCTGTCTCTGCTTACTTTTTCCGGTTCTTCACGTACACCTTCACGGCTTCGTGCATGAACTCGGCCAGTTTCGGGTGCATCTTGTCAAAGTTGGCGCGGAAGCGCGCATCCTCGTTGTACCCGTCAGCGAGACCCAGTAACTGCTCGTCGTTGGGACTCCAGAAATACTGCATGTGCTGGTGCCAGCGGGCGATCAGCGTCTGCACTTCCGCGCTGGTCGCCCCTTTCGGCATGGCCGCGATCAGGTCAACATAGATGGCTTTGCCTTCAGCAAGTATGCGTTCCTTCTCGGCAGGCGGGTACGCCTTCCACTTTCGGTTGGACGCTCTCACCGTTTCGGGGTCATACATCTGCTCCGCTTCCAGGGCATACTTCTCCTGCTCTTCTTCGCTAAAGCCTTCAAATAGTCCTTTTGCATTCATGCTTTCATTTCCTTTCAAATGTTCAATGGTGTTGTCAACGGTCTGGATGAGGCGGTTCAGCCGTTCGACTCGTCCCTGCAGCGCCTCTTTGTGAGACCGGAGGGCGGTCAGCACATCGAAATCGGGGCGGCCCACAATGGCTTTGATCTAGTCGAGACTCAGGTCCAGTTCGCGGTAGAACAGGATTTGCTGTAGTTTCAGCAGGGCCTCTTCTTCGTAGTGGCGGGTGCCATGGCTTCCCAGCCAAGACGGCTTGAGCAGCCCGATCTCGTCGTAGTAATGCAGGCTGCGGACGCTGACGCCCGCCAGTTTCGAAAGTTGTTTGACAGTGTACACTTTTGCCTCGTCCTTAATATAAACCCTGACGGTACGTTAATGTCAAGAGGGAAAACGCTTTCTCCAGGAATCGCCATTGTGGGGGAAATTAGAAAAAGGCCGTATAATAAAGGTGCTTGAAATTTCTTGCATCCTGATTGTGATCGGGCCGGGAACCGATACCTGCCTGTACCGCGAAAATGGGGAAGTGTTGGCGGCGTTTGTGCGGCGTATCATCCCCTTAGGGGCTTACGGTGGCGGAGTTCCCTTCGGGGACGAGTCCCAGTTGGATAGGGCGTTTCAACTCAATTTGTTCGCAAAAAAGGAGAAGCAGTCATGAGTGATAGTGGAAAAAAAGATAAAGGCAAAAAACAACAGAAGAAAAAACCCGAGCATAATTTGAAGGAGAAACGAAAATTGAAAAACGAAAAGAAGCAGAAGGATAAATTCATGCCCGTTTGATGCATCTCGCACGGCGCCCCATTGCATTCGGCATGTTTCGCGCGTAGGGGCGATATCATACCCGCAGGGTACTCTTCGATGCCATCGGTCGTCTGGTCAGGCAGGAGAGATCCGTCTGACAATACGCGCCTCAGTCACAGGCGAGTCACTCTTCTTCGCGCGGTTGTGAGGCTTAAACAAAAACACCCCGCCGGTCTCCGCCGGTAAGTTGTGAATGATGGTAAAACCAGACAGCCTGGCTGACGTTAGTCAAACCAGGCTGTCGGTCTCAAAATTACTTCAGGCGGACCCGACGAGATTCGAACTCGCGATCTCGGCCTTGACAGGGCCGCATGTTTGGCCGCTACACCACGGGTCCAGAAGCGGGCTGAATATACCATACCGGTTTTGCGGCGTCAAGGCGAACCGGTTCCATAAACCGACGAATCTACCGGAGTCTGACCGGATGGGTCGTAGACGTAGACAGTGTCGCCAACATTGGCCCAATCGAACAGCCAGTGTGAATCCCCAACCGACATATTGACGCAGCCGTGGCTGCGCGCGTAGCCAAAGCCATTATGCCAGTAGGCTCCGTGCAAAGCGCGATCTTCATCAAAATACATCGTCCACGGCACATCTTCCAGGTAGTAGAAGTCGTCCGGGGTGCTGTTGCTCATGGTTGTTGATTCCAGTTTATTGCGGATTTGGAACACGCCAGGACGCGTCCAGAAACGATCTACGCCGGTGGAAACCATTGTGGCGAAAATGAGGCGGTTATTGTCGTAGACGGTAACGGTTTGTTCGAACAGGTTGACTTCGATCCAGCGGCCTCCTGCGACCCCTTCGGGTGGGGCGGTGGCCGGATCCACGCGGGAGATCTGGCGCGAATCCACCCATTCGCCCGGGCCGATCAGGTTCCAGGTCAGGTTATCCGCGCTTTGCGTAGCGTAGATTTGTACCACGTTGAACCGGTAATGGGTGATCCCGCTTTTCGGGCTGTTCACGGCGGGGGCAGTACGGGATTGGATTTCCCCCAGAACCCACCCAAAGGCATTGCGCGGCGTGGAACTGAACAGCAGGCCCTGGAAGCGCGGGTAGAACAGGCCCAGGCGGCCACCCTCGGCGCGGATCCAGTTGCCAGAGCGCAGTCTGTAAAAATTGTCCTGGTTATCGTTCACCAATTCTAGATATGAAACATATAAATGTTTGCTTGGATAAAGATGAGGGCCAGACGGTTGGTTTGCAATGGCTGCGTCGAGGGATGAATAGAAGGGTGTTCCATTCCCGTTGATCTGGAAATACTGGTAGGGGAGGTCATTGTAGGCTGGGTCGGGATTGTAAGCCGGTAAAGGCTGGATGGGGTAGGGAATGCCTTCTGAAGCCAGTTGAGCCAGATACTCGGATGGACCGAGCGGCAGGCAGCCATCCGGCGCAGTTTCATAGACTCCCGGCGGGCAGACGACGGACCCGGAGTCCGGTTCGAGCTCCGACAGCCTCCCGCTCTGAGCCGCGACGATCGTTCTGTTCAAAGGCAGGCTTTCCAGAAGGAAGAAAACGGCAAAAAAAGTGGTCAGAATACGACGCATAAGGTATACCTTTATTGGCAGAAAAAATATTATAGCATGTTTTCCTTGCTGACTATTTTGTAAGCCGCCCGCCACTAATCGAATCCGATAGGTAACTTGACACATTATGCGCCCTGTGCTAAATTTACATCAGGTTTTTAAGGAGGCAGTTTTGACCAAGAATCGCTCCCAACTTATGGTTGACCGCTTGCGGGAACTCCATGCATCTTCACCCGATACTGAGGCCTCGGCCTTAATCAGTGTGGATGGGTTGAGCATAGCATCTGCCCTTCCGCAGGGTGTGGAAGAGGACCGGGTCTCGGCCATGTCGGCTGCCATGCTCTCGCTGGGCGAGCGAATTGCGAACGAACTGGGACGTGGGTCGCTGGAACAAGTGTACATCAAAGGAGAGAAAGGTTATGTTGTTCTGATGTCGGTGGGCACGGAAGCAGTGCTCACGGCATTGGCACGCGAGCATGCCAAACTTGGCCTGATCCTCCTCGATATGCGCCGCGCGGTCGAAGACCTGTCGAAACTCATTTAAGGTGGCAGAGACGATGCAGCAAATCCCAAAGAGCGGTTACTACTACGCTAACAAGCTCCCCCGCATCGCTCTGGAAGCCTATGAAGAGGTGATGGGGAAAAACGGTCTCAATGCCATTTTGAACCTGGCAGGCTTGAGCACCTTGATTGACAACTATCCTCCCGATAACCTGGAGCGCCAATTTGACTTTGCTGATTTCTCCGCCATCCATATAGGGTTGGAAGAGATGTACGGCCTGCGCGGTGGTCGCGGGCTGGCTTTGCGTGCCGGACGTGCCACCTTCGATGATGCGCTTAAGAACTTTGGCGCTATGGCAGGCGTTGGTGACCTCGCATTCAAGGTGCTTCCCCTCCAGGCCAAGATTCGCATACTCCTACCGGCCACAGCCAGGATTTTCTCGCAGATTTCTGACCAGCAATCTAGCGTGGACGAAATGGACGACGCCTTCATTTGGACGATCCATCGCTGTCCGATCTGTTGGTCTCGCCAGGGCGCTGACAAACCGGTCTGCTATATCCATACCGGTCTGCTCCAGGCCATGCTCACATGGCTCTCCGGCGGATTGGAATTTCGCGTCAACGAATCCAGGTGCTGTGCGGTAGGCGATATCGTCTGCGAGTTCGTTATTCAAAAAGATCCCATCTCTAAGTAACCACCCATGTCCGATGCGAAACCGAAGATCTTCATTTAGGTGTATTGCACTCAAGCGATGGCCTTTTCACCTCCCTTGACATTCTCAAGTTATCCCCCTTCCTTAAGAAGCGGGTGGAGCCCACCGAATACTGCATAAATATTTGAACCCACATGGTACTGCGTAAATATCCGAATCATAATCCTGTTATTTCCGAGCTTTTCGATAAAGAAAAGTTCATGGATTTATTCAAGAAGCAGTAGTTCAGAAATTTATGCAAGGAGCAGTATTTGCGTATTGTCGTCATCATTCCAACATATAACGAAGCGGAGAACCTGCCCAAATTGGTCTCCGCTTTATTTGCGCTTCCATTAGACTTAAACATCCTGGTCGTAGACGATAACAGTCCTGACGGCACTGGCCGCATTGCCGATGACCTGGCCGCCGCGAATCCCAAACGGGTGCGTGTGATGCACCGCACCGGGAAATTGGGACTGTCATCAGCCTACCTCCAGGCGTTCAACACCCTGTTGGATAACACTGTGGATGTCATTGGCCAGATGGATGCCGACTTCTCCCATGACCCGGCTGCATTGGTCGAGATGGTAAAGCGTCTCGAAACCTGTGACCTGGTGCTTGGGTCGCGTTACATTCCAGGCGGCAGCACCGATGTCCGCTGGCCCATCTT
>Ga0209746_1001755_pt1 | contig 10208 bp, 14 predicted proteins | sample BarGraNGADG00211_3_FD_184496 | JGI IMG/M metagenome (GOLD analysis project Ga0209746, IMG submission 184496) | Arctic peat soil microbial communities from Barrow, Alaska - Barrow Graham LP Ref core NGADG0011-211 (SPAdes) (version 2) | ecosystem: Environmental > Terrestrial > Soil > Wetlands >...
ATTTTTCGGTTTTTTGATTTTACAACTTCTAAAAATGACGATATTTCAATCTTATCATCTGTAGACTCAGAAATTATTTGAGATTCTTCTTGTTCAATCAAAACAGGTTCTTCAGAAATTATCTTAGTTGGATCTATCGTATTTTCAATAACTTTTTCTTTATCTGAAATTATAGGCTCATTTTTTTTTCTTACTTCGAACTCAATACCTGTTTGTTCTTGATCTTTAATTTGTTGCTCCGAAGCAACTGGTTTTGAGCTTACAGATAAAGCCTGTATTTCAGATAATATATCTTTGATTTCAGAAGCTTGCTCTGTGAAAATACGTAATGGTTCCAACACCTCAATTTCATGTTTTTCAGAAATAACAAAATTGTTTTCATCATCTAACTGAACAGGCTCTAAATGCGCAAAAGGTTCGTTTACAAGTTCTTTCAAAGACGCTTCCGGTATAAACGTAACTTTATGACAACCATCCAGAATGATTTCTTCACCGGTTTGAACATTCACACTTTTACGAGGCTCATTCCATTGCAATTTAAATGTTCCGAAGTTTTTAATTTTCACAACATCTCCCGCCAACAAAGCTTCCTCAATAGTTGCAATCATCATTTTTATAAACTCTTCAGCAGCGCGTTTACTGATCAATGCCTTTGATGCTATAAGATCAATTATTTCCTGAGATGAAATTTTTTCCTTATTCATTCTTTGACAGGTCTTTAAGTTTATCTTTCAGAATATTGCTTTGTTTAAAGTTCACAACTAATTTGGGTGGAATTAAGGTTCTGATTTGTGTGGCAGGATGAACCGATAAGCGTTCCATCTTTTTTCTAACTTCAAAATTTCCAAAACTCTGAAAACCAATTGTTTTTTCGTCCACTAATAGCTCTGTACAAGTTGAAATTGTTGTTTCCAGCAATTTTTCAACTACGGCTTTCGGAGTATTCATTTTTGTGGAAATGGCCGAAATTAATTCTTTGTGATTCATAAGTTAGTTACAAATATAAAGTTACAAGTTAGGAAGTAATTTAAATACCATAAAGATCAAAATCGGTCGCATCCACAATTTTAGTCTGATAAAACTGACCTTTTACAACACCTTTTTTCGAAATTGGAATCAATACTTCCGGATCAACTTCGGGCGAATCAAATTCGGTTCTTCCCACAAAATACTTATCCTCTACCCTATCAATAATTACTTTCAGCGTTTTTCCAATTTTAGCCTGATTAATCTCAGCAGAAATACTTTGCTGAATGGACATTATTTCATCAACACGTCTATGTTTTATTTCCTCCGGAACATCGTCTTTATATGTTTTGTATGCAAATGTACCTTCTTCGTTCGAGAATGCAAAGGCTCCAAGCCTTTCAAAACGAGCTTTTTGAATAAATTCTTTCAATTCTTCAACATCAGCTTCCGTTTCACCCGGATGACCAAGCAATAAAGTCGTACGCAGGTGAATACCGGGCACTTCTGTACGAATCCTTTCTATCAGTTTGTAAGTTTGATCTTTTGTTATATTTCGACGCATTTGCTTCAGCATATTGTCGCTTACATGCTGCAGAGCAATATCCAGGTACTTACAAACATTGTTGCGTTCTCGCATAACCTTTAAAACATCATAAGGGAAATGAGCAGGATAAGCATAATGCAATCGCAACCATTCTACACCAGGAATATCCGATAGCCTTTCAGTCAGTTCAGCCAGCTTCAGTGTTTTATACCGATCATGCCCATAATACGACAAATCCTGTGCAATCAGTTGAAACTCCTTTACACCATTTAAAACCAAACCTTTTACTTCATTTTCAATGTCTTCCATCGGACGTTAACGGTGTTTTCCTGTAATAATTGGAATGGCACAATAGGAACAGGTACGATTACAACCTTCGGAAATTTTAATGTAAGCGTAATGATTTGGCGTTGTCAATGTTCGTTCCAAACGTAAATCAGCACGATATTCCTGACCCAAATCAGTCAAGATATTATTATAGTTGAACTTACCGTAGAATTTATCCACTTCCGGAATTTCAGAACTAAGCTCTTTTACATATCGTTCGGACAAACAGCCCATTACGAATAATTTGCCAATCTTATTTTGTTTGCGCAAATCGGCAAATTGTAAAATGGTATTGATACTCTCCTCTTTGGCATCACCTATAAACCCACAAGTATTGATAATAACAATCTCACCATCCGGATTTTCAGCATCGTGCCTTACTTTATAACCAAGCGCATCAAACTGCCGCATCAACTGTTCAGAATCAACCAGATTTTTTGAACAACCAAGAGTTACGATATCAACAGTTCCTTTTTTCATCTTTTATTCAAACAACGATGCCACAAATTCATTCCGGTCAAAAACCTGTAAATGTTCTATACCTTCACCCAGTCCTATATATTTTACCGGAATTTTAAATTGGTCGGAAATGCCTATAACCACACCACCTTTGGCAGTCCCATCAAGTTTGGTAATGGCCAATGCAGTAACATCAGTAGCTTTTGTAAATTGTTTAGCTTGCTCAAATGCATTTTGTCCGGTAGAACCGTCTAACACTAATAATACTTCGTGAGGTGCATCAGAAATTATTTTTTGCATTACATTTTTAATTTTGGTCAACTCATTCATTAAGTTGATTTTATTGTGTAGACGACCAGCAGTATCAATTATAACTACATCGGCATTATTGGCTTTAGCGGAAGCAATAGTATCATAAGCCACCGAAGCAGGATCAGAACCCATTTTTTGTTTAATTACAGGCACTCCGGCACGTTCACCCCAGATAACCAACTGATCAACAGCAGCAGCACGAAACGTATCAGCCGCACCAAGATATACTTTTTTCCCTGCTTTTGTAAACTGGTAAGCTAACTTTCCAATTGTCGTAGTTTTTCCAACCCCATTCACACCAACCACCATAATCACATAAGGAGTTTTTGGTAAAACTGCATCAAAATCAGCCGGTGAATCAGAGTTGTTTTCAGCCAATAAAGCTGCTATTTCGTCTTTCAAAATTACATTCAACTCGTCAGTGTTCACAAATTTATCTCGGGCAACACGTTTTTCAATCCTTTCGATAATGCGCAAAGTAGTTTCAACGCCTACATCCGAAGTAATTAATACTTCTTCCAGATTATCCAACACTTCATCATCCACTTTCGATTTTCCGGCAACTGCACGCGTCAACTTCGAAAAAACACTTTCTTTGGTTTTCGACAAACCTTGATCAAGTGTTTCTTTTTTTTCTTTATTAAAGAAATTAAATAGTCCCATTATTTTGGTTTATTGGTAAATTAGTTGACTATTAATTGATTAATCAGCTAATAATTAAAGTACAAAATTAAGTTTTTTTTTTGAGCTAACAGCAAAAAAAATCCCCTCATTTTATTAAATGAGAGGATTCTTTCTATTTTTTGGAACGATATGAAATTATTTTGCGAAATAATCTTTCACTTTATCGTTTTGAACAATTTCTTCCTGAAAAATATAAGCACCGGTTTTAGGTGATTTCACCATCTTAATAACCTTTGCAAATGAACGTCCTTCTCCTTTTTGGAGAGATGCAACCGATTTCTTAGCCATGATTCAGATATTATTTAATTTCTTTATGAACAGTTACTTTTTTCATGATGGGGTTGTATTTCTTCAACTCCATACGTGCCGGTGTGTTTTTTCTGTTTTTCACAGTAATATAACGTGATGTCCCCGGTAAACCACTTTCTTTATGCTCAGTACATTCCAAAATTACTTGGACTCTTGCTTCTTTCGATTTTTTTGCCATTGTGTAATTCTCCTACTTATTATGCGTATAAATACCCTTTTTCTGACGCTTTTTTTATGGCAGCATCCAATCCAATTTTGTTAATGGTACGTAACCCATTAGCGGAAACATTTAAGCTAATCCAGGTATCTTGTTCTACCCAATAGAATTTTTTTGTAAACAAGTTCACATCAAATGTTCTTTTGGTACGACGTTTTGAATGTGATACGTTGTTTCCTACCATTGCTTTTTTACCGGTAATCTGACAAATTTTTGACATTTCTATATCTTTTTATTGTTTACATTTTTTCTCAAAAACAGTGTGCAAAAGTATAGTATTTTTTTTAATTGTACAAGTTTTTTATTCTTTAAATTTCAATAATTATACTCACTTCGTCATTATCATCAATAAAATACTGATAATGTTGAGTTTAATTCATAATATTTCTTTCAACATTAGCAATGCAGCTTGTGTTGCTCTTTCAATATTTTGTTCGCGCAATGATCCAAAATGAAATTCACGACTTACTGTTTTTTCTTCTGAACATATTGCAATCCAGACAGTTCCAATAGGTTTATCTGCTGTTCCACCGGTTGGACCGGCAATTCCCGAGGTCGCAATTGCAACATCAGTTTTCAATAACTTTCGTACATTTTCTGCCATTTGTATCACCACTATTTGACTTACAGCTCCGTATTTTTCTACATCTTCAGCTGAAATCTGCAAAACATTTGTTTTAATTTCGTTAGAATATGCGACAACAGAGCCTTTATAAAAGGCTGAACTTCCGGGAATCATTGTAAATTGATGAGCGATATTGCCACCTGTGCAACTTTCAGCCGTAGCCACCATTAGTCCTTTAGTTATCAATAAATTACCAACCAATTCTGCAATTGGTATATCTTCGTAGGCAACAATTGAAGAACCAAGAATCTGACTTAGTTTGCCAATTTGTTGATTTATAATAAATTCCAAAGCTAAAATGTCATTTGAAGTCCCACTCAATCTAAGTTTAACTATACCATAATTTGGCAAATATGCCAAAGATACATTTTCCGGTAATTCATTTTCCCAATCGGCAATTTCTAATGCCAGAGCTGACTCGCCATAACCATAAACCTGAACCGTTTTATGATGCAAAGCCGGCGTTTGAAAATATTTTTGCAAACGGGGAATAATCTCCAAATTCATTGCCTGTTTCATTTCATAAGGAACGCCAGGCATCGAAACAATCACTTTTCCGTCTTTTTCGAACCATGTTATGGGCGCAGTTCCAACCAAATTTGGAATGACCGTACACTTTTCATGAACCATCGCCTGAGCTCGAGTCAATTCATTGATAACAAAGTTTGGTCTTGTTGAAAACAATTGTTCAATATTTCGAATAATTGATTCATCAAAAACCAGTTTTGTGTCAAAATAATTCGTTAAAGTTTGCTTGGTAATATCATCATTAGTAGGGCCAATTCCACCTGTAAACAAAATAATATCAACCCTATTGAGCGCTAAATTTAATGATTCAACGATATGATTTGCTTTGTCATGAACAGAAGTAATTTGTGCAATCTCAAAACCAGACTTATTCAGTTCTGTTGCCATCCATGCCGAATTGGTATCAACAATCTGACCTATCAGTATTTCGTCACCAATAGTTATAATCTCAACTTTTACGCTGTTTGTTTTCATTTCATTTTCTGCTTTTTAATTCTTTATCGACAATTTCAAGTTGTTCAAACCAGTCCTTACCAAACCTGCGAATTAGTGGTTCTTTTAAAAACTGATAAACAGGTACACTCGACTTTCCGCCAAAAGTACGAGCACAATTACACACACTCCATTTGTGATAATTCACGGCAATAAATTCATCATACTTCTGCAAACGAACTGGATATAAATGGCAAGAGATTGGTTTGTAAAAATCAGTTTCCCCTTCACGAAACGCTTTCTCAATAGCACATTTACAAATTCCGTCACTATCAATATACGTAAAAACACATTCGGCACCATTCACAATTGAAGTTACCGATTCACCATCGTCATCAATATACGAAACACCTTGTTTTCGAATTACTTCCTTTGATTTTTCAGTTAAATCATTCCAAATAATTGGCAGAATATTTTCAATAGTTTTTACTTCATCCACTTCTAACGGTGCGCCATCGTCACCTTCAATACAACAAATACCTTTGCATGAATTCAAATCACACACAAAATGTTCATCCAGCAAATCAAGACTTATTATAGTATCATCTATTTGAAGCATATTCTTATTAAATATTAAAATTAACTGCCTGGTTTGTGAAAATTTATCAAATTCGTTTGAACTCTAAAGTTTCAAAAAAAGAAAGCGTATCAAAAAAATTTGATACGCCCTATATAATTTTTCTGATTCCAATTACTTCTTGGCAGGAATAGCGGGTTTAGCAGGAGTTTTGGTTGCTTCGGGTTTTTCTCCGAAATTAGGAGCCACAACGCCCGGTTCAGCTTGTTTAGCGTGTTGATATTGTTCTTTAATTTCAGATTCGTTTGATACGCCAACAGGTTGATGTTTACGAATTCCAACTGCCAATACTGAAAGTACAACAACTCCTATAACTAATCCCCATGTCATTTTTTCAACAAAATCGGTTGTTTTACGAACTCCCATGATTTGGTTTGAAGAAGAAAATCCAGCAGCTAAACCTCCCCCTTTTGAATTTTGAACTAATACAAATAAAGTCAATAAAACAGACAGAATAACAATTAAAATGATAATAGCAATGTACATAATATGTTTATTTTTTTGAGTATGAGATAACTTTTTCTAAAAATCGAATTTGGTCTGCAAAGTAAACACTTTTTTTCGGATTATTCAAATTTAAAGCCCGTAATATTTCAATAGCCTCTCTGTATTTTCGTTCTGAAATAAGTTTTTTTGCGTTAATTTCAGAAATTTCTCCAACAACAGGTCTTAAATCAACCGAGAATTGTTTTTTGTTTAAATCATTATCATTAATTTTTTGAACCGCAACAGTCGGTTCTTGATTCTTTTCTACAGGATGTTTAATTACCATCACTCTTGCTTCTTTAAGCTTTTCAGCAAGATTTTTCAACGATTGTTTTGAATCTCCATCTTCAGATTCAATTGCTTCAATTAAATCAAAATAATTTCCAGATGTTTTACTGACACGTTCATGTCTGTAAGGCTCTTCAGAAACCATTTTTTCGGGATTTATATAGTAATAAAACCAACGGCGATCTGAACAATATACTGAAGTTCCGTTTAAATTTGCTGTTGAATGAATATTATTAGATTGCTTCAACGCTTTTGCCAGAAATAATCGCGGAGAAACGAAATAAGGATATCTCTCAACCATTTCCTTTAAATCAGCCACTTGCTCTGCATTAACAGTTTGCGGTTGTCTGACAAGCGATATTAACTCTTCATGGGTCATGGTTGGATTAGAAGCATATAAATCTGAAATTTAAAGAATTATGTAAATCAATTTACCATTTTGCAACTGTATCATTGTAAATATTATCGACAATTTCGGATATCATTACTTTAATCAACTCCTCTTGAACATCGTTCAATAATTTACTGCTATCGAATGTTTGAAATGCCGAATAGGTTTTTTCGAAATCATCTTCCGGATTTTTATCGTTTGAAAACCTCACTTTAATTGTTAATGTCAGTTTTGTTTGAGAAGAATATGAATCGGCGCTGATTGCCATTGGATTTAACTGATAACCAATTATTTCACCTTCCAAATGCAAATCACCCCCTTTTTTAGTCTGTTGCAAACGTGTTTGTTTGGTATACAAGTCGCGTAAGGTTTCGGCAAACTCCTGTGAGAGAGGTGGATAAACTAGTTCTGCAGTATTAGGAAAATCGGAAATTGAGATTGTCTTTGTTTTGGTATAATCAATCGACGAACCATTAAATTTATAAGAAATAGTACATGAAACGAGTAAAATTGTCCCAATACAAATTATCCAATTACAATAATTGTTTGATATTAATATTTTGATTTTATTTCTCATAAATAACTCTTATTCAATACCGTACTCTTTAATTTTTCGATATAATGTTCGTTCTGATATTTTTAATTCTTTAGCTGCTAATTTTCTTTTTCCACTATATTTTTCAAGGGAATCTTTAATCATTTGACGTTCCATGTCAGACAACGATGTCGGTTTTGAATCTGATTCCAACACATTATATTCATCGGCTTCCTGAAAGTCTTCAATATCATCCATATTTGCAGTAAACTGAATGTTTTCACGATTCGCTTTCTCCGATTTTATTTCTATTCCGCTAGTGGGAGTTGAATATAAATTATCATTTTTATTAATAAATACCGGTTGAAAATTCATATCATCTTGTTGAATATCAACCTGTTTATTATTTATAATGTCATGAACTATTTTTTTTAAATCGTTCATGTCTTTTTTCATATCAAAAAGAACCTGATAAAGTATTTCCCGTTCGCTGTTAAACGTTTTTTTATCACCTGAATATGATGTTAATAAAGCCGGTAAACGTTCTATTTCATCTTTTGGCAAATAAGTTCTTAATATCTGAGCCGAAATTTCCCGTTGTTGTTCAATGACTGAAATTTGTTCAGTTATATTTTTCAATTGACGGACATTTCCATTCCAATAGTAATTTGTCAAAAGTTGTTTTGCATCTTCTGTAAGTTTTACAGGTGGCATGCGATATTTTTCGGCAAAATCAGAAGCAAATTTCCTGAATAACAACACAATATCTTCCTTCCGCTCGCGTAAAGCAGGAATAACAATTGGAACAGTATTTAGACGATAAAATAAATCTTCGCGGAATTTTCCATCCCGAGTTGCCTGAGCCATATTTAAATTGGTTGCTGCTACAACCCGAACATTTGTTTTTTGAGTTTTGGAAGAACCAACTTTTATGAATTCACCGGCTTCAAGTACCCGCAAAAGTCGAACTTGTGTTGAAAGAGGCAATTCTCCTACTTCATCCAAAAAAATTGTTCCGCCATCTGCTACTTCAAAATAACCTTTTCTATCAGCTGTAGCGCCTGTAAAAGAACCTTTTTCATGGCCAAAAAGCTCTGAATCAATTGTTCCTTCGGGGATGGCACCACAATTTACGGCTATATAGGGTCCGTGTTTCCTGTGACTATAAAAATGAATAATTTGAGGAAAATTCTCCTTACCCACACCACTTTCGCCTGTAATTAACACCGATAAATCGGTTGGGGCTACTTGTACTGCAATATCAATTGCTCTACTCAGCAATTCAGAAGTTCCAATAATTCCAAATCGATGTTTTACTGTTTGAATTTCAGATTGTTGCATAATACGATAATAAACAGACTGCTATTATGACATAATTAAACCTGACAAAATTACTAAATATTAATAGATTCTGAACATTAAATTTCAAAAAATGGCTGATAAAGGCAAGTATAAAAAAGACTTTCATCTTTAATTGTAAAATTAAATTGTTTAGATTAAAAAAAGCTGAGTCAAAATAAATTTGACTCAGCCTCTTCATTTTTATTTCAGCATTTATTTTTTACCTTTTAATGCGTTGTCAATACCCTCAATAGCTTTAAGTGCTAAATCATTTTTTGGATCAATAACCAGGATTTTATTCCAATAAAGTTTTGATTGGGGATAATCTTTTTTTAGGAAATAATAATATCCTAAATATCTTGAACATTCTAAAATCACAGGATTGTATCTAGCATCAGCTTTTGTCTCAACAATGGTAATTGTTTGTTCATAATATTGCTTTGCCAATCCTAATGTTGATTCAGGATCCAAAGCAAAATTTGTGCGAGCTCTCCACATATTGCCTCTGTAACCGGTTGGTTCAAGAATTGCTACTTGTGTGAAAACACTATCTGCTTTTAACAAATACATTTTTTTAATATCTGCTGGAGTTGTTTCTAAACTTCCATAACTGTAGTACATTTTACCAAGATTAATAATCACGTCTGCAGTTTTCTTTTCATCGCTTAACGATTTCATATAAATCAAATAGCTGGAAATTGCATTTTCATAATCAGGTTTTTCGCCATACATGTCAGAAATGTCTTTCCAAAAGCCTACTTGTGTTGAATCCAGTTTCAGCGCCTTTTTAAATTGCTCAATAGCCAAATCATATTGTTTTGTTGAGCGTAATGCCTGACCGTAATACGTGTAATCATAATAGGAAATATCCTGATTATCCGTTTTATTGAAGAATAAATCCGCATATTTAATTGCCTCATCATATTTTTCTAATGCAACATTATTATACATAGCTAATCTGTTAAAAGCAGTATTGCGTGGAGCTTTTTCAAGTCCCATTTTGGTTATTTCCAATGATTTAGTGTAATCTTTATTTAAAAAGATAGTCATTGCATATTTCGTTAAATCTTGAACGTTTGAATTTCCTGATTTTAAGTAATTGCCATATAACTCAGCCGCCTTTT
>Ga0209746_1001756_pt1 | contig 10208 bp, 8 predicted proteins | sample BarGraNGADG00211_3_FD_184496 | JGI IMG/M metagenome (GOLD analysis project Ga0209746, IMG submission 184496) | Arctic peat soil microbial communities from Barrow, Alaska - Barrow Graham LP Ref core NGADG0011-211 (SPAdes) (version 2) | ecosystem: Environmental > Terrestrial > Soil > Wetlands >...
TGCTAACCTCGGTCGAGGATCTCGTCCTGTTCGAGGACGAACGCGCGGACCTTCAGGTCCCGGTCGCGGGGGAGTACGCGTTCGTCGGCCCGGTGGTCGTGGAGCTGCTGATGGATGCGGACGGGACGGGCCTGATCAGCTACGGCCTGCAGTGACCCCGGAGCAGACGACGGGTGTGGCAGGCTAAGCGGCCGTGGACCTCGATGCGTTCTCCGCCGTGCACGGGTCGACCTGGCAGCGCCTGGACACGCTCGCGTCGCAACGGCGCCTGAGCGGTGCCCAGAGCGACGAGCTGGTCCGGTTGTACCAGGAGGTCGCCACCCACCTGTCGACGGTGCGCTCGGTGGCTCCTGACCCCGCGGTGGTCTCGCGGCTCTCGGACATCCTGGGGCGGGCCCGGGCGGCCATCGCCGGTGCGCACGACCCCGCGCTGTCCGACGTCGCGCGGTTCCTGGTGCTCTTCTTGCCTGCGGCCCTGTACCGGATCCGCTGGTGGACGGTCGGCGTGATGGCCGTCTTCGTGGCCATCGCCGTCGTCGCCGGGGTACAGGTCTTCACCGACCCGGGTGCACAGGCCGCGATGGGCAGCCCGGGTGAGCTGCGCACGTTGGCAGAGGAGTCGTTCGCCGCCTACTACTCCGAGAACCCGGCGGGTAGCTTCGCCGCCCTGGTGTGGACCAACAACGCCGTCATCGCGGCCCTGTGCGTCGCTTTCGGCATCACCGGGGTCCTGCCGGTCTACATCCTGGTCAGCAACGCCGTGAGCGTCGGGGCGATCGGCGGGGTGCTGGCCCTGTACGACGGAATGGACATCTTCTTCCAGCTGATCCTGCCGCACGGCCTGCTCGAGCTGACCGCCGTCTTCGTCGCCGGTGGTGCCGGCCTGAAGATCTTCTGGAGCATGATCGACCCCGGTGGCCGGCCCCGTGGGCAGGCCCTCTCGGAAGAGGGTCGGTCGCTCTTCACGGTGGCGATCGGTCTGGTGGGGGTGCTGGCCGTGTCCGGGCTGATCGAGGCCTTCGTGACGCCGTCGTCGCTGCCATGGTGGCTGAAGATCGTGATCGGGGCGCTGGCGCTCGCGGCCTTCTGGACGTACGTGCTGGTGGTGGGTCGACGGGCCGTCCGAGCGGGCGAGACCGGCGACCTCCGGGCGGATGACAACGTCGACACGCTCCCGGTCGCCGGCTGAGCGGTCGGGGCCCGCGCTCTACAGCCGGCCCGCGGCCTTCATGGCCAGATAGCAGTCGGCCAGCCGCGGGGCCAGGTCGTCCGGCAGGGCGTCGACCACCTCGACCCCGCGCTGGCGCAACCGGAGCGAGACGGCCGCGCGCTCGAGCTCGGTGCGCTCGGCTGCTGCGGCGTCGAACACCTCGGCGGCGGTGTCGCGGCCGGTCAGTAGCCGCGCCACCTCGGGGTCGGCGACCGACGCCAGCACCACGACGTGGTCGTGCGCCAGCGGCCCCACAACGGGCAGCAGACCGTTCTCCACGGCGGAGGGCTCAAGGGCGGTGAGCAGGACGACGAGCGACCGCCGGGACAGCCGCTGCTGGACGGCCCCCACGATGCCGGGCCAGTCCGTCTCGACCAGCGCGGGCTCCACCGGGGCCAGTGCGTCGGCGAGGGCGGGCAGCAGGCGTGGGCCGTTCGCCCCGGCAACCTGGGAGCGGATCCGGCGGTCGAACGCGATCAGATCCACCCGGTCGCCCGCGCGGGCCGCGAGTGCGGAGAGCAGCAGGGCGGCCTCGATCGACGCGTCGATCCTTGGCAGGTCGCCGATCCGGGCGGCCGAGGTCCGGGCGGTGTCCAGCACGATCATCACCCGGCGGTCCCGCTCCGGGCGCCAGGTGCGGACCACCACCTCGGAGCGCCGCGCGGTGGCCCGCCAGTCGATCGACCGGACGTCGTCGCCGATCACGTACTCGCGGAGGGAGTCGAACTCGGTCCCGGCACCGCGGACCTGGACGGCCGTGCGCCCGTCCAGCTCGCGCAGCCGCGCCAGCCGGCTGGGCAGGTGGCGGCGCGACGCGAACTCGGGCAGCACGCGCAACCGACCGGGGACGCTCAGGCTGACCTGGCGGGCGGCGAGCCGCATCGGGCCGAAGGAGCGCACGGTCACCCGGTCCGCGTACCGGTCACCCCGGCGCGTCGGGCGCAGCGGCGTCACCAGGCGTCGTGACTCCCCGTCCGGCAGGTCCACCGGGTGCCGGTTCGACGTCGCGCCCGCCGACGGCTGCCACGCGTCCCGGACAAGGGCTCGCAGTCGCCGCCCTGACCGGTTGGTGACCGTCAGCGTCGAGCGGGTCTGCTCGGTCAGGCGCACCGACGGCGGAACGTTGCGCTGGACCGCGAGCAGGCGCGGGGACGCCGCGAGCGCGACGTCCACCGAGCACGCCAGCACGACCAGCAGCGCCCAGGCGAGGATCACCAGGGTCACCGGCACCAGCAGCACCGGAACGACGCCCAGTGCGGTCAGGACGACCGCCCGCCAGGTGATCGCCATGGCTCAGCGGGGGACCGGCACGGACGCCAGCACGGTGTCCAGCACGCTCTCGGCCGTCACGCCCTCGAGCTCCGCCTCGGCGCGCAGCTGGACCCGGTGGCGCAGGGTCGGGTGGGCGAGCGCCTTGACGTCGTCCGGCGTCACGTAGGTCCGGCCGGAGAGCCAGGCCCAGGCCCGGGAGGTGGCCAGCAGCGCCGTCGCGCCGCGTGGGGACACCCCGAGCGACAACGACGGCGACTGGCGCGTCGCGCGGCAGATGTCGACGACGTAGCCGAGCACCTCGGGCGCCACCTGCACATGCGCGATCTCCGCGCGTGACCGCGCCAGCTGGTCCGCGTCGGTGACCGGGTGCACACCCGCCGCTGCCAGGTTGCGTGGGTCGAAGCCGTTCGCGTGCCGGCGCAGCACCTCGATCTCGTGGACGCGGTCCGGCAGGGGCATGGTGAGCTTCAGCAGGAACCGGTCGAGCTGCGCCTCGGGCAGGGGGTAGGTGCCCTCGTACTCGATCGGGTTCTGGGTGGCGATCACCATGAACGGGTCCGGCAGCGGGCGCGGGGTGCCGTCCACCGAGACCTGCCGCTCCTCCATCGCCTCCAGCAAGGACGCCTGCGTCTTGGGCGGCGTCCGGTTGATCTCGTCGGCGAGCATGAGGTTGGTGAAGACCGGGCCCTCACGGAACGAGAACTGCGCGGTGCGGGCGTCGTAGACCAGCGATCCGGTGACGTCACCGGGCATCAGGTCAGGGGTGAACTGCACCCGCTTGGTCTCCAGGTCCAGCGCGCCGCTCAGCGCCCGGACGAGCAGCGTCTTGGCGACACCGGGCACGCCCTCGAGGAGTACGTGGCCGCGGCACAGGAGGGCGATGACCAGCCCCGTCACTGCCGGGTCCTGCCCGACGACGGCCTTGCCCACCTCCGCGCGAAGCGCGGCGAAGCCGGCCCGGAGCTCCTCGGACGGCGCGGCCGGGGGAGCCGACGCCAGGTGAGCCGGCGGCGGTGCGCTCGGCGGTGCGCTCGGCTCGGGTGGCGGCGGCGCCCAAGGGGCAGCCGCCTGCGGACCGGTGGGCACCTGGCCGGTGGGGAAGGGGTGTTCGCTCACGTGCGGTGAACCTCGCTCTCGAGCTCGTCCAGCTGTCGGGCCAGCTGCAGCAGCCAGGCGTCGTCGGTGGGTGGGGGTCCGTACAGCAGGCCGGCGACCTGCTCGATGGGGCGGCCGGTTGCCCGGGCCAGCGCGTCGATCACGTCCGTTGCCCCGGCGGAGCGCGGCAGGCCGACGCGAGCGGCGGCCCGACGCGCGGTGCCGGCTCGCAGCGCCGCACCGGCGTGCCCGCGGGAACGCGCCCGGCGGTAGAGGCGGCCGCGGCCGAGGGTGGTCTCCGCTGCGCGCACGGTGACCGGCAGCGGCTCGGTCACCACGCGCCAGAGCCGGCGGCCACGCCAGAGCGCGAGGGCCAGCACCACCAGCAGCACCTGGAGGGACAGGGCGCCGAACAAGGGTGGGAGCAGGTCGCCGAGGGCCGGGCCCGCTCCGCTGGTGCTCGTGTCGGTGTACGACGGCACGTACCAGACCAGCACCTCGTGATGGCCCAGGGTGCGCAGCAGGAGCGCGGCGTTGCCGTTCTCGGCCAGGTGGGCGTTGGTCATCAGCTCGGCATCGCCGATCACGACCACCCGGCGATTCGGCTGATCCACGACCGCGTACGAGCCGCCCGCGTCCCCGTTGCCGCCAGGGAAGCAGGTGATGGCATCCGAACCGGCGGCCACCAGGGTCCCGCCGGTTGCGGCGATCTCCTCGGCCGCCTTGGCGTCCGGGTCGTCGCACTGGGCGGTCTGCGGCCCGCCGTCGGCACTCGTTCCGATGCCGATCGAACCGCCGGTGAGCTGTTCCAGGTGGTAGCCCACCGGGTCGATCAGCACCAGGTCCGCCTTGACCTGGGCGAGCTCGTCGAGCTGGGCGCCGAAGAGGGTGTCCGTCGAGGTCACCAGGAGGGTGGTCCCGTCGCGTGCCTCCGCGACGGCCGCGCCGAGGCTGCGAACGGACTCGATCCGGACGCCCTGGTCGCGCAGGATCTGGGCGAGTGCCCGGGCCCCCGCGTCTCCGGGGTTGTCCGGCGCGAGCGGCACCGCCGAGGTGCGAGCGGTCAGCAGCGAGCTGATCAGGGCCAGCGCCAGGAAGACCACCACGGTCGTGATCGGCCAGCGGGCCCGTTGCCAGCGGGTGCGAACCCGGGACGTCACCGTCGTGCCGTCGCCGATCACGGTGGTCGGGCTCACGGGTCCTGGCTGGACCGGTGGCGGATCGGTGGGCGGCGCGATGGTCATCGGGGGGCCACCAGGACCTGCGACTCGGTTGCGGCGGCAACCGGTCGGGTGTTCCGCACCGCGTCGTCCACCTGCCGCAGCCATGCGTCGTCGTCGCGCCCCGTCTCGACGTCGCCGTAGCAGACGTCATCGAACAGGCGACTTGCGCGATGCAGGTCCGCCGCGCGGGGCGGCAGCACCGCCGCGGCCTGGACGGCGGCCTCGTGCGCGGTCCGGCCCGGGCGCTCGTCGACGACGGCGCGCTCCTCGAGCGACCTCAGGATCGCGCGGAACCGGTCGAGGACGGCCTCGCTCCACCGGCCGGCGGCCGCGAGCGCGTCGGCGCTCCTACGGAGCTCGGCCGCCGTGCGGTTGTCGTCGACGAACACCTCGACGGAGGACCTCTGGGACCTCCGGGACCGCCGGACCGGCCCGACCACCAGGAGCGTCACCACGACGCCGACGATCACGACCGAGCCGAGGACGAGCGCAGCCGACCCGCCGTCCATGGTGCTCAGGGCGTTCTGCGCCTCGGCGAGCCTCTCCTGGATCCACCGGAGCACCACCTCGAGGAGGCTCTCGCCGTGGTGGTAGATCGGGTCGGCGAGCTCCTGCTCGGCCCAGCGCCGGGCCGTCTCGGCGTCGGGGTCGACCGGGACCTCCGTCAGCACACCGGCGAGCACTACGAGGAGCCCAGGTACCACGTCAGATGGCCTGTCCGGCTGCCTGGGCGGCTGCTGCCTCGGCCGCACGGGCGAGCTCGACGTCCAGGCCCTCCCGGCGGATCCGGACGTCGACGTACAGCAGCGCCACCACGGCGGCCAGGAAGATCGTCGGCAGCGCATACGCCAGAGCGGTCCCGACGCTGAGCAGGGCGACGTACCCGCCCGAGGTCAGGTCGCCCTGGAAGGCGACGGCGCCGATCATCGAGAAGGGCACCGTCAGGATCTGGCTGGCGAAGCTGGTGACCAGCTGCGCAAGGAGATAGATGCCAAGGATCCGCCAGAAGCTGCCGCGAGTCAGACGCCACCCGCGGGCGATCGACGCCATCACCGGCGCCCCCTCGAGGATCAGCACGGGAGGTACGAAGAGCAGGCGGATCTGGATCCAGAAGGTGCCGACGACCATCGCGAGCACACCGAGCAACCCCACCAGGACACCGAGGCCGGCGGCGACGCTCGAGAGTGCGACGACCAGGACGACCAGCAGCACCAATGTCAGGATCGACGCCAGCCCGACGGCGGCGGAGAAGAGCACCACCGCGATCACCCGGCGCCAGTGCCGACGCCACAGGTCGGCGACGGTGATGGTCTGGCCGATCACCGACCTGCTCACGGACACGGTCAGGACGCCGCTGAGCACTGCCGTGGCGAGCAGCAGCCAGGGGATCATCCCGTAGACGCCGAGGACGGAGGCCATGGTGTCGTTGAAGCCCGGGCTGTACTGCTCGACGTCCGCGGTGCTGGTGGACAGCCACCCGGAGATGGTCGGCACGACCAGGTACCAGGAGAGGCAACCGAGCAACGTGGCAGCCGCAACGATGACGGCACTGAAGCCGAACATCACCCGCGGGTTCGCCCTGATAGAGCGGAAGGCGCCGTCGAAGATCTCGCCGAGGCTCAGCGGTCGCAGCGGGACGATCCCGCGCTGCACGGGCGGGGGCAGGTAGCCGCCAGGCTGGCCGTACTGGGGCTGCCCGTACTGCGGTTGTCCGTACTGCGGTTGTCCGTACTGCGGCTGCCCGTACTGGGGCTGGCCCGCCTGCGGCGGACCGTACTGACCTTGTCCGTATCCGAGCGGCTGCCCGTAGCCCGGCCCCCAGCCCTTGGGCGCTGCGGGCGGCGGGTCGACAGGCCCGGCCAGGTTCGGGTCGCGCGTGTCGCTCACCGCAGGTCTCCGGTCTCCTCGTTGACTCCTCGACGGCCGTCCGCGCGTCCGCGCCGAGGGCACGATGCTGCCGGACCGCGCCCATCGTGCCACGGAGCAGCCTCCGAGGGGGCGGTGCCGCACGACGTGTGCGCCCAGGGTCGCGGCAGTGACACCATGGGCTCCATGAAGGGTCGAATCCTGGTGGTCGACGACGACGTCGCGCTGGCCGAGATGATCGGCATCGTCCTGCGCTCGGAGGGTTTCGAACCCCTCTTCTGCGCACACGGCGACGACGCGCTCGAGGCGTTCCAAAGTGGTCAGCCCGATCTCGTCCTGCTGGACCTCATGCTCCCGGGCAAGGACGGCACCGAGATCTGCCGGCTGATCAGGGGCGAGTCGGGGGTGCCGATCGTCATGCTGACCGCCAAGAGCGACACCGTCGACGTCGTCCTCGGCCTGGAGTCGGGTGCCGACGACTACATCTCCAAGCCGTTCAAGCCGAAGGAGCTCATCGCCCGCGTGCGTGCCCGGCTGCGTCGCACCGACGAGCCGACGCCGGAGCACCTGATCATCGGCGACCTGGAGATCGACGTCACCGGCCACCGGGTGACCCGCGACGGCACGATGATCCCGCTCACGCCGCTCGAGTTCGACCTGCTGGTGGCACTGGCGCGCAAGCCGTGGCAGGTGTTCACCCGCGAGGTTCTCCTTGAGCGGGTCTGGGGCTACCGGCACGCGGCGGACACCCGCCTGGTGAATGTCCATGTCCAGCGGCTGCGGTCCAAGATCGAGCACGACCCCGAGCACCCCGAGATCGTCCAGACCGTCCGCGGCGTCGGGTACAAGGCGGGCACCGAGGCGCCGTGAGCATGCTGTCGGGTCGATCCTCGGCCCCGTGGGCACGCGCCGGCCGAGCCGTCCGGCGCGCCTGGCGACGGGTGGTATCGGCCCTCGCCCTGGTGGTGCACCGGTGGCGCGGCTCGCTGCAGCTCCGGGTCGTCACGACCGCGATGCTGATCGGCCTGGTGGCTCTGACGGTGCTCGGCGCCTACCTCTCGAACTGGATCAGGGACGGCCTGTACAACCAGCGCATCGACCAGCTCGTCGCTGACGCGGCCCAGTCCACCCAGCAGGCGCGCGCGCGCTTCGACGCCTCGAACGCCTCGACGGGGCAGGACCGGGAGGCGCTCTTCCGCGAGGTGATCGGCCAGCTCCAGGTCGGCGGGGCGGGCAAGCGCGACGTCTTCCTGCTGCGGTCCCCGGGGCAGGTCAGCGCGCCGCCGGTCAGCGAACAGGGGACCGCGCTCGAGCTGAGCGGACTGATCCCGTCCCAGCTGCGCCATGTTGTCGAGGCGTCCCCGGAGCAGATCCACCGCGTCCCGGTGGCCATCGAGCGCGCCGAGGACGACGGTGTGGACCCGGGTGTGGTGATCGGTTCCGCCGTGACGATCGGCGGCGGCCAGTACGAGCTGTACTACCTGTACAACCTGGCACCCGAGCAGCAGACGTTGTCCTTCATGCAGCGGGTGCTCGCCCTGGCGGCGGTCGGGCTGATGGTCATGCTCGGGGCCATGACCTGGCTGGTGACGCGCCAGGCCGTGCAGCCCGTGCGGATCGCCGCCAAGGTCGCCGAGCGGCTCGCCGACGGCCACCTGGCCGAGCGGATGACCGTCCGTGGCGAGGACGAGATGGCGACCCTTGCCCGCTACTTCAACGAGATGGCGCAGAGCCTCCAGGTGCAGATCCGCCGGATGGAGGAGCTGTCCCGGCTGCAACGCCGGTTCGTCTCGGATGTCTCGCACGAGCTGCGGACGCCGTTGACGACCATCCGGATCGCCGCGGAGGTGCTGCACGCGGCACGCGCGGACCTCGATCCGGCGGCGGCCCGGTCGGCCGAGCTGCTCTCGGGTCAGCTGGATCGCTTCGAGGCCCTGCTGGCCGACCTGTTGGAGATGAGCCGGTTCGACGCCGGCGCCGCGATGCTCGATGCCGAGCGCCGGGACGTGCGCGAAGTGGTCATCACCGCGGTCGACCAGGCGACGGCCCTCGCCGGCCGGCGCGGCGTCTGGCTGGATGTCGAGCTGCCGGACCGGGCGGCCGTGGCCGATATCGACCCGCGCCGGGTGGAGCGCATCCTGCGCAACCTCCTGGTGAACGCGATCGAGCACTCCGACGGCAACCCGGTCGAGATCCGGGTGGCATCGGACAAGCGGGCAGCGGCGATCACCGTGCGCGACCACGGGATCGGGATGACCCCGGAGGAGGCCGAGCGCGTCTTCGACCGGTTCTGGCGCGCGGACCCCGCGCGGGCGCGCAGCACCGGCGGGACCGGACTGGGCCTGGCGATCTCGATCGAGGATGCGCGCCTGCACGGCGGTTGGCTGCAGGTGTGGGCCCGGCCGGGACGCGGTGCCAGCTTCCGGCTCACCCTGCCGCGTCGGGTCGGCATCACACTGACCGACTCGCCTCTGCCGCTCGTCCCGCCGGACATCGACACGGTCGACGCACCGGTGGAGGTGCCCGTGCAAGGCGCCGCAGACCCGGCGGCGGTACCGGACCTGGACCGGTTGGAGGTGCGATGACCGGCCACCCGATCCGGGCGCGAGGCGTCGTCGCACGCCGTCGAACGGCGGTGGCCGTTGCGTTGCTGCTGGTCGCGGCGCTCTCCGGGTGCGTCAGCATCCCGACGGCGGGCGACATCATCTCCGTCCCCGGCGATCTGCCGGAACCCGGTATCGGCATCCCGCTGCCGGCCGGACCCGAGCCTGATGCGACGCCCGAGCGGATCGTCGACGGCTTCCTGCGGGCCGGTGAGGCGGGTGTGTACTCGGACAACTTCGAGAAGGCCCTCGAGTTCCTGACGCCCGCGACGGGCCAGACGTGGCAACCGCGTGGGGGCACGGTGGTCTACTCGGGCGACCCGGAGGTCCTGGCGGGCGCGCACGACACGGTCGTCGTCGAGGTGCCGGAGGTGGCGACCGTCGACGGTTCGGGCCGCTACACGGAGTCGGCGTCCCAGGCGACGGCACGCCAGATGCACTTCACGCTGCAGCAGGACGCGAACAGCCAGTGGCGGATCTCGGAGCTCGAGGACGGCGTGCTGATGAGTCTGCCGAGCTTCCTGGACTCCCACCGCCAGGTCCGGATCTACTTCGCCACCCCGGACCAGGAGCAGCTGCTCCCCGAGCTGCGATGGTTCCCGGCGCAGAACCTGGTGGTCTCGGCCGCCACAGCGCTCTTCGAGGGGCCGTCACCCTGGCTCCGCGACGGCGTGGCGACGGCGATCCCCGCCGGTACCCGGCTGAGCCCCGCGGGCATCACGCTGTCCGCCGGCATCCTGACCCTCGAGCTCTCGTCCGGGGTGGATCGGACCGCGGACCGGGAGCTGCTGCAGGCGCAGCTCGAGGCGACCTTCGGTCGGTTCAGGGACCCGGTGGTCACCGCGGTTGTCGTCACGGCGGGGGGTCTGCCGTGGGCGCCCAACGGCGTGCCGGCCCTTGATCGTGACGTGTCGCCGGAGGCCGGGCCGTTCGTGATCT
>Ga0209746_1001757_pt1 | contig 10206 bp, 9 predicted proteins | sample BarGraNGADG00211_3_FD_184496 | JGI IMG/M metagenome (GOLD analysis project Ga0209746, IMG submission 184496) | Arctic peat soil microbial communities from Barrow, Alaska - Barrow Graham LP Ref core NGADG0011-211 (SPAdes) (version 2) | ecosystem: Environmental > Terrestrial > Soil > Wetlands >...
GGCGGCGGTTGGCCTAGTCGAAGGGCGAGAGCCGCACCAGCCGGTGCACGCCGCGCTCGGCCTTGAAGATGCCGTAGGCGTTCTCGCCCTTGACCGTCATGGTGGCCGACTTGATTCCCGCCTCCTCGCCCGGGCTGGCTTCGATCATCTCGCTGGCGAAGCCGCGCCGTTCGGTCCAGCGCAGGTACATGCGCAGCATCATTTCGGCCCAGTCCTGGGCGTCCGTGCCTCCGGTGCCGGCATGAATGGTGACGATGGCGTCGCCCGCGTCGTACTCGCCGTTGAAGAGGGCGTCCTCCTGCAGGCGCTCGAGCTCCTTGCCGAGCGGAACGATCGACTCGGCGATCTCGTCCTCCATCTCACCGTCCAGGGCGAGCAGGTCTCGGGCGTCCTCGTACTCGCGAGTCAGGCGCTCGTAGCGATCAAGGCGCTTAGCCAGGCGAGATTGCTCGGCCGAGACCGAGGCGGCCCGCTGCTGGTCGTCCCAGAAGCCGGGTGCGCCCATCTCCTGCTCGAGTGCGGCGGCGCGTTCTTTCAGCGAGTCGGGGTCAAAGGTAATCACGGACCCAGCCGAGCTGGACCCTGATTCCCTCGAGCTGTTGCTGCAGCGGAACGCGTTCTTCGTTCATATCCCCGATCGATGCTATCTGGTCGTAGCGGATCGCCGCTCGGCGTCCTCGCTGCGCCCTGCACCGCGCAGGAAGACGCTTACAATCGCGGCGCTCGCCTCCTCGATGCCGATTCCCGCGGCGAGCGCTCGCCTGAGCCCGGCCAAAACGAGGCCGGCGAACATCTCTCCGATCAAATCCGGCGCGATGTCGAGGCGCAGCGCGCCCTCCCTCTGCCCGCGCTCGAGCAGCCCGCGCACACGCTCGCCCAGAACCTCTCGGCCGCGTTCGAGCTCCTCGTAGCTCGGCTCGCGCAGCAGCACCTCGTAGCGCTCACCCACGCTCCCGATCGCCCGCACCAGCCGAACGATCCCTTCCCCGAAGGGCACCTGCTCGAGCCGGCCTGCGCCGAGGCGCTCGTCCAGTTCGGCCAGTGCCACCTTCCAAAGCGCCGAAACCAGCTGATCGCGCGTGCGGAAGTAGCGGTAGAGCGTGGCGCGCCCGACGCCGGCCTCGGCGGCCACCTCGCTGATCGTCGCGGCCTGGCCCTGGCGCGCCAGGACACGCGCCGCGGCCTCGAGGATGGTGGTCGCCGTCTGGTCCTGAAGTGATCTCGACGGTCTGGGCACGTCTCCTCCCCTAAAGCGGCGGGTTTTCCCCCTCGTCCGCACGGCTGTCACGAACGAGGAGCGCGATCAGAGCGGCCGCGAAGGCGATGCAGGCCGCGACGATAAAGGCCACGTCGAGAGCGGAGCTAAACGCTTTATAGGCGCCCTCGGTGACGGCGAGCTTGAGAGAAGCGGACATTGCCGGACTCACCGGTGCGACCCCCTGCGCCACGTAGCCGCTATAGGGCGTGATCTGGCGGGCGACGGCGAGCGGGACTCCCGCGCGCATGAGCTCGCCGAGCAGCGTCGCGGTCACACGGCCGGCAAGGACGGCTCCGAGAACCGACGTCCCCAGCGCGCCGCCGATCTGGAGCGCGGTCTGCTGTAGTCCGCCGGCGACGCCGGCCATGCGTACCGGCGCGTTGCCGAGAATCGTCTGCGCGGCGGCCGCCTGCACCAGCCCGAGCGCGAAGCCGATTGTGAGCAGCCACGGCCAGATGTCGTTGTAGTCGGTGCGCCAGGCGAGCCTCGAGAGGCCGAGCATGCCGACCCCTAGTAGGGCCATTCCGCTCACGAGCGGAGGACGCGGCCCCAGGCGTGCGCTCAGAATGCCGCCGAGTGGCGCAGCAAAGACGAGCGTGGCGGTAAGGGGGAGCGTTCGGATGCCCGTCTCGACCGGCGAGTATCCGCGCACTCGCTGGAGATAAAGCGAGAGGAAGAAGACGACACCGAAGAGCGAGAAGGCGAGCATGAGCATCAGCACGACGCCGACGCTGAGCGAAAGTCTTCGGAACAGTCGCAGCGGTAGCAGAGGGTGCTTGGCCTCGCGCTCGCGCAGCGCGAAGAGGAAGAAGCCCACCGTCGAGGCCGCGAGTGAGGAAATAACCGTCACGTCTCCCCAGCCGAGGCTCTGGCTCTTGATGATGCCCCAGACCAGCGCAAACAACGAGACACACAACACCGCCATCCCAGCCAGGTCGAAGCGCTCTTCCACAGCCTTCTCGTCGCGCGACTCGGCGATCACCCAGCCGCCTACGCCGACGGCGACGATCGCCACCGGCACGTTAAGGAAGAAGACCCAGCGCCAGCTCGCATGCTGGACGACCAGCCCGGCGACGATCGGGCCCGAGGCCACCGCGGCCATCGAGACGCCGGCCCAGATTCCGATCGCCTGCTGTAGCAGCCGCTCGGGAAAGGCGGCGCGAATGATCGCCAGCGTTGAGGGCATCAGCAGAGCTCCGGCACATCCTTGCACCGCCCGGAAGGCGATCAGCGCCCCGATCGAGGGCGCGAAGCCGCAGGCTGCCGAGGCGAGCGCGAAGCCGACGACTCCGCTCAGGAAAATGCGCTTGCGCCCGAAGCGGTCACCCGCCTTTCCGGCGCTGATGATCAGAATGGCAACCGCCAGCAGGTAGGCGCTCGTCACCCACTGCAGATCCGAGAGAGAGGCATGCAGATCGAGACCGATCGCGGGGTTGGCGATCGCGACCACGGTCGCATCGAGCATCACCATCATCAGCCCGAGCGAGACCGCGAGCAGCGCCAGCCAGGGATGGCCGTGACCGCGGCGCCTGGGGACGAAACCGGGGTCGGCCGAACCGGGAACTGAGGCTTGATAGGTCACCTACAGTCCTAAATGATACACCGGTGTCTCACTTTGAACAGAGTAGCCGTTTCGGGCTCTGTGGCTCAACCTTGCCGGCGTTGTTCTCAAGCACCTCCCCGATAAGCCCGCGAATCCACGTTGCCATTTGCGCCTCTCGGATGGAAAGAACGTGATCTACTCCCCCCCGGGGAAGGGCTCGGTGGACGCGCAGATCGAAGCCTCCGGCCTCTACTACTCCTATAGCTACCGAAGCGGCCACGCTCGCGGGCGCGTCGCCGTCGTGCCCTTCGCCCGGGTTCTCCAGAAGTTCGGCTAGAAAGCGCCGCCCTACGGCGATCAGCGACGTACGGTACTCAGGAGCTTGCCCAGCCGCTGCCGCTCGGCCGGCGACCAGTATTTGGCAAGCACCCGCTCGGCGTCGTCTTCCGCCGTCGGCAGTGCCTGCTCGATGATCTTCTCCCCCGCCTCGGTGAGCACCACCAGGGCCAGGCGGGCGTCGGCCGGGTTCGACTCGCGCGCGACGATTCCGCGGCGCTCGAGCGGGCCCAACTGCCGAGCCACGCCGGAGGTGGTTACGCCGAGCCGGCCGGCCAGCTCGACCCTGCGCATTCGCCCCTGCGGTGCGGAGCGAAGCTCGAGCAGCAGCGCGAGGTCGCTCAGGCCCAGGCCGTGATGGGCGCCGAGGCTGTTGTCCACATCTCGCGTGACGAGCGTACGAGCCAGCGCGAGGTCGAGCACGAGTGACAGTTCTGTTTTCATGTCATCAATATATCATCAACTCCTCAACTACTGTCGCGGTGGTCTTCCCCTCTTCTCTCCCGGCGAAAGCGGCGCTCCGATCAGCGCGGCGCTTGAGCGAGCACTGCATCCATCGTCTGCATGATCGAGATGCTCTCGTCCAGGGGCATGAGAGGACTCTCGAGCAGCCCCTCGCGCAGGCAGCGGGCGACCTCGTCAGCCTGGTACCACATGCCGCGGCCCTGGTGAGGCTCCTCGTAGCGCGTCCGCTCCCCCGCCCGCGTGACCAGAGTGAAGGGCGACGGCGTGTAGAAGTCGCCGTCAATCTCGATCCGAGCCTCAGTGCCGACGATCGCTGCGCGCGTCGGGCTGCGGGCCAGGGATGTGCAGGTCAAGACGGCCTGCGCGCCGGAGGCGTAGCCGAACAGCATCGAGGTCTGACCGTCAACGCCGGTGAAAGCCGGATCGATCAGGGCCACGACCGTTTCCGGGGCGCCGAGCAGCATCGACGCGAACGAGACCGGATAGACGCCCAGGTCGAGCAGCGCGCCGCCGCCGAGCTCGGGCGCGAACAGACGGAAGTCAGGATCCTTCGCGAACCACTGCCCGTGGTCGGCGCTGACCGTGACGATGTCGCCCAGCGCCCCTTCGGAGATCAGGCGCCGGATCTGCGCGATGTGGGGAAGAAAGCGCGTCCACATCGCCTCCATGCAGAACAGCTTCTCGGCGCGGGCGACGGCGACCAGCTCGCGCGCCTCGGCGGCGTTCATGGTGAACGGCTTCTCTACCAGTACCGGCTTGCCGGCCCCGAGCGCGAGCAGTGCACCCGAGAGGTGCAGCGGGTGCGGCGTCGCCACGTATACGACGTCGACGTCGGGATCGGCGACCAGCGCCTCGTAACCGGCGTGCCGGTTGGGAATGTCGAAGCGATCGGCGAACCGGTTCGCCGTCTCCATCCGGCGCGAGCCGACCGCGACCACGCGACCCGAGTCGGTGAACGCCAGGTCGGCGGCGAAGCAGTCGGCGATCCAGCCTGTGCCGATCAGTCCCCAGCGAAGCGGTTCGCTCATCGGTTCGTCCTTTCCCACTACAGCGCGGTTGACGCGCTCAGGGCGTTTGACTGCCGGCGCGCTCAGAGAGTGTAAGGGCGCATCGGATGGCAGCTATGTCTCGTCGAAGGAACCGGCGCCGGGACACCGGCCCCGCGGAGGTATGAAGCGAAGCCGGTGCACTCGGTCGTATCTCTCGGCAGACCGTTACGGATAGCCGGTGCCGGTGGTGGTGGTCGTGTTCGTACTCGTCGTCGTGCTGCTCGGTGTCTTTGCCAGCGCACCGTTCGCCTTGACCGCGAACCAGATCCCTCCGATGCCTTCGCCCTTGACGGTTCCGGGCTGGGTGTCCGGTGCATAGCGATAGAGGGGCTTACGGTAGTAGGTCACCTGGAAGCGTCCGTTCGGGCGCTTGATCCTGCCCAGCTTGGCGCGATTAATGCCCGGACCGGCTTTCACCTTCTGCGTCTTTCCGACGAGGAGCGGCGGCCAGATCTTCGCGCACGCGCCCGTGCATTTGATCGAGCCCTTTTCTTTCGTGTTGTGGTAGAGCGTGAATCCACGCGAGTTGACGACGATCCTGCCGAACGTCGGGTTTTTCGTCGACTTCACGGTCACGGCCGCAGCAAGCGCCACGCCGGCGCCGACGAGCGCGAGAGCGGCAAACAGCGCCACAACACGGGCGAACCTGGTACTCATCTCAACTCCCTTCCTCGAAAGTCCCGCGCGGCGCGATCGCCGCCGCGAGTGGAGCCTGAAGCGCCCTGGTCGCTGCAACGAGTAGACGGCTGTTTCCTGTCGCGCGCACGGGATGAGATTCTCCCCCGGAGTCGATTTCGGAAACCCAAAAACGCTGCACTTGGCATTAAGGGTGGATAAGAACATCCCGCTTCTGACACAGCGCATCGCTTGACGTTTTTGGTGTCGGCTTTGCTCCTGGCCGCCGCGACAGACATGGCGGGCGCGCCTTAACCGACAAAAGTCTGGCGACTTTCGTCGGTGGAAAGCGGCTTTTCTCCTGGCCGCCGCAGCCGACATGCGCGGCTGCGGCTCACAAACGCCATCCCCCGGCTCGTCCGCTACGAACACTGACCGCACCCGCGGCCAGCCCGCGTCGCTCCTAGGAGCAGACGAGACACACGCGCCGCAGGCGCGGCGACTCGTACTCAGAGGTCACGCCGGCGAAAGTCGCGGACTTTCGCCAGATCAAGCGCCGTGGCAACGCTTGTACTTCTTACCCGAGCCGCACCAGCAGGGGTCGTTGCGACCTAGCTTGTCGTGCTCGGAGACGACGCGTTGCTGCGCTGGGGCTTGACGCGGGCGCGAGGCGGTTGCAATCTCGGCGCCGGCCGTCTCTCCGGCGGCTGCGATCGCGTCGGCACCGGCCATCGAGTCGTGCTCGTAGCTGAGCCCCATGCCCGGCGTCGTGTCGGGCGCCGGCGTCGTCTGTTCCACGATCGCCTGGGCGTCCTCGGGCTCGATCTGCACGTGGAAGAGGGTGAAGACGACCTCCTCGCGGATCGCGACGCTGAGCTCCTCGAACATCTTGTGCCCCTCGGCGGTGTACTCGACCAGCGGATCCTTCTGCGCCATCGCGCGCAGGTGCACGCCCTCGCGTAGGTAGTCCATGTTGTCGAGGTGCTCGCGCCAGCGGTTGTCGACGACCTGGAGCAGGATGAAACGCTCGAGATCGCGCATCAGCGCGGGCTGGAGCTGCTCGAACTCGTCCTCCTTGGCCTTGTACTCGTCGAGCGCGTCCGCGACGAACTCATCGCTGAGCGCAGCGCGCTCCAGCGGAACTTCGTCCTCCTTCAGCTCCTCGGCGGTGACCGTGGAGCCGTAGAGCGCCTGCATGGTGCCGCAAAGCCCGGGCAGGTCCCACTCCTCCGAAAACTCGCTCGTAGTGAAGTTCTCGACCGCCTGCTCGACCGCCTCGACGATCCAGGCCTTGATCTCGCCCGAGAGATCCTCGCCGTCGAGCACGCGCCGGCGCTGCTCGTAGATGACCTGGCGCTGCTTGTTCATCACCTCGTCGTACTTGAGCACGTGCTTGCGCGAGACGAAGTTCATCTCTTCGACCTTCTTCTGCGCGCTCTCGATCTGGTGCGAGAGGATGCGGTGCTCGATGGGCTCTCCGTCGGGAACTCGCGAGATCTCCATCACACGCTTGATGCGATCGCCGGCGAACAGGCGCACGAGATCGTCTTCTCCGGAGAGATAGAAGCGCGTCTCGCCCGGGTCGCCCTGGCGCCCGGAACGGCCGCGCAGCTGGTTGTCGATTCGACGCGCCTCGTGCCGCTCGGTGCCGATCACGTACAGGCCGCCAAGCTCGACGACACCCGGCCCGAGCTGGATGTCGACGCCGCGACCGGCCATGTTGGTGGCGATCGTGACGGCGTGCGGCTGGCCCGCGTCCTTGATGATCTCGGCCTCGCGCTCGTGCTGCTTGGCGTTCAGGACGTTGTGCTTGATGCCGGAGCGCTCGAGCAGTTGCGAGAGGTACTCGGACGTCTCGACGGCGATCGTGCCGACCAGCACCGGCTGGCCGTTCTTATAGCGCTCGTTGATATCCCTCGCGACTGCCTCGAACTTGCTGTCCTTGTTCTTGAAGATGAGGTCGTTCTCGTCCATACGGACAACCGGCTCGTTGGTTGGAATCTCGACCACGTTCAAGTCGTAGATCTCGACGAACTCCTTCTCCTCGGTCTTGGCGGTACCGGTCATGCCGCCCAGCTTCTCGTAGAGGCGGAAGTAGTTCTGCAGGGTGATCGTGGCCAGGGTCACGTGCTCCTCGCGGATGCGCACGCCCTCCTTGGCCTCGACCGCCTGGTGCAGTCCCTCCGACCAGCGGCGACCTTCCATGACGCGACCGGTGAACTCATCTACGATCTTGACCTCTCCGTCCTGGATCACGTACTCGATATCGCGGTTGTAGAGCGACTGGGCTCGCAGCGCCTGGACCATGTGGTTGACGAGCTGTGAGTTCTGCGGCGCGTAGAGATTCTCGATTCTGAGCGCCCGCTCGACCTTCTCGATCCCGGGCGGGAACGGCGAGACGGTCATGTGCTTCTCGTCGTACTCGTAGTCGGCGTCGGGCGGCGGTTCCTTGCGCAGCGGATCGGCGCGAACACCGCGCAGCTGCTTGACCACGCGGGCGAAGTCGTAGTAGATCTTGGCTGCCGTCTCGGGCTGGCCGGAGATGATCAGCGGCGTCCGCGCCTCGTCGATCAGGATCGAGTCGACCTCGTCCACGATCGCGTAGTGGTGTCCGCGCTGCACCAGCTCCTCGTGCGAGACGGCCATGTTGTCGCGCAGGTAGTCGAAGCCGAACTCCGAGTTGGTGCCGTAGGTGACGTCGTCGTCGTAGGAGGCCTTGCGCTCGGCAAAGGGCATCATGTTCTGCACGAATCCGACTGTCATGCCAAGACGTTCGAAGACGCCGCGGTTCCATTCGGCGTCGCGCCTGGCCAGGTAGTCGTTGACCGTGACGAGGTGGGCGCCCTTGCCGGTCAGCGCGTTCAGATAGAGCGGCAGTGTGGCGACGAAGGTCTTGCCCTCGCCGGTCTTCATCTCGGCGATGTCGCCTTCGTGCAGGACGATGCCGCCCATCAGCTGGACGTCGAACATACGCTGGCCTGACTCGCGCCGGCGCGCCTCGCGCACCGCGGCGAAGGCCTCCGGTAGAACGTCGTCGAGCTGTTCGCCGTTCTCGAGCCGCTGCTTGAACTCGGCCGTCTTGACTTCGAGCTCGGCGTCGGAGAGCTTGACGAATTCAGGCTCGAGCGTGGTGATGTACGCCGCGGTCGAGTGCAGCCGCTTCATCCGCCGGCCTTCGCCGACGCGTAGCAAACGCTCGAAGGATGCCCCCACTTCGGTCATGCAGAAAGGTTACAGGGAAGCTGCCTAGAGCAGTTCCAGCGAGATTTCCCAGACCGATTCGTCGACGTTCTCCAGCCTGAGCAGGCAGGGCGCCGAGTCTTCCAGGATCGACTCCACCTCCGGGCTGGCGAGCTCGTAACGCGCGCCGTCGAGGACGGCCGTGCGCTGACCGTCCGGCAGGGCGAAGACTACGAGCTCCTCGCCGTCGAGTCCGGGCAGCTCAACTGTCTCGATCTCGCCCGCTACAACAACGAAGCGCTGCCCGTCCCCTCGCAACGCCCGCGCCCGGTAGGGCGCCTGGAGCCTCTTTTCGACCGCGTCGGCGAGAGCGCCGAGGTCGCTGTCGCCCTCCTGATACTCGACGATGATCAATCGTTCGGGCAGGGCGACGAAAACTGCGTAGTCGCCCGCGATATCCGGCGCCAGAAGCGACACGACGACGCCACGAGCCTCCTCGGCGCCCTCCTCCTGCCCGGGGGCTGTAGGGGTTTCGGACGCCGGCTTGGACGCCGAGCTCTCGTCGTCGATCTTCTCGGCCTCGAAACCCGAGACGAGATCCTTCTCGCTACGAGGGCGCTTGTACAGCGGCTCGTCTTTTTCTTCTGCTGGCAAGGGGCGCCTTTCTGTCTCGGAGGTCCCGGCTAGAGCATGTTAACGGCGTCGAGTTGGTAGCCGGCATCGGAAGACCGGCTCGATACCCGCGGAGCCGACCGGCATCATTTACCGGGGGTCGTCCTCGACGGTGCAGCGCAGCGGCGCCCGGCTCTGCCGCGGCTTGTGGCCTCGTCCCAACTGGGCGAGCTAGAGCAGGCTTATCGTCAGTTCCCAGAGATCGTCTTCGATCCGCACCGCGCGGGCGAAGAAGTCGGCGCCTTCCACCTCACCCAGACGCTCGAGCTCGGGGACGCTGCCAAGCGACCTGCTTCCGTCCACGACGAGCTCGCGCTCACCGCCTCTGACCGTCAGCTCGATCTCGTCGCCCGTCGCCTGGAAGTGACCGAGATCGATCCCGCGTGCCGCGATCGCCCAGAGATCGCCCGCCTGGCGGGCGCCGTAGGCGCGGTAGGGCGGTTGGATCTGCAGCTCGACCGCCTCGGCGAGCGGAGTCACGTCACCCTCGGGATATTGCGAGTCCATGAATATGTCGCCGTCTTCCACCGCGACGAAGCCGAGCTCGTCGGAGCCGATCAGGCCCGGCGCCTCGCCGGTCACGACCAGATCCCAGTTGCCGCGCGTGCGCGGAATGCCGACGAAGGAGGCGCCGCCGCGCTCGACGGTCGAACCGGCCAGAGTCGCCTCTAGCGGAGGTATCGGCTCGGTCGGGCGCTCGACCGTCTGCTCGACGTCCGCGTCGAGACCGAACGCGAGCTCAGCCGGGCGCTCTTCCTCACTCTTGCGGTGCCACTTCACGATTGCGGCTCGATCAGTCCGTAGTTGCCGTCGCGGCGACGATACACAACTGCGACCTCGCTGGCCTCGCTGTTTCGAAAAACGAAGAAATCGTGACCGATCAACTCGAGCTGGAGCACCGCCTCCTCGGGCGTCATCGGCTTGACCGGAAACTGCTTCGTCTTCACGATCATCGGCTCGGGCTCGCCCGGGACGACCGGCGTGCCACGCGTGTACTCGGTCGTAACCTCCCGGCCGAGTGACGGCGCCGAATTACCGTGCGGATGGTGATTACGGCGCTTGTTCTGGTAGCGCTTGGCCTGGCGCTC
>Ga0209746_1001758_pt1 | contig 10206 bp, 8 predicted proteins | sample BarGraNGADG00211_3_FD_184496 | JGI IMG/M metagenome (GOLD analysis project Ga0209746, IMG submission 184496) | Arctic peat soil microbial communities from Barrow, Alaska - Barrow Graham LP Ref core NGADG0011-211 (SPAdes) (version 2) | ecosystem: Environmental > Terrestrial > Soil > Wetlands >...
TCCGGTTATTTTTTGTTGCTGTAAAAGTTCCCTGGGAGCTATAACGATCAGATTATTATCATAAGCTTTATAAGTCAGTAGAGATTTTGAAAAAATATTATCTAACACACCTATAATGTTTTCATTATCTGCTTTTATGTCAATTCGTTCATTCATGACCAACAAGTCGTCGCTGTAAAAAAACCGGACCTGACTCTGTTGCTCGATTGTTTTCAGCACCTCGCGAATTGATTTATCCTGAACATCCAGATTGACAGTAATTTGAGAGTACACATCTGCACTAACTTGCAGAACACTTAAAAAAACAATGATCAAAGCTAGTTTCATGGTTAGTAGAAGTTTTTTTATTCCCGATTTCGAAAGAGGAATAAGGTTTGGAAGTTTTTTTTTCATATTTTTGTAGTGTTTTTTAAGTTTAACAAACCAATGTTCTTCTGAAGAAAGATACATTGGAAAAATTTGAAAGAAGTTGGTGCGGGGTGTTTCAGCATCCTGCACTTTTGTTTCAGGGTACGTTTTTATCTTTTCATAGGCAAAAATTTATCAGTTTATACTTCTGACTTTTTCTAATTATTACTTTTTGTACAGTCGTTTATTAAGTTCTTCAAAGTTTTTATTTTCCGATAGGGTAACAACCTTACCCTTGAGTTTGAAATTAATCGGCGCTGAAATGCTCATAACCTCAAGTACCTGTTCAATGGGCTCAGCAATTATGATTCCTGTGAACCGGAAAGTTCTTAATCGTTCAGACTCAAAATTTATTTGAACATCGAATTTGCGCTCCAGTTCAACAGCTATCTGCAAAAGACTCTGCTTTTCAAAAATCCAACGGTTTTCTTTCCAGGATATAACCGGCTCTATATTAACATTTTCTGTAACTAATCTGGGAATTACAATTGATTTGTGCACCTGCAAAGGCTGAGTATTTTTTTTGGTTTTCTCCTTTGGACTTGCAGTTTCATTAACCATTGTTGAATCTTCCTTGAAAAAGGTAAGTTTCTGGTTAGGTTTTAGCACCCTTGCTTCAGTCCCGTTTTTATCAGTTATCTCTTCAATTTTTAAGGAACCTTCTACCAGCGTAGTTTCAATTGTTTTGTCATCCGAATAAGCTTTTACATTAAATTCTGTTCCCAAAGCCATAACATTTAAATGTGAAGTTTGAACTGTAAATGGTCTTTTACTGTCTTTTGCAACTTTAAAGTATCCTTCTCCTTCAAGCTGTACTATCCTGTCTTTTATTCCAAACCTGTTATCATACTTTAATCTGCTTCCTGCATTCAATGTAACTGCTGTTCCATCTGACAAAAAGAATTGGGCGCGGGATCCCTTAGGAACAATTAATTCACTAAAACTAAGGTCAGGTTTTGCAGCACGATTCTTACCTATATAATAAAACAAGAGTCCGCTCAAAGAAAAAGTAACGATAAATATTGCTGCATACCTGGTTAATATTTTTAAAAAATTAGTTTTATTAAAGCCAATTTGTAAATCTTCATTTGCTTTTATTTTTTGTTTGAATTTCCAAAACCCTTCCTGAAAATTATATCCTGGATTTTTTAAAGATGCTCTGGCAGTAATCCATATTTCACAATATTCATCAAAATAACGTTTATTTGCGCTATTCAAATTTATCCAGATGATAAGCTCCCTTGTCTCCTCAGCGGTCAATTCTCCATTCAGATAGCCAGGAATTAAATTTTCTTTCGATTGATTGTTTTCTTTCGTTTGCATAATGTTACGATCTAAATATAAAGACAGGAAAAAATAAAGACAGGGTTAAGAGAAAATAAAATATTTTCAAATCCCCATGAGAAACAAAAGAATCATCATGTAATCTTTAAGAGTTTCGCGCAGGCGCGCAAGTGCAATTTTCATTTGGGTTTTAACGGTATTAATCGAAATACCGAGCTTGTCGGCAATCTCAATATACTTCATATTTTCATTACGACTTAGTATGAATATTTGTTGGCAGGCATCAGGAAGTGCACTGATACCATGCTCAAGAATATTCATAATCTCCTTTTCGTATAGTTGACCCAGGGGATAATCACTATCCCAGGCAAGAAATTTATAATCTGAATTATTTAAGCTGTCAGTTAATTTATTGCTTATTTTATTCCGTTCAAGGAAATTAATAGAGGTATTATGAACTGCTTTGACCAAATATGCTTTAATGGACGAAGTGATGTTAATCTTTTCTCTGATATTCCAAATCTTGACAAATACATCTGTTACAATTTCTTCAGCATCAGATGGATTTCTGACAATATGCTCAGCAATCAGACAAAGAAAAATGTAGTATTTCTTGTAGAGCGTTTCAAATGCAGCAATATCACCCTGTTTGATACTATTAATAAGTTGCTGATTAGAATCTTCCATCAGATTTTAAAATATAGTATTGCAAATTTATATTTTTCACAGAATCTCCGTCTACAAAAAACACCTCATGTGAAAAAATTTATTTGATGTCGAATAGCCTGCAGATATGCCTGTTATAGACATTTTCATAAACACACTTTGAAACAGTTTCCTCATTGGTTTCCAATAGCCTGTAATAATCCTTCATCTGCAAGGCTGCAAGTTTATATGCCACATGTATCAATTGCCTCATATTCGGATTATAATCAGGACTCCCAGGTATATGCCTTAAGGTGTCTGCATATTTTTTGCTGGTCCATTCAGATACTTCCTGTTTCGAAGGGAGTGAAGACACATTAATATCAATGACATCTGCATAGGGAGCACATAACTCTGCGATTTTCTCCAGAGATTCAGCATAAATCTTCTTTACAAAACGAAGCGCCTCGCCATCAGATTCAGCCAGACCTATAACCTCTTCAAGCCAGGTAGTACCTGCTGTTTTCAGGTGTATTCCTTTATTATATTTTTTAATTATTGAACCAATGTGAGGGTAGATTGCAAACTTATCTGATCCTGAATGAATGCTCATCTTCAGGTTTTCAGGCAGACCAAATTCCTTAACTGCATAGTCAATAATCATAAGATCAGATTCAAATTCTTTTGCAAACAACAGAGGATCACCGACATAATCGACACCTTTATTGAATCTTCCTGAAAACTTGGGAGCAATTGTCTGAACAGGGATATTTTCAGAGGCTAACATCTTAAGAATGAAAAACAGTTCAACAGGTGTCTGTGGCTGAGGAACTTCATCCATTGAAACTTCAGTAATAAAATTACCATTGCCTTTTACCTTTTCAATTATTCTGTAAATATCCCCTGCTTTTATTGCTGCAAAAAGATACTTTTCTGCTATTTGTTTTATCTGTGATTTTGTTGTCTTAAATGACAATTTTGTTCCTTCGATTTTAAGATCACCTGTGTACTTTTCAACACCTGACAAGAATTCATCGATCTCTGTCTCACCGGCTTTTTTCCCGATATAAGATGCCACATCAATTGTAAAAAAATCTGAGCATTCTATGAAACGATCAACGGTATCAAGGTTAATATGGTCGGCATCAACGAAATATGGTTTATTAAATCCGGCACTTTTTGTTACCGAATCTGCTTCAATCCTCACATCTATGGGTTGGGTACCTATCGTTATGTGTTCACGGTTTGATTTATTCCAGACAGGAGTTATATCAATACCTTTTTCAGCTGCTGCTATAATTGCTTTTAATTGGGCACTGCCCTGATGGCCAAATCTGTCGCCAAGGCCAATTGAATATTTACCCAGAGTTTTCATGGTTATTATTTATAAAAAAAAGTTAACATTTTCAGATGTTACAATATCAACCGGAAGATATTCGATTTTGTCAGGTATTTTATGGAGCGACAGGTATTCAAATAATTTTTTTATTCCCTTATAAGTTTGTTCCTCAGGTCTCTGACCAATTAAAAACCTGGTTGTACCCGACTTGAGGAACTTTACATTTAAATCCAGAAGATCGTATCCGATCAGGTCGATTGATTTTAATCCATTTTTCTCAAGGTATAATGCAATTAGATAAGATCTTGAGCCGGTAATAAAAATTGATCTGATTCCCGGATTGTTCTCAAATGCTTTGTCGATAGCATATTTAACAGAATCAGAAGAAGGATCTGGAATATTGATGGTAATTTTTTTGCCATTATTCTTACCCGATTTCTGGAAATAACTCAGAAATCCCTGTGTCCGGTTGGTAAGGTGATGAACATTCTGTATGTTTCGTGCGATGGTCACGACGAGTATGTCACTTTTTTCCGGAGTAACCAAATCAATAAGTTGTCCGGCAACTCTTCCACTCTGAAAGATATCTTCTCCTATGTACGCTAGAAAATCGGTATCTTCAATATACCCGTCGATGAAAACGAACGGAACCTTTTCCTTATGAAGTCTTGAACAAAATGCGATAGATTCAGCCTTGAAAATAGGCGCAAGAAGTACTCCGTCTGGTTTGAGATCCAAAACGATATTGGTTTTCTTCTGAAAATCATCCTCACTTTGCATATCAAATGTAACCTGACTAAGCGTAACCGGAAAGGGATCAAGCTCGTCAATAGCCCTCATCATACCGAGAGGATGCTTTTTCCAGAATGGATTGTTTTCTGAAGGTGAAGGAAGAAGTGAAACAAGGTGAAATCGTTTCTTTGATTTCAACACCTGCGCCAAAACGTTTGGGGAGTAATTTGTCTCTTTCAGGATCTGTTGAACCTTCAAGCTTGTTTTTTCTGCAACTTCACCTCTGTTATGTATTACCCGGTCCACTGTACCTATAGAAACACCAGCCATCCTGGCGATATCCTTTATCCTTGTTTTTCTCAGGGACATTATTTAATATGGTTCATTAAGATTAAATCCACTTTCAACATCTTTCATTCCCCTTACTGATCGCGTTAATCAATAACTACTTTTTTAACTTTTGGCGCGAATACATTCATTATGATCCATGCAAGAATATAAGCACAGGCTGCAATTGTAAACATTATAGTATATCCGGTTTCAACATGCCCGGCCTTTTTAAAGAAGTCAAGAATGTGTCCGGCAAAAATTGATACAAATGCACCGGCTACAGCGCCTGCCATACCTCCGATTCCTGTTACAGAACTAACAGCCCTCTTTGGAAAAGCATCTGATACTGTTGTAAAAATATTGGCCGACCATGCCTGATGTGAAGAAGCCGCCAGACTTATCAGTGCTACTGCTCCCCATGTACTTACCCCTGCTGACTGAGCGAAGAAAACAGGGATGACGAGAAGTGCAAATATCAGCATTGTGTATTTTCTTGCATTGAATGGTGATATGCCTCTCTTAATCATGTATGATGAAATCCATCCACCACCGATGCTTCCAACGGTAGTGGAAGTGTATATAACAACCAGAGGAAGTCCAAATGATTTAATATCAAGTCCGGCGCCTCTTACTGTAGATAGCCAGCCTGGGATCCAGAACAGGTAAAACCACCAGATAGGATCTGTCAATGCTTTTCCGATGAAGAAAAGCCATGTCTGACGGAATTTAAGTAACTTAAGCCATGGAATTGGTTTCTCACTTTCGTTTTTTTCATCCAGATCGCTCTTGATAAATTCAAGTTCTGTGGCTGATAGTTTTCTTTGTTTTTCAGGTAACTCATAAAATATAAACCAGAGAATTATCCAGATGAATCCTATTGCTCCTGTAATAATAAATGCTGCCTGCCATCCCCATGCTATTATTATTGCCGGAACTGCAATTGGTGCGACTATGGCTCCGACATTTGTACCAGAATTAAAAATACCTGTCGCCAGAGCTCTTTCTTTTTTGGGAAACCATTCAGCAATTGTCTTTATTGCTGCCGGGAAGTTACCTGATTCGCTTATACCTAACAAAGCTCTCCAGAATCCAAATCCTATAACCCCTTTTGCCAGTGAATGTCCCATTGCTGCTATACTCCATAGCAAAACTGATATTCCATAGCCGATCTTTGTCCCGAATTTATCAATAAGCCGGCCTGCCAGCAACATTGAAAAACCATAGAACAACTGGAAAATAGTTACAATATTTGCATACTGAATCTCTCCTATATTAAGATCACTTTCAAGCAATGGTTTAAGAATACCGATCACTTGTCGGTCGAGATAGTTTATAGTCGTAGCAAAGAATATTAATGCACATACAGTCCATCTGTAATTACTGACTTTTTTTATTTCTGGCATATTCAGGGTAGGTTAATAGCTAATTTATCAGACATTATAGGTTGAAGAAGATGTTGTTCCGCCGCGTCCTGTCCAGTTAGTGTGAAAAAATTCGCCTCTTGGTTTATCGGTGCGTTCATAGGTATGTGCTCCAAAATAGTCGCGCTGAGCCTGTAACAGATTGGCAGGCAGTTTTTCACAACGGTAGCCATCAAAATAGCCAAGAGCTGATGAGATCGCAGGAATCGCAATTCCATTTATTGCTGCTGCAGATACTACATTTCTCCAGCCATTTTGTGCTTTTTCAACTTTATCTTTAAAAAAGGGATCGAGAAGAAGATTGGTAACGGAAGGATTATTATCAAATGCTTCTTTTATTTTACCCAGGAAAGCCGACCGGATTATGCAGCCACCGCGCCACATAAGAGCTATCCCTCCGTAATTAAGTTTCCATTTATATTCATTGGCTGCTGCTTTCATCAGAGCATAACCCTGAGCATAAGATACGATTTTTGATGCATAGAGCGCATCTTTTATTTCATTAATGAATTTAACTTTATCACCGGTATATTCCGGAGTGGGACCATGTAAAATTTTTGACGCCTCCACTCTTTCGTTTTTCACTGCGGAAAGACACCTTGAAAAGACAGCTTCTCCGATAAGAGTCAGGGGAATTCCAAAGTCGAGAGCTGTAATGGCAGTCCATTTGCCGGTACCTTTCTGACCTGCTGTATCGAGGATTTTATCTACAAGAGGTTTCCCGTCTGCATCTTTATATGCAAGTATGTCCCGTGTTATTTCAATAAGATAACTATCAAGTTCACCTTCGTTCCATTCTTTAAAAATGAGGTGCATCTCATCAGCACTCATATGCAGGAGATCCCGCATTATCTGGTAAGCCTCTGTAATAAGTTGCATATCGCCATACTCGATACCATTATGAACCATTTTTACAAAATGACCTGCACCATTTTCTCCAACCCAGTCACAGCATGGAATGCCATCATCTACCTTAGCTGCTATGGCCTGAAAGATTGGTTTAATAAATTGCCATGCTGCTTTTGATCCGCCTGGCATGATTGATGGTCCGAGCAATGCTCCTTCTTCACCACCTGATACTCCGGTACCGATGTACAGAAGACCTTTGCTTTCTACCAGGGCAGTTCTCCTGTTTGTATCAGGATAGTGGGTGTTCCCTCCGTCAATAATTATATCTCCGGGAGAAAGAAGGGGGATGAGTGTATTAATCATTTCATCAACAGCATCTCCGGCTTTAATCATAAGCATTACCTTCCTTGGACGTTCCAGAGACCCAACAAGCTCTTCTATTGAATGTGTTCCATTAATATTCTTGCCTTTGGCTCTTCCGGAAAGGAAAGCATCGACTTTCTGTATCGTCCTGTTAAAAACGGAAACCCTGAATCCTTTACTTTCCATATTCAGGACAAGATTCTCGCCCATTACTGCCAGACCAATTAATCCAATATCTGATAATTTGCTCATAGTTAAAAGATTATATTTATATTATTCTGTTTTGTTTCAAATTTTGTTAATCGTTTAGCGTTTTTCGTTCAAATCCGAACTTTATTACTTGCATTGCGAGCGAAGCGAAGCAATCTTTTTATCTTGTTGATTTTTATCTTTATAGTACTCTGCAACCACATCATCCATAATCTTACAAGTTCTTGCGCCTGTTATTCCAGTACTTGGCGAGGCACCATGCCCATTAAGTGATTTAACTATTTTGTCAATAAGATTGTACTGAACGTGTTCAGGACGCTCATTGATGAACTCCTGCCGTCCCGATACATTAGTAAGAACAATAGGTTCAAAACTAAAGGTGGAAAATTTAATTGATCCTTTATCTCCTATGATCTCAATAGTATCTCTGCCGCTATCAAGTGAACTACTGAAACACCATGTACCAATTCCGATAATATTATTACTAAAAATAAACTCTGCAGAAACGAAGTCTTCAGCTTTATAAAGACCTGCCTGATTAACTGCAATCGATTTGACATTCTGAATTGGTCCGAAAAGAAAATCGAGATAATCAAGCTGATGTGAGGCCAGATCAAAGAAATGTCCACCTCCGGATACCTCAGGATCAACACGCCATGAAGGTTTTCCGGTTTTTTCATCTTGGGAAGGGGCTTTGAAAAGTTGTATCACCAAAAAACGCACTTTCCCAATACTCCACTTTTCAATAAGATCTTTGACTAAAAGGAAGCCGGGAAGAGCTCTTCTGTAATAGGCCACAAAAACAGGAACCCGGTATTTTTCAGCTGCTTTATTTATTTTAAGACATTCAGCGTAGTTTACAGCCATTGGTTTCTCAATGTAGACTGGTTTTCGGGCTTTAATCACTTCAAGAGCATACGATGCGTGGCTATTTGGAGGTGTTGCTATGTAGACTGCATTAATCTCCTTGTCGTTAATCAGATCCGAAGCTTTTGAATAAAACTTTGGAACATTATGTCGACGCGCATAATCCTCGGCCAGAACGGCATCTCTTCTCATAACAGCTACCAGTCTGGAATCTCCTACCTTATTAAATGCCGGACCACTTTTTACTTCAGTGACATTTCCACAACCAATTATACCCCAGTTTATCATTTTATGAATTTAAGGATAATATTAAACTAACTGTTGCTTTGAGGTCCATAATCCCAGTGCAGGATTTGAAATGAAGAAGAACTCCTCCCCATCAGTATCATTAAAACCCTCTTTAAGGTTTTTTGGATTATATTTTTTCAACATTTCACTGAGATCATGATATTTAAAATTAACTGATTCGATCTCTTCCCGTGTAAGGTATCCCGGGCAATAAGTTATTGAGAACCTTCCTTCTGAACTTCCGTGGATCAGGTGTGCTGCTGCACTCAGATTTTTATTAAGATCTTCGTTTTCTTTGAGTGATTTTAAAGTGGCCGGTGTTCCCCGGTACCCATATTTTCTGATTAGCCGGTCAATCTCTTTGTCCTCACCAAACTCTTTTAATCCCGGAGCCAGGACAATCAATTCCCCTTTATCCGCCATCGCCATACGTGTTCTGTAAATGCTTTTATTCCCAAGCCAGGTGCTTTTATACTCTGCAGGATCAAGATAAACAACAACTTTTTTTAATGGTTTTTCGAGAACATTGAAGTTTACCTTCAGCGAAAGTTCTGCGGCAAGCCTGAATACTTCAATATCATCACCGATAAAAAGCCCTCTTACCACAAGCTTCCCTTGTTCGTTACGGCCTATGACAGTATGTATGTAAACAATAGGCAAGTGTTGAGTAAAATTTTTGGAGGCATAATTTAATAGTGACCTTACAGGATTATCAGCTTTACCCATTATGCGTTCCATCCCATAAACCGCTCCGATAAAATGACTCTTATTTATACCTTCAGGTCCACCTGTCCCGATAAAAAGGTTTTTATTATAATTTGCCATGCCAATAACTTCATGCGGGACAACCTGCCCGACTGACAATATAAGGTCATGTCCACCACTGAAAACCAACCTGTTAAGTTGAGCTGGCCAGGAATAGTTCAGAGCACCATCGGTTATTTCAGAAACAAATTCCCCGGGTACTGTGCCTACTGTTACAACATCATTTCTCCAGTCATGTACACGAAAGAGTGACTTTGGTACTCCTTTAAACATTTCGCCAATCTGAACTTCAGTCATGGGAGAGTGTGTCCCCAGTGCAGGAAGAATATCTTTCAGACTAGCTTTATAATATTGGTAAATATATTTGGTTAGTTCACCGGCTCGTGAATGAAAACGTGTACAGTCGGGAGGAACAACCAGTACCTTATTTCTTACACCGAGCTTTTCAAGCGCTAAAACAATTCCTGCCTCAAGGTCTTTTGAGCCAAGGACAGTATTCTCCGAACCAGATTTATAGTATATCATAATTGATTTTTTTACTCATTTTGGTCTCTCTGCCTCACACCTCATACCTCACACCTCACTCCTCACGCCTCATACCTCACACCTCATACCTCACTCCTCACACCTATTTCCAATTCGGATGTTCCGGCAGATAAGTTTCAAATTCCATGATTAGTTCATCCTCATAACCCCCCTTAAAAG
>Ga0209746_1001759_pt1 | contig 10191 bp, 7 predicted proteins | sample BarGraNGADG00211_3_FD_184496 | JGI IMG/M metagenome (GOLD analysis project Ga0209746, IMG submission 184496) | Arctic peat soil microbial communities from Barrow, Alaska - Barrow Graham LP Ref core NGADG0011-211 (SPAdes) (version 2) | ecosystem: Environmental > Terrestrial > Soil > Wetlands >...
TTTAGATTGGTTTCTTGACCAAAGTATAGCAGAACATCTTCACCTTTTCTGCTATACTTTGGAGGTGCCTTTTATATGATTATCAGGTCTGCTTTTGACCAATACTAGCTAAGTCCCGCCATTACTAGCTTTCTGGCGGTTGGAGATTTATACTTCAACCGCATTTTCAAAGATAGGGTGATAGGGGAGATTTGGCGGGTGAACAGAACAAAAGGTGAACCGATTTCTCAAAAGGACGGACACCGCGATACATCCCTCACACAATGGATCGGCAACGCACTCCATTTTTTGCGGTCAAAATTCCATTGACATACAAGACCATTCTTCTTATACTCCCTTCCATCATAAGCAATGTCTGATCAAAAAAATACTAAAACAATTCAAAGAACGGAGGCATAAACATGGCAGAAGAAAAAGGATTGAATAAACCGGTAAAATTGAAAGCGGACTTGGCGGTATTCTTGGGTGCTAGCTCACTTCCTCGTACTGAGATAACCAAAAAGTTGTGGGATTACATCAAGGCAAACAAACTACAAACCAAAACAATCAATGGTAAACCAGAAAATGCTGGCAAGAATATTGTGGCTGATGCTAAATTAATTAAAATATTTAACAACACCAAAACTACCAGTAAAACTGGCAAATTAACTGATCTTACAAAGTTAATGGAAGGTCAGACTATCGATATGATGCAAATGGCATCTGTTGTTAGTGCCAATATCGAATAGACTAAACATATATAAGTGTTTTTTCAAAATAGGCAGGTGTAACAACCTGCCTATTTGTTTGCCACTTTCAGGTGAACATTTCTCACGGCAGTACTGGTTCTGGCGATCCAATCTTCAGCGGGTGATTTACCGTTATATCGATTGCAGAGATCCGCACAACGGCTTTGCCCGTTCTATTTGATATTGGGGACAGCAGCGCCCTATTAATCGTAATTGGTGAAGTTTCCAATAAATTGACATCGTCCGCAATCCCTCACTATTCCTATATTTCCTGCGGTTGGAGATTTATACTTCAACCGCATTTTTAAAGATAGGGAGATAGGGGAGATTTGACGGGTGAACAGAACAAAAGGTGAACAGCTTTCTCAAAAGGACTGCTCACGCGACGCTGGCTGAGTGGTTTCGCCGCTGCAAGCGGGCAGGTTTCTATGAACAGGGTAAACTACTCTATGAAAAAGGCGGTCTCAACATTGACAACCTCACCAAAGATGCCCTGGTTAATGTCGAAGAGGCTTACCCATGTCTGTGCCCGTATGCTGGCCAGTGCTGGTAGTGTCGGTGCTGAGAACAAGCCAAAGCGAGGGAGAAATCCACATTCTTGATTTTCACTAATGGATGGATTTTCAGCAAACGTTGAAAGTGCTATATTTGGTGAAGATTAGACTTGACTACTGGGAATTTTCACTATAAGCTACATTTTCAGCAAATGCTGAAAGGTTGTTTAGCAATGAAAGTAAATGAGAAAAATATACTGGCAGATGTTGAAAATACCTTAAGAGCTTGCCTGCAACGGGTCCCTTTTCTGGAGATCGAGTCCCTGGAAAGAGAACTCAAGGTCGGAGATGTCTGTATTGATATCGTCGCCACAGTGCGAATGGCAAAGCAACGGCAGCGTCTGGCGCTTGAAGTTAAGAACAACGGTCAGCCCCGAGTTGCCCGCACAGCAGCCTACCAGCTCGCCCGTGTTCTGGAGTGTGAACCTGATGTGTACGGTGTGTTTACGGCTCCATATATCTCACCCCGGACAGCCGAGATATGTGTTAAGGAGAAAATTGGATATCTGGATCTTGCCGGAAACTGCCGACTGACCTTTGGCCAGGTCTATATCGAACAGGAAGGCAAACCAAATCCTTTTGCTGAAAAGCGGGATTTGCGTTCCCTCTATTCCCCAAAGGCGGCACGAGTCTTACGTGTGCTCCTGACTGCTCCTAAAAAGCCATGGAGGGTCCAGGCATTGGCAGAAGAGGCGGAAGTCAGCTTGGGGCAGGTTTCCAATGTCAAGCGCCTCCTGGAAGATCGTGAGTGGCTTAAAAGTTCCGATGCCGGGTTGCTGCTCAAGGATCCGGAAAGCCTTCTATCTGAGTGGTCTGAAAACTTCAACTCCAGGAAAAATGCACCCAAAAACTACTACACTCTGAAAAGTATTGCCGAGATGGAGGCTGACCTGGCTAAGACCTGCGAAGGGGAGGGAACAGCATATGCCTTGACCGGTTTTTCCGGCGCGGCTCGATACGCCCCTTCCGTTCGCTACCAGCGGGTCATGGCATATGTGTCACGTGATGTGGAAAGTATTGCGAAGATTCTCTCCCTGAAGGAAGTGGCCAGCGGCGCCAATGTCGCCCTCTTTACCCCCTATGACGAAGGCGTCTTGTATGGCACACGACAAATCGACGGGATTTGTATCGCATCGCCGGTGCAGGTTTACCTCGACCTGCTCGGGGTGAAGGGCCGCGGTGAGGAAGCGGCTAAGGCAATATTGGGCGAGGTGATCAGGCGCTCATGGTGACACGCAGAGATTATACGGCTGGGGCAGTGAAAGCGGCAAAATCGGTACTGATTGAACTGACGCACCTTCTGGGTGAGTACCGGGACAATATCGTGCTCATTGGTGGCTGGGTACCGGAACTTTTGATCCCCCAGGAACCGCGACCCCATGTGGGAAGCATGGATATCGATCTCGCCCTGAACCATTTGAAAATCCAGGAAGAGGGTTACAAACTGATTGAGGAATTACTCACTTCCCGTGGTTATTACCAGGAGGACGAAAAGCAACCCTTCATCTTCTTCCGCGATGTGCCGCTCGGTGGTTCGGTTATAAAAGTGGAAGTTGATCTTTTATCCGGTGAATATGAGGGTACCGGCAAGAAGCACCGCACCCAGGTGGTCCATGAAATAAAGGCACGCAAGGTAAGAGGCTGTGATTTGGCCTTTGAAATGGCCAGCGAAGTATCCGTAGAGGGGGAAATCCCGGGTGGTGGGCTGGACCGCGTGACCATAAGAGTCGCTTCCATTGTACCGTTCCTTGTCATGAAGGGGATGGCGCTGGACGATCGGCTCAAGGAGAAAGACGCCTGGGATATTTACTACTGCCTCCTTGCCTACCCTGGGGGGATCGACGCACTCGTGGAGGAATTCCGGCCCCACCTGTCCCATGGTTTGGTTCAGGAAGGACTCACAAAGATTGCCAAGCACTTTTCCACCATTGAAGCACTCGGGCCGAAGTTCGTTGCTGATTTTGAAGAAGCTGATGATCCGGAAGAAGTGGAGCGAATCACTCGTGACGCCTTCGAGCGGATAAATGCCTTCTTAAAAAGACTGGGGCTTGCATGAACAATAAACTGAAAGAGATATTCCGGGGCAAATAATCGAGGACAGTTCCAATAAATTGACATCGTCCGCAATCCCTCGCTATTCCTATATTTCCTGCCGTGCCTGACGGCAGGCAGGCGATTGATGTTTATTATTCAACCGCATTTTCAAAGATAGGGTGATAGGGAGATTTGGCAGGTGAACAGAACAAAAGGTGAACAGCTTTCTCAAAAGGACGGACACCGCGATACATCCCTATTCTCTGTCATCGGTAACGCACCATCACCTACACCGCTCCCTTCGCCCGCTGCGACCGCGAAGCCGACAAAGCCATCGCCTGGGCATCTTTGAAAAACGGGGACTTACCCAGGGATGATCGTTTTATTTAATTGTTATCGTTCATTATTTATGTTACAAGAACTATAAGAGGATAAATCATGAACCAGAAGCAGATTGAAAAAGCCGTCCAAGCATTAAAACAAGGGCTGGTCCATCGATTCGGAACAGATGTTGAGCTGAGGATATTCGGATCTGTAGCCCGGGGCGACTATCATGAACATTCGGACATCGATATACTGGTTGTCCTGCCGGGTAAGGTGGACAATGCTATCGAAGAACAGGTTTTCGATATGGCCTACGACATCGAATTGGAATACGGTCTTGTTATCGGAACCATTGTTTATTCAAGGGATTTCTGGTACTCGGACCGCGCGGTTGTCATGCCTTTATACAAAAATATACAAAGGGACGGTCTCTTTGTATGAATGAAGATTTGATCCTTTATCGGCGGCAAAAATCAAGAGAGACTCTTGAAGACGCCCATATTCTTTTTCAGAAAAGCAGGCTGTTCTCGGCCTTGAATCGTATATATTACGCGTTGTTTTATGAAGTCATGGCGTTGCCGCTGACCAAAGATCTTTCCTCGGCAAGGCATACAGGCATACGAGCATTGTTCAATGAGCATTTCGTGAAAACCGGCAAAGTGAAGATTGAATTGGGTAGATTCTTTTCGCGGATGTATGACTTTCGTCAAAAGGGTGATTATGCCGATTTTGTGCAATTCGAAGAGGCAAAAATCAAAGAATGGCTTGCCTCGGCAGAAGTCTTTATCAACGAGGTGGATCAAGTGATCCAGCAAGAAATGAGTCAGCCTTTTTTATGATCATGCCAGAAGTCCCGGAATCAAGTCTTGCTATCCATCATTCAATATCAAGGGGGAGGCCAACGACACAACGGGACATGATGCGACAAATCTGTCGGCGACACGGGGACCGGGATGATGATTCAATCATCCGGGAATATGCGGATGCGGAGAGGCGAGGCGATGTGCAACGCATCGGCAATGTATATAACTTATCGCCGGAAGATTATGCTCGCCGCTTGCTGGCTGATGGAAGTCAGAGGGGATGGCTTTAAAGCGAGGCCGATCTCCATGGCCACGATGGGAATATTGGAGGATCAATGCTGACGACGTCCTTTCACCGTCATCGACACCACACCCCCACATTTTGCGGTCAAAATTCCTTTGACATACAAGTGCCTTCTTCATATACTTCCACCGTGAAAAAGCAATGCCTTATCACTGGAAGAAATGTTGATGGACAGCTAGGCGATGGAACGCGGAATGACAAATACACCACGACCCTTGTCGCCGATTCTCTGTAAATAATATTTATCAACAAATGTGCGAAAGATATTGTACATTATCTTAATTTGCCCTCACAACCCGTTAAAAAACTAGTGAAAGACACTTTCCTTTTAGTTGATTGGTTCGGGATTTTTTTGCAATCGTAGCGGGAAAGGATAGAATGAGGGCGGGTTTAGTGAATTAGAGGGAAATGATGAAATACAACATTAATGTTCATTGGGAGGCAGCATGTCGCAATATTCGGAAAAGTTAATTGAGTTTCTGCGCAATGACCATCCCGATCTTTCCGATTGGACAATAATTTGTGCGAGCGAAAGGGCTGTTGACCCTGTGCAGTATCTTATACACAGCGAACTTGGCGGCATTCTTCCAAAAGTCGAAGGCCTCAATTCATATATAACTAAAAAGATCGGCGAAAGATCGAATCTTCAGCCTCTGCCGGGTGATGAGCGGCTCCTTTACTTTATCTCGTTCATCGCAGAAAGATTTCCGGATGAGCCATATCCCGCACGCCGCGCCGCTGGTCTTCTACCCCTTATTTCTAAACTTTCGGAATATAATATCGGCAGGAATACTATTTTCGGCGCAGAGCGGTTTACCGAGGATGAGTGGAATAGACTTGAGGAATACCTTGAAACTGCGCAGGATTTTCGCGTGCGGCTTTCCCAAACAGATATCTTCTTGCCGGAACTGGAAATAGCGCGGCTAGATGAGATCACTCCGGGCGAAAAGGAGATATTTATCGGACTTCCCGAGATAACGCCAGTGACCGAGCGGTTCTACAGAAAGATAAGTGGAGAACGGTTATTTATTGATAAGCCGCTTTTCGGGCTTGAGTTAGCCGGGCCTGATAGGCTTCCGTTTGATTCGGCAAAAAATCTTGTTTTGTCATTCGGCGGCGGTGTCGAGCCCTCAGAAGGCGCGGGCATTGAGCTGATCAGGCTTGCCGGACTTCATGCTATAGTTGACCTGGTCACGCTTGAGGTCTCCAATTTTCTTAGGCAACGGTCGGAAAACGATCAGCTTATGATATATCTGCTTGATGAGTCGCTCACAACAATGCTTTGGAATAGATCACTTCGCCTGTTCGCCAATGCTGTCAATCTTGCTGTTTGGCTGCCGTTTTCAACAACTTCGGCAGGAAGAAGGCTTTTGGCTGAGATAGAAAAGGCTGAGTATTCAGGCCTAATGCCCGATTTTAAGAGATATGCCACAACCTGCGCGATAGAATTATCAAAGAATAGAGAAAATTATGTCCGCGAGGAGTGTGAGGCGCTTGAGGCTGCCATATCTTTTTCCACCCTCCTTGATGATTGGAAAGAGAGGCTGGGGTGTAATCTAACTGATGCCGCGAAAATGCTTCTCAAAACGAAAAAATTCCGCGTCACAGGGAGCAGATCGGCACCGGTACAGGTTGTCGGTTTCGGCCATGTTTCGGGAGAGAGATTCAGCCGGGGATTGATACTTTCTCTTGATAGCGGCATAATGCCTACACAACCTTTTGAAGGGCCTTTCATCAATCCGGTGCATGTTCCGCAGATGAGAAAAAGTGTATTTGAATATGAGGATCTTCTGTTCCGACAGCTTCTGGCACAGGGCGACAGGATCAAAATAGTATCGGTGAACGATACAATACGGGAAAGAACGCCGAGCTACTATATGAGCCTTCTTTCGCAGGAATTTGGAAAACCGATCACGGCAGCAGCTTTTAAAGAATCGCCGTCAAAAAAGCAACCCACTGAAAAGCCTGTGATAACAATTGATGATAATCTAAGGAACAGACTTAAAGATTTTACATATTCGTTTTCGAGCCTTTTAAAGATCCTTGCTTGCCCGTTTTTGTTCTACCATCAATATATACTCAGGATTGAACCCCCTTCATTTATGGATGACGATGAGAAAATAAATATGCAGATGGGAAATTTTGTTCATAAATTCCTTCAACAACTCTCGACTGACAGAAAGGCTATGCTGGATAACTGGGAGGGGCTTTTTGATGAGTTTTGGGAAAGTGCTGAAAACGCCGCAGTCAGAGACATTGACGGGATAAATATCTACATGCTTAACGCAAAGATCTTCTTACAGGAGATATATGCGGACGAGTCAGAGTCAGGCGAGCGCATAGTTTTTGCCGATAATGCTATATCGTGCGAGGAAAAATTCAGCGGCACGATCGCCGGGTGCTATAAGATAACCGGACGCTCAGACAGGCTGGCAAAGATAACGGGGCGAACCGAGGTTATTGATTTTAAGTATTCAAAAAATAAAAGCAAGTATAAGATATCAGAAAGGACAACAGTGCTGGAGCGCTTTAAAGAAAAACATATTCTGCACCCTGCGGCACAGCTTATTATCTATCAGCACTTTATCGAAGGAGTGGAAGGTGCCCGTTTTTATTTCCTGAAAGAATCCTCAAAAGATCGGGTTGTGATACTCCCACCGGAGCAGAGTGTTACGGCGGATGAGCTTATGTCTGCTATAAAGGAGCGCCTTGACGCGATAATCGGCGGAAGTGAACTTCTGCCTGATCATAACTGTCAGGAGTGCGAATACTGCCTGTTTCAGGCATTATGCGGAAGGGCAAATTATTATAAGGCTTCACGGGGGAATAACTAATGGAAAGTATTCTTCTAACGGCTTCGGCAGGTTCGGGAAAAACAACAAGGCTCACCGATGAGGTGTTTAACAGGATATTTACCGGTGGAAAATTCATTACTGCCCTTACATTTACCCGTGCAGCCACAACTGAGATGCGCTCCCGTATAATGGAAAAGATAGCGTCAAAAAAAGACATGCTCCTATTGGATAGGCTGCGGCTTATTATGGAGGCGGGGCGCGTCGGGTATTCAACGATAGATTCCTTTTTTTACAGGCTTTTTGCTGCATCCGGTTTTGCGCCAAAGCTGGCTGACGAGAGGGCACAGATAGAACTATCCGGTGAGATAGAAAGCCTTTTTCGCGACGGCGTAATGCAAAGTGGCAAAGGAAATAAGCTGATAGTGGCTGCCAAGATATTAAGAACAGACATTGATACACTTTGGGGTCCTCTTGCCGATGAACAAACTATCGAGCGCTGTCTTACGGATATGGATAGGCTTGAAGAACTTGATGATATTATGATGCAGAACGGTATATTAAGAAATATGCTTGAATCTCTTAGTGAAAAGGCAAATAATTTGTCGGAACTGATCCCGGCTGGCCATGTTCAAAATAGGGTTATAAATGCTTTGGCCGATTATGACAATTTTATTTCTAAGACAGTTGCAACCCATTCTGATCTGGAAAATTACACGAGCCTTGGCAAGAAGATAGAGTGGGATAAGAGCCCGTACTCAGATCTTAACAAAATTTTCAAGGATTACAGAAAGGCAGCCGAGAAGCTATCAATAAATAAGGCTCTTCTTAGGGAGCTTGCAGTTGCGTTTCTTTGCGAGATATATCTTGATGCGGCAGATGCTGTTAAGAAGGAAAAAGGGTTGATATTTTTCTCCGATGTGAGGAAACGCCTCCTTGCCCTTGACGATACCGCATCGAGTGAAAGGCCGAAGCTCATGAGCAACTACTTCTCCCTTGGGCTTGATAGGACTGAGCATCTTCTGATAGACGAATTTCAGGATACCTCGAAAGGCGATATTGCAATATTACTTCCCCTTATTGACGAGATTTTATCTGGTCATGGCGAGCGCGGCGAAAGATCATTCTTTGCTGTGGGCGATTGGAAACAGATGATATACGGATGGCGTGGCGCAAACCGCGATGCGCTTGAACAAGCGCTTGGAAACTATATAGAAAACAGTGTAATAACTGAAAGCTCGCTTGAATACAACTATAGAAGCACACCACTTCTTATCTCTTTTTTTAATAAACTTGTAGAAAATCTCTTTGCCGGAAAAGAGAGGAATGAAACGCAGAAACCGCCAGAAAAAACTAACGGTTTTGATGGCGTGACAGAGGTGAACCTTATCCAGCTGGAAAAAGAGGGCACTTCGGAAGCCCCTTTCTATACCGCTATAATTGAGGCTCTGAAGGCAAAAAAGTCGGAGTACGGCTGTCAGTGGGGCGATATGGCGGTGCTTGCGGCTACCAACAACCATGTTCAGAAGATAGCATCTGAGTTTTTAAAGGAAGGCATCGGTGTGTCAGAGGTCAAAGGAAGGCAGCTTCTTTCGACAGAAGAGGGTGTTGCGGTAATGCTTTTCATAGCGGGTGTTCTTTCAAAAGATGGGAATACACAATTCGCTAAAATAGCGGCGCAATCGCCGTTATGGAGTGAGATATTCGGGAATATAGAGGATGTCAAGACTGAGTTTGCCAGGAAATTTCCCAAACCTTTCGGGATAATGGCTGTAAGTTGCGCTGTTGAGCTTTTGCGCGGGAAACTGCCGGCAACAATACTTGATATATGGCAGGATGAGGCGCAGTCCTTCTTTAGTGAAGGCGGCGCTGACGCGGATGGTTTCCTTTTACGGATGTTCAATATACGGTTTAGTGTGAAGGTGCCGGAGGCCGAGAACAGGGAAAATATTAAGGTTGATACTATCCACGGAACAAAAGGGCTTCAGTTTAAGCATGTTTTTGTTTTCTGGAACGAGGAAGAAAAAGAGTCGCCATTCTATCTGCATTCTGAGAAATGTAATGTGCAATTCACAAGTAGGGAGTTTGATTTCTGGGGCGCCAGCGAATCGGCCATTGCCAAGGATATTATTAAAAATCGTGAAGCAAATCTGATGCGGATGCGCCGCGAGAAGGCAAATGTTTTCTATGTCGCCGCGACAAGGGCGGTACAAACACTTACAGTTTTTCTGCCGATAAAGAAAGATGAGAACTACAAGGTTGTCCATCAGGCAGTGCTTGATACATTTTCGCGGTTTGCGCCTGATGGCGTTAAAAAGGAGATTTGCTCTTTGTCCGGCCCTGCAAAAGAGGCTGAAAGCATAACAATATTTAATGTGCCCGAAAAACATAATGATGAACCTGATAAGTATGGCGAGATTGACCCGACGCTTATATCTGCCTATATTAAGGCTGGTATTATGCGCGGTGAACGGCTTCACCGCTGGCTTACTAAGGTTGTTGATCAGGCTGAACTCCCGCCTGCTGGGGAGCTGAACGATGAGGAATATGAGGCAGCGATTCGTTTTGTCGAAAGGAGCGATGTTTCTGCCATAGCGTTTAGGCCCGGCAAGCTCTATATCGAGCAGCAGATATCGGATAAAAAGAACTTTG
>Ga0209746_1001761_pt1 | contig 10188 bp, 12 predicted proteins | sample BarGraNGADG00211_3_FD_184496 | JGI IMG/M metagenome (GOLD analysis project Ga0209746, IMG submission 184496) | Arctic peat soil microbial communities from Barrow, Alaska - Barrow Graham LP Ref core NGADG0011-211 (SPAdes) (version 2) | ecosystem: Environmental > Terrestrial > Soil > Wetlands >...
CGGCTTCTGCAAAATTGATTTGAAACTGCTGTGAAGAGGCCGATGAAAAGCCCGTCAGGGCTGACATCTTTGTAGCATCGCAAGACACAAACGGACAAAGCTCTGTCGGAGCGGCATCGTCGGGAATACGGACGGAATATGCCGCCCCGATGGGGCTGAATGTTATTTGGGTTGTGGTTCTACAAAGATTCCGCGCCTGACGGCGCTGGGAAACGTTGGCGATGACGTAGCGGCGACTCGGCAGAGCGCCGCAAACTGGGGCGGGAATTAAATGGCGGCTCTCTCCCGAAAGCCGCTACGCCGATGGCGGAGGCACATACGCCGCGCCAACCGTTTGCAGCGCGCGCGAAATTTTCAGATCGCCCAACTTTTCAAACCACAAATCCACGTTCTGTGTCACGACGGGCGCGCCTTGCAGCGTGGCGGCGGAAAGCCCGACGACCATGAAACGCACCCGTGCGCGCAGCAACGCCGTCAGCAGGCGGATTTCATTTTCTGCAAATGGTAGTGTGGCGGCCACGGATCAAACTTTTTTGCAGTCGTTCCAACGGCGGTTGTTCCAGCAAAATCAGCGTGTGGCGGACATTGTCGCAATCGGCTTGCGGATTTGCCGCCAAAACAGATTGCATTCGCGCCATCAGCCGGCGCGTCCAGCGTTGAACGGATGCGCCGGTTGGTCGGCTTGATTTGCGCTGTTTCATGTTTGCGTCCGCAATTTAAGCAGTTTCGCCGGATTTGTCACCGCCATTTACTTTCCCTCGCGCCGCTGTTAAAAATTCCATGTGCTCAACGCTGCCGCCATCTGGAAAAATCTCAATTCGCCGCGCCAATTGTTTTTGATCGCCGGGCCGTGCGTGATCGAAAATGAAAAACTTTGCCGGCAAGTCGCCGCTTCGCTCACGAAAACCTGCCAGCAGCTTGGAATCTTCTACGTCTTCAAGGCCAGCTTCGACAAGGCCAACCGCACGTCGGGCAAGGCGTTTCGCGGGCCGGGCGTCGAGGCGGGATTGAAAACGCTCGCCAACATCCGCGATGAGTTTGGCGTGCCGGTGCTGACTGATGTTCACAACGAGGCGCAGGCCGCCGCTGCGGGCGAAGTCGTGGACATTTTGCAAATCCCCGCGTTCCTCTGCCGCCAAACCGATTTGATTGAAGCCGCCGTCGCGACGGGAAAAATTGTGAACCTGAAAAAAGGTCAGTTCCTTTCGCCGAACGAAATGGGACGTGTCGCGGAAAAAGCGCGGCTGGCGGGCGCAAAGAAAATTCTCCTCACCGAACGCGGCACGACGTTTGGCTACAACAATCTCGTCGCCGACATGCGCTCGATTCCGATCATGAAATCGTTCGGCTTTCCAATCGTGTTTGATGCGACGCATTCGGTGCAACTGCCCGGCGGCGGTGGTGACAAGTCGGCGGGACAACGCGAATTCGCGCCGGTGCTGGCGCGTGCGGCGCTGGCCGTCGGCGCGAATGGTCTGTTCATCGAGACGCATCCGCAGCCGGACGAAGCCTTGAGCGACGGGCCGAATATGATTTCGCTCGGCGAAATGGCGGCGACATTGAAAAGTTTGCTGAAAGTTTTTGAGGCAGTGAAATGATGAACATCCAACATCCAACATCGAACAACCAACGCCAAATGCCTTTGCGCGGCGGCTGTCATTGGATGTTCAGTGTTGGATGTTGGATGTTAGTTGTTTCCATTTTTTAATTTCCATGGCCCAACGTATTTCCAAATCGCTCGCCACGCGCCTCAAACGCGTGAAGCTGTTCCTCTGCGACGTGGACGGCGTGCTGACCGACGGCTCGATTTTCATCGGCGGCGCGCGCGAGTTCAAACAGTTCAACATCCGCGACGGCCTCGGTTTGGTGCTGGCGCGGCGCGCGGGTTTGAAAGTCGGCTGGGTTTCGGCGCGGCCTTCGCTGGCGACGAAAATGCGCGCGGCGGAATTGAAGATTGATTTTCTTGTCCAGCAGGGTGACCACACGAGCAAGACGGTGGCGATCGAGAAATTGCTCGCGCAGGAAAAACTGACATGGGCGGAAACTTGTTTTGTGGGCGACGACATCATTGACTTGGGGCCGCTGCAACGCGCAGGATTTTCGGTCGCGGTCGGTGATGGGGTGGCTGAGGCGAAGGCGGCGGCGCATTTTGTGACGTCGGCGGCGGGCGGGCGCGGCGCGGTGCGCGAGGTGGCGGAACTGATTTTGCGGGCGCAGGGAAAATGGGAACCGTTTGTAAAAAATTATTCCGAATGAAATTGATTGCGGCAAAATTTTATCGGGCGGCCGGGGCGGCGGTTTTTTTGTTCGCGGCCATAAACAACCGCGCGCAGCAGCCGGGGCCGCTCGGTGGCGTGAAGGATTTGCACGCGACGGATTTTACGCAGGAGCAGTATTATGAACAGCCGAACGGCCAGCAGGTCAAAATGCGGTTGTCGGGCGCGGCGGCGGCACCTTTGCCGGGCGGCTTGCTGGACGTGAAAGAATTGAAGGTTGAACTGTTCAGCACCAACGGTCTGCTGCAGGCGGTGGCGCAGGCACCGCAATGCACTTACGCGCCGCTCGACAACTGGGCCAGCTCGCCGGGGCGGCTGGAAGTTTGGTCGGCCGATGGCAAATACCGCATCGAGGGCGAGGGGTTTTTATTGCGGCAGACGAACTCGTCGCTCACTATTTCCATCTCGAACCATGTGCATACGGTGATTGAAATTCCGGCGGACAACCACGGCTCGTTTTTATGAAAAAAATCTTTCTATTGTTGCTGTCTGTGTGCGGCGGGGTTGCGTCGGCGCAAACGAACGCGCCGGCCACCAACGCGCCGACGCGCCCTGTCATCATGGATATAACTTCCAAAAGCTTGGACTTTGATCAGAACTTGCGGCAGGCGGTTTATCACGGTCCCGTCTTGGTAACCGACCCTCAAGTGCGGCTGACCTGCGAGCAACTGACGGTGACTTTTCCAGCGAAGAAGGGCAGGCATCTGGAACAGGTGCAGGCTGAAACCAATGTGGTGATTGATTACACGGACGAGCAGGGCGAGAAGTATCATGTCACCGCAGCCAAGGGAGTTTATGTTTATAGCATGGTGAATTCGGTGACGAACGAGACGGTTACGTTCACCGGCAGCCCGAAGCCGAAGGTGACGTGGGGCGATACAAACTCGCTGACCGGCGAACCGATTAACTCTCTGACCGGAGACGCGCTTTACTATACCCGTGTTAATGGAGGGAAAGGCAGTTTTCACGCCGACAATCAGCAGATGCATTACGAGCCGCCTCCTGCCGGCACAAACACGAACACCTCGCCGTTGAAACTTTTCTGAAATGGAAACTGCCCCGACAGAATTGAACGGCCAGTTGCTCGTCACGGAAAATCTGGCGAAGGAATATCGCGGTCGTCGCGTGGTCAACGGCGTTTCCGTCAATGTTGGCGCGGGTGAAATCGTCGGGCTGCTCGGTCCGAACGGCGCGGGCAAGACGACGACGTTCAACATGATTGTCGGCGTGGTGAAGCCGGACGAAGGCCTTGTGAAATTTCAAGGCCGCAAAATCACGACGTTGCCGATGCACAAACGGGCGCGGCTCGGCATCGGTTATCTGACGCAGGAACCGTCGGTGTTCCGCAAGCTGACGGTGGAGGAAAATATTCTGGCGATTTTGGAGACGTGCAAGCTGTCGCGCGCCGAACGCGCGGTGCGGTTGAAATATTTGCTGGAGGAACTGGATTTGACGCCGATTGCGAAGAGCAAGGCGTATCAATTGAGCGGCGGCGAAAAGCGGCGGCTGGAGATCACCCGCGCGCTGGTGACGAGTCCGAAATTACTTTTGCTGGACGAGCCGTTCAGCGGCATTGACCCGATTGCGGTTTACGAGGTGCAGAAAATTATCCGCCGCCTGAAGGAGCGTGGCCTGGGCATTTTGGTCACGGATCACAATGTGCGCGAGACGTTGAAGCTGATTGACCGCGGCTATATCATCCACAAAGGCCAGGTGCTGGTGGAAGGCAGCGCGGAATTTCTGGCGAATGATCCGCAGGCGCGGGAAATTTATCTGGGACCGGAATTTAATTTGTAACGAAAGGGTTTGATTAGGATTACAATTAAGATTAAGAACGGCCACGCGTAATCATAAACTTAATCGTAATCTTAATCTGAATTTTTTATGGAACGACAGCCATTAACCGTCGGACAGTTTTACAAGGAACACGCCGGTTCACTGGAGATGCGGCTCATCGCCGGCGAGGCCGGCTTTGACCGCATCATCCGCGAGCCGACGGTGAACCGCCCCGGCCTGGCGTTGAGCGGCTTCACGCGTTACTTCGCCTACAAACGCATGCAGGTGATGGGGCACGCGGAGGTTTTTTATCTGCGGTCGCTGCGGCAGAAGGAGCGCGAGGCGCGTTGCACCTATCTGTTCGCCTACAGGATTCCGTGCGTGGTCTTCAGCCGGAGTTTGAAGCCGGATCGGGAATTTCTGGCCGCCGCTGAACAGGCGGGCGTGCCAATTTTTCAGACGCCGCTGGTGACGATGAAATTCATCAACAAGGCGACGCTGGAACTGGAAATGATGTTCGCGCCGCACGGCACGGAACTCGGCAGCATGGTGGACATCCTCGGCGTGGGCCTGATCATCCGCGGTGAAAGCGGCATCGGCAAAAGCGAGGCCGTGCTGGCCTTGATCGAACGCGGTTACAGCCTGGTGGCCGACGATGTGGTCAAGGTCACGCTCGTGGACGGACGCGTTGTGCTTTGCACCAGCGCCGAGCTGACGCGCGACCACATGGAAGTGCGCGGCATCGGCATCATCAACGTCGCGCAGATGTTCGGCGTGAAGGCGATTCGCAAGGAAAAAAGCCTCGACCTCATCGTCTCGCTGAAAGTCTGGAATGAAGTGGCAGACATTGACCGGCTTGGGATGGAACAGGAATTTGTCAAGGTTCTTGGCGTGGACATTCCGCATGTGACGATTCCCGTGCGGCCCGGTCGCGACCTCGCGCGGCTCATCGAGGTGGCGGCGTTCCAGGTCAAACTGCGCAAGTCCGGCTACAACGCCGCCGAGGAATTGAACAAGCGGCTGATCGCGCAGATGGCGTCCGCCCCGTCCGCCCCGCCGTCGTTATCACCATAAATTGTGATGGCGAAAATTATCCGCGCAGATTAATTTACCGGTGAACTACAAAATGAGCGCCAAAAAAGCTGATGCCGCCGAGTTTCTGACCAAAGAACTCACCATCGCCAACAAGTCGGGCATCCACGCCCGGCCGGCGGCCATGTTTGTCAAGATCGCCAACCGTTTCGGTTGCGACATCTTCGTGGAAAAAGACGGCGAAAAAATCAACGGCAAAAGCATCATGGGCCTGATGATGCTCGCCGCCGGCCCCGGCAGTAAAGTGACGCTGCACGTCAAAGGCGTGGACGCCCAGGCCGCCATCGCCGAAATCGAAGCCCTCGTGCAGCGCAAGTTTGATGAGGAGTGAAATTTTCACCCGCCCGGCACGGCTTGCTTCCATCTCATCCAGGAGTTAAAGTTTTCCCATGAGCACAGTGCTTGAAATCAGCGAGGCCATAGAAAAGCTCGGCGTCAAGGAGCAGATCGAACTGCTCGAAGTGCTGCCGGAGCATCTGAAAATTTCCGCCGACGCGCTGGCATGGGCGCGGCTTGCGGAGCCGGCCTTCGAGTTCTGGAACAATCCCGAAGATGCCATCTACGACACACTATAAACGCGGCGATGTCGTTCTTGTTCCGTTTCCCTTCACCGACTTGCGCGCGGCCAAACAGCGTCCGGCCCTGGTGATTTCTCCCGACCAGTTTAACTCCAGCCGCGACGATCTGCTGGTGGGGCGATCACTTCTCAAATTCCGGCAACGCTGGCGGCGGATGAATTCTTGATTCCGCCAACCGACCTCGCCGCCTGCGGCCTGCCGAAACCATCCCTCATCAAACTGCTCAAGCTGGTCACGCTACATCGCCTGCTGGTGGTGAGGCGCATCGGTTTCCTGCCCGAACCGGCATTGGGCCAAGTGTCTGCCCGCATCCGCGAACAGCTTTGAAACGCTATAACTTTCGACTTTGGACTTTTAACTTTACACCCAGGACTTTAACCTCCGCGCATGGCATCCGCTGAAATTGATGTGAAATACGTCGCGCATCTTGCGCGCATCGCGCTCACGCCCGACGAGGAGAAAAAAATCGGCTCCCAGCTCGGCCACATCCTTGGCTACATCGAAAAATTGCGCGAACTCGACGTGACGAATGTCGAACCGACCGCGCACGCCGTGCCGATGGTCAACCTCACCCGCGCCGACGAAATCCGCCCGTCGCTCGCGCACGAAGACGCGCTCCGCAACGCGCCCAGACAGGCCAACGGACTTTTCATCGTGCCAAAAATTGTCGAATGAAACCACGGATTACGCGGATGAAAATTCAGAACTCTTTTTTATCCGCGTAATCCGCGGTTTCAAAATGTTAAATCAACTGACCATTTCCGAACTTGCCGCGAAGCTCGCCAAGCGCGAGGTTTCCGCGCGCGAGGCGATGCAATCGTGCCTCGACCAGATCGCCCGTGTGGATGGAAAAATCCACGCCTTCATCAGCCACGATCCTGCCGATGCGCTCGCTCAAGCCGATGCCGCCGACAAGTTGCTGGCGCAAGGTGGCAGTGGCGCCAGCCGCCCGTTGCTGGGAATTCCAGTCGCAATCAAAGACGTTCTGGCGGTCAAAAATCAGCCTTTGAACTGCGGCTCAAAAATTCTCGGCAACTTCATTTCGCCCTACGACGCCACGGCGGTTGAAAAATTAAAAGCGGCAGGCGCGATTGTTTTTGGCCGGTTGAACATGGACGAATTTGCAATGGGCAGCTCGACGGAAAATTCTGCGTTCGGCCTCACGCGCAATCCGTGGGACACGACGCGGATTCCCGGCGGTTCATCCGGCGGTTCGGCGGCGGCGGTTGCGGCGGATGAGTGCATCGCGTCGCTTGGGTCGGACACCGGCGGTTCGATTCGTCAGCCGGCGGCGCTGTGCGGTTGCGTCGGTTTGAAACCGACTTACGGCCGCGTTTCGCGTTACGGCCTCGTGGCATTTGCGAGTTCGCTCGACCAGATCGGGCCGTTCACGAAAGACGTGCGCGATGCGGCGACGTTGCTCGGAGTTTTGAGCGGCGTTGACCCGCGTGATTCCACGAGCGTGCCGGAGCCGGTGCCAAATTATGCCGCTGCGCTCGATGGCAACATCAAAGGTTTGAAACTTGGTCTGCCGAAGGAATACATGATCGGCGGGCTCGACGCGGAAGTGAAGGCCGCCGTGGACGCAGCGGTGAAACAATACGAAAAACTCGGCGCGGAGATCGTGGAAATTTCTTTGCCGCACACGGATTACGCGGTGGCGACGTATTACATCATTGCCACGGCGGAAGCGTCCGCGAACCTGGCGCGGTTCGACGGCATCCGTTACGGTGCGCGCGTTGACGGGAAAGATCCGATTGAACTTTATTGCCGGACGCGCGGCGCGGGTTTCGGCGCGGAAGTGAAGCGGCGAATTATTTTGGGCACTTACGTTTTGAGCAGCGGTTATCACGATGCATATTATTTGCGGGCGCAAAAAGTCCGCACGCTTATCCGCAATGATTTTCTCAAGGCGTTTGAAAAAGTGGACGCAATCGTGACGCCGACGACGCCGACGGCGGCATTCAAGGCGGGCGAAAAATCGGACGACCCGTTGCAGATGTATTTGTCCGACATCTTCACGATTTCCTGCAACCTCGCGGGCATCTGCGGCGTGAGCGTGCCGTGCGGGTTCGCCAAAAATCCGAAGCTGCCCATCGGCCTGCAACTCCTGGGCCAGCCGTTCGGCGAGAAAATGCTTTTGAAAATCGCCCACGCCTACGAGCAAAGCACGGCGTGGCACAAGGAAAAAGCTGCGGTTTCATGACGGCGGCTGGATGACCACCTCAAACGGCAGTCCGGCATCTCGGTTTCGCACAGCCTTTCCCAGGCGGCTGCGGACAAGCTGCGGCGCGAGATCGAGGAACTCAAACACGACGGTGGCGGCGGGCCGCCGGCGGCTTGAAATTTTGGGTTTGCAAATAAGTAACCATTCGGTTACTTGGTAGGCGTGCGTGCAAAAAACCAGAGGCTGACCCGCGATCCGGATCGCACGCGCGGCCGTATCCTGTCGGCGGCGCTCAAGGAATTTGCCGCCCATGGTTTTGCGGGCGCGCGCGTGGATGCGATTGCGCGCCGTGCGGCCGTCAACAAGCGGATGCTTTACCATTACTTCGGCGACAAGGAGGATTTATTTCGCGCCGTGTTGCGCCGGAAAATTGCCGAGCGCCAGGCCTGGGCGGAATCCTTGTCCGGCGATCCGGCGGAAAGCCTGCCGTTCTGGTTTGAGGCGACGTGCAAGGACATGGACTGGGTTCGCCTGCTCAAATGGGAGGCGTTGCAGGGCGGCGAAAAGGTGATTGATGAAACGAAGCGGCGCGCGGCGGCGCAGCAGGCACTGAAACGCCTCCGCCGGCAACAGGCGAGCGGCCAGATTTCCACGGAGTTCGACCCGCGCCACCTCATGCTCGCCATGCGTTCGCTGACGATGTTTCCGGTGGCGTTCCCGCAATTGACGCGGCTGATCATGGGCTGTTCGGTCTTTGATCCAAAATTCCAGAAGGAGCGCTCGGCGTTTTTGAAAAAATTTGCGGCGGCCTTTCAACCGGCGGCCGGCCAGGCGGTCAAAATTAAATTCAGGCGATGAAAACAAACCCTTTCATTTTGATTCCAGCGGTGCTGGCCTTGGCGGCCACGCTCCTGGCCGGCGGGTGTTCGCGCAGCAGCAAACCGCCGGCCATCGCCGCGCCGGTGCTGGTGGCCAGGGCGGTCGCGACGAATGTGCCGGTGCAGATTGAGCCGCCGCCGGTCGGCCACGTCCTGCCGGTTTTGTCTGTCACCATCCGCCCGCAAATCGGCGGGATTTTAAACGAAGTGCATTTTCAGGAAGGTCAGGAAGTTCAAAAGGGTGATCTGCTTTTTACGATTGATCCGCGTCCATCGCAGGCGGCACTGGACGTGGCGCGCGCGGCTTTGGCGCGGGACACGGCGCAACTGGAAAATGCCAGAATCCAGTTTGCGCGCGACCAGAAATTATTCAACGACAAGATTGAATCGCAAGATGTTTTCGACACGAGCAAAGCGAACGTGGATGCGCTCGCCGGCACGGTGCAATCGGATCGGGCGGCCATCACCAATGCCGAGTTGAATCTGGAGTTCACGGCGATTCACGCGCCCGTGGCCGGCAAGACGGGCAGCCTGCAATTTTATCAGGGCAACGTCGTGAAGGCGCCGGATGACACGCTGCTGACGATCAACCAGATTCATCCGATTTACGTCGCGTTTGCCGTGCCGGAGCAATACCTGCCGGAAATCAAAAAAGAAATGCGCACCAAAACGCTGAAGGTGGCGGCAACCTTTGAAAATCTGGCCGGGCCGCCGCCGCAGGGTGAATTGACTTTCCTTGACAATGCGGTGGACACAACGACCGGCACGATTTTGCTCAAGGCGACGTTTCCGAACGAAGACGGCGCGTTGTGGCCGGGACAATTTGTGCTGGTGACGCTGACGTTGTCGGAATTGACGAATGCGATTGTCGTGCCGTCGCAGGCGGTGCAAACCGGACAAAACGGCCAGTTCATTTATGTCCTGAAACCGGATCCGACGAACACGGCAAGCCAGATTGTTGAAGATCGGCCGGTCAAGATTGGCATCACCTATCAAAGTGAAACGGTGGTGCAAAGCGGGTTGAAGGCGGGCGAAACGGTGGTGACGGACGGGCAATTGCGACTCGCGCCCGGCGTGAAGGTGAACGTCAAGAGTTCGATTCAAGCCGACGCAACCGTTTCAGCCACCAACGCGCCATGAGCGTTCCTGAACTGTTCATTCGCCGCCCCGTGATGACCACGCTGGTCATGTCGGGCATTTTGCTTTTTGGCCTCGTCGGTTTCCGCCAGTTGCCGGTGAGCGATTTGCCGAGCGTGGATTATCCGACGGTGCAAGTCTCGGCGAATCTTCCCGGCGCGAGCCCCGAAACGATGGCGTCGGCGGTGGCGACGCCGCTGGAAAAACAATTTTCCACCATCGCGTGCGTGGACTCGATGTCGTCGGTCAGTTCCCAAGGCAGCGCGCAGATCACGATTCAATTC
>Ga0209746_1001762_pt1 | contig 10188 bp, 6 predicted proteins | sample BarGraNGADG00211_3_FD_184496 | JGI IMG/M metagenome (GOLD analysis project Ga0209746, IMG submission 184496) | Arctic peat soil microbial communities from Barrow, Alaska - Barrow Graham LP Ref core NGADG0011-211 (SPAdes) (version 2) | ecosystem: Environmental > Terrestrial > Soil > Wetlands >...
GTAGTTGAGGAAGTACTCCTTGATCATCTCGCCCTTGTAGCCGACGCAGACCACGAACGAGTTGAGACCGAAGTGGGCGAAGTTCTTCATGATGTGCCAGATGATCGGCTTACCGCCGACCTCTACCATCGGCTTGGGTCGGAATTCTGTCTCTTCACGAAGCCTGGTTCCCAGTCCACCCGCCAGGATGACCACCCGAGGGCTCTTTTCAGGGCTTTCCGCTTGCTTCTTCGTCTCTCTAGGACTCACGCTCGCAGCTTATCGTCTGCCGGAGATCATCGTGCACTCGAGGCAACGACATGATCCGCGGCAGCTGCGAGATAAAAAACGTCATGACGGGCGTGTTCGCTATTCGGCAGCGACATCGCCGTCCGAGGCGGCCAGTCAATCCCCTGACTAAGCCGGCGCAGTTACTCGCCGAGCGAAGGGCCGGTATCGCCGGGCGCTGTAGAAGCGTTCGCACGAACATCAAGAGCCGTTTGATAAGCACGCAGCGCCGAAGTAATTGCGCTCCGTGTCTGTCCGCGCGCCGTACCAAAATCTCGAAGGCGCCGTAGTTATCCAAGGAGCGGAAATCCTTGATGATGAACGCCCGCAGCGGCCAGTTAACCGACCGGCCTCGTGACCAGAACGCTTCTAGCCCGGGATAGCGAACTGCGCACAGGCCGGGGACGTCCTTCACCTGGTCGACGATGCGCTGTTGCGTCTCGGTACCCCCACCGAGCATCCACGTCGGCGGCGTTTTCTGCGACATCAGGTAGAGGCTCCCGAGTCCCGGCATCGTGATGAACGTGTTACACCGTTCTTTCTGGAGCGTGGCGACGAGCCACTCGAACTGCTGCGCTGTCTCCGGCTGCACTCGAATCCGCGTCGCGCCCCAGGCGCGGATCGGTGTACCGTGGCGGTATACGCTCTGGGAGTCGCGGAGCGGGAAGACGAGTCCCATAAATCCGACCCAAATCGCCACTCCTAGCGCGCCGGCTGTGGCGAGGCGCGCGGCCGGCAGTCGCAGCGAAAGCGCGGAGACGCCAAACTCGGAGAGGCCGTCCGAGACGCAGACCGCTCCGACCACGACGAACAGGAACGCCGAAAACCAGATCTGGCTGCCGGGTACGGGGTAAGCGTGCAGTACCTGGAGGATGGCGAGTGCCGGTACGAACAAGCGAACGAACCGCGCCGTCGGTGTTGTTCCATCGCGGCTCGTAGGGACCGCGGCGACCCAAACGAGCGCGACCGGGAGGGCGAGCGGTTGCGAGCTTATTACAGCGGCCCAGATCAAGATGCCGGCCCCAATTCGACCAAAGGCGCCGATCATCGGCCAAGGTCGAGAACTCGGTAGCGCACCGAGCGCGACCGCCGCGGCAACCGCGATTCCGGCGGCATCGTAGGGGATCGCATTGGCGGGGAGTGGCAGCGGTGAGGAAATCAGGTCAACCTGCCTAAATGCATCGAGGAAGACGCCGTTGGCAAGGCCCGAGAGTGACGTACCCTGCGCGAGCACGACGCCGCAGATAACCGCCGCCGCTCCCAAGGCTCCCACGACCGCGTACGCGAGCCAAGAAGCGGCGCCGGCATCGGGATCGCGAGGTCGCGCGGTGCCGAGCGCTATAAACGTCACCGCAAGCGCGCCGATGAGCACGTGCGCCGAGTAGACGACGTAGCCTTGCTTGACGACGTTACCCGTCATGACAACTACCGGCACCAGTACGAATCCTGCTGAGACGACGGCGATGAGCGGGCGGACGCGCAGCAGTCGGGGCGACGCGAGGACGGCAGCGAAAACGAGAGAAGCGAAGGCGAACGCGCCAATGTTCACCTTCGATAGAAGTGCCGCCGCGGCGAGCATTCCGAGTAGCACGAACGCGAGCCGCGGGCGTCGTTCGCCGGCGAACACCGCAACCACAACCATCGCTGCCAGCAGGAGCATCAACAGGTGGCTCGGGTGTGTTGGCTCGTTCGGTGCCGAATCGAGAACGCGGAACGCAAGCACGTACACGGCGGCGGCGAGCAGCAAGTTGCGGCTCAGCCGATAGGCCGCCAGTGCAAGGAGAATCGCGGCGCCGAGCCAGAGGCCGAGCGTGAGCAAGCGTCCCGTGTCGTTCGACACAGGCAAGCCGAGCAACTTGAAAGCGGCGGCCATGAACTCGAACGGAAAGGGACCGTACGGGCTGTAGGTTTGGTCGTAGAGGTTGGCGCCACTGAGGTAGCCCTTGATCGTGATCAGGAAGTAGCCCTCGTCGTCAGTTGGTACGAAGGTAGAGAACAACGTCGTGAATCCCAGAGCCGCGGTTGCGGCGAGTAGTGTTGCGCCAGCGGTTGTCCAGATCGCTCGGACAGGCGTGGCCGTCATTCGTGCCGCACGTCTTAACCGGGGCGCTAGCTTCATCACCTCACCTCTCTATCCATTCTATTTGGAGCTTGCCCAGACCGCCGTAGAGTCGTAGGGGTAGAGCATAGGCATATGTTCGACGGCCGCAACCGGCACGAACACGATGAAGGGGATGAAAATGGCGAAAGAGAGCGTCTGTTAGCGCTCGTATCCGATCGCCTAATACCGCGTCGACTGTTCCAACGAAGCATGTATCTCTCGACAAAACCGAGGGTGTACAAACCGCTCTCACTCAGTCGCCGATAGGTTGACCCGTAGGGATGAAAGCGCCCACGACTACGGATGCGAGACAGAAGCGCGACGATGGGTAGATGTCGAGTGTCAGGCGCGTCAGCGAGGTCGCGACGAGCGCACGGGTGAGCGCGTGGGTGGTGAAACCGGACTGTGCAACTACCAGCGTTCGCGCGGGCTGACTTGGCGCTCCGGGGGGAGTTGTCGCTGCCATCCGGATCGTCGCCTCTCCGCTTGTTTGGATCTGGACGAAGTACCTATGTGTCGGGATAGGTGTGCTTGAAACGAGCGTGAGACGTGCCTCGCGGCCGTCGTCCGCGCAGAGTTCCTCTTTGCCGGAAAACCCGCCAGCGATTTGAAGAACGTTCGCGTTCCGCAAATCGCTGACCGGCCCGCCTATCACACCCGCCAATACTGCTCGGAAAAGCCGCCCGGAACCATCGGGCACCCAAAGCGGCCGAGAGAAGTCGTCGAACACGATCGGGCGGGGCATTATTGCGAGAACGTTCGACATGTAGTTGTACGGCGCGATCCAGGTGCCGACCATGGCTTCCGGCACCGCGACGTTTGCAAGATTTATGACCTGACCACGACGTTCGAGCGTGTCGAGATCGGCCGTCAGATGCTCGAAATACGCCTTGTTGGCGGTTCCCTGCCAGGCGTCGAGAATCGCGTTCGCCGAGCTCCAGGCGAGTGCGGCGTGCGCCGTCAGAGCCACCACGACGATCGCAACGAGCGGAGCAACGGGCGGTAACGGGCGGCGGGGCTTGGGCTCCGGGCTCGTTCCGTACGCTTGCCTGTACGGCAGTAGCGCGAGTGCGCCGCCGAGTAGTAATAACCAGCTCGGATCAAGGAAATAGCGTTGCGAATAGGCGACACCGGTGCCGAATTCGCTGACTCGTTGTCCGCCCGAGAGAAGAATGACGACCAGAAAGGAACCAATGCCGAACGCCCATCCGCGCCAGGCGCCCCGTCGATAGCGCAAACTCAGGACTACGAGCAGGACGAATATCGCATGCGCGAGAAGCACTTTCGGCAGACCGTTCCCGGTCAACGTTTGTACCGGCAGGAAACCGAGCAACCCGGGGATCAACGTGCGCACCCACGCGAGTTGCAAGAACTCGAGAACGTCGCCGGCTTTCGTGCGAGGCCCCGAAGAATAGTAGTAGCGGTGAAAATAGTAGACGAGGTAAAGCGCGGACACGATCGCATATCCGTGCCAAACACGAGCCTCCCGCCACAAAACGCGGAAAGCGGCGCAGATTCGCAGATCGCTCTTGTCGCCGAGAATAAGCAGACGCAAAGCGACCAAGTAAATAGGCAGTAATATAGGCTGAATGAAGAAAGCCAGCGCCCCGCAGTACGCAACGTTTGAGAGTGCGAGCCATCTTGCTCTGTCGCTATAGGCGAAGCGAAGGTAGAAGTAGAGCGCGAGCAACGTGAAGAAGGTCGCAGAAGGCCTCTGTACGCCGCATCCGAACCAATCGACGCTTTCTACCCAAAAGAGCGATGTGGCGAATAGAAACGTCGCGGCGAGCGTCGCCCATCGCCTCCCGAACAGAGTATCGAGAATCCCCTGAAATACCAGCACTGAGCCGAGATAGAACATCATCACTATCGCAAGCGCGGGGCCGAACTGCATCGGGAAGAAACGCACGACTATCCAGAAGATAAAGTGGCCACCTGGACCAAAATGCTGGAAGGCCGGTAGGAAGAGAAAGTGCACAGTTAATCCCTCGCGCAGCGTGACTACGAACTGCCAGAAATCCTCGTACGCGAAGTAACTCCGAGCCGCCGACGACCACAGCGCTACGCAGGGCAGTGCGACGACGAGGGCGATCATCGTCGGTCGCGCTGCGCGCCCGCGCAGGAGCGTACGAATCGACCTGACCACCGATGAGATCGTGATCATTCTCCCACCGGCTCATCTACTTCGCTCGTCGTTCGCATTCGGAGCTTGCCGAGACCGCCGTAGCGAACGAGCATCAAGATCAAGCCGACAATCGTGATCGGTACGAAGATGATGAAACGGACGAGAATCGCGAACGAGAGCGCCTGCCCGCCCTCGATGCCGATCGCGGCTAGGCCGAAGATAATCGCCGCGTCAACGGTACCGATAAAGCCCGGGCCGGCCGGCACTATGGCGGCTAAACCGGCGAGTACCACGAGATAGACACCGTCTAGATAACTGACGGGAAGGTCGAGGGACTGTGCAATAAGCCAGTAGATGAAGCCCTCGATCAGCCAGATCGCAGCCGTCATCAGCGCAAGAAGGGCGCCCCTGCGGCAGAGCAGGAGCTTCGTTGCGATGAGAAAGGGTCGCGCGATCACTGCGAAGCGCTCGAATCGGCCGCGGCGGCGAAGCGCAAGCAGTAACAAGACACCCAGAGCTCCGGCGACGAGCACGCCGACGGCGATCAGGGCCGCCCCCTTTCCTGTCGGCGCGTTTGCAATACCGATCGCCGTCATTGTCGCGAACATTGCGGCGATGACTGCCGCGTCGAGTCCGCGCTCGGCGATGATCGAGCCCAGAATCTCTCGACGACTCGCGCTCGATCGCGCTTTTAGTAGCAACACGCGGAGAATCTCGCCGGCGCGGGCGGGCAGGATCGTGTTGCCCATGTACCCGACCGGTATCAGCGCGATCGCATCACTCGGGTGGTGCTCGACGTGGGCGAGCCTGAGCACCTCGTGCCAGCGAACGCCACGCAACAGAGTGGCAACGGTGTAGCAACCGACGCTCGCGACGAGAAGAGAGATCGGGCCGAGCCCCGAAGGGAAGGTGGGAGCCTTCTGGCGAAGCGCCCACCAGACAACGGCGCCGATAGCGATGAGCGAGACGAGGAGACTACCGATCGTGCGCAGGTGCCAGTCGCGGCCGCTATCGCGTACCTGCCCGAGCTCACTCTTGTCGATCGAGGTCATCGCGCTGCGCAGATTGTCGTCGCGGTCGAAGGAGTAAAGCGAATGCGCCAGGGCTCGGATGCGGCGTCACGCGGTGGCCGAAGCAGTGCGATGCCGGGCTTAAGGGCGGTGGATGGGCTCTCAGGGTACGCGTCTGCGAAGCGCAGAATTCGGATATCGACCTTGCCCGAACTTCGAACGACAAGCCACGTGGGCGGAACGACGACGTCGAGACTCGGTGGTAGACCTCCGGAGCGTGGATCGAACGCCAGGCAGCCATTGTGCCGGACGAGCGTGCCGCCACCATATCCTTCGAGCGGGGGTGCCTTCCCCGCCGTCGGAACCTCTCGACGAGAGACGAGCGTCGGGGTGATCACGGCTGCAAGCACTCGGTCAACCTCCAGCCGCGTAGTCGGCGACTGCGCCGCGAGCTCCGATTTCGGGAGCGCCGGCGACGAATCGAGCTCGCGCACGGCGGTCAGGTAAGGACCGGCCGAGATCTGCGGCGCCCTGGCCGTATCGGGCCTGAAGTCCGCTGGAACGATCGCCTTCTCCAGCTCGACTGCGGCAAGCTCTGCCGCGACGACCGAGTCAGTATCTCGCAGACCGTTCGCGCCGTTCCGGAGAGTTCGCAGGTTATAGGCGGTGGCGACTATGAGCGCCGCACTAAGCAGAACTACCAGAGCCGGACGGAAGCGCACGCCTCGAAGCAGCTCCGCCACGACGAGGATGATCATCACCGCGCTCGGGTACAGGTAACGGCTGGCATCGGGCTCGTGCAGCTGAGCGCGTGAAAGCGCCGTCAAGCCCCAGAAGGCCAGGGCGATCGCCACGAAGGGAAGGGCCGACAGCCATGGCCTGCGCAGAGCGATCGCGGCGGCGACCGCCACCAATACCAGTACGGCGAGGATCTTCCCGTGCCCGGTCCCGAGCGAGGAGATCGCGCCGACCCCGCCTGAGAACGAATCGAAGACGTACGACGGTACCGACGACGCGTTCGACGACGAAGCCTCGTTCTGTCCGTAGTGCAGATACCAGGCCGCGTACGGGACAACGGGGATGGCGAGATACGCCAGTCGCGGCCACGAGCGTCGCTTGAGCAACAGGTATACCCCGGCGCCGACGAGAAAGGGAAGTCCAAGGCCCGAGCAGGCGATCGAGAGCGCGAGCAGCAACGCCGCGGCGATGTCGCCTCGCCGGTCGCCGCGCTCGAGCTCGAGCGCGGCGCCGAGGCCGGCGGCGATAGAACCAAGGTAGCCGATCTGGAAGGGCCAGAGCAGGTCTTGCCAGGCGGGCCCCAGGAAAAGAAGCGACGTAGCTGCGATCACCGCGACCGCACCGCCGACCCGTCGTCGCACGAACACGAACAGCAGCGCGACGCAGGTGACATGAAGCGCGAAATCGATCAGGCGATAGGGGCCGTACTGCCCGATCCCCACGGTCGACCAGAGCGCTTTGTAGACGAGTACCGGAACGAGCACCAAGTGGCCGTTGTGCGGAGAGAGGAACGCCGCGGCGTCGTCGCCTCCTCGCCCAAGGATGAAATCCCACTCGTCGAAGAAGAACGTCATCCCGTGCCCGGCGACGTAGTAGATGACGACGGCTACGCAGCCGAGAGCGCCAAGCACGAGCACGTCAGCTCGCTTACGGGCGCGCGCGGTCCAGCCGGAGGAGGGCGTCGCCGGTTCGCTGGCCATCGAGCTCATTTGCGCTCGGTCGGCGTCGCGGCGACCGTCTCGGAGCTCTGCGGCAGCCCGGCGCGGAGCCGCCGCCGCCCCGATCCTGGCCGAGCGTAGTCGCCTCGGGTCAGATGGCGCTCGAGGAAGACGTAGAGGACGATGAAGAGATAGCGGCTCCCCATCTCCTGAACTTTTAGCTTCGAGACGCCCTCCTTGCGGTTGGTCCAGGAGATCGGGACGATCCCGTAGCTGTGGCCGCGCACGATCGCCTTGAGCGGTAGCTCTACCGTCAGGTTGAAGTGCGGAGAGAGCAGCGGCTGAACGGTGTCGATGACCTCGCGGCGATAGGCCTTGAACGCGTTGGTCGTGTCGTTGTAGCCGTGTCGGAAGAGCGCGCGCACCCACCAGTTGGCGAGGCGGTTCAAGACGAGCTTGAAGCGCGGGTAGTCGTACACGTGCGAGCCACGGATGAAGCGGGATCCGAAGGCGCAGTCGTACCCTTCCTCGAGCAACCGGTAGTAGGCGATCAGGTCATGGGGGTCGTCGGAGAGGTCGGCCATCATGATCACCACGGCATCGCCTTCGAAGCGCTCGAGACCCGCACGCACGGTCAGCCCGAAGCCGTGCTCGTACGGAGAGAGGAGATAGCGGACGCGAGGGTTGTCGCCGGCGATCCGGTTGACGATGCTAGCCGTCTCGTCAGTACTCCCATCGTCGACGACGAGCAGCTCGTGGTCGATTCCGTCCTGCTCGAGCGTTTCGGTAGTAGCGGTGAGCATGGTCTCGATCGAGCCGGCCTCGTTGTGGGCCGGGATCACGACCGAGAGCTTCATTGGGCGGGCGCCCATCTATCGGCGTTCTGCTCGTAGATCTCGCGCAGTATCTCTTCCACGTTGTACTTGAGCTTCCAGCCGGGGAAGTCGCCTTTGAACGGGCCGAGATCGCTGATCCACCAGCGGTGGTCACCGATCCGCGGCGTCTCGCCGAGAGACCAGTCGAGCTTTCGTCCCGCGATTTGCTCGCAGAGCGAGATCGCCTCGAGCATCGAGCAGTTACTCTCGCGGCCGCCGCCGATGTTGTAGACGGCCGCCGAGCGCGGCTTGGAGTGGAAGACGGCGAAAGCGTTCACGAGGTCGGCGCTGTGGATGTTGTCGCGCACCTGCTTGCCGTCGTAGCCGCAGACGACGTAGGGATCGCCGGTCATCGTGCAGCGCATCAGGTAGGAGAGGAAGCCGTGCAGCCGGGTGCCGGCGTGGTTGGGGCCGGTCAGACAGCCGCCGCGGAAGCAGACGGTAGGCATCTCGAAGTAGCGGCCGTACTCCTGGACGAGCAGATCGGCCGCCGCCTTCGAGGCGCCGAAGAGCGAATGCAGACAGTTGTCGATCGACATCGAGGTGTCGATGCCCTTGTAGTAAACGTGATCCTCGGGCAGCTCGAGGCGCGCCTCGAGCTCGACCAGCGGTAGGAAGTTCGGCCGGTCGCCGTAGACCTTGTTCGTCGAGGTGTAGATGAAGGTCGCCTCGGGCTTGTGGCGGCGCGTCGCCTCGAGCAGATTAAGCGTTCCGTTTGCGTTGACGCTGAAATCGGTCAACGGCTCGGAGGCGGCCCAGTCGTGTGAGGGCTGCGCGGCGGTGTGGATCACCAGCTCCAGCTCGGAAGCGTGCTGCGCGAACAGCCGGTCTATTGCAGCGGCGTCACGGATGTCGATATCGAGCGAGCTAAAGCTGTCCGGGTATCGGTCCTGCAACCGCTTTGACTGCGGGGCCGTCGACGCATCCGGGCCGAAGAAATAAGCCCGCATGTCGTTTTCGATCCAGATCACGTCGTAGCCGGCCTCGACGAAATGGCTCACCGACTCCGACCCGATCAGTCCTCCGGAGCCCGTCACGATTACAAGTGGCATATCTCTATGACCCGCTTTCCAGCGCGGCCGCGAGTGCCGCTTCGTTTTTTTTGACCCAATCCAGAATGTCGGCGAGTACCGTACGCGGATCCCGCTTCGGCCTCCAGTCAGTGTGTTTGTGGAGCACGCCGCAATCGGATAAATAGATTGGGATGTCGCCGGGCCTGTCCTCGGTCGCCTTCCCGATCTCCACGGAGTTCCCGGTCAGTTCCCGGCAGACCTCAGTAGCCTCCAGCAACGAAAGGCTAATGGCGCGGCCGCCGCCGACATTCGCGGTGACGCCGGCCCAGTGCTCCGGGCGAGCAAGCTGGTCGTCGAGCAAGTCGACAAGGTCGTCGATATGCAGGAGATCGCGCACCTGCTTGCCGCTACCGCCGAAGCCGATGTACTGGAGCGGACGGCGGAAGTGGTGGGCCAGCAACCAGTGGGTGAAGATCCCCTGATCGACCTTTCCCATCTGCCACGGGCCGGCAATGACGCCGAAGCGATCGACCACCGTCCTCAAGCCGAACGAGTTTGCGTACTCCTCGACCAGGAGCTCGCCCGAGAGCTTAGTGGCGCCATAGAGCGTCCTCGCTCCCGCGAGTGGAAACGCCTCACTGATACCGGCGCTGGAAACCCCGGGCATGACTTGCTTCTCAGCCAGCTCGAAGCGAGTCGCGTTCTCAACCAGTGTGATCTCGTTGAGTGCTTTGACCGGGTAGACGCGACTTGTAGAGGGGAAGATGAACTGGGCTCCGTCGCGGCGCGCGAGCTCAAGGGCGTTGTACGCACCGAGAAAGTTGGTCTGAACTACGTAGTCGGTACGACCATCGAGGCCGGCGATCACAGACGGCTCGGCCGAGCACTCGATCAGCGCGTCGATTCGGCTGAGTGCGAGCAGATCCCGCACTTCGCGGATATCACCGTGCTCAAACGACACTTCGGCCGCCTTCAGGCGTGGAAGGTTCAGCTCAGATCCGCGCCTGCTCAGGTTGTCGAAAGAGATCAACTCCCAATCGGGATGACGTGAGGCAAGCGCAACGCAAAGCGAAGATCCGACGAAACCGGCGCCCCCTGTCACCAGAACTCTCATGACGCGG
>Ga0209746_1001767_pt1 | contig 10178 bp, 10 predicted proteins | sample BarGraNGADG00211_3_FD_184496 | JGI IMG/M metagenome (GOLD analysis project Ga0209746, IMG submission 184496) | Arctic peat soil microbial communities from Barrow, Alaska - Barrow Graham LP Ref core NGADG0011-211 (SPAdes) (version 2) | ecosystem: Environmental > Terrestrial > Soil > Wetlands >...
CGGCGATCTCTTGGGTTTCCGCCGCTACAATCGCTATCGCGTCCCCCACGTAGCGGACACGTTCCCCGATGCCGACCATCACAGGCCAGTCATAAATGACCAGTCCATGATAGTGTTCGCCAGGGATATCTTCGGCAGTTAATACGGCAGCAACACCAGGTAGTGCTTTGGCTTTGGAGATATCAAGTTTCTTCAAGAAGCCGTGCGGAATCATCGCGCGGCGTGCTTTGGCATACAACATGCCATCGAATACAAGGTCATCAGTGTAGATGGCTTTTCCCGTGACTTTCTCAATTCCATCAGGTCGCAGATGAGTATGCCCAACTGATTTATGGACATGAATCGAATCAGGGATGTGTGGCTTCTTAACAGGCTCACCCGTTCGCAACGATTCCGCTGCGGCAAGAATCGCATTCTCAATCGTCGGATACCCCGCACAACGACAGAGTGTATCCTTAAGCGCAAAACGAATATCAGCGCTATCTGGATTCGGATTGCGCTTGAGCAACGCGTACGCGGTTATGATCTGCCCAGGGATGCAGAATCCACACTGCACCGCGCCATGTTCGACGAAGGCTTCTTGTAACGGGTGCAGTTTCATCTCTTCGTGGACGCGTTGGGCAAGTCCCTCGATGGTAACGATAGTCTTGCCATCGGCGCGCTCGGCGGGATAGACGCACGACATAATCGGCTCACCTTCCACGAGGACGGTACACGCTCCGCACTCGGCCTCACCACATCCGATTTTGGTGCCTGTGAGGTGAAGTCTTTGGCGGAGGAGGGTGGAAAGGGTTTCGCCTGGGATGGGAGGCAGGGCGTAGGTTTCTCCGTTAACTGTAAGAGAAAATTGATTGTTCATGGTTTGTTTCCTAAAGTCCTCGGTGGTCAAGTAGCGACGAACGAAATAAGGAGCGTACACTTGCACCGCGCTGCGTTTGGTGCAGTGCAGGTGTCGAGACCACCAAATTCAAGTTTAAAAATTATTTCAAGTTTACTTGTCACTCGTTGGTTTCGATACACCCTTCGCAAAGAACGCTCAGGGCTGCTCAACCAACGGATATTACATCAAAATTTATTTTGCTCTTTGCCACGCGGAATCCAACACATCCTTGAACAATCCACCGATGACGTGCTTGCGGTAGTCCGCGCTGGCGCGACGGGCACTGGTGCGAAAATGAGCCTGAGCAAGCAGGGATTCGAGTGTGCGGTTAAAAGTCTCCTCGTTGAGCGGTTGACCGCGCAGTGCATTTTCTGCTTCCGTGGCGCGGAAGGGAGTCGCGCCTCCGGGGCCGACAGCAATGTGAATATCCTTTACGATGTCTTTTTCGCGTTCAAGCCAGACAGCACAGTTCAAGATGGGAAGCGCCAGGCCCTGCGGACGCATGATGCGTTTGAAACACGATGAGACCCTAAAGATCTCTGCCTCCACCGTTTCACTTCGGGAGTGCTTCGCAAAAACCTTTAGGGTCTTGTGAGTTGAAATATAAAAGCCGACGATGAGTTCTGCGCTTTTATTGATCGCGGTTTTGCCCGGGCCAAGGAAGAGCGAAGTCAACGGCATGCGGCGCGTCCCTGAAACACCCGCGACTTCGGCTTGCGCATCGAGGGCGAGCAAGGCAATCGTCCCATCCGCTGCTGGCAGGGCATGGGCTACATTGCCGCCCAGCGTGGCAACGTTGCGCACTTGCGGTCCCCCGATCAGGTTACAGGCTTCAACCAATGCCTGGGCGTGGGTGCCAACCAGAGTGTCCAGAGCAACGCGATTAACTGCGACGGCGGCACCGACGAAGAGTTCGTCGCCTCTCAATTCGAGCGCAGTCATCTCCGGGATGAAAGTCAAATCAATTAATGTGTGGACGGGGGCATGGCGACCTTGTTTCAAGTCGAGCAACAGATCCGTTCCGCCCGCAATGGGCATGGCCGGACCGGACGCAGAAGTGAGATCGTGAATGGCCTCCGCGACGGAGGCTGGGCGTTTGTATTCTTGCCAAAGGTTCATTGGTGGTGTCCTCTTTCTTACTTAGGCGGCGGCACTTTTCGATGGGATGAGCTCCCAACGCCGCTGCAGGCTTTCTCCATCTGCAACAACCACCGAACCAATGCTATTCTTAAGGGGGTTAGGGCTACAATCCTCTTTCACCACGGATATAGGGAGTCCCCAAGGCTGCCGGTGCTCCCAGGCGCTTGCGCATGGCCTCGCGCGAACCGATCACCAGCACAATGATGGTAAAGGCATAGGGGATCATCTGCAGGAAGAAACCCCAGTAAGGATTATAGTAAAAGGGGTTGCGCAGGCCAAGCAGGGTTGTGGGTCCTTGAATATCGAGGATCAGACGCCGCAGAGCACCGAACGTATAGGAGCCGAAAGCTGCCCGCAGAGGGTTCCACTGGGCGAAGATAACCAGGCCCACCGCGATCCAACCCTGTCCGCCGGTGGTCAGTTCGCTGAACCATCCCGGGGAAACTGCCAGGCTGATCGTGGCACCGGCCAAGCCTGCCAGCAGACCTCCAACAAAAACATAGAAATAGCGCAGACGGTACACGTTGATTCCCAGAGCGTCGGCTGCTGCCGGGTATTCACCCACCGCACGCAAGTGCATGCCCGGCCGGGTGCGATTGATGTAATACCAGGCCAGCGGGATGAACAGATAACCGATATAAACCATGACGCTCTGATTTGCAAAAAAAACTGGCCCCAGGACCGGAATTTGGGAGAGCAAAGGGATCGAGAAGGAAGATAAAAGGGATACCGTCCCGGCCTTGCTCAAGCCCTCTCCAAGCACCAGGCTGATGCCGGTGCCCAGGAAAGTGAGCGAGAGACCGCTCACCACCTGGTCGGCTTGCAATGTAATGGTGATGAAGGCATGGATCTGGCTGAGCAATCCCGCGGCGATCATCGCCACCAATACACCCAGCCATGGATTTCCCGTAGCGATCGCAACGCTGTAAGCGCTCATCGCCCCCATCAGCATCATCCCCTCTACCCCCAGATTCATCACCCCGGAACGTTCGGCGAAGAGTTCGCCAACTGTGGCGAATAAGAGCACAGTGCCAGACGCCACACCGGCCTGTAAGATATTGATGATTGCATCCATGTTTCAGGCCTCCTTTCCGGTGTGCACAACATTAACTCGATAGCGCAGCAAGAAGTCACTGGCGATCAAGCATACCAGGATGACACCTTGGATCATCTTGGGAACGCCGGAGGGTTGGATTTCTCGCCCGGCCAGTATCAGGGCACCAAACAATATCGATACCAGGATGGCCACAATCGGATTCAACTTCGCCAGCCAAGCGACAATTATCCCGGTGAAACCATAACCTGCGGCAACCGGAGATGTCTGCAAGCGATGGACCACGCCAGTAACCTCGGACATGCCCCCCAGCCCGGCCAGCGCACCCGAAAGCATCATGACAAGGACGATATTGCTGGTGATGTTAATGCCGGCATATTGGGCGGCACGTCGGTTATCACCGATCAGGCGGATTTCATACCCCCAACGGCTGCGATAAATAATAATCCATAAAATCACAGCCGCGACGACCCCAAGCAGAAATCCGAGGTGAGTTGTCAGACCCCGAAAAGCCGGGATGGAATTTGCATAATCGAGGAGACGGGGGAGCCAGGCGTTCTCGGCGAATTGATGCGTCATCTGGAACCCGCCCTCGGTCCATACCGCAAAGACGAAGAAGTTGACCCAGGCGATGGCAATGTAATTAATCATCAATGAACTGATAATTTCGTTCACATTCAAGAGCGCCTTCAATAAACCAGGGATCGAACCCCACAGTGCCCCCGCAACCATCCCTGCCAGGATCATGACGGGGATAAAGATCCATGAGGGTGTATTTTCAGGCAGGACCGGGGTCAATACAATGGCGCTGGCTCCAAACGCCCCCATGATGAACTGACCTTCCGCACCGATATTCCATAAGCGCATGCGAAACGCAATCGAGCATGCCAGGCTCGTCAGGAGGATGGGGGTCGCTTTGACGATGGTATCAGACAGGACACCAATACTCCCGAAAGATGCTCCCGCAATATGCGCGTAGGAACGGAACGGATCTCCTCCGGCAAAGGCGATCAAGATGCCTCCAATGATGAGAGCCAAAAGGATTGCTCCCAGGGAAACCGCAGCCGGATACCAGCGCGGCGGTTCGCTTAAGCGTGGTTCAATATGCAGATGAAAAGGGAAGTATCTAATGCGTAAGGGGGTTTGACCAGGTGAAGTCTCAGACATTTTTTTCAGCTTCTCCTCTGCGGATCTGGTCCAGCGGGGTTCCGGTCATCATCAGGCCGACCGTTTCGATCAACTCTTTGGACTGCTCTTCCACTCCGATATTGATTTCACCCATAATGCGTCCCTCATAGATTACGAAAACACGATCACTGAGCGACAGTAGCTCTTCCAGTTCCTCGGAAATGAGCAAAATAGCTGCTCCAGCGTCCCGTTGTGCCAACAAGAGACGATGTACTCCTTCGATTGCGCCTACATCCAACCCACGGGTGGGTTGTACGGCCACCAGCAAAGAGGGCTGGCCTGAAATCTCGCGCGCCAGGATCACCCGTTGTAAGTTTCCACCCGAAAGCAAGCGAACCGGTGTCTCAACATTCGGAACGATGATGTCGTAGTCCGCCTTCAACTGGTTGGCAAACTTGGTCGCCACAGCCATGTTCAACATCCCGTGCTGGGCGATCGGAGCATGGCGGTACTGTTTCATGATGACATTGTCGGTCACGCTTAAATTGGGCGCGGTGCCCACCTGGGTCCGGTCTTCCGGGACATGCGCTAGGCCTCGCAAGATTCCAAAAAGGGCTGAACGATTGGTCAGCTTTTCACCATTGAGTGAGATTTCACCGCCCGCACATTTGCGTAAACCGGTGATGACCTGAGCGAGCTCCCGCTGACCATTGCCCGCTACACCCGCCAGGCCAACGATCTCACCTGCGCACACATCCATCGACACCCCATTCAAGGCATGCAGGCCTTTGTCGTTCTCAGCATGTATTTCTTTGACATGCAATACCGTTTCGCCGGGTTCTTTGGGTTTCTTATCTAGGTTGAAAATCACCTCCCGGCCTACCATTTGTCTGGCCAGTTCCGCGCGCGTGGTTTGTTTGGCGTCCAACCCCGCGGCAGTAACTTTGCCCTTGCGCAATACCGTGATACGGTCCGCGATGGCCATGACCTCCTGTAATTTATGGCTGATAAAGATGATTGATTTTCCCTCTGCTACCATGGCCCGCAAGGTCTTGAACAAATCGTTGATCTCCTGCGGAGCCAGAACCGCGGTTGGTTCATCCATAATCAAGATATCCGTACCGCGATAAAGCATTTTAAGGATCTCGACGCGTTGTTGTTCTCCAACCGATAACTGCCAGATCTTGGCGCGTGGGTCCACTTTCAACCCGAAGCGTTCGCTCAACTTAGCAACCTCGCGATCGTAATTGCGCAGGTTGATGAGAAAACGCGGTTTGTCCAATCCGAGCTGGATGTTTTCGGTAACCGTCTGGGATGGCACCAACATGAAGTGCTGGTGTACCATCCCGATGCCAGCCTGAATGGCATCGCGTGGGGAGGCAAATTTGACTTCCGTTCCTTTTACTTTGATCACTCCGGTTTCAGGTTGATAGAGACCGGCCAGGACGTTCATCAGGGTGCTCTTACCCGCCCCATTTTCCCCCAGCAAGGCATGGATTTCACCGTAGCGCACATCGAAGTCCATATGATCGTTTGCCAGCACACCCGGAAAGCGTTTGACGATGCCGCGCATCTCCACATAAAGGGAGGCCTTCTCTTCAATAGACGGAACGGTTGTTTTCGGTTGATTGGTATCCACTTGGTCGCTCCTGCGATGAGCCAAATCCCAGCTCGTTGGCTATCTCACCCGACCGCAATGATAAGGATAATAATGATGACAGAAGGGGCCAGAATCCTGAAGGGTTCTGGCCCCTGTTGTTGATCGAGGTTTACGGAGTCAGCGAGGGTAGTTCGGCGGTGATGCCTTCGGCCCACCAGTACATGCAGTGTGTGCATTCCAGGCCGGGAGCACCGGGCGGGAACTGATCCAGATCGGCTTGAACGAATTTTTCACCTGCCGCAACGATCACGTTACCCTTGTTGTCCATGATCGGACCGGAAAAGACATCGAAGCGGTTGAACGTACCCGCCAGCATCTGCGCCAGGATATCCTTGACCATCTGGATGTCGGCTGCCGGCAGATCAGATACTCCCTTGGTCAGGGTTTGTCCTTCCATGAAGCCGTACAACCCCAAACTACCGCTGTCAGCATCGAAATAATCGAAGCCCGGCTTGTAGGTCTTGTCAATCAAGCCTTGGGCGATCTTGGCATAAATGGGACCCCAGTTCCAATAGATCGTGGTCAGGCATCGCTCGACCTTGCATGAGCCAATGTAGTCATAAGTGATGCCCCACCTGCCTTTTTCCTGGGCCACATCAGCCACCGCCGGGGTGTCAGCCCCGGTCAGAACAACTTGGGCTCCAGCATCAAAGAGCGAGGCAGCCGCATCCTTCTCAGCTATTTGATCGTGCCAGGTACTGATCCAGCGTACATCCATGGTGCACTCGGGGCAGGTCTTTCTCATACCGAGAGCAAAGGCGTTACCCAGGCGCAATTCCTCTGGAATGGGGAACGTTGCCATGTAACCGAGCTTGGGATTACCATCCAGTTTCGCGCGGGAGCCGGCCAGCATCCCGGCCAGGTACTTCATGTCTTCCATTGCGCCAAACAGGTTGCCGAAGTTGGTCATATTGGACTTATAACCACTTATGTGGATGAAGGTGAGATCGGGGAATTCCTCCGCCACGGTGGCCATCGGGTCCATGTAACCGAAGGATGTCCCGAGGATCAGGTTGAACCCCTTGCGGGCCAGACTGCGAAAGACCTGTTCAGAATCGGCGCCTTCGGGCACGTTCTCGATATATGCCACGTGCACGTTGGGAACATTGTTCTCGACATAGACCAGCCCCTCAAAATGGGCCTGGGACCAGCCGCCGTCGTCATGCGGGCCAATTAAGACTGCGGCAATATTGAACTTGCCGTTCTGGATCTCCGGGATCTGGAAACCACCAACGGTCTCTGGTTTCGGCGTGCAAGACGCCGCAATCATGATGAAGATCACCGAGATTACGGTGACACGCAAAGCGATTTTGCTAAACATGCAGTAATCCTCCTTAGAATAGTGGAACGAAAGGTACGGTGTTCATACACTTAGCGAATAGGCCATCCAAGTCTGGAACTCACCTCCTTCCATTACTCAAACCAAGGCGAATCCTTCAAATCAATTCTAACACGAATCCTATCCAGCCCTTACGGCACAATCCAGGTACCGGTCTCGCCTTTGAGGGCGCGGCCAATATTCTCCGGATTGGTGATGAGTGCCTTGGCATTTGGGTTGGCTTTCAGGAACCAGATGATGGCCTGGATCTTGGGAGCCATCGAGCCTTTGGCAAAGTGCGTGCCTTCGGCCAGATATTGCCTGGCTTCGGCCAGGGTCATACGGTCAATCCATTTCTGGTCGGGTTTGCCGAAGTTGAGAGCCACTTTCTCAACCGCAGTGGAGATGAGCAGCAGGTCGGCTTTGATCAGGCTGGCCAGCAGGCTGGAGGCAAAGTCCTTATCAATGACGGCTGCCGTTCCAGCATACTCGCCCTCACCCTTGTCAATGACCGGGATACCGCCGCCACCGACAGTGATGACCACTATCCCGGCCTTGATCAGGGCCTCAATCGACTCGAGTTCGACCACTTCCTTCGGGAGCGGTGAGGCGACCACACGCCGCCACCCGCGCCCGGAATCTTCCACCACACTCCAGCCGAGTTCCTTCTCGCGGCGCTTGGCTTCAGCCTCGTCCATGAAACCGCCAATCGGTTTGGACGGATTCTTGAAGGCAGCATCGTTTTTATCCACCAGCACCTGGGTCACGACAGTGGCAACCGGCTTCTTGATGCCGCGTTTGAACAGTTCGTTTTGAAGAGTCTGTTGTAACGCGTAACCAATCGCACCCTGGCTGTCCGCGCCGCACACGTCCAGCGGGATCTCGTGCATGCCTTCCACTTTCGCGGCAATTTCAGAGCGGCGCAGGATGAACCCGACCTGGGGGCCGTTGCCGTGACCGATGGCGACATCCCAGCCCTGCTCGATCATATCGGCAATATGGGTTGTGGTTTCTTTGGCGGCCTGGTACTGGTCTTCGACCGACTGGTGACTTTTATCTTTAATTAGGGAGTTGCCGCCGATGGCAACGACAGCGACTTTCTTGCTCATGAAATGTTCCTCCTAGCCCATGGTTAAGGCCATGACGGCCTTCTGGGCATGCATGCGGTTCTCGGCTTCATCATACACCACAGACTGCGGCCCGTCCATTACGCCATCCGTGACCTCGATGTTGCGGTCAGCGGGCAGGGGGTGCATGTAGATTGCATCCGGTTTGGCAAGAGCCATCTTGCGCTCGTCGGTGATCCAGTGCGAGTACTTCTTGATGATCTTGGCACCCTCTTCCGGGTCCGGAGTGTGGACCATCGCGCCCCACGACTTGGCATAGACGATATCCGCATCTTTGAAAGCGGCTTCCATGTCATCCGTTACTTCAAAGCCAGCGCCAAACTTGCGCGCCTGTTCCTGGGCTTGTTCCATAATCTCAGGCATCAATCTGAACTCCGGCGGGTGCGCTAATACCACATCCAGACCGAAACGCGGCATTTGCAGGATGAGCGACTGCGGGACAGACATCGGTTTCTGGTACGAAGACGCGTAGGCCCACGAAACAACCATCTTCTTACGGCGCAGGTCGCGACCTTTTTTCTCGACAATGGTCATCAGGTCGGCCAGGCATTGGAAGGGATGATAGATGTCGCATTGCATGTTGAGCACCGGGACGCGCGAGGCCTTGGCGACCGCATTGAGATAGCCATTGCCGATGCCCCAGTCCACGTGACGGACGGCGATGCCATCATAGTAGCGGCCAAAAATTTCGCCGATTTCCTTGGGCGTATCGCCGTGCGAAATCTGGGTGGACTTGCTCTCGATGAACGCGCCGTGCCCGCCCAACTGGGCCATGCCTGCTTCGAATGAGCCGCGTGTGCGGGTGGACGAGAAGAAGAACAACATCGCCAGCACCTTGTCACGCAGATAAGGATGTGGCTCATTCAGGGCGCGCTTGCGTTTCAGGTCGAAGGCCACGTCGAGGACGGTTTCGACTTCTTCTTTCGTAAAATCCAGGTCGCCGATCAGGTCACGTCCATGTAAAAAGGTTTGCATAAAAAACTCCTTTATGTTGTTTCAAATAATTGGTTGAAGCGGGTTAAAATCTCCGGTTTCTCCAACGCTTCGGCAAATTGAGATAGCCAGTTGCGGATGTAAGCGAGGTCCAGTTTACCGCGTTGGCGCATGAGAATGCCTTCGATATCGCCCCAATCCTTGAGGCGTTCCGCTATGGCTTTGTGGATGATAAGATCTTCCGGGGTGCAGATGCGCGCTGGAACACCTTCGATGTCCATTTCAATAGCTCGTTCGATGGCTTGTTTCTCATAATCGAAGATACTCACCAATATATCCACAGCCACGTCAGGCAAAGCCCAGAAATGGATGACATGCGGACTGAGCATGTGCTTTGGAATCTTGGTCGGCCGCTCTGAAAAATGCTCGAACACGAGTTTTCGGAAATCAGCCAACGGCATATCTATACTGATCTTAAAATCAGCGTCGCGGGTCGCGCGAGTTTCACCCTAATGGAGATTGCCAAGCCTCCAATCAGCATATAGGGTAAATGGTGCTCATTGAGAAAATCAATCACTCGCCGTAAAGCTTCGGGATCAAAAAGCATGGCTCAACCTCTTTGCTAATAACGTCCATCTGTGAGTCAATTCCAAGTAGAACTTGGCTCGTGATTCTTGTAGTTCCTCAGGTTCGTCTGGCGTTCCCGAAAGAGCACAAACGAACTTGCTTAACGCGAAATATGAACGCACACTATCCTCAATCTTCTCTTGAGGAAGCCGTATTTTTAACTCCTCGCGCTCGGCCTCGTTAACCGCGCGGTATGCAGCAGCCCATTCCTTGATGGTCATTTCAGGCATGGTTCCAAGCCTCTAAACAACATAACATGAAGGGCACGAAGGCTCAAAGAATCCTTCGTTAAACTTCGTGCCCGCCTGCCC
>Ga0209746_1001769_pt1 | contig 10166 bp, 12 predicted proteins | sample BarGraNGADG00211_3_FD_184496 | JGI IMG/M metagenome (GOLD analysis project Ga0209746, IMG submission 184496) | Arctic peat soil microbial communities from Barrow, Alaska - Barrow Graham LP Ref core NGADG0011-211 (SPAdes) (version 2) | ecosystem: Environmental > Terrestrial > Soil > Wetlands >...
AAATCACATAAGTCGGGCTGGAAACACGGTCCGGAGAGCCAAAACCTTGGGCGATGCCATCAGTAAAGGTGGTCTTGCCAGCCCCCAGGTCCCCTTCCAGGCAGACAACCATACCTTTTTGCAGCAGGCTGCCCAACCGCACACCTACCCGACTGGTTTGATCCGCGGAATGGGAGAAAAATTCAATGGCATATCGGGCAAGAATTGGCATCTCATTCGCTTAGGTTAATGGTTGCCTAATTATACCGCAGCGCATCCCCTAAAAAGGGCCAGTATTAGTAATGGTTGGACCTGGAGAAAGATAGTTGGGCTAAGTCAGTAGTTATTAATGCTGGACAAAAGTCTATCTACATTTGATCTACTTACTGAATGGTTTTTCTGTGTCCTGAAATTTCTTTACAGAAACTTTAGGATTGCTTCAATATCCCGTTATATTAAAACAGTAAGCTTTTGTAATTAGGAAAATTGTTTTGTATAAGGAGAAATTACAAATGAACAAAACTGTAAAGATCGTTTTGGCAGTTATCAGTGGAATCGTGCTGAGTGCACTATTCTTTTGTGCAGGTTTAGCTATCGGCCGTAATAATTATGGGTTGGCGGGTTATGGCCAAACTGGCATGATGAGTTGGGGTTCAAGAAACTCTACGTTCGGTAATACGATGATGGGTAACGGTTTCAATATGATGGGCGGTTACCAATCAGGGCAGGCTGCAGCCGTCAAACCTCTCACCATTGATCAAGCAAAACAAGCCATTGAAAGTTATTTAAAGGGTTTAAATAATGCTGATCTGGAACTCAAGGAAATCATGATTTTCGACAACAACGGCTACGCTCGCATCACTGAGAAAAGCACCGGTATTGGCGCTATGGAACTGCTGGTTGATCCCTCGACGTTGTCCGTTTATCCAGAATATGGTCCAAACATGATGTGGAACCTGAAGTATGGTCTCATGAATGGAGCTGGTGGGATGATGGGCGCACGTAGCGGTATGATGAGTGGCTATGGAAACTCATCCAATTCCACCTCTGCTACCATGGCTGTTACCTCTGACCAGGCAGCAAAGTTCGCTCAACAATATTTAGATCAACAATTTCCTGGCTATAAGGCCAGTGCGGATCCAGACCTATTCTATGGTTATTACACCTTGGATATCTTGAAGGACGGTAACCCAACTGGGATGCTTAGCATCAATGGTTTTAGCGGACAAGTATTCCTACACACCTGGCATGGAACGTTTATCGAAATGTGGGAATAGGCGCATTTAGCTTTCATCTGTTCAGGGATCGGATTAACTACCGGTCCCTATTTGTATGTAAAATACATCTGTAATCATCATTGTGGGATCCACATGAAGGATATCAATGTGACTGCTCCAAAAATACTCTTAATAGATGACGAACCCTCAATCCATAATGTTGTAACTGCTTATCTGAAAACCGAAGGATATGAATATTTTTCGGCGCTGGATGGCCTGAGTGGGTTGAACGCTGCCAGAACTTTCAAACCTGACGTGATTATCCTGGATGTGATGCTACCGGGAATGGACGGTATTGAGTTGCTGGCCAACTTGCGGCGTGAGTCGAATGTGTATGTGATCATGCTCACCGCGCGCTCCGAGGAAACTGATAAGATCGTCGGTCTTAGTGTCGGTGCAGATGATTACCTGACCAAACCTTTTAGCCATCGCGAGCTAATCGCCAGAATCAAAGCAGCATTGCGGCGAATTCAAAACGTGAACAATCCGTCATTTGATACTTCACTACTACGTTTTTCTCGTATTCATATTGATATTTCCGAACGACGGGTTTGGGTGGATGAACGCTTTATCGATCTCACCGCAGTAGAATTTGATCTTTTAGTTGCTCTTGCGCAACATCACGGGATGGTGCTAAGTCGCGAACAACTTCTTGAAAAAGCATGGGGTTACGATTTTTTTGGGGATATACGTGTGGTTGATGTTCACATTGGTCATGTACGTCAAAAATTAGGAGACGACTGCTTCATTGAAACTGTTCGTGGGGTCGGCTATCGGTTCGAAGACAAATAGGTGATGCTATGTTGAGATTTTTCCGCACCCATATGGTATGGAAAGTATTCCTTTCTTATGTTGTGGTTGTTCTCGTCGGCAGTATTGTCCTTGCGACTGCAACCAGCTTATCGATACCTTCAGCATTTGACCGACATATGTCCGGTATGAGCGCCATGATGTCTGGAAATTCAGCAATTGGCAGTGCTCAATACTTAGAGACAGAACTTTTTTCGAATTACCAGGCCGCTGTTTCCGACGCGCTTACTTTAGCGGCAGCTGCAGCCCTGATTGCAGCAGTTCTTGCAAGCTATTTTATAAGTCGCCAGGTTGTTGGGCCTGTTCAACAGATGATGGCGCTGAGTCATCGGATTGCAAAAGGCGAATACGGCGAACGGCTTAAGGTTTCTGGCAGTGTGCAATACAACCAACTGGATGAGTTGGATCAATTGGGACTTTCCTTCAATCAAATGGCCGACAAACTTGAAAAGACAGAGGCTATGCGCCGGCAATTGATCGGCGATGTAACCCACGAGTTACGCACTCCACTGGCTGCGATCAAAGGATACATGGAAGGACTGATGGATGGCGTTATTCCAGCCACGCCGGATTCATATCAACAAGTTTATTCTGAGGCTGATCGGCTTCAGCGATTAGTCGATGATTTACAGGAACTTAGCCGGGTTGAAGCCGGCGCTTATCAGCTGAAGCTGGAATCGATTTCTCCTGGCGATCTCATCGAATCCGTAGTGAAACACCTCGGCCGACAGTTTGAAGAAAAAGAAATCCTGCTTGAAACAAAGTTGGATGCAAACCTTCCGCTTGTATCCGTGGATAAAGATCGCATCCTTCAGGTGCTTACTAATTTAGTCGGCAATGCGTTGCAATATACATCAACTGGCGGCCGTGTGACCTTAACCGCAGCAAAGGGAAAAAACGAGATCGTTATTTCCGTTTCAGATACCGGTATTGGAATTTCCCCCGATCACTTGCCATTCATTTTCAATCGTTTTTATCGCACTGATAAATCCCGGGCACGGGCAAGTGGGGGAAGTGGAATTGGTTTGACCATTGCCCAAGCCTTGATTAAGGCACATCATGGACGCATCTGGGCTGAAAGCACAGGTGAAGGAAAAGGTAGCATTTTTCATTTCAGTCTGCCAATAGGTTAAATATACGGAAGTTACTTTCCCTGGACAGCTTCAATAAAGCTTTACATTTCCTTTAAGCTTGCTTTATCTATCCTGGTTAGTATAAGGAATAAAGTGCAAAAGGCACGCATTTGAAACCGGAGAAGATCCGAAAAGAGGATTGAATATTATGATCAGAAATTTTGGATATGGGAGTTTTGGTTGGATCGGAATGATCCTTGGCTTGGTGATTATGATCGCCTTAATCACAGGCTTTGTCATTTTAGTGATATGGGCTATTCGGCAAATGAGCGTAAATGCTAACCACATTCACTATCCTGTTTCGAAAGAATTAACAGCAAAGGACATTGCAAAGGCGCGTTATGCCAAAGGCGAAATCAGCCGCGAAGAATATCAACAATTGTTATCGGATATTGGCCTTTAAGGAAGGTGTGACATGATGGGATTTGGAATAATGGGTATGTTTCTATTTTGGATTATCTTGATCCTCCTGGCAGTATTTTTAGTGTTTGGGCTGTTCCAAAAAAACCGTCCAAACGAAAACAATCAGCCTTTGTCTGCTCGCCAGATTTTAGATCAACGATATGCCAGAGGCGAAATTAACCAGGAACAATACTCGCTGATGTTGAAAGACATTCAGTAATTCGCAATCAATTAAACGAAGAATGCAAACCTTCGCAATTGGTATCTGCAGGAATGGGAGCATATCTCACTCGATAAAGTACTTCAAGACCAATATAACCTTACCCAACCGAGCTTGCAGACAGCAAGCATGTTTTGATGGAGAGCCTGACGGTCGAGAAACCTAATCCTGACTTCGCTTTTCGTAATAGGTGATGGACTTAAGGTCATACAGCCCCAACATCCCCATAGCCGTCTGAGCGATGATATGCGAAGAATCCGGTCTGCCCAGGTTTCTGGATGCCTCCGCAAATTTCAGCCTTTCCCCCGGATTTCTGATCCATTCGGCCAAAAGCGCGGCCACCTTCTGTGGGTCAGCTTCCCAAACACCTACTTTACGACCGACCACATAATCCACATTCCCATTTTCCTGGCCTGGGATTTTGCTGTAAAGGATGATCGGCAGTCCGGCTACACAGGCCTCCGAGATCGTGCCCGGTCCGGCCTTGGTGACGATGACATCGCTTGCCTGCATGTAGGTTGGCATGTCGGTGGTAAAACCGATAATGACAGCCGGAAAGTTGTATTCGCGGGCTTCCAGGCGCTCTTTCAAGGCCGTGTTGTTTCCGGTGATAATCACCAGTCCGGTAGGAACCTTGGCCTCATTTATGGCAGCCACAGTTTCCTCAAGCGTACCCATACCCTCGCTGCCACTCACCATCAGCACCAATGGCATATCCAGCGGTAACCCGAGTCTCTTGCGGGCTTCCTCTTTAGAGACTGGATTGCGATAGCCCTCCTTGATTGGCAGCCCTACAATGTGCATCTTTTTCTGTTCAATTCCCAACTTCAAACCGCGCCCATAAGCTTCTTCCGTGGGCACGATGGTGATATCCGCAGCCTTGTTATACCAATACTCGTGGGTGCTGATCAAATCGGTAACCACGGTCAGGTATGGAGGATGGTTATCTCCGAAACTGCGCAGGATAGGCGTATTGATGATCGGATGGACAGAGATAATCAGGTCGCACGGGTGTTCTTCGATCAGCCGATCTACCCGGTTCTTTACAAGTGGCCAGGCCAGCGATTGTGCAAGTCTTGAGGTCGTGTGCGTATTGCTGGTTTCAAAAATCAGCTCCCAAAAATCGGGAAACTGGGCCCAATTACTGTAATCCGGTCCGGCTTTGTTGAGTGGTGGCGGGGCGTAATCCTTGAAAAAATCGACCATTTCCCAATCCACCTGGCCAGGAAATTCGGTTTGCAGAGCCTCCTGGATGGCGACAGCCGCAGCGCGATGGCCGCCCCCTGTGTCAGAAAAAAGAAACATAATATGCGGTATTTTACTCATCGTCAGTATGGTCATCCTCAACATCTTTTAGCAGCCAGCGTTTCATTCGGCGGCTAAGCTCCCGCCGAGTCAGCAGGATGCGGTGCTGGCAAGTCAGACAAACCAGGCCAATATCCGCCCCCAACCTCACCACTTCCCAACGGGTACCCCCGCAAGGATGCGGTTTGCGCATTTCCACATGATCTCCAATATTTATCTCAGGCAGCATCAAAAAGATTATACTCGGGTGCTATAATTTCTTAAAAGTCATAGAGGCGACCCAAAACTTGTGCTTAATTTTGCCAACTTAGATCCTGCCATTCTCATTACCCGCGTGATCACACTCATGATCGCCTTTACCATTCATGAACTCACTCATGCACTGGTTGCTAATTGGTTGGGGGATAGCACCGCCAAGGATGCAGGGCGCATCACCCTGAACCCAATTGCCCACATCGACCCCTTCGGCGCGCTCATGCTTCTGACTGTCGGCTTTGGCTGGGCAAAGGCTACACCCATTAACCCCAACACCCTCAGGCGCCGTTCGCCAGCCGGAGTCATGCTGGTCTCCATCGCCGGACCCCTCAGCAACCTGGTTCTGGCAGGAATTGCCGCAATTTTCCTCAATCTATTCCCCACGCTCATCAATCAGCCCAGCAATGGTTTTTTGCCCAGTTTGGGGAGCTTCCTCACTTATTTCTTCCTCATCAATATCACTCTGGCAGTCTTCAACCTGATCCCAATCGCTCCCCTGGATGGCGATAAAATTCTGGATTACTTGATACCGCTTGGTTGGAGAGATGCCTTTGACCGCATTCGCCCCTTTGGCACCTACATTCTCCTGATCGTTGCTTTTGTCCTGCCCATGATGGGCATTCCAGCCTTTTCAAGCGTAATGAGCCAACCGATCAATACGCTCGTGCACTTTTTCCTGCGCCTCTAACCCAACATGCCTTGTTACTGCTACATGCTCGAGTGCGAAGACGGCAGCATTTATTCCGGTTGGTCCACAGACCCATTCAAGCGTGAAATTGCCCACTCCAAAGGACTGGGAGCTGCCTACACCCGCCTGCGTAAACCCACCAGGTTGGTCTATGTTGAAGCCCTGCCTGACCGCGGCAGTGCGCTTAAACGTGAAGCCGCCATTAAAAAATTGTCACACAAACAAAAATTGTCCCTGCTGGATGCCCCCACAAATTCCCTGGAGGAGATGAAACTTCATGGCCCGTCATAAAAATATTGCCCACCCTCAATTTGTCGTCGTCTCACCGGGTAGAGTGAATTTGCTCGGGGAACATGTGGACTACAGCAATGGCATTGTTTTACCGGCTGCCATTGACCGTTCTGTCTGCATTACGGTTCGCCCCATCAAGGAACCATTTGTGCGCCTGCAAGCGCTCGACATCAAAAAACAGGCCATTTTTGGCCTGGCTGATCTGGAAAAGAAGATCATGGTCAACGGGGAACCCATGCCAAATTTTGTCAAGTACCCTGCCGGGGTTGCATGGGCTCTGCAGCAAGCTGGCTTTAGCTTAAACGGCTTTGAAGCCAGCTACACCTCCACCATCCCGATGGGGGCTGGGCTCAGTTCTTCGGCTGCTGTTGAGGTGGGTTTCGCTTTAGTCTGGAAGACACTTGGTAATCTGGCGATCGAAGGCATGCATTTGGCTCAATTGTGTCAAAAAGCTGAAAACCAGTATGTAGGGGTCAACTCTGGAATCATGGACCAATTTGCATGTTACTTTGGCGTAAAAGACCATGCCTTGATGTTTGACACGAGTGACTTCACCTGGCAGCCGGTGCAGCTGCCGGAAGGCACTTCCATCATCATCGCTGATTCCAGCGTCCGCCGCAGCCTAACCACTTCAGGATATAACGAACGCCGTCAGGATGTTGAGGAGGCAGTGTGCCAACTGCAAATCTGGTTCCCGCAACTAAAAACGCTGCGGGAGATTTCGCCTGCGCAATTCTTTGAGGTTAAAAACAGGCTTTCCGAACGCCCAGCCAAACGCGCCGAGCACGTCGTCACGGAAATTGCCCGCGTTCAGGAAGCCGTGCCGGCTCTGGAACGCGGCGATGGCAAGAAATTCGGCGAACTGATGGCGGCCAGCCACCGCAGCCTGCGCGATCTATTTGAATGCAGCACACTCGAATTGGATACCTTAGTGCAAATTGCCTCAAGCTTGCCGGGCTGCCTGGGCGCCCGCCTAACCGGGGCCGGTTTTGGCGGTTGCACAGTCAATTTGGTAGAAACAGAAACTTCAGATAACTTTATTGCCGAACTTGGCAAAGCCTACAAACAAGCCACCGGCAAGACAGCCCAAATCTATCGCTGCCAGGCCTCGCAAGGGGCGCATGTGCTCTAATTTGCATCAAATCGGTGAGTTCCAATTTGTGAACGGCGAAACTGTCGAAACCAGTGAATTGATCGATCTCTATAAAAGCGTCGGATGCACTGCATATGCCACCAAGCCAGAACTAGTGGCTCAATTGCTGACCAATAGTCTATAATACCGCGCTGCCAGATACCAAAATAAGCTGGTCGGGCTCGTTCGGGTGGTTGGGGATGGTGTCAGTATTGTTTATGTGCAGGATTTGCGGGTACATCCTAATTACCAAGATTGTGGCCTTTGGTAAATCACTTTTAAATCATATCCTTGAGAAGTACAAAGAAGTCCGCCCAGTGGTTTCGTTGACGGATGGTCTTGAATCAACGCGCATGTCTTATGAAGCTTGCGGCTTTCGGGATGCAAACACCTGTAAATTGAGCGCTTATATTCGATGCCCCTGGTAATGTGCCAGCTATATAATGTGCTGAAAAGCCTTATCCAAGCGACGTATAATAGATTAGGTGCTAAGCCTGTAAGGAGAGAGTTATATGTGGGGAGCCATCCAAAAGATAAAACACGCGGTCAATCCTCAACGCGCTTTTGACTACGTTCGCGAAATAAGCAGATATCACCGCATTCAAGCCTCCCCAGGTTATCGGGCGGCAGCTGAATGGGTGGCGAACCGCCTTCAGCAGGACGGTTTCGAGGTAAAGATCCACTCCTACCCTGCCAACCAGTATCAGAGTTACTTCAACTCGAAAATGTTCCAGGAGTGGGATTGCAAGTGCGGCCAGCTCAGCTTGGTCACTCCGGAGGAAAAGCTGCTGGCAGACTACAGCCTTGACCCCCTAGGCATTTGCCCTAAAAGCTATGGGATGGATTTCAGGCAGAACCCTGTAAACATCGTCCTCTTGGATAAAGGTCCTGACCCGGATGCCTATCAGGGCCTAAAAGCTGAAGGGGCGTTGCTCTTTATCCGCGGCCATGTAAGCGAATATGTGGACTGGGCCATCCAGCAGACCGGCGCCATCGGTTTCATCACCGATTTCATGCGCGAATTGAAACTCGTCCGCAATCGATACGATCTTGGGGACGCGCTCAACAATGTCAGTTTCTCATGGACGCAAATTGAAGGTGAATCCCAGGTTGGCGGCTTCACGCTCTCACCAAACGCCGGCGACCACCTGGCTGAGCTCTGCCGCAAAATGGCTGAGGAACACGCCCAGGACCCAACCAAACCTGAATTTCCGCAGGCCCAAGGCTTCATTGATTCCCACTTTTACGATGGAGCAATCGAAGTCGTCGAGACATTCCTGCCTGGCAAGACGGATGAACAAATCCTGATTAAAGCCCATCTTTGCAATCCCCGCTCCTCGGCCAATGATAACGCCAGCGGAGTCGCGGCGGGCATGGAGGCCTTCCACGCACTTCAGGAACTCATTCAGAAGGGCGAATTGGAGCCGCTGGAACGCGGTGTCCGCATGATCTTCATGCCAGAATTTACCGGAACCTTTCCTTGGGTTTATGAACTCGGCGAAGAGGGTCGTAAAAAAATCAAAGTCGGCCTGAACCTCGATAAGGTCGGGGAGCGTCAGGGTTCTGACCATGGGCCGCTCACCCTCAGGGCCATTCCAGACGCCACGCCAAACCTGGCCTGGGATGCAGCTCTCTTTGTCATGGATGAGATTTCAAAATCAGCTTCCTCGCTTAGCAGCGATCCGGCCGTGCCAATGGTCAATTTTGCCTTGGGTAATTTTGAGGCGGGTTCTGATGACTACATCCTCGCGGATCCCACCATTGGAATTCCCACCACGATGCTAACCCAATGGCCGGACAAAACCTATCTCACCTCCGCGGATACAATTGAGGTCATCGACCCCTTCATTTTGTCGCAATCGGCGGCATTCGCGGCCGGTTTTGCCTACACAATGGCTAACCTAAAACCGGAACAGATGCGTTACCTGATGATCTGCGGCAGGCACGCTTTTATCCAACAGGATTACAACAAACGCCTCGCCTTGAAGGCAAAAAATGTTTCTCCTGAGCAAATTTGCGCGCATGGGAAGTTCCTTTTAGACGTCAGGATGGCCAGCAATCAAACCTACCTGCACTTTTTCAAGGATTTGCCCACCGAAATTGCGGACATGGTGGAGGATGAAAATACTTGGATTGCTCAGATCAGTGCCGGTGAGACGGAACGTTTCCTTGACGATTTCTTCCCGGATTATATTCCCCAGCCTTCTACTGTCCCCCAAGAGTACAACTACGTACCCAAGCGTAAGTATATTGCTCCCATAAATAAACTGGAAGACGTCATTGCGGGAGACACGGAAAAAACCAAGGCCTACAAAGCGTTTGTCAAGGACTTCCGAAATCAAATCAATTCGCCTTTGTCGCTTGATTCCCTCATCCAATACCATATGGACGGCAAAAAGAGCCTCTGGCAGATCGCCCAGACCGTCACTTACGAGGCTAACGAAGGCATGGTAGAGTATGTTCATGCCTATGTCCAGTTCCTGAATGGCCTCGGACTCGTTGAAATTTGATGGTAGCTTGCTCAAATCTGAGTAAAAGTTAGTGTAGGTTTGTCAAACATATTGGACAGTCTGATTTAGGAATTGAATAGGTTACAAGAACATGAGTTGACGCATAGGGATATGGTTAGTGCGCTGATTATGTCTTCTTAGTTGTTGTTTGAAATCCTCAAAAG
>Ga0209746_1001771_pt1 | contig 10162 bp, 9 predicted proteins | sample BarGraNGADG00211_3_FD_184496 | JGI IMG/M metagenome (GOLD analysis project Ga0209746, IMG submission 184496) | Arctic peat soil microbial communities from Barrow, Alaska - Barrow Graham LP Ref core NGADG0011-211 (SPAdes) (version 2) | ecosystem: Environmental > Terrestrial > Soil > Wetlands >...
GGCCATTTTCGACGAAGTGGTTGAAAAGAAGCTTATCCAGCCGACATTCGTGACCGATTATCAAGTTGCGGTATCCACCCTGTCCAGCAGATCCAACACCGATCCGGAACTTGTTGACAGCTTTGAACTCTATATCTCCGGCCGGGAAATTGCCAATGCCTTTTCAGAATTAAACGATCCTGCTGATCAGAAAGAAAGATTTCTGCAGCAGTTACAGGAAAGAGAAGCCGGCGATGACGAAGCTCACTAAATGGACGAAGATTATATCCGAACATTGGAATATGCTATGCCACCCACAGCCGGTGAAGGTATTGGCATAGATCGCCTGGTAATGCTTTTTACCGATTCAGCTTCTATTAGAGAAGTCATTTTATTTCCGCTCTTGAGAACTAAACAGGAATAAAATAAGGATATTAAATAATATTTTCTAAAAAACCGGATTTACCTAAAACTACAGGATATAATATTCTGATGCCCTATGAACTTTTTATAAGCAGACGCTATTTAAGCGCAAAACGTAAACAAGTATTTGTTTCGGTAATTACGTTTATATCTATCTTTGGTATTTTTTTAGGCGTGGCGGCTTTGATTATTGTGCTGGCGGTTATGAACGGATTTGAAGAGGATTTGCGCACAAAAATTCTGGGTATTAAATCCCATATTGAGCTGACAACCGATATGAACGGCCCCATGAGAGATTACCAGAAGATTCGCGAAAAAATTGCCGATATAGAAGGAGTTGTTGCTTCCACGCCGTTTATTTACAGCCAGGCGATGATACGCAGCGGCAATGGCGTTAATGGCGTGATTATTCGCGCCTTGGATACTCAAAGCGCTTTTAAAGTGATCAATCTGGGAAAAATAAAAGAAGGCAGCATTGAGTATCTCAACAAAATTCCTCAAGAAATTTCTCTGAATTATAAAAGTGAAGGTGTGACGCCGGATGGGATTGTTATCGGCAAAGAAATGGCTAGAAATCTGGGCATTTTTCTTTATGATAACATAACCATTATTTCGCCGGTAAGCATTTCCACTCCCATGGGAATGGTGCCGCGCATGAGAAAATTTGTTGTTGTCGGCATATTTGAATCCGGATTCTACGAATATGATTCAACGCTGGTCTATTTATCTTTAAACAGCTGTCAGGATTTCTTACAAATGGGCGACACTGTTACGGGAATTGATATCAAAGTTAATGATATTTACAAGGCGGACAGCATTGCCCGGAAGATTCAAAATAGATTGGGATTTCCTTTCTGGGCGCAAAACTGGATGCAAATGAATAAGAACTTATTTTCCGCTTTAAGTTTGGAAAAACGCGTAATGTTTATTATCTTGAGTTTGATTGTCCTTGTAGCCGCGTTTAATATAATCAGCGCATTGATAATGATTGTAATGGAAAAAAACAAGGATATCGCTATCCTGAAATCAATGGGAGCAACTTCCCGCAGCATTATGAGGATATTCATTTATCAAGGTTTGATTATCGGTGTTATCGGTACGGCTCTGGGATGTGTTACCGGTCTGGCTGTGGCCCTGAATTTACAAAAGGTATCGCTTTTTGTGGAGAAAGTTTTTCACTTTAAGATTTTACCCGGGGACGTTTATTATTTAAGTGAACTTCCTTCCAAGGTTAATTATGGCGATGTTGTTATTATTGTTATCGGTACTCTGCTTATTTGCTTTTTATCGACAATTTATCCTTCTTTAAAGGCTTCCAGGACAGATCCTGCTGAATCCTTAAGATATGAATAAAATTTAAGACAGCTAATGTAGAAATTTATGATAGAACTCAAAAATTTATCAAAAACATTTTTAAAAGATGGAAATAAAATTGAGGTTTTACGCGGTATAAACCTGAAAATTAATAAAGGTGAGTCCCTGGCAATCCTCGGTATTTCCGGCGCCGGCAAAAGCACGCTCATTCATATTATGGGGATGCTGGATCACCCGACAGGAGGATGTCTTTCCATTGACGGCATGAACGTTTTTGAATGGGAAGAAAGAAAAAGGTCGTCTTTGCGTAACTCAACCATAGGTTTCGTTTTTCAATTTAATAATTTGCTTCCGGAATTCAATGCCCTGGAAAACACCATGATGCCGGCTTTAATAGGGGGAATACCAAAGAAACAAGCGGCAGAAAAAGCTTGCAAATTATTGAAGGAAGTTGGATTAGAGCATAGAATCAAGCACAAACCCGGAGAACTATCAGGTGGCGAACAACAGCGGACGGCCATTGCCCGTGCTCTGATTATGGAACCGGAAATATTGCTGGTTGATGAACCTACAGGAAATCTTGATACGGAAACAGGAAAAAAGATAGAAGATATTCTGGTAAATTTAAATGCGGCAAAAGGAATAACCATTGTTACTGTAACTCATAATAAATTACTGGCAGAAAGAATGTCCGGCAGGATTGTTCTGCGCGATGGGAAAATTTATGAATATAAATAAAATAATGCGTCACACGTTTTTAATATTTTTGTTTTCAATTATTTTTTTTACTCCGCAGGCGCATTGTCTGGAGTCAAAAAAAATAATCATAATGCCTTTTGAGATTTACACCAATTACGATAAAGCCGCTATCAGAGAATCATTGTATAAAAATTTGTCAGAGGAATTTAAAAAAGAAAAATTCATTCAATTAATTCCAGCAGATGACTTTCTTAAAAACTTTATCAAAATTGATGAAAAAAAGGCCATTAATATTGGAAAATCCATGGGCGCTGATTTTGTGATTACAGGCAGCTTGACACAATTTGGCGAGTCCTTGAATATTGATGCCAGAATAATTGATGTCGTCAGGGAGAATGTTTTGTCCACCGCTTCGGCTCAAGGCAAAGGTTTGACCAATCTTGGCGCTGTCGTTGCGAAATTAAAAACCGAAATTTTTATTCGCATCGGATTTGTTCAGAAAATAGCTAAGATTGAAATTCAGGGGAACCGGAAGATAAATTCCTCAGCCATCATTGCGAACATTAAAAGCAAGGTTGGAGATACTTTTACCGAGGCAGATATTACGGCTGATATTAAAACGATTTTTAAAATGGGTTTTTTCCTGGACGTAACTGCGGAGGAAACGTCCGCACCGGAAGGGAAAATCATTACTTTTATTGTACTGGAAAAAGGACTTATTTCGGAAATCGTCATTAATGGTAATAAGGCATTAAGTAAAGATGATATTAAGGACGCTATGGCGACCAAGACCAGACAAACCCTGAATCAGGAGCAGATTAAAGCTGATATAGAAAAAATAAAAGCCCTTTATGACAATAAAGCTTATTACAATGCCGAAATAAAAGATAAAGTCGAACGGGATGGAGAAAAAGATTTCCGCGTAATTTTAGATATTAAAGAAAATGACAAACTTTACATTAAGTCAATTACTTTTGAAGGCAACGAAGCATACACCTCAAAAGAACTAAAAAACGTGATGAGTACAAAAGAGTACACCATTTTCCACTTAATCACCGATTCCGGTTTGCTCAAGCGTGATCAACTTAAACAAGACATTGGTAAATTAGCCACTTATTATTTCAATAATGGTTTTATTAATTCTCAAATTGGTGAACCGGAAATAACTACCGATAAAAAAGGAATGTACATAAAAATTAAAATCAAAGAAGGCAAACGATTTAAAGTAGATAAAGTGGAAATTTCCGGTGATTTACTGCAAAAGCCCAAAACGGAGTTGTTGCAGTCACTGAAAGCAAAAAAAGGCGATAATTATAATCGCGAAGCGATTATGAAAGACATAGATTTCTTAACTCAGTCCTGCAATGATGAAGGTTATGCCAATGCGGATATTAATCCCAAAATCAACACCAGAGAGAAGGAGCAACTGGTTGAAGTGGACTACCAGATAACTAAAGGCGAACCGGTATATATTAATCATATTAATATTTCCGGCAATAATATTACACGCGACAAAGTTATCCGGCGTCAACTAAACGTGGTTGAGGGTGATCTGTATTCCAGCAGTAAATTAAAAAGCAGTTATGCTAATCTGAACCGTCTGCGGTATTTTGAAGAGGTGGATTTTCAAACTGAAAAAGGAACTGATAAAAGCAAAGAAGATATAAATATCCGGGTTAAAGAAAAAAGTACGGGTATGTTTATGGTGGGCGCCGGTTATAGCGCCGCTGATCAGGCCGTTGTTATGGCGCAGATTACCCAGCAAAACTTTCTGGGCTATGGACAGACTTTAAGCCTGAAAGCATCTTTAGGTTCCACTACCAATAATATCGACTTGTCTTTTACAGAACCATGGCTTTTTGATTTGCCTCTTTGGTGTAAATTCGACATCTGGAAATATAAAAAGGATTATGATTATTACTCACTGGATTCACGCGGTGCCGGACTTACTTTAGGTTACCCTGTTTTCGAAAAAGTTGTGGGCTATGTAGGTTATAAACTTACCGCCGATGATATTGGAGATGTTTCATATTTAGCTCCCATTCAAATTCAAGCTCAAGAAGGTCAGACAATAACCAGTGCGGTGACATTATCTTTAAACCGGGATACGACTGATGATTATATTTTCCCCTCCAAAGGAACAAAGTCTACTGTTTCAATTACACAGGCAGGAGGAATATTACAGGGCGACGCCAGTTATACACAATATGGAGCAAGTTTATTTGCGTATTTCCCTCTGCCTTTAGATGTGGTTTTCGGAGCTAAAGGCAGAATAGGCTATATTCAGGCCCATGAGGGGAAAGAAGTTCCTATTTTCAACAGATATGTGTTAGGTGGAATTAATTCTCTGCGTGGATTTCGTTATGTCGGTCCTACTAATCCGGGAACGGAGGATGTAATTGGCGGCACAAGTATGTTAAATTTTAATTTCGAGCTTGTATTTCCTTTTATTAAAGATTCCGGGATGAAACTGGTTGCTTTTTACGATGCCGGTAACGCCTGGAATGACAATTATTATCTTGATGATTTGCGGCAGTCCGTGGGTTTAGGTCTTCGCTGGTATTCACCGATTGGTCCTTTAAGACTTGAATATGGTTACATCATTAACCGTGGAGGAATAAATGATGATTCCACCGGCCGCTGGGAATTTACTATCGGAATGCCCATGTAAACAGTAAACAGGGTGAACAAATAAATATTAAACACAAATAATTAAGAGAGGAGATTATATATGAAAAGAAGTATTTACGTGATGACAGTTATTACCTTATTGGTTTTTTTATGGAGCACCAGTTCTCTGGCTGCGGATAAAATAGGCTTTATCAACTTACAGGAAATTATGCAGAATTCCAACGCCGGTAAAAAGGCTGCGGAAGATTTCAAAAAGTTTTATGAAAAAGAAACCCAGGAAATAAAATCATCGGAAAAAGAATTAAAGAAAATGAAAGAAGAGCTGGAAAAACAAAGTTCAATCATGACTCAAAAGTCACGAAGCGAAAAGGAAGCTGCGTATCAAAAGAAATTACGGGATTATCAATTACTGGTTAATGATACAAACGAAGAGCTCAAAAAGCGCGATCAGGAGATGACTCAGAAATTGATGCCCGGGATAATTAAAATTGTCCGCTCTATAGCTGAAAAAGAAAAATATACTTTGGTTATTGATGTGGCAACCATGCCGATACCTTACTATGCGAAAGAAGGTGACTTTAGCAAGAAAGTTATCGAAGAATTCAATAAAACGAAGTAACAGGACAATCTTCTCTCGATGAAAATGACGATTGCTGAGATAGCCTCGTTTCTTGGCGGCACTGTCAATGGAGCGGATGATACAATTATCAGCGGTATCCGGTCCATTGAAGAAGCAAATGAAGGTGACCTCACCTTCATTGCCAATAAGAAGTATCTAAAAAAGCTAAAGTCGACAAATGCATCGGCTATCCTTGTTTCCTCACAAGTGGCGGAAGGCAAGAATTTAATTATTGTGTCTGATCCTTACGCCGCCTTGGGGAAATTATTAATGCTTTTTTATCCATTGGAGCATGGCCGCAGTGGCGTAAGTCCTGATGCCTGCATTGAAGATGGCGCTATAGTATCTCCTGAAGCGACAATATTCCACCGTGCTTTTATCTGCAGGGGAGCAAAAATCGGTAAAGGAACTGTAATTTACCCGGGTGTTTTTATAGGCCGGAATTCTTCTGTTGGCGAAAATTCAATATTGTACGCCAATGTCACTGTTTATCACTCCTGCATTATCGGCAACGGTGTAATTTTACATTCCGGAGTTGTGATCGGCGCTGATGGATTTGGTTTTGCGTCTCCGAGTAAGAACAATACTAAAATTCCGCAAGTTGGTTTTGTGCAAATTGATGATGATGTGGAAATCGGCGCTAATACGACTATTGATCGCGCCGCCCTTGGAAAAACATGGATTCAGCGCAATGTTAAAATTGATAATCTTGTTCAGATTGCCCATAACGTTATTATTGGTGAAAATTCTGTCATTACCGCCCAGGTCGGTATTTCCGGAAGCACAAAACTGGGCAAAGGTGTAATGGTTGGCGGGCAGACAGGCATGGTCGGACATATTAATATCGGCGATAATGTGATGATTGCGGCAGGCGCAAAGATTCATAAAGATATCAAGTCCGGTGAAATTGTCGGTGGAGCGCCGCAAATGCCCTATAAAGAATGGCTGCAAGTTGAGGCTTGCCGGGTAAAACTTCCCGAGATGAGATCAACGCTTAAGGATCTTGTAAAAAAAGTGGATGAACTCCAGCCGAAAAAATAATTTTTCATAAGAAGGTTTGATAAATGAAAATTCACCCCACAGCAATTATCTCACCCGACGCCCATTTGGAAGAAGGCGTGGAAATTGGTCCCTACAGCATTATCGGCGGTGACGTCAAGATCGGCAAAAATACGGTGATCGGACCGCATACAGTCATTGATGATTATACGCATATTGGCGAAGGATGCCGTGTTTTTCAATTTTGCTCTATTGGCGCGCCGCCGCAGGATTTAAAATTCAGCGGGGAAAAAACCCGGGTAGTTATCGGCAACTTCAACACCATCAGGGAATTTGTAACAATTCATCGTTCCACAACCGCAGATATCGGAGTGACAATCATTGGTGATCACAATCTGATTATGGCTTACTGCCATATCGCCCATAACTGTAAGTTAGGTAATAACGTTATTATGTCCAATGCGGCAACCTTAGCCGGACATATTCATATTGAAGATTATGCCATTATCAGCGGTCTGACAGGAATTCATCAATTCTGCCGCGTTGGCGAACACTGCATGATCGGGGGATGCTCCGCCGTTGTTAAGGACATTCCTCCGTATGTTATTGCGCAAGGCAACCATGCCAAGCTTTTTGGTTTGAATTTGATCGGTTTGAAAAGGAGAAATTTTTCTGAGAAAACCATTAAAGCGATCAGTGACGCCTATCGCATTATTTTTCGTTCCAAGCTGCTCTTGGAGGACGCGATAAAAAAAGCGGAAGCTGAAATCGAAAACCTGCCGGAAGTGAACCATTTTATAAAATTTATTAAAGAATCAGAAAGAGGCGTTTGCCGCTAAATAAAAAAAATGGAAAAAAAGAAAATTAAAGTCGGTGTTGTCGGAATCGGCCATTTAGGCAATTATCATCTGCAAAAATATCATAATCTGGAAAATTGTGAAATTGCCGCTGTGGCTGACATTGTTATGGATCGTGCCCAAAAAGCAGCTGAAATTTATCAATGTGCCGCCTTCTCCGATTATCGCGCCATGCTGGGCAACGTTGATGCCGTAAGCATTGCCGTCCTCACCAGCGATCATTACAGTGTTGCCAGGGATTTTCTGGCGGCGGGCGTGGATGTTCTGATAGAAAAACCAATTTGCACAACCCTGGAAGAGGCCGATGAATTAATCGAACTGGCGCAGAAAAAGAAACTTATTCTGCAAGTCGGTTTTGTCGAAAGATTCAATCCCGCAATCATGGCTCTGGAAAAGGTCATTAAAAAACCACTCTTCATCGAATCCCACCGGTTGCATCCGTTCTTTGAGCGCGGCATAGATGTCGACGTTATTCTGGATCTGATGATTCACGATCTCGACATTATTTTGAAATTTGTAAATTCTCCGGTTACGGCTGTTGAGGCGGTTGGTGTTCCTCTTCTTTCCGATAAAATTGATATTGCCAACGCCCGTATTTCTTTTGCTTCAGGCTGTATCGCCAATATTACCGCCAGCCGCATCAGCGGTAAAACCATGCAGAAGATACGTTTTTTCGGAATTGAAGGATATCATTCCGTGGATTGCCAGAAAAGGGAAATTTTATCTTTAGGAAAAGGAGAAAATAATGAGGCCGGTCAGCTTCAAATAATACAAAATAATATAGAAGTCGGCAGCCATGATCCTTTAGAAGAAGAAATACGTTCCTTCGTAAACGCTGTAGTAAATCGTTCCCGGCCTCTTATCTCCGGTGAAGATGCGCGCAAATCTCTGGAGTTGGCCATTGATATAATAAAAAAGATGAAAGTTGCCGAGGAAATATTAAAATGATTCCAATGGTGGATTTAAAAAGACAGTACCACAATCTAAAAAAAGAAATTGATGCCGCAATCAGCGACGTTCTGGAACAAACACGTTTTATTCTTGGGCCTAATGTCAGCGCTCTGGAAGAAGAAGTTGCCGCTTATCACGATCTGCCTTATGCTATCGGAGTCGCCAATGGCACGGATGCTTTACTTCTGGCGCTGCGCGCCTGCGGCATCAAGGAAGGCGACGAAGTGATTACCACGCCTTTTACTTTTATTGCCACGGCGGAAGTAATTGCCCTTTTAAAAGCCAAACCTGTTTTTGTTGATATTTCTCCTGACACTTACAATCTGGATTGCAACCAGATTGCTGATAAAATAACCGCGAAAACGAAAGCTATTATTCCGGTGCATTTATTCTGCCACCCTGCCGACATGACACCCATTATGGAAATAGCCTCAAAGTTCAATCTCAAGGTAATCGAAGATTGCGCCCAGGCCTTCGGAGCCAAATACTATGGCAAAAAAGTCGGCTCCATTGGTGATGCCGGTTGTTTTAGTTTCTTTCCCAGCAAGAATTTGGCCGGTTACGGGGACGGCGGCATGGTCATTACAAAAAATGAAGAAATAGCGCAAAAAATAAAAATATTGCGCAATCATGGCAGCGGTAAGCGTTATTATCATCAGGAAATCGGTTACAACAGCCGCCTTGATGAGATTCAGGCCGCTATAATTCGCGTTAAACTAAAAAAAATTGATGAGTTTAATGAGGCGCGCCGTCAAAATGCGGCTGCTTATTGTGCCGCCATTAAGAATAAGAATATAATTTTACCGCTTGTAGCTTCCGATTGTGAACATGTTTATCATCAATTCACCATTCGCGCGAAAAATCGTGATATTCTGGCTGATGCTCTTCAGAAGAAAGACATTTCTTCGGCTGTTTATTATCCTGTTCCTCTGCACCAGCAGGAAGTTTTTGTAAAATTATATAATACTTCAGAAAAAATGACGCAAAGCGAAAAGTGCGCGCAGGAAGTCCTTTCTTTGCCGATGTTTCCGGAATTAAACAAAGAAGAAATCCGGCTTATTGCCGACGTTATTAACAATGTCTCTTGAAGAAATAAATCCAGTCCCGTTATTAAATGCTGTGCATAAGAAAAATAAAACTATAATGATTATTGCCGGCGAGGCTTCCGGCGACATGCACGGCGCCAGTCTCGTCAGGGAAATGTTAAAAATCAATCCGACTCTCAATTTTTACGGCATTGGCGGAAACAAATTGCGGGAAGAAGGAGTGGAACTTCTTGCCAATGCTTCCGACATGGCCGTTGTTGGCTTGACAGAGGTTGTTTCCAAATTATGAAAAATTTTAAAAATAATGGGGATGATGAAAAGATCCCTTGATGAACGCCGGCCTGATCTGGTTATTCTGATTGACTATCCTGATTTTAATCTGTTTTTGGCCAAGGCCGCTAAAAACAGAGGAATAAAAGTTTTCTACTATATCAGTCCGCAGGTCTGGGCCTGGCGCAGTGGAAGAATCGGGCAGATTAAAAAAACAGTGGATAAAATGGCGGTTATCCTGCCCTTTGAAGTTGATACTTACGGCCGGAAAGGTTTTAAAGTAGATTACGTCGGCCACCATTTGCTGGATATGGTGAAAATAAATTATTCGAAACAGGAATCAAGAAGAAAATTCGGCATTGCCGAAGATAAAA
>Ga0209746_1001774_pt1 | contig 10157 bp, 11 predicted proteins | sample BarGraNGADG00211_3_FD_184496 | JGI IMG/M metagenome (GOLD analysis project Ga0209746, IMG submission 184496) | Arctic peat soil microbial communities from Barrow, Alaska - Barrow Graham LP Ref core NGADG0011-211 (SPAdes) (version 2) | ecosystem: Environmental > Terrestrial > Soil > Wetlands >...
GGTCCCAAGGGGGACTTCGATCAGGCCGGTGCGGCGCACCTTGCCCACCAGCGAAAAGGTTTTGGTGCCCACATTACCGTTCTTGCCAAACACTTGATACCAGGCGCCCCCGTTGCGCAGGATGTTGGGCAGGGTGCCTAAAGTCTCGGTGTTGTTGATCACGGTAGGTTTGCCGAACAAGCCGGCGACCGCTGGGAACGGCGGACGTGACCTGGGCATGCCGCGCTTGCCTTCGATCGAAGCGATAAGGGCGGTTTCTTCACCGCAGACAAATGCACCCGCCCCTTCCTTTATCTTGATCTTCAGATTCATCTTGGACCCGAAGATGTTTTCCCCCAAAAAATCTTTTTCCATGGCTTTTTGAATGGAATGGTGCAGGCGCCTGACCGCCATGGGATATTCAGCGCGGACATATATGTAAGCTTCGTCGGCACCGCAGGCATAAGCGCAGATCATCATCCCTTCCAGGACTGCGTGCGGATCGCTTTCCAGGGTGCTGCGGTCCATGAAAGCCCCGGGGTCACCTTCATCGGCATTGCAGATGATATATTTTTTGTCGCCTTCCGCCTGGCGGCAGAAACGCCATTTCATACCGGTCAGGAATCCGGCTCCGCCCCGGCCGCGCAATCCGGATTTCAAAACGATCTCGATGACCTGCTCGGGCGTGTACTCTTTCAATACTTTCTGGATGGCCTGGTAGCCGCCGCTGGCGATGTATTCTTCGATGGAATTGGGGTCGATGATGCCGCAATTGCGCAAAACAATGCGTTTTTGCTTGGCGAAAAAAGTGTCTTCGTTTTCGGCTTTCAATCCTTTGACGATCCACTCTTCAATTGGTTTGCCCTGGAGGATCTGCTCGTCCAGGATCCTTTTGACTTTTTCGGGTGTGACGTTGCCGTACAAATAGTCGTTGCCCTTTTCGTCGATGATCTCGAGCAGAACTTCCTGGTAGCAGTTCCCAATGCAACCCGTTTCCAGCAGGTTCACCGGGATGTTTTCCCTGGCGATCTGGTTTTTCAGGGCGGTGTATACTTTTTCCCCTCCAGCCGAAACTCCACAGGTGCCAAGCCCGACTTTGATGGTCTTCATGTTGCTTCTCCTTTCCGATTCAGGGAGTCTGAGGATTTTTTTCTTTTGTTTTGTATTCTTTCAGCAGCAGCTGGACTTTTTTCGGAGTCAAGCGGCCGAAGGTTTCATCGTTGATCATGATGACCGGCGAGAGAGAACAGCAGCCGAGGCAGGCTACTTTTTGCAGGGTGAACAACCCGTCCGGGGTTGTGTCGTTGCCGGTGATCTGCAGCTCGTCCTCGATGGTTCCGGCGATACGCTCTGAACTATTGACATGACAGGCGGTACCGTCGCAGATCTTGATCAGGTATTTGCCCAGGGGTTTGAGGCGGAACTGGGAGTAAAAAGTAATGACCCCGTAAATTTCGGCAGCCGGGATGCCGACAATTTCACTGATCTGGTCGATAGCTGCTGTCGGGATGTAGCCGTAGGTGTCTTGGGCCGCTTGCAATAGTGGGATCAGGGCTCCCTTTTCCCCCTCATAGTTCCACAGGTCGACTTTGAAACCGGCTAGGTTGCTGGTTGTCTGCTTGGCATTCAGTTTGTCTTGGGGTTTCATGCCCCCATTATCTTATATTTTGGCTTACATTTCAAATAGTTTGATGATCGGTGATTCCTTGATCCTCAAAACGCCGTCCAGGGGCTTGATCTTGTTCTGAATATTGCGGTCGATCTCGGCAAAACTGGTTCCCTGCATGAGCAGAACGATATCGTACTTTCCCTTGGCGCAGTCGCAGGAAACGACCTGCTCATTCACATACAGGGTGGGGTAGATGTTTTCCAGCTTTTCTTTTTCGATCTCCAGGAAAACGTAGGAAGAAGCGCTTTTCGAGAAATTCACATTGTTGACGGTTTCGGGGTTCCCTTTTTCCCGGCCCAGGGCCTTGTCCACCGTGCCGATGATATTGTTGACGCTTTCGGGCAGAAGCGGAGATTCCACGGGCATGAAGCAGATATCCTTTACCCCGGGCAGTTTTTTGATCTTGTCTTCGACCAGGCTGTGCAGTTCGCTCAAATTTTCCGCCTGCAGCAACAGGGCCATATCGAAATCACCCTTGATGGCATCGCAATACAATACATGGTCCATGAAATACATTTCCTGGTATGCTTCGGCTAAATTGGCCGACTCGGAAAAGTTCAGCAGGACATAAGCGCTGACGGCTTTTGCCTCAGTGGCTTCGGCGGTTTCCCTTTCCGCGACAGCGGTTGCGGGAACCTTGTCGGGAATTTCCGCTAAAATTTTTGTCAGTTCGTCGACGGTAAATGGCTTTTCCAGGTAGGCGTCGGCTTTTTCCGATTTCGCGTCCGCGGCCGTGGCCTCACTGCCATAGCCGGTTATGATCACTACGGGCAGTTCAGGGTATGTGAATTTGATCACCTTGAGCAATTTGATGCCGTCCATATCAGGCAAGCGGACATCAATGACCACGTAATGCAATGGGATCTGCTTTTGTTTGAACATTTCCAGGGCTTTCAGGCCCTTCATGCCGTTTTCGCACGGTTCGGTCTCATATCCCTTCTGCAGCAATCCAACGGCCAGGCTGCGCCGCAGGGAAGCCTCGTCATCGATCAACAACACTTTCTTTTCATTCATTTTATTCTCCTATAATTCAAATTTCCGGGAGCTTTGCTGCGCCCACTAATCTATAAGCAATAGTCGTGCCAAATTGAAAATCATGATTGGACAAGGCTTTTAAAATTTTCCATTTGCTTTGCCTGTACAGAAATCGCATGGTTTGTTGAGGCAAATCCACCGAAACGCTTTGCTGTGCTTGTTTTTCTGGGGGTGATAAATAAATTGACACTTTACGCCTTTATGTATAATGCCGTGATTAAATGATTTTGCCATGATAAATTATTTTATACATAATTTGTTTTCGATTTTTGAACTGGTTTGGTGCCCGGAGTAAAATTTAATGAAGCCGGCTGCAGTGACTGTGAAAAATGGGTATCTCAATTGCTTTTTGACGTGCAGTTTGCTACTGTATTCAAAGCCTGGGAGGAAAAGCGCATGAACAAGATCGTTCAGAAAGAGATGCTGTCCGAAAACGTGGTGAAGCTGGTGGTCGAAGCTCCTCAGATTTCCCAGAAACAAAGCCCCGGGCAATTCGTCATCGTACGCACAGACGAGAAGGGGGAGCGGATCCCGCTTACCATTGCCGACGCCGACAGGGAAAAATCAACCATCACCCTGATCATTCAAAAAATCGGAACTTCCTCTCATAAGATCACGAGCCTGAATCCGGGTGATTCCCTGCTCGACGTATCAGGCCCCCTGGGCCGCCCCACGCACATTGAAAAGGTCGGGACCGTTATCGCCTGCGGCGGCGGCGTGGGCATCGCCCCTCTTTTTCCCATCGCCAGGGCCTTGAAAGAGGCCGGCAACAAACTGATCACCGTTCTCGGCGCCCGCAACCGGGAGCTGCTGATCCTGGAAAAAGAAATGGCCCGCTTTGCCGATGAAATGATCATCATGACCGATGATGGTTCCTACGGGGAAAAAGGCGTGATCACCGTTGGTATTGAAAAAGTGTTGAAACGGGAACCCGTCCATTTGGCGGTGGCCATCGGGCCCGCAGTGATGATGAAATTCGTCGCCATGCTGACCAAGAAATACGGTGTTCCCACCATTGCCAGTTTAAACACCATCATGGTCGACGGCACCGGGATGTGCGTGGCCTGCCGGGTCTCGGTGGCAGGTAAAACCAGATTCGTCTGTGTGGATGGCCCCGAATTCGATGCCCATGAGATCGACTACGATGAGATGATCAAACGGTTGAATACCTATAAAAAGGAAGAACAGGTTTCTTATGACGGTTACTTGAAGTCATTGGTCTGAAGGAGACACAGCATGCCGGTCGATCCCCAGGAATTGAGCGCCGACAGGAACCAGGAATGGCGCAACGAGTTGAGAAACAGGCTCAGCGCCAAGGAAAGAAGCAACCTGCCCCGGGTAAAAATGCCCGAAATGGGGCCCATGGACAGGATCCTGGGTTTCATGGAAGTCAATGTTGGCTTAAGCGAAGAGGCAGCCGTGCTGGAATCACGGCGCTGCCTGGATTGTTCCACCCCTACCTGTATTTCCGGCTGCCCGGTGAATATCAATATTCCCGGCTTCATCAAATTGATTGAAAAAAACGATTTTCTGGCAGCGGCCAGAAAATTAAAAGAAACCAATGCCCTGCCCGCCGTCTGCGGCCGTGTCTGCCCGCAGGAGATCCAGTGCGAAGCCCAATGCATCTATCACAAAATGAAAAAAACGCCGGTGGCCATCGGTTATTTGGAAAGGTTCGCCTCGGATTGCGAGCGCTTGAGCGGAAATATCTCCATCCCCCCGATCCAGGAAAAAAACCAGGTGCAAGTGGCGGCCATCGGTTCCGGGCCCGCCAGCTTGACGTTTGCCGGGGAAATGGCAAAGCGCGGCTACCAGGTGACGGTCTACGAAGCCCTACATGAACTTGCCGGAGTTTTGAGCTACGGTATTCCCGAGTTTCGTTTGCCCAAAAGTATCGTCAGGTCGGAAATCGCCTATTTGGAAAAACTGGGGGTGGTGTTCGAAAGGAATGTGGTTGTCGGGAAAACCATGACCCTCGACGACATGAAAAAGCTGGGATTTCAGGGTTTTTTTATCGGCAGCGGGGCCGGACTGCCAAAATTCATGCATATTCCAGGAGAAAACTCCATTGGCATTTATTCATCCAATGAATACCTCACCCGGGTCAATCTCATGAAAGCATATCAATTCCCCCACTACGATACTCCTATCGTGCGGGGGAAAAGGGTGGCTGTTATCGGCGGCGGCAACACGGCAATGGATTCGGTCAGGACCGCCATCCGTTTGGGCGCTGAAAAAGCGATGATCGTTTACCGCCGCTCGGAACAGGAGATGCCAGCCCGCATCGAGGAAATCCACCATGCCAAAGAAGAGGGGGTCGAGTTCATGACCTTGACCAATCCAATCGAGTATTTCGCCGATGCCGACGGGCGGGTCAGGCAGATGAAAGTCCAAAAAATGGGACTGGGGGCGGCGGACGACTCGGGACGCAAGCGCCAGGTGGTGATCCCCGGGTCGGAATACGTGATCGACGTGGATACCGTGGTAGTGGGCGTGGGCACGGACCCCAATCCCCTGATCCCCCGGACAATACAGGGGCTGGAAGTCACGAAGTGGGGAACCATCGTGGTCAACGAGGAAACCATGCAAACCGCGTTGCCGGAGATCTTTGCCGGCGGCGACATCGTCCGGGGCGGGGCGACCGTCATTCTGGCCATGGGCGATGGCAAGAAAGCGGCGGAGTCTTTGCACACCTATTTGAAAAACAAATGAAGCGCTAGTAGCTTATACCTGGCAAAAGATGGAAAAACTGGAACCATGAGCGACAAGAAGAAAAAAAGATCCCTGGGCGGGCACGTTCGTGCTGCGTTTTCAGAAATACCGCCGCCGGAGATCAAGCGCACACTTTTTCGCGATTTCGCTGATATCAAGGAATTTTATCTTGAAGAAGAGCAAAAAAACCGCTTGGAAAAAATGCGCCCCATTTCCCGCGGGTTCTACCTTTGCGGCTGGCTGCTTAAAAGCCTCTTTTTCAAGCTGACCCCGATCCGCCGCCTGCTGTTGTTCATCGCCGCGTTCATGCTCATCCTGGAAAATTATGAGATCAACTTCGGGACGTTCGGCTTCACCTTCAATATGGGGAATATCGGCGCTCTGATCCTGATCTTCATCCTGATGCTTGAATTGAAGGACAAGCTTCTGGCCAGGAATGAGCTCGCGGAAGGAAGGGCGATCCAGATGAGGTTGCTCCCGAAAACCAGCCCCAAGATCGCCGGCCCCGTGCGACCCATAAAGTGAATCCGGCTCTTGGCCTCATGCCCTACACCGGGTTCAAGGTGACGGAAGAATGTCTGCAGAAAGGCGATGTGTTCCTGGTCTACTCCGACGGCATCAATGAAAGCCGCAATCCGCAGGGCGATTGTTTCGGCAATGACCGGCTGTTTGCCCTGCTTGCCAACTTGTGTGAAACCAGCGCGGCGAATATTGGTGAAAAGATACTGAAAGCGGTCCATGATTTCAGCGGCGAGATCCGTCCGGACGACGACCAGACATTGCTTGTCATCAAGTACCTGGGGTGATCGGCGTATTGCCCGGCGTGCCCCGGGTTATTCAGCGGCTGCGCTTGGCTCGTATTCAACCTTGACCAGCGTCAGCCCCTTGGCCGGAGCGGTTTGCCCGGCCCGGCGGCGGTCTTTGGCCGCGAATATGTCCGGGATTTCATCAGGCTTGAACTTTCCCTTGCCGACATCGATGAGGGTCCCGACCATGTTGCGCACCATGTAGCGCAAAAAACTTTTGCCGCGCACGGTGAAAGTGATCTCCTCGTTCCTGACCTGCATCTTGAACATGTCCACTTCGCGCATTCTTTTCTTCCCGGGCTCGTCTGACGTGAACGAAGAAAAATCTTTGCTGCCGACAAAATGCCTGGCAGCTTTGCGCATGGCTTTCACATCCAGGGGGAAGGGGATGTGCAGGGCAAAGCGCTGGCTGAACGGCGGCTGCACCTGGCCGGTGAATATCCGGTACACATAGGTCTTGCTATGGGCGCCGAAGCGGGCGTTGAACGACTTGTCCATAAGCTGGCACTCCATGATGCGAATATCCTTGGGCAACAGTGAATTCAGCGCTCTCTTTAACGATTCTGGCTCTATGGCAACGGGCAGAAGGAAGTTGGCGGTTAGGCCGCTGGAGTGGACGCCGGCATCGGTCCTGGAGCTGCCCGTGACCAGGACCTGCTTCTTGGCAATTATTTTCAAGGCCCGGATCAATTCGGCCTGGATGGTCGGGTATTCGGGAGTTTGGAATTGCCAGCCATAATATTCCGTGCCGTCGAAATGGACAACCACTCGGTAATTGTTCGACATGGTCCTGTTTATCCTTTATTTCTGCTGCTGAAAAAAAGCAATGATCTGCAGCATGGCCGCCTGAGGAGATTCCACCGCGATTACGCCGGGGATATCCCAGGTTTCGATGCCAAAGACCTTTTTGGCGTAAATCTGGGTATAGGCGATCTCTGCAAGCGTACCGTAGGCGCCGGCAATCGCTACCAGGGCGTCGGAATTCAATACCACCAGCGCGTTGCGCAGGTAACCCAGTCCGGTTGGGATGGCGATATCGGTGAAAGGGTTTGCTTCCTGCGCCGATTTTCCCGGCAGGATACCGATGACCCATCCCCCCCGGGCCTTGGCGCCCCTGGCCGAAGCTTCCATGACCCCCTGCAAACCGCCATTGATCAGCAAGAATCCGTTTTCCGCGACCAATTGACCCATGGTTTCTGCGGCCCGCAAATGCCGGACGGTGGGAGCACTGCCGCCGATGATGCCGATTCTTTTTTTTAAAGCAAACTTATCGTCAGTTTGCGTTTTCAAACTGGTGGAAAGCGTTATACGGCTTTTTTGATCTTGCCGGAACGGATGCAAGCGGTGCAAACCCTCAGGGATTTGTTTTCCCCGTCAACCACGACCTTGACTTTCTGCAAGTTCGGTTCCCAGCGGCGGTTGGTCATTTTATGAGAATGGCTGACATTGTGACCGTAGACCGGCTTTTTCCCGCATATATCGCATACTTTTGCCATAGCAGAGTCCTCCTTTTCGAATGTAGGTAATATTTTACACTTTTTTCCAGGCAAAAGCAATTGTTGGATATCTTTTCTACGCGATGGGGAATTGGACTTCGTCCCGGGGGTTAAAAAAGACAGATCGCAACAGGGCTTGGGAATCTGCAGCCACGAAATTTTTACTGGTTTTGCGCTGAAAAAAACTTAATTGAAAAAAAGGAAGCGGGTCGCTTGCAGCAGCGCCATGGTGAAGAATCCGGCCAGCACGTCATCGGTCATGATGCCGATGCCGTGAGGCAGCGCCTCGCTTTTGTTGATCGGGAACGGTTTTAAAATGTCAAAGATCCGGAACAGCAAAAAGGCGGCGACATAGAATCCCGCTTGCCGGGGCAGGAGCCAGACGCTGACCAGCTGACCGGCCACTTCGTCGATGACGCATTGGCGCGGGTCTTTTTTTTGAAAATGCTTTTCGATCATGGCTGCGGCCGGGATGCCGATGGCGTAAACCATCACTGTGATCAGGGCCAGGAACGCGAACGGCAGCCTGGAGAGCGGCGTGAAAAAGATGAGCAGGGCGGCCAGCAGCGATGCCCAGGTGCCCGGGGCCACGGGCAGATAACCGACTCCGAAAAAGGTCGCAACCACGATTCCGATTTTCTTCATGATTTATCTCCGTGCAGCATTTCGTTCTGGAAGCCGCTGATCTTGACGGAAAACATCTGGCTGTCTTCGTCAAACCTGGCTTTCACTTGGCAATGCCCGTCGACTTCGGGTGCCTGCATCCAGACCCGGCCGATGGCGCTGTCGTGGGTCCAGGGGGCCAGCGGCAAATAATCCAAGGTCCGTCCGACCAAGCTTCGGTTGAATTTTTGCATGTTGCGGTCCGAAACATCCAGCAGCATGCTTTTCCGGTTTTCGAGGGTTTGCGGTTTTTTGCGGTTGGGCATTTTGAAACTGGCCGTGTTTTCTTCGGGCGAAAAAGCAAAAGCGCCGATCCGCTCCAAATTTGTTTCCGCGGCGAAATCGAGCAGTTGCTTGAAATCGCTTTCGCTTTCGCCGGGGAAGCCGACGATGAAAGTGCTACGCAGCACGGCGCCGGGGAACTTTTTTCTTATGTCCTGCACCAGGCGCAGGTTCTTCTCGTAGCTCCCGCCGCGGTTCATTTTTTTCAGCAAGCGGGCGGAAACGTGCTGGAAGGGCAGGTCAAAATAGGGCAGGACCGTGGGCCAGGTAAATCCGTCCAGGATTTCCCCGGTCACATCTTCGGGCATCAGGTAAAGAACGCGCAACCAGCGGAAGCCCAGGCCGGATATTTCCTTCAACAGGATCGGCAGCTGCGATGCTTTGCCCCTGTCCTTGCCGAAATAGGTAGAGTTCTGGGAAATGAGATTCAATTCTTCCACACCTCTTTTTTTCAGTTTTTCGGCTTCTTTTACTATGGACGGGATCGTCCTGGAACGGAAAGGCCCGCGGATCTGTGGGATGGAGCAGAAGCTGCAGGTCATGTTGCAGCCTTCCGAAATTTTGATGAAGGATGAATTGGCCGTGGTGAAAGCCGGGCGCTGATGCTGGTCGGAATAGAGGAAAAGTTTTTTGTCGGGGTAAGCTGCCGGCCTGTCAGCAGCGATGGCGTCGGCCAATTCCTCGATATCGTTGACGCCCCAGAGAATATCGGCTTTGTCAAAGACAGTTTTCAATTCCTTGTAATAGCGCTGGATCAGGCAGCCGAAAACGGCCAGTTTTTTAATCTCGCCTCTGCCCTTTTTTTCCAGCGCGGCCAGGATCTCCTCGATGCTCTCTTCTTTGGCGTCGCGGATGAAGCCGCAGGTGTTGATGAGCAGCCAGTCAGGATTTTCATATTCGGAAACGATCTCCACGCCTCTGCCTTTCAGCATCCCGGCCAGCACTTCGCTGTCCACCGTGTTCTTGAAGCAGCCCAGGCTGACGAAAGATGCGCTTTGACTTGCAGGTTTTTGATTTTTTTTCATGAAAGCGGATTTTATCCTTGTCGAAAACTCATTGTAGCAAAAGATTCCCTGCCGGGCAACTCGGAGCGGTTTAAAAATGATTTTTGGGAAAGAAAATAAAAAAAATCATTTTTGTGGGATAATTGCATGAGTGGGAGGGCCACGGTGATCCTTTGCTGGGAGACGGAGGGAGGCGCTTATGAAGATGAGAAGATCAATCGGGTTATTTGTTTTGCTCATTGCCGTTCTGTCGGGAGTTGCAAATAGCTTGCTTGCCGATCAGCCGCGATCCGCCTTGTCCCGGTCGGCCCTGCGCCTGTTGACGATCAACGTTTGGTCGGGGCTCGATTACAAGGGGAGCCTGCGTTTCGGGGAGTACGAGTCGCGGCGGCAGCGCCGGGCCCGCTACCATTCCCTGCTGGCCCAGATCCGCGGACAGAATCCCGATGTCATCTTCCTGCAGGAAGTCAACCCGGCGGCGGGATTTTCGGCCAGGCTGGCCCGGGATCTC
>Ga0209746_1001776_pt1 | contig 10153 bp, 6 predicted proteins | sample BarGraNGADG00211_3_FD_184496 | JGI IMG/M metagenome (GOLD analysis project Ga0209746, IMG submission 184496) | Arctic peat soil microbial communities from Barrow, Alaska - Barrow Graham LP Ref core NGADG0011-211 (SPAdes) (version 2) | ecosystem: Environmental > Terrestrial > Soil > Wetlands >...
GGCCCACGATCTTGGAGGGGCCCTCCTCGCCGAAGGCGGCATTCCGTGTTAGGTGCCCGGGTGTGATGGGGTCGTGGGGCCGGGGTTCGTTATCCGTCGCGAGGACGGCGACGTCGGGCTGTGCGGCAACTTGGCGAACCACGCGCGACTCGTCGCCGCGGATATCCGGGTGCGAGACGAGTTTGCGCGCCTCCAGGTGCTCGAGAGCGAACGGCGCCGTGCGTGGGGAAAGTCCCTGGCGGAGATGGCAGAGGCTCACATGGCCGGTATCAACGATCTGCCCTTCAAGGGGCGGTGAGGCGCGGGTGCCCGTTCGTCGACTGCGGATGAGCGGAAATGCCAAAAGTCGGTCATTGCATCGCTTCCTGGACTGGAGGCAGGGCGACTTCCTCCAGTCCAGCCAGGGCACCTACACTCCGTTCGGGAGGTGGTAGCACTGATGAACGACCTCGCGGCGGCCTTGGTCCACGTTCGCGATCGGATCGTGAAGCATCGGGGGGAGGCGATCGGTGAAGAGAACACCAAGCACGCCCTGATTGAGCCGGTGCTGCGAGCCCTCGGCTGGGACGTGGAAGACCTCGACGAGGTGCGCTGCGAGTACAAGCTCAAGCAGGCCGACAACCCCGTCGACTACGCCCTCTTCGTGCACGGGAACCTGCGCCTCTTTGTCGAGGCGAAGGCCTTGGGCGAGAACCTCGACAAGTCGGCGAGTCAGATCATGGGCTACGCGGGCGTCGCGGGCGTTGTCGAGTGGATTGTCCTCACCGACGGGAACGAATACCGCATCTACAACGCGCACGCCCAAGTGCCGGTCAATCAGAAGCTCTTCAAGCGCGTCGTCCTCGCCTCTGACGAGCCGGACGTCCTGGGCACCCTCTTGCTCCTGTCCAAGGCCCAGCTCCAAGGCACGGTCATTGATGACCTGTGGCGCCAGTACTTCGTCGATCGGCAGGTGAAGCAAGCTGTTGAGAGCCTGTCGGGGATCGAGCCGCCCACGGATTTCCTTCGCCTGATCCGCAAGCGGGTCCCCGCGCTGTCCCTGACCGATGTGCGCCAGAGCCTCGGGCGCGCAACCCTCTCGCTCGAGTACCGAGCCGCTCAACCGGCCCCGATGCCGCCCGCCGGTCACAAGACTCCGGTGCAACCGACCGCTGGCACGGCGGCGGTCCCGATCGAGCAACCAGCAAGCCCCGGCAAGACCCCATGGCGCCACGTGACGCTCCGGGATCTGATCTCGTCAGGCACGGTCCGGCTGCCGCTCGACATCGAGACCACCTACAAGGGCAACCAGCTCACCGCCCGCATCGAGGCGGACGGCAGCGTGACGTGGAACGGCGCGACGTATGACTCGCTCTCGATTGCTGGCGGCATGGCTCGAAAGTCGATCGTGGGCGCGCCACCGGGACGTGAGTACCCCCCGACGAACGGCTGGACTTTCTGGCGCTTCCGCGACGCGGACGGTCGTCTGGCCTCCGTCGACGCGCTGCGCCAGCGGTATTTCGCCCGATAGCCCCCCACCTCCACCTCGGGACAGCGGCCTGATAGTGGACGGGTTCCCATGGGGCCGCGTAGCAGGCGGGGCGCGTCGCTATGCGCGGATCGTGGCGAGTTCATAGGAATGTGGACCGGTTTGCTGCGAATCCCCGAGCGAGGTCGCGCGACTTCAGGACGACCGTCATTGCGAACGTCGCGCTGGACGATGTCCTGGATGTAGACCCAATGTTCCGAGCGGCGGGCGTCTGTGCTGAAATGTCGCGCATGACAGAGGTGGCGACGACGTACACGTGGCCGGAGACCCTCCGTCATCCGGCGCGTCCCCCGAAGCTCGTGTACCTCGACCTCAACCACTGGGTTTCACTCGCCAAGGCGCACACGGGCCACCGTGACGGCGGGCCGTTCAGGGGAGCGCTCGCGGCGTGCGTCGATGCCGTGACCGCCGGTGCAGCGGTGTTTCCCATCTCCGACTCCATCTACATGGAGGTCTCGAAGATCGGGCAGTATCGCCAGCGCCGGGACTTGCGCGACGTCATCGAGCGTGTCTCCGGGTACCGGGTCGTCACGTCGCGCGTGGTCGTGGCTGAGCATGAGATCGAGGGTCTCCTGGACCGACTGATCGGCCCCAGTCCCGACCCTATCAACGCGATGAACTACCTCGACTGGGGCGTTGCCCGGGCGTTCGGCATGGTCGGCGGCTTCAGGATCAAGTCCAAGGACAACGACGAAGACGTCACGGACGAGGTCCGTTCTCGGCACGCCGCTGGCCCCGAGGCCTTCGACCTGGCGTTGATGAAGGCCGAGCTGGAGCTCAACCGGAGGACCCTTGACGGCCCGACCGCCGAGGAAGTACCCAAGATGCGTGGGCTCGGATGGGATCCGATGGCTGCCTTCGAGGTCAATTCGCGCCGGACAACGCAGGAGATGGAGCAAGTGGAGCGGTTCAACGCCGACCCGTCATGGCGACGCGGACGCATTCGCGACGTGGTCGCGGCGCGGGAGGTCGCCATCGAGATCAACAGCATGCTCTGGCGCGGTCTCTCGGCGCGCGCCACCGAACTCGAGGACGCGTTCGGTGATCCCGAAGCGGCCCGCCGCGCCTTCGACTCCATGCCCAGCTTCGACGTGTCGGTAAGCCTGAAGACGGCCTACCATCGCGACCCCTCGCACCGCTGGAAGCCAAACGATATCCAAGACATCGACGCGTTGAGCTCGACCGTCCCCTACTGCGACATCGTCGTCACCGACAAGGAGGCGGCGTCACACCTCGTGCAGACCGGCGTGTCCGACCGCCTTCAGACGATCGTTCTCTCGAACCTTGCAGACCTCGCTCGACACGTCTAGGGCAGAGACGATCGCAGCGTCTACACCCCGGTCGACGTGCGGAGGTGATCTCAAGCGTCATGCCGCACCGTAGCGCGCCTATCCGTCCGCCGTAATCGCGTCATCGAGCGCGGCCAGGCAGATGTTGGCTGCCTTCTTGAAGCCTTCAACGGCCGTGGTCCAGGCCTCCTCCGTCATCGGGGTTCCCGGGTGGGGAACCTCGGTTCCTTCCGAGCGGATGTCATGCAGGAGGCCGAACCCGTTCTTCGCCCTTTCGAGCGTCCCGCCAAGTGCCTTCAGGATGTGGCCGTAGTCCGGGTCACGCGGATTCGCCTCGATCCGGCCCTTGATGTCTTCGCTGCTCCCGAGCCGGACGTAGGCTGCTCGCACGACGCGCTCGGCGACGTTGTCAAGATGCGCGATCGCGTTGGCTCGGCCAACCGCGCCGCGATAAAGCTCGCGTTTGTACAAGCCGAGCTGGCGAACGAGTGTTCCCTTCTCGGGGCCGAACATCTCGTCAGGGCTGCCGGTCGGCCGGAAATGCGCGAGGTCGTAGAGGAGGTTCAGCGCATCATCGGGCCCAAGGGATGCGATCGACGCGGCTTGACTCAGGGCATCGCGGACGGCCGGGTCATTCTCTTGGGTGTCGCCGTCGAGCAGCTCACCGAGACGTTCGAGCTGCGGGGTAGTGATCTTCACGAATGGGACAGCCTCGAGCACTGCGGCGGCCGCCGCGCGATGAACTCCGATGTCATCCCATTCGGCGTCACCGAGGTGTTCGAGGAGCAGGTCGAACGCCTTTGCCCGAGCCGCCGCGCCGAGCAACCCGAGCAGTTCGCATCGCTGTGGGATTGTGATTGGCTCGCGAAGCTCCTCCGCGAACCCATTGGACATGGCGTCGAGGGTGCTGGCGGCATTCCGAGCGATCTTGCCGTCGGTGCGCGCCATCTCACGCAGTTCGCGGAGAACCTCGAGTTGCCGCGGTTTGAGGGTTCCGATGGCTTCGAACGCCGCCGTGCTGACGGCGCCATCCGACACCCTGACGCCATCCGTCAGGTAGTCTGGAACCTGCTGCCCCGACGGAAGCAGCCTCCCCGCGATCCTGAACGAACGAGCGCGACGCAGGCGCTCCGAGCGGTCCGAGGCTCGCGCGAACCGATCCACGACCGGAACCTGGGCAGGACTCCCGAACCGCTCCAGTAGGTCGAGCAGCTCGTCCCGCGACTCGCCGTTCATCGAGTCGTAGGCGGCGTCGGCTCCTCCGAACGCTGTGTTGGGCTCTGTCGGAGCAAGGACAGCAGCCAGTTGCAGGTCATACGACTGAGGCTGCAATCGCTCGGCGGCCTCCCGCAGCTCTGTCGCCTTGTCGTCGAGGAGCGCGTCGAGAACTGCTCGGTAGGTCTCGCGCGGAACGAGGTCGGCGCGCAGCCGCTCAATGAGCTGACCGGACACTCCGTCGGGCAGGAGCGACACGATGATGGCTGGCGGCGCCGCGCCTTCGACGAGCCCGGCCGTCAGCAGGTCGATTCGATCCGCGCCTGTTCCGAAGCCCGCGATCAGGTCCCGAACGAGTGTCAGGCCTGCTTCGTCCCGGCCCGCGGGCCACCAAAGGACCTGGGACCGCGTCTCTCCGGCTGTCCGCGCTTCGTTGAACGCCTCGAGCGTCTTGGCCGATACGATCTCGGCCAGGTCGGGATCGTCGTCGGGCCGCTGGTGCGCGACCACGATCTGCACGAGAAGTGATGAGAAGCCCGCAGGCGCATGGGCGAAAAGGGGCGAAAGGCGCGTGGGCAAGTCTTCGTCGGGCGTCTTCAGGATGCGACGCAGGACCTGACGCCAACGAGCGTCGTCCCAGGCCTGGACGAGCGGATCAAGAGCCGACCATTGGGCCTGGTTTCGAGCGTAGGCAAGCATGAAGACAGTGAGGCGGTGCTCCTGCTTCCCAAACGAGTCGGCGATCGCGAGCAGGACACCCATCCCGGGAGAGGCGGCGAGCGGCTCCTCGGCCGAGAGCAGTCGCTCGATAGCCCCTTGCCCAATAGCGCGGATCAACGCGGTCAGGGTCGGGCCAATGGTTGTCGTCGTGACCTGGTCCGGAGCTCGGCGCACGAGCTCATCGACCAGCCCGACTACCTCCGGCTGACGATTCGACGGCGAGCAGCATTCCTCGATGAAGTGCGTCGCGCGGTTCCACGAGGCCTCGTCATGCAGATCGACCAGGCGTGCTCGATACGCCTCCGCCGCGCGGGCCCTGAGATCGGCATTCGCGACGCATCGAGCGAGCGCGGCAGTCAGGGTCCCGGCTGCGGGCGTGACCTCGATCTCGTTCTCGATCACGAAGAGGGCGTACTCGTCTCGGCGGGGCCCCGGCTGAGCGAAGAGCCAGCGCTCCAGGAGCTCTCGGTCGGCGGTTCCGGCCACGAGGATCGAGGCGTCTGCATCCCGGAGCGCCTCCATAAGCTGGCGCACCCCTTGGTCGGACAGCGGCGGCCGATGCTGGTCGATGGCCGCCAGGATGTGAGGTCGGACCGTCGCCGGCATGACGGGCGCACCGAGCTCCGACAGGAGGATGTCGCTGAGCGGAGGCTCGCAAGCCGATGCGAGATAGGAGGCCAGTCGCTGCACAAGCTCCGCTTGATCAGCTCGCCATAACAGTTCGAGCCCATCGACGTCATGGGCCGCGGCAAGTGCCGCAAAGAGCGCCTCGCCACGAAGGTCGGGAGCCGGTCTCCCGGCTGATCCGCTCATCACGCCGCCCCAAGCATCTCTTCGGTCAAGAGCTTGTCTTCATCGACGAGGTCAAGAACGTTGATGTCATCGGCTTCCACCAGTTCCCCTACGCGGCGGTGACTCTCCCCAAGAGCGGCAATCCTGTGCCGAACAGGGTACTCGTCAAGTCCTGCTGGTCGCCACACGATCCGGACACGAACAAGGGTCCGAGAGAGGCGCGAAGGAGCGGAATGGCGCACGATGACGCACGCATCGTGTCGCGGCAGCCGCCGCGAATCGCAGCAGTGCCTAGCGCCTGAACGGCATCGGGCAGTCCACTTCTCGCCAGATGCCGGATGATGGAGCCGGCGACATGCTGACACCTTACGATATGGAACCGGTCCAGGGAGAGGCGGCGTGTGGTTGAAGAGCTGATCCTGGCTGTCGACGAGGCGGCCACCAACGGCGAGGTCGAGCCGAGCGAGTCCGGGCTATACCTGCACTGGAAAGGGCGGAATCAGGCGCGGGTTGCCGTCCCGAAGCCGCGTGTGCTCGAGGAGGCGCCGGAGCATAGCGACCATACCCCCGTCGATCCGGGCAACTTGGTGATCGAGGGCGACAATCGTCAGGCCATGGTCTCTCTCATGGGCCAGTGGCGCGGCAAGGTGGACGTCGCTCTGCTTGATGTCCCGTACAACACTGGCGATGGCGATCTCCGCTACTCCGACAAGCGCTTCCATGACCCCGACGCCGATGACGATGACGCCGTCTACGTGACCAATACGGACGGGGGGCGTCACACTAAGTGGCTGAACCAGATGGCGCCCACTTTCCGGCTGGTCCGAGACCTTATGGCTCCCCACGGCGTCCTCTTCGTCCACATCAACGACATCGAGCTGCCGCGGCTGCTGATGCTGCTTGAGGACAGCTTCGACGAGAAGAACCGGATTGGGACCCTCGTCTGGAAGAGCGCGACCGACAACAACCCGAGCCGAATCATCACTGAGCACGAGTACATCGTCTGCTGGGCGAAGCAGATCGACAGCGTGCCAACGCCGTGGGTCGGACCGTTCGGAGAAACCCGTCAATGGATGCTCGATCAATACGCGGCGATACGCGCCGAGACCGACGACCCGGGCGTAATCCAGCGCCGATGGAAGGCGTTCATAGGCGACCGGGACAGCAAGAAACGGATCACGTCAGGTCTCCTGAACTACAAGTTTGCCGACACCACCGCGCCGTACCGGGGCGGGGATCTGCAATTTCCCGGGGGGGACGGCCCTCACCACTACGAGCTGAGGCATCCCGTGACCCACGTGGTGTGCAAGGAGCCGAACGGCGGCTACCGGCATCCCTGGGAGACTATGCAAACGCTCCTGGCCGACGATCGGATCCTGTTCGGCAGAGATGAGAAGACGATCCCCCAGTACAAGCGCTACCTCGATGAGGCGGAGGGCGAGCCGCTCCGCAGCGTCATCAATGCCTTTGGCGGCAAGGCGGTTAATGCGGACATCCGGCGCCTGTTCCCGGAGCAGCCTGACATCTTTCGGCGGCCGAAGCCGGTGGGCCTCGAGGAGATGCTGCTCTCGTTTGTAGCGAACCGCGACGCGGTAGTGCTCGACAGCTTCGCCGGGTCTGGCACTACCGGCCACGCCGTGATGCGGCTCAACAAGCAGGACGCCGGCACGCGGCGGTTCATCCTGGTGGAGGAGGGAAAGGAGGGAGACCCCTACGCCGCCACCCTGACTGCCGAGCGACTACGCCGTGCTCGGCGCGACGAGGACCTGCCCGGCGGCTTCACCTTCCTCCGCGTGACACGGCAGATCGACGCTGCAGGCTTCGCCACCTTCCAACGCCACGAGGTTATCGCTGCGATCCGCCAGGCCGACGCCTCGGGTCGCGGGACCGGCATCCGCCCGGTTGATGGCGAGTGGGTCATCGGGACGAACCACCGGGACGAGGCGATCTGCCTGCACTATCCCGGCCCCAACGGAGGTATGACCACTGCGGAACACTTGCGGGCGATGTTCGACGAGGCCTATCGGTTGGGTCTGTCGACGCCGCTCCGGGTGTATGGCGACGCCTGCGAGGTTTTCGAGGACGATTCCTTCGTCTTCTTGCAGATCCCCGACGAGCTGCTCCGGAACCTGAGCATCCCCGGGCGCCGCCGCGAGCGATGAGCTTCCAGCTCCTTCCGTTCCAGGAGAAAGTCGTCGAGCAGCTCCGGGGCGCGGCTACCGACTGGGTGGACGCCATGCAGAGCGGGCCTCCCCGGATGGGCCGCGATCTGATCCCCTTCATTGCCCAGCTCGAGGCGATCACGGGCGCCGGCAAGACGCCCATCCTCGCTTCGATCTTCAATGGCCTGGGCCCAGGAATCGTGTTCTGGACCACGAAATCCGCGCTGCTGGTCGAGCAGACAGTCGCGAAGCTCGACGCGGTGTATCGGCCGCTACTGCCCGAGGGCACCCGGATCCTATCCGAGGTGCCATCACCCCAGGAGTGGCGCGCAATGCTTCAAGACACAGACGGGACGACGATCTGGATCCGCACCGTAGCCTCCTGGAACCTCGGGACGGGCGGAGGACGCAACACCGAGGAGGCGCGTCTCAACCTCCACCGGCCGCACCCGGATTGGGCGGGGGAACGCTCCCCCTGGACGCAGCTCGGCGACCGCACGGCGCGAAGCCGGCCGCTGTGGGTGGTGTACGACGAGTCTCATGGCCAGACCGATGTCCAGCTCGACCAGCTGCTCGACCTCAGACCCCTCGGCATCTTCGCCGCGTCCGGCACGCCGATCCTCTCGGATAGGATGCGGCGAATGAGGGACGCGCTGGCGGATGACGAGGTGTTCGGGCCAATCGTGGCGGCAGCCTGGGTGTCCGTACCTACGTCTGAGGTGGCCAAGGCCGGGCTCCTGAAGACGACGGTGCGGCTCGCGGACCTGGACGTCGACACTGATACGGCCCGGGTCGGCGAGGTCCTGGCGCGCCTCCAGCGCCTTGAGGCGGCGGCGGCCGAGGACGGGGCCCGCATTCAGCCCCGCGCCCTCTATGTAGTCGAGGAGAGCAACACTCGCCAGGGGGACCCCCGGCCGGTCGTGCTCTGGAAAGCCCTGGTACAGAGCCACGGCGTGTCAGCTGCGGCGATCGCCGTGGCGACCGACACGCGCGAGCTGCCCGAGGGCGCGGAGAAGATCGCCTCCTTCGACGCTCTGCATCCCCGTCACCGCCACATCATCTTCAACAAGAAGCTCGAGGAAGGCTTGGACGACCCGGAGGCGTACATCGCCTACTTCGACGTGGAGACGCGCTCGGCCCGTCGGATCAAGCAGCTTATCGGCCGCGTGATCCGACAGCCCCGGGCGGAGCATTTCGGCATCGAGGACCTCAACAGCGCGCACCTCTTCATCAACACCCCCAACGAGCGTTTCGACGCCATCGTTAGCGCCCTTCAGCGCTCGCTCATGCTCAGCCACGGGACAGACGATGACGGCGAGGCGAACGTCAAGGTCGTCCGGGACAGGCAGACCCAGCCCGTCGTGCTGTTGCGGGACGGCTTGCCCGATCTGTCGCTGCCGGTGTGGCAGCTGACGGCGGGCGCGGCCGTGACTCAGATCATCGAGCGACTGGAGTCGGACCGCACCCGCCCCTTCGAGCAGGCGGACCTCAATGCGCCGGGAGAGTTGCGCGAGCGCGCGATCGACTTGACGGACCAGGACGCCGAGATCGCCCGCGAGGCGCGTGAACTGGGAATGAACATGCGGATGGCCAACCGCGACTTCTTCCTCGAGCGCGTGGGCGCCAGCAGCCTCCAGGCACGGAAGGCCATCCCACGGCGAGCGGTCGAGGGTGCGATGTGGGAGCAGCAGGCCAGCGCAAAATCGCAGGCCCAGGCTACGCTCAAGGAGCTGGCGCAATGGGCGGTCGGGGAGTTCGTGGACCACGCCCGCTACATCCGCCCAGTGGACCCTCGGCGCCCAGAATGGCGGCCGAAGGCATGGACCCCAAAGGACGGCTCGCGCCTGATCTTCCACCGGTCGCTTCACACGTCGTACACGGACCGCCCCTCGGTACTCAACGGCGACGAGCGCGAAATGGCGGAGGCGCTGGATCAACTCGCAGAAGGGTGGTGGGTCCGCAACTTCCCAGCGGCGTCGCAGAACGGCTACGGGATCCCGCTCCCTATCGCGGTGGGTGCCTCCAATACCTTCTACCCTGACTTCCTATGGTGGATCGACGGTGGGTGCTGGGCGATCGAGACGTCGGGGCAGTTCATTCTGGAGCCCAAAGTCCACGGGAAGCTTGTGGCCCTTGACCAGCCGCGGGTCGCCTTGGTAGTCCGCGGGCAGGTCTCGGCGGACTGGCGCCGGATGGAGGGTCCGACCGGCTGGACCTTGGTAAGGCGAAGCAATGTGGGCGCACCGCGGCCGGAAGCGTTCCCATCCTTGGGGGCCATTCTCGCGATTCTCCGCGGAGACGAAACGGGCTAGCTCACTCCGGCCAGGGTCACCGGCAGCGCACACGACGGAATGTCATGAAGAGGGGCCTCGCCGGTGACAACCTGTGGGTTGTCGAAGCAACCAGCACCGGGAGGCCCCAGTGATGTTGTACGCGGGATTGGACCT
>Ga0209746_1001777_pt1 | contig 10151 bp, 9 predicted proteins | sample BarGraNGADG00211_3_FD_184496 | JGI IMG/M metagenome (GOLD analysis project Ga0209746, IMG submission 184496) | Arctic peat soil microbial communities from Barrow, Alaska - Barrow Graham LP Ref core NGADG0011-211 (SPAdes) (version 2) | ecosystem: Environmental > Terrestrial > Soil > Wetlands >...
TCGCGTCCTGGCCTGGAAGGAGGTGCGGTAGCGGCGCCGGGTCTGGAGGTGGGTGGTCGATCGGCCGATATGCAGGCTGTCGGAGTGTCGGCCGGCAGACCGGGGGCAGCCATGAAAATTTCTGCATTAGTCTGGGGGCTCGTCGGAATCATCGCCTTCTCGGGTGTTGCGCGCTCGCAGTCGCTTGCCGACGTCGCGCGCAAGGAGGAGGCGCGGCGAAAGGCCATCAAGACGCCAGCGAAGACCTATACAAACGACGACTTGCGCCGGTACCCGGTGACCAGCACGACCGATGTTGCGCCGCCCGCGGGGGACGCGAAGGCCGCGACCGCTGCCGGGGTCCAGGCGGAGAATCCGTCCGGGCCGGCGAAGGACGCCACGCCGTCGGTCGACCAGGGCGAAGAGCACTGGCGGAAGCTGATCACCGAGGCCCGTTCAACCTTCGCCCGGAGTTCCACCTATCTCGAGGCGCTCGAGAGCCGTGTGACCACGCTGACGAGCGACTTCTACGCGCGCGAGGATTCTGCGCAGCGCAGCGCCATCTGGAGCCAGCGCACCAAGGTGCTGGACGACATGGAGCGCCTCAAGAAGGACATGGCCGAACAGGAGAAGGCCATCGCGAAGATCGAGGCGGACGCCCGTCGCGCCAACATCCCTCCCGGCTGGATCCGCTGACGAACGGCAAGACCACATGGCTTCCCGAACGGCCGCGGCCGCGGTGGCACGGTCGCCCATCCTGATCGTCGAAGACCGCGACTCGCTGCGCATGATGTTGCGTCGCGCGCTGGAATCGAACGGGCACCGCGTGGTCGAGGCCCGCGACGAACCGGAAGCCATCGAGCAGTTGCGCGCAAGCGCTCCCGCCGTCGTGCTCTCCGACCTGAGGCTGCCGCGAGGCGACGGCTTCGGCGTCATCCGGGCGGCCAAGGAACTCGACCCCGAGCTGCCGGTCATTGTCATGACCGCCTACGGCAGCATCCAGGATGCCGTGGCCGCCATCAAGCAGGGCGCCCTCGACTTCCTCGCCAAGCCCGTCGATCCCTACCACCTCCTGCTCCTCGTCGGCCGCGCGGTCGCGCAGCGCCGGCTCGTCGCGGAGTACCTTCTCCTGAAGGAGGAATCCGCGTCGCGCCGCGGTCTTCCCGAAATTGTCGGAAGCGCGCCGGCCTTGAGGCAGGTCTCGCTGAACGTTCAGCGGGCGGCGGGCAGCGACGCGACCGTTCTGCTCGAAGGCGAAAGCGGGACTGGCAAGGAGCTGTTTGCCCGGGCGGTGCACGCCCTCAGCCCGCGCTGCGCGGAAAGGTTCGTCGCCGTCAACTGCGCCGCGATTCCCGAGGCGCTCCTCGAAACGGAGCTGTTCGGCCACGAGAAGGGCGCGTTCACGGGAGCGATTGGGCGGAAGCTCGGCAAGTTCGAGGTGGCGGATGGCGGCACGATCTTCCTCGACGAGATTGGCGATCTCTCGCTGCCGCTGCAGGCGAAGATCCTCAGGGCGCTCGAGGAACGATCGTTCGAGCGGATTGGCGGGACGGTGACGGTCCGGGTGGATGTCCTGGTCGTTGCGGCGACCAACCGCAACCTCCGGGCGGCGGTAGCGGCGCGTCACTTCCGGGAGGACCTCTACTTTCGCTTGGCGGTGTTTCCCATCACGGTCCCGCCGCTCCGCGAACGGTCGGAAGACATCCTGCTGCTCGCGCGGCATTTCGTCGAACGGTTCTGCCGCGAGATGAACAAGCCCGTGATGGCGATTGCCGATGCCGCGCAGGACCAGTTGCGCGACTACCGCTGGCCGGGTAACGTCAGGGAGTTGCAGAACTGCATCGAACGCGCCGTCATTCTGGCCGACGGCGACCGGATCCTCGCGCAGCATCTGAGCCTGCATGGTGGACAGCAGGCGGTGGTCGAGCGTCACGACCCGTGGACCGACATCGACCTGTCGGGCTCGCTGCCCGAGGCCACCAGGCGCGTGGTGGAGGAAGTGGAACGTCGAAAGATCCTGCAGGCGCTCGAGCAGGCCGGTGGCGATGCCGGGCGTGCGTCGGAGATCCTCCAGGTGGACTACCGGGCCCTGGTCTCGAGGCTGAAGCAGTACAAGATCACTCCCTCATGAGCCGGCCGCGAACCCCACCCGAGTCAGCGCCGCTTCCAGTTCACCCTCGGAGACGTCGTCCACGATGGCCGTTGTGCCGATGCCGGTCGGCAGCACGAAGTGCAGCCTGCCGTTCACGACTTTCTTGTCGCGCCGCATGGCCTCGACCAGTTGCGCGGCGCGCAGGTCGGCGACGTGCGGCAACGGTCCGAGATTCATGATCAACGCCTTGAGCGCCCTGTCGTCGTCGCTGGTCAGCAGGCCGCGGGCGACGGCCACCTGCGACGCGACCAGCATGCCCCAGGCGACCGCCTCGCCGTGGCGGAACCGGCGGTAGGCGGTTAGCGATTCGATCGCGTGCCCCGCGGTGTGGCCGAAGTTCAGCACCCGGCGCGGCCCGGCCTCGCGTTCGTCCGCGGACACGACGTCGGCCTTGATCCGGCAGCACTCGGCGATGATCGGCGCGATGATGCTGGCGGCGGGATCGGCCAGGTGCGCGGCCTCGGCCTGCACCCGTCGAAACAGGTCCGCGCTGCAGGCCATGCCGTATTTGATGACCTCGTAGAGTCCTGCCCGGTACTCCCGCCGTGTCAGCGTCTGCAGCACGGTGGGGTCGGTCACCACGACCAGTGGCGGATAGAACGCGCCGACCATGTTCTTGCCGGCGGCCAGGTTCACGCCCACCTTGCCGCCGACCGACGCGTCCACCTGAGCGAGCAGCGTGGTCGGCACCTGGACCAGGCCGATCCCCCGAAGATAGGTGGCGGCGGCGAACCCGGCCATGTCGCCAATCACGCCGCCTCCGACCGCGATGATGACGGAACCGCGGTCGGCCTCGGCGCGGACGAGGGCTTCGTAGATGTGCGCGACCGAGGCGAGGTGTTTGTGCCGTTCGCCGTCGGATACCTGGATGACCTCGGCGCCGGGGAGCGCCCCCGCGATCCGCTAGCCGTGGAATCGCCACACCACGGGGTTGGTGACGATGAACCGCCGCGGAAAGATGTGGCGTTCGTCGAGCAGGCGACCGAGGCGATTGGTCAGGCCCTCGCCGAGCAGGACGGCATAGCCGCCGGTGGCAGTTCGAACATCGACTCTGACGGGGTGCATCACAGCCTCAGGGGTGAACCGGACGATAATGATAGGATAACGTAATTGTTCCGTACTTGAAGGACAGACGAATGGCAAACAGCGGCGATGGCAAGAAGAGCGGTGGCGAAGGCCAGGTGACCGAGATTACACCGCGGACCGAGGATTTCTCACGCTGGTACACGGACGTGATCCGGCGGGCGGAACTCGCCGACTACTCACCGGTCAAGGGATGCATGGTCATCCGTCCGTACGGCTACGCGATCTGGGAACTGATCCAGCAGGGCCTCGATCGGCGCATCAAGGCCACCGGCCACGTCAACGCGTATTTCACGCTGCTGATCCCGCAGAGCCCCCTGACCAAGGAAGCGGATCACGTCGCGGGCTTCGCGCCGCAAGTCGCGTGGGTCACGAGGGGCGGCACCGAGGAACTCGAGGAGCCGCTCGCCATCCGGCCCACGTCAGAGGCCATCATCGGGACGATGTACGCGAAGTGGATCCAGTCGTGGCGCGACCTGCCGGTGCTGATCAACCAGTGGGCGAACATCGTGCGCTGGGAAAAGGTCACGCGGCTCTTCCTCCGGACCACCGAGTTCCTCTGGCAGGAAGGCCACACCGCGCACGAGACGGCCGAGGAAGCCGAGGAGGAGACGCTCAAGATCCTCGGGCTGTACAAGGAGTTCGTCGAGACCGAGCTGGCGATGCCCGTGATTGCGGGCCGCAAGAGCGACAGCGAGAAGTTCGCCGGCGCGTCGCGGACCTATTCGATCGAGGCGCTGATGGGCGACGGGCGCGCCCTGCAGGCGGCGACCTCGCACAACCTCGGGCAGAACTTCGCCAAGGCGTTCGGCATCCAGTTCCAGGCGCGCGATAAGTCGTTGCAGCACATCTGGTGCACCTCCTGGGGCATCACGACGCGACTGATCGGCGGCGTGATCATGATGCACGGCGACGACAACGGGCTGGTGTTCCCGCCTCGCATCGCGCCCCACCAGGTCGTGATCGTGCCGATCCCGCGCGGCAACTGGCGCGAGACCGTGCTGCCGCATGCCAAGGCGATCTTCGACGATCTCACCGCCCAGGGCGTGCGCGTGATGCTCGACGACCGCGATGCGTACACGCCGGGATGGAAGTTTGCCGAGTGGGAACTGCGCGGTGTGCCGGTGCGCCTCGAGATCGGCCCGAAGGATATCGAGAAGGGCCAGGTGATGCTGGCGCGCCGCGACACGCGCGAGAAGCTGTCGGCCTCGCGCGAGGGCCTCGCCGCGCGAATCGTGGACCTGCTGGCCGAGATCCAGCGGTCGCTCTTCGATCGTGCCGTGACGTTCCGCGAGGAGCACACGTCGGAGGCGGCCTCGTACGACGAGTTCAAGCAGATCCTGGAGGGCCGGCCCGGCTTCGTGATTGCGCCGTGGTGCGGGTCAGCCGAGTGCGAGAACCAGATCAAGGCGGACACGCAGGCGACGCTCAGGAACCTGCCGCTGGAGGACAGCGCGGGTGGCGTGTGCGTCCGTTGCGGTCAGCCGGGCGTGGCCCGCGCGCACTTCGCCAAGGCGTACTAACGGCCCGCAACGTGCCGGGCGAGGACCTCGCGCAACTGCGCGGCGTCGATCGGCTTCGAGACGTATCCTATCTCGCCGGCCCGAGCAGCGATGCGGCGGCGGGCCAGCGGGTACGAATTCGCCTCGTCACGGCGTGCCGTTCGTTGAGTCGTTCGCGGGCGGCCACCGTTCGGAACGCCGCCGCCAGGTGATCCCGCCACCACGCGTTGGCGCCCCGATCTCGATCGTCCGGGTGGCGCTCGGCCTCGCTCGCCAGGCGCGCGTAGGCCGCCGCCATGGGTTCCAGGCACGTGCGGTCCCCGATCGACTCGAGTGCCGCGAGCATCTCCACCGGGGCCGGCTCGCCGCTTTCGATCGTTTCACGCAGGTCGTAGAGCGCCACGGTGCTGCCGCGCCCCGCGAGCACCTGGTGCAAAATCGCCCGGGCCGTCATCCACTCGCGTCGGTCTACCGGGTCGGCCGTCTCCTGCTCGCGCTCCCTCACGCGTTGCACGAGACGATGCAATATCGGTAGAGGCGCGTGCGCGCCGGCGGCGGCCAGCCACTGGCGAATGGCATCGGGATGGTCAGGGAGACTGCCGGTCGCCGCGTCCTCGAGCGACTCGAGCGGCGGCCTCACGGCAGGAACGGGGCTGCCGACGACGGTCGCCCGGACCGCGAGGCTCGGGTCGTCGCGCAGTCGGGCGGCGATGAGCTCGAGCGCTGGGCCGGACACGTGTCGGAGGGCGTCGAGGGCGGCCAGGCGAGTGGAATCCGCACGGGCTGTATCCACCGCGATTGCCGCGAGGCGATCGAGCACCTCGGCGCCCCGCTCGGAATCGAGCAGCTTCCGGAGAACGCCGGCAGCCGCGCCGCGCACCGCCTCGTCGTCTTCTTCGAGGCATGTGAGCGCACTTTCCGCCGAGCGCGGGTCCGCAATCGCCTCCAGCGCCGCCAGTGCGCCCGCGCGCGCCGCCGGCACCCTCGTGCCGTCCAGCAGCGCCAGCAACCCCTCCACCGCGCGGGTGCCGATCACCGACAGCCGCGCGACGGCCGCGTCCCGGCCGGCATCCGTCCCGGTTTCGAGGTCCTGCAGCAGCGCGGACACCTCCCGGGCGGACGAGCGCTTGATCACCACGTCGTTACTCCTCGACGGGGACTTTCGGTCGGCGCTTGCCGAAGATCCAGGCGATCGCGATGCTGATGATGTAGAGACCGATCATCGGCATTGCGAACAGCGTCTGCGTGAGCATGTCGCCGCTCGGCGTGATGACGGCCGCCGCGATGAAAATGATGAGGATGGCGTACTTGAAGTTCTTGATCAGGAACCGGGCCGTGACGATACCGATGCGTGCCAGCGAGTAGACGAGGGCTGGCATCTGGAAGACCAACCCCATGCCCAGCACCATCTTCACGTAGAGGGTGAACACCGGCTCGATTCGCGGAAGGAACGACAGCTTGTCGGTAGCAAAGCTCCCAAAGAAGATCCACATCCACGGGAACAGCAGGTAGTGCGTGAACGCGGCGCCGCCGACGAAGCCCACGGTCGACAGGACGACGAACGGTACCGCGAGCCGTTTCTCCTTCGCGTAGAGCCCCGGCGCGATGAACATCCAGGCCTGCCACAGGATGACCGGCACCGCGATGATGACGCCGGCAAGCAGCGCCATCTTCACGTAGAGGACGAACGCCTCCGTGGGTTCGTTGTAGACGAACTGACTCCCTTTCGGCAGCAGCCGGCCCAGGGGATCCATCACGAATCTGTAGATCTTGTCGACGAACGTGAACGCGATGATGCAGCCAATGCCGACGGCAGCCACGCTGATGAGGATCCGCTTCCGGAACTCGTCCAGGTGCTCGAGGAAGGTCATCTTCGCGCCGCCGCCCTCGAGCAGCGAATTGCCCCAGCCGTCCGAGTCGTCGGGCGTGGGCTCCTCGGAAGAACGGGGAAATGGCAGGAGCGGCATCAGCCGTGCTGAATCGGATGGTCGCCGGTCGATCCCGAGGCGTCGGGCGGTGTGGCCGGGGCCGGGGCCGCGGCGTCGGCAGCCTTGGTCTGTCGCTGCTCGTCCACCCTGATCTCGTCCTCGAGCGTGTTGCGCAGCTCGTTCGAGGCGCGCTTGAACTCGGCGATGCTCTTGCCGAGGGACTTGCCGAGCTCGGGCAGGCGGCGTGGACCAAAGATGATCAGCGCAACCACGAAGATGATGATCAGTTCCTGCATGCCGATGGAGCCAAACATGGTACTTACTCCCCGATCCTGCGCCCCGCACCAGGCTGGAAGCGCGCGCGGTGACTGAAGATGCGGTCGCCCGCCGCGGACCACCGCTGGCTTGTTCGACGGGAGGCCGCGACGGTTGGAACCCTCAATCCATTATAGGAGTCCGCCGCGACGAGGGTCAAGCTTCGCGCCCTGTCTCGAGCTGCCGGAAGTCGTTGCGACACCACAGGTTATCTGCTAGCATCGATTTCATGCGCAGGTACGGAGTCTTCTCGGCCGCCGCGTTCGCGATCGTCGTGTGCGCCCTCGTGGGAGGCCTGTTGGGCCGCAACGCGCTGGCCACGGCCGAACGGGTCCAGGACTACCGCGCTTTCACCGCCGCCCTTGGCGCGGTGGAGGCGAACTATATCTACAAGGTCGATTCCGCCCGTCTCGTCTACGGTGCGATCGGCGGCATGCTCCAGACGCTCGACCCGCACTCGAGCTTCATGGATCCCAAGTACTACGCGCAGATGCGTGAGCGCCATGGAGGGCACTACTACGGCCTCGGCATCACCATCCAGGTCATCGACGGCGACGTCAACGTCGTCTCACTCTTCGAGGGCACGCCCGCCTACAAGAAGGGGATCCGCCGCGGCGACGTCATCGCGCGCATCGGCGGCGAGGAGATCAAGTCCTGGACGGACCCACAGGGCAAGCCTCTCAGGGGGGCGACCTTGTCCGACATGGTCGTCGGGAGGCTGCGAGGCGACAAAGGCACGCTCGTGCAGGTCTCGTTGAAGCGACCTGGTTACGACCAGTTGATCGACATCCAGGTGCCGCGCGACGAGATCAACATTCCGTCGATTACCGCCACGTTCATGGTCGATAAGCAGACCGGCTACGTGCGGGTGCAGGATTTTGCCGAGAACACCGACCGCGACCTCGGGAACGCCTTGCGCGATCTCAAGGCCAACGGCATGAAGCGGCTGCTCCTGGATCTGCGCGGGAATCCCGGCGGGCCTCTCGACCAGGCGATCAAGGTTTCGAACCGTTTCCTCCCACAAGGCTCGCTCATCGTCTACACGCGCGGCCGGATCCCGAACTCGGACCAGGACTACGTGGCCACCGAACGAAGCGAGTACACCGACATCCCGCTGGTCGTGCTCGTGAACCGCACCAGCGCGAGCGCGTCCGAGATCGTCAGCGGGGCGTTGCAGGATCACGACCGCGGTCTGATCGTCGGCGAGACGACGTTCGGAAAGGCATTGGTGCAGTCGGTCTACCGGATCAGCGAGGGCGCGGGTCTCGCGCTGACGACGGCCCGGTATTTTACGCCGAGCAAGCGGTTGATCCAGCGTCCGTGGGACGGCACCTTCGACGAGTACCTCAACTACACGCTTCGCGATCAAACGCCCAAGACGCACCCCGCGGCCGACCTGCGATACACCGACGTGGGCCGGAAGGTCTACAGCGGCGGCGGCATCGAGCCGGACAAGCGCCTCGACGGCCCGGTCGAGGGGTTCAACCCGACCCGGTTCGGACGCCAGCTCTACGCCCGGCAGGCGTTCGGGACGTTCGCCGAGCGGTACGTGGCGGAAGGCGACACCCGGATTGCGCCGCGCCCAGGTCAGAAGCTGGTGGCCCGCGGCTTCACGGTGGACGATGCGACCTTGAAGGAGTTCAGGGAGTTCCTGGGGACCGAGAAGGTCAAGCTGGACGACGAGTCGTTCGCCAGGGACGCCGAGTTCATCCGGGCGATGATCCACTACGACATCGACATGGCGCTGTTCGGCCTGTCCGAGGCCCGCCGCAATCTGCTGTCCCTGGACCCGCAGGCCCAGTTTGCCATGCAGCTGTTCCCCGAAGCGGAGCGGTTGGCCGAGATGCGGAAGTCCAAGGGAATCAAGACCAACAACAACTAGCGGTTGGGCCCTTTTGGGCGCTTGCCACAACAGCTTGTACTTGCTAGACTGGCCAGCGGCTGGCTGCCGGCTGGTGGCCAGCCATGCCTTGGGTGTTTTCTGCCGGTGCAGGGGTTGCGTCGATGCGTTTGCAGAAGCTTCAAATCTCCTGGTTCAAGTCCTTTTCCGACCGGTCGGAGCTGGCGTTCGACCGCGGCGTGACGGCCATCGTCGGCCCGAACGGCTGCGGAAAGAGCAACGTCGCCGACGCCATCGTCTGGGTTCTGGGCGAGCAGAGCGCCAAGAGCCTGCGCGGGGACCAGATGATGGACGTGATCTTCAACGGCAGCGAGGCGCGCAAGGCGACTGGCGCCGCTGAAGTCCGTCTGATGCTGTCGGGCGTGACGTCGATCAGCGAGAAGGCGCGAACCCCCGAACCCGCCGATCCCTACGACATCGAACCGGTGATTGCGCGTGACGTCGAGGTCACGCGTCGGCTCTATCGGTCGGGTGAAAGCGAGTACCTGATCAACGGCGAGCTGGTGCGCCTCAAGGACGTGCACGAGTTGCTGATGGACACCGGGCTTGGCGCCAAGGCCTACGCGATCATCGAGCAGGGAAAGATCGGCCAGATCCTCAGCACGCGGCCGACCGACCGGCGGCAGCTCATCGAGGAAGCGGCGGGCGTGACGAAGTACAAGGCGCGCCGGCGCACGGCCGAGTTCAAGCTCGAGGCGTCGCAGCAGAACCTCACCCGCATCGACGACATCATCTTCGAAGTCGAGAAGCAGCGGGCCGCGCTGAAGCGGCAGGCGGCGAAGGCGCGCCGCTACAAGCGGCTTCGCGAGGAATTGCGCCGCTGGGAGAAGGTGCTGTTCGCGCGGCGGTACCGGGTGCTGGCAGAGGCCATCGAGTCGGCACGTGCCCGGCTGATCGATCGGCGCGCCGCCGAGGCGGCGGCCGCGGGACGCCTTTCCGCGGCGGAAGAAGGGCTCGCGCGAACCCGCCTGGCCCTGGCCCTGGCCGAGGCTCACGCGACCGCGGTGCGCGAGGATGGGCACGCGCGGGAACTGGAGATCGATCGCCGGCAAAATCATATCAGCTTCAGCGAGCAGCAGTTGGTCGGCCTCGAGGGGCGCAGCGGCGAGATCGCCGACGAGTTGGCGCTGATCGAGGCCAAGCGCGAGCCGGTGCGCCAGGCGCTGGTTGAGCGGCACGAGGCGGCGGAACGGGCCGCCGGCGAGCGCGATCAGGCGTCGGCAGTGCTGGCGGCCGACCATGCCGCCTACGAGACGGCGTCTCGCGGCCTCCAGTCGCTCGAGGGTGAAGTC
>Ga0209746_1001779_pt1 | contig 10138 bp, 10 predicted proteins | sample BarGraNGADG00211_3_FD_184496 | JGI IMG/M metagenome (GOLD analysis project Ga0209746, IMG submission 184496) | Arctic peat soil microbial communities from Barrow, Alaska - Barrow Graham LP Ref core NGADG0011-211 (SPAdes) (version 2) | ecosystem: Environmental > Terrestrial > Soil > Wetlands >...
CCGGAGGGATCATCGAGGTGCCTGCTCGGCGAGCACGAGCCAGGCGTCCTCGGCCTGGGCGAGTGCCGCGTTGACGCGCAGCTTTCGCGCGGTGGCAACCACGAAGGCCTGCATCCTGGCCTTGCTCTGCACGCCGTGCGCGAGCAGTTTCGCCCTGTTCTGGTTCGCGCCGCCGACCGTGGCCTGCGGGTAGGTGCGTCCTGCGAATGTGTTGCCGACCAATTCGCCGCCGGGTGCCCCCGCGGGCGTGGCGACGCCTGGGATGGTCAGCTGCTGGCCGATCCGTATGAAGCTCGGGTTGGCGAGGTGGTTCGCGGCCGCGATGGCGCGGATCGTCGTGCGGTACTTGGCCGCGATCGCGGAAGCCGTGTCACCCGCGCGGACCGTGTAGGTCGCGGCCGGGGCAGCGGGGCCGCTGGTGGGCGCGGGAGATGCGGCTCTACCGGCCCCGGGGACCGTGAGCTCCTGGCCGATGCGGATGAACCCGGGGTTGGCGAGTCGGCTCGCCGTCGCGATGGCGACCACCGTCGTGCCGTGCCTGGCCGCGATCTGGGAGAGCGTGTCGCCCGCCCGGACCGTGTAGTGGGCCGCGGCGGCTGGTGGCGCCGCCCGGGTGGCTGCCGGAGCGGTGGCCGACCCCGGGATGGTCAGGTGCTGGCCGGCCCGGATGAAGGCTCGCGAGGTCAGGTTGTTCGCCCGCACGATCGCTGCGATGGAGCTCCCGGTCTGCTGCGCGATGTGGCTGACGGTGTCACCTCGGCGAACCGTGTAGTTCTGCTCGGCATGCGCGCCGCTGGCCGTGCTCGCCACGCTCGCGACCGCGAGTGCGAGGCCAACGCCCGTGCTGCCCGCGGTACGGAGCCGGCGGCGCGTCTCGACGCTCGCCGCAGTGCCGGGGCACGGCGTCGTGCCGACGGTTGCGGGCTTCTCGTCCATGGTCCATCCCTGCGGTCGGTGAACTGCCACTGGTGCCAGTGTGACAGATGGTACTCGTGTGACTCGGAAGGACCATAGCGGGCCTCGGGACGGTCCGGAAGGAGCGGGTGCATGGCGAGCTGAATGATGACTCGCTCAGGTCAGCGATCCGGGCCGCCACGCCACGGTCCCGCGGCGCCCGGTCGGCCGCTGGAGCCGTAGGCTCGACCCGTGAACGATCTTGAAACCCTGGTGGATGGTTGGCTGACCGTCCCAGACCTGGCCGAACGCCTCGGCACCGACGCCGTCGAGGTGCGCCGGATGATCGAAGAGCGACGCATGCTCGCCGTCCGGCGCGGGGAGCCGCGAGTCGTCAGCGTGCCGGAAGCATTCCTGGTGGAGGCGCCCGGCGCGACGCCCGAGGTGTTGCCCTGGCTGCAGGGGACCGTCAACGTGCTCGACGACGCCGGGTTCGACGACGAGTCCGCGATGGCGTGGCTGTTCGGCCCGGACGACTCGTTCCCCGGAGGTTCGCCGATCGCGGCGCTGCGCAGCGGCCACAAGACCGAGGTGCGTCGCCGGGCCCAGGCACTCTGACTTCTCGGCGGCCATTCGCCGGTGACCGCCGCGTGGTGCTCCGATGTGGCGACCGCCAGGGTGGTCAGGCGGAGCGGTCCACCAGGGCTTGAGCGAGCCGTCTCATCATCTCGGCACCGTCCGAGGTCCCGTCGATCGTTCCGAGCGCGGCCATCGCCTCGGCGCGGAGCGAGGCGATGAGCGCCTCGACCCCAGCCACCGCCCCGGAGCCGAGCAGGATGCCGCGGAGGCGTTCGACGTCGTCGGGAGTCAGGCCCGGATCACCCAGTCGGGTTGCGATGAAGGCTCGGTCATTCGCATCGGCGTGCTGCAGCGCGAGGGCGACGAGCACGGTGCGCTTGCCCTCTCGGAGGTCGTCGCCGGCCGGTTTCCCGGTCGTCGCCGGCTCGCCGAACACGCCGAGCAGGTCGTCCCTGAGCTGAAAGGCCTCGCCGAGCGGCAGGCCGAACGCACGGCACCTGGCGAGCTGCTCCGCGGACGCGCCGGCCAGGGCGGCGCCGATCACCACCGGGTGCTCGACGCTGTACCGGGCGGCCTTGGCGCGGATCACGGTGCGGGCCCGGTCGAGGTCGGCCGCCGGGTCGTCGCCGAGCGGGAGGGCCTGGGCCCGGATGTCGAGGAACTGACCGATCGTGACCTCGGTGCGCATCTCGTCGAACGCCTCGCGCGCGTGCTCGAACGCGCCGTCGTCGAGGCCCGGCCGGGCGCTCGAGAACTTCTCCTCGCTCGCGACGAGGCACAGATCGCCGAGCAGGATCGCGGCCGCGGAGCCGAAGCGCTCGCTGCTGCCGCGCCAGTGGTTCGCTCGATGCTGCTCGGCCAGGGTGCGGTGCGCCGTCGGGACACCCCGACGCCGATCCGAGTCGTCGATGACGTCGTCGTGGAACAGTGCGGCGGCCTGGAAGAGCTCGAGTGCTGCGGCAACCCTGATCACGGAGCTCGCGTCGGGTTCAGCGGCCGAGCCGCCATGCAAGCGCCAGGACCAGTAGCACAGGGCGGCCCGCAGCCGCTTTCCGCCGGTCAGCATCTGGTCGACCGGTTCGGCGAGCGCGAGCGCATCGGTGCTGATCGCGTTCAGGTGTCGGCGCAGGGTGGCGGCCTGCTGAACGAGTACCGCGTCGACGCGGGCGCGGACGTCTTCGACGTCGGTCAGCGTGCGGCTCGTCACACCATCAGCCTAGGGGGAGCGGGGGGCGCCGCGCGGCGCTTGCGTGATCGGGGCCGACGGTCGCCGGTTGTCCCGCTGGAGCGGATCGCGCACTACTTCGACACCCGCACGCGACCGCCGATGGTCACGGTTCGGGCGTCGTTCTGGTCGAGGATCCCGACGACCAGGATCTCGTCGCCGGCCGACCGGGTGAACGTGGTCTCCTCGGCGAGACCGGACTGCACCGCGGCGGGAGCGACCTCCTGGAAGCCGGCTGCCGAAAGGGTGGAGCGGTAAATGCTCATCAGTGCCTCGGCCGTATCCGCGCTGCGGAGATTGAGGCTGATCTCGTGCACGCCGTTGTCGCCGATCGGGACGGCGGAGGAGACGAGAATCTCGGCACCCTTTGGTACCGGCAGCAGGTTCGCGGGGAAGCCCGGGGCGAGGGTGCCCACCGTCGAGTACGGGGGCGGTGCGGTCGGCAGGAGGGTCTCGCTCGGGCTCGAGGCGCGCGTGTCGAGCTGTGCGCTTGCGCTCGAGGCCGGCTCCTGCTCCGTCTGCACGGTGCTCAACGCGGCGGGCGCGGCCCCGGCGGCGTCATTGGCGCCGCTGTGTTCGCACGCGGTCAGAGTGCCGGCGCCGACGAAGGCGAGAATGGTGATTCCCACAACGCGGCCGGCCCAAGACGGGGCAGATGGGGCGTTTCGCACAGGGCAACGGTAGTGCCACGTCCGGGCTTCCACAGCGAGTCCGAGCCGCATTGGCGCCCACAGGGGTAGGCAGGCCACCGGTACCGGGCGACCCGCGACGGCTCGAATGGGGTCATGTCGACCACAGCGATCCGCTTGCACGAGCCGCGGGAGCTGCTCGCGTTCCTGCCGTATCAGCTCGGCTTCCGGCCGACGGAGAGCCTCGTCGCGATCTCGCTGCGCGGGCGACGGTCGGAGGTCGGCCTGGTGGCCCGTGTCGATCTTGACGACCTCGGCGAGGAGCACGGCGGCCCTGGTCTGGCACGAAGCCTCGTCGGTCACCTGGACGCCGATCACGCGAGTGCCTACGCGCTGGTCGTGTACTCGGCCGGTGGACTCGGAGCGCCGACACCGGCGGCGGATCGGGCCACGAAGGCCGTCGAGCACCTGAGGGTCGCCGCCGAGGCCCATCTGCCGGAACGCGGCGCATGGGTGGTGGCCGAGACGGGGTACTCGGCGCTCGGGTGCGCTGATACGCGGTGCTGCCCGCCGGGCGGCCGCCCGCTCTCCGAGCTGGAGTCGACGGCGATCGGAGCACACATGGTGCTTGCGGGGGTGGCGGTCGCCGATTCACGCGAGTGCCTGGGCAGGATCGCGCCGGCGGGCGCGGCAGCACGGCGTTCGGCCTCGCGGGCCGCACGGCGCTGGGCCGCGAAGCTGGAGGCTGCTGAGCGCGGTGAGCCGCGAGGGGGAGCTGCCACCTCCGCGAGCGCCTGGCGGCGCTCGTCGCTCGAGGCTTGGCGCGAGGAGTGGGAGCAGGGCCGTGCCGGGTACCCGTCCCGCGCGGTCGGGTATGGGCGGCTGGCCGCGGCGCTGCAGGACGTCCGGACCCGCGACGCCGTGCTGCTCAGCCTGATCCCCGGGACCGGAGACCTGGCCGAGCGCTCGCTCCTCGAGGACGCCGACGCAGAGGTCGGCGCCGCGCTCGCGCGGATGATGGACCCGCGGACCGGCGTCGCCCCGCGACGCGACGAGCTGGAGACAGCGCGTCGGTTGTTGGAAGGGATCGTCGGTCACGCGCCGCGCCGGCTCGGGGCTCCGGCGCTCACGCTGCTCGCGATGCTCGCCTGGTGGGAGGGCGACGGGGCACGTGCTGGCGTGTTGCTCGGGCGTACCGAAAAGCTGGCCCCCGGCTACCGCTTGGCGGCCCTGTTGCAGCAGGCGCTCGACGTCGGCATGCCGCCAGGTTGGATCAGGCGGGGGCGCTAGGCTTCGAGTTCGGGCGGACCTGCGAGATCACCCGTTCGTGCGTGGGTCGCTCGAGCGGAGACAATCAAGCGCGGCGGGTACAATATCGGTCTACCTGTGCGTTGAATCTTCGCCTGACGTTGCCGAAAGGTCGTTTGTGTCGCCCCTCCCTTCCTCCGCTGCACTTCCGCGCGAGTTCGACAACGCCGTTCTGCAGGATCTCGTCCGCCTCGGACGCACCCACGGGACCCTGAACACTGCTCAGGTCCGTTCGGCATGCGACGCAGCTGCCGTGGCACCCCGCAGACTGACGGCCGTCCTTCGTGCGCTGGAGAGCCTCGAGATCTCCGTGACCCTCGAGGCCGCCCTCCGGCCGCGCGCTGCGGCCGCTACCACACGCCGGGCAGCAGCCACCACGGTGACCACGGATGCCTCGAAGGCACCGGTCGCGAAGCGGGCTGTCGGCAAGGCTGCCGACGCGGGGGTATCGACCGTTGCGGCCGGACCGGCCCCGGCTCAGGCCGCCGCCCGAACTGAGACAACGGGCGCCCAGCGCCGCGCCGGAGCGCTCGCCGATGCCGCCGCACTTCGCAAGGAGCGGGCAAAGGCCGCGGCCGTCGGGCAGCCGACGGCAGCCGCGCCGGCTCGCGCGACGAAGGCTCCGGCGAAGACCGTCAGCAGGACGTCCGCCGCCAAGGCCGCCGCCGCACGCGCCGCCGCCGAGGCCGGGCCCGATGGGTCCGAGGAGGACGTCGTCGTCGACGCGCCCGAGGTGGTTGTCGATCTCAAGGCAGTCGGCGCCGTGCCGGCCAAGGTGGTTGAGGTCGAGGACGAGACGGCCACCGAGGACGACACCGGTTTCGTGTACTCGGACGCTGACGACGACGACGCTCCCGCCCAGACCGTCATCACGGCTGGTGCGACCGCCGATCCGGTCAAGGACTACCTCAAGCAGATCGGCAAGGTCGCGCTGCTCAACGCCGAGCAGGAGGTCGAGCTCGCGAAGCGCATCGAGGCCGGCCTGTTCGCGGAGGAGAAGCTGAACGCCGGGATCACCATCGAGCCCAAGATGCGGCGTGAGCTCGAGTGGATCTCGAACGACGGGCGGAACGCCAAGAACCACCTGCTCGAGGCGAACCTGCGCCTCGTCGTCTCGCTCGCAAAGCGCTACACGGGCCGCGGCATGCTCTTCCTGGACCTGATCCAGGAGGGCAACCTGGGTCTGATCCGCGCGGTGGAGAAGTTCGACTACACCAAGGGCTATAAGTTCTCGACCTACGCGACGTGGTGGATCCGGCAGGCGATCACCCGCGCGATGGCCGACCAGGCGCGCACCATCCGGATCCCGGTGCACATGGTCGAGGTCATCAACAAGCTCGCTCGGGTGCAGCGGCAGATGCTCCAGGACCTCGGACGCGAACCCACGCCGGAGGAGCTCGCCAAGGAGCTCGACATGACCCCGGAGAAGGTCGTCGAGGTCCAGAAGTACGGGCGCGAGCCGATCTCCCTGCACACCCCGCTCGGCGAGGACGGCGACAGCGAGTTCGGCGACCTGATCGAGGACTCCGAGGCCGTAGTCCCGGCCGACGCCGTGAGCTTTACGCTGCTCCAGGAGCAGCTGCACGCTGTGCTCGACACGCTCTCCGAGCGTGAGGCAGGCGTCGTCTCAATGCGCTTCGGTCTGACCGACGGTCAACCGAAGACGCTCGACGAGATCGGCAAGGTCTACGGCGTGACCCGCGAGCGGATCCGTCAGATCGAGTCCAAGACCATGTCGAAGCTCCGCCACCCGAGCCGCTCTCAGGTCCTGCGCGACTACCTGGACTGAGGTTCTGGCTCGCTTCAGCGTGTGCGCCCAGCGAGTTGTCGGCACCCACGGGTACGGTCGCAGCCAACGCGGCCGGATGGCTGGCGTCGGCCCGGAGGAGCCCGATCATGAGCGTTCAGTACTTCGCGGCGGAGCAGGACGATTCTGACGGCCTCACGATCGCGTCACCTGCGCGGGTCCCGGAGCTCGAAGCAGCGCAGCGCGGTCAGATCCGGATCGGTCTGGCCGATGGCTCGACGCATGTGATCCTGGGTAGCGGCCGCCTGAGCCGGGGCATCGGCTACCGGCTGAAGGACGGATTGGTTGAGGTCCGCGTCAACGGCAGAGGCACCGTTCTGCGGACCTATGGCACGTGGATGTGGCTCGAGGGCTCCGAGTACATCGGTGCACCGACCACCGTCGTCTAGTCGCGACCTGAACCGGGATCCGTACCGCCGTCGAAATCCCGCCTCAGAACCGCCACGCGCGCCAAGGCGCCGGCCCTAATCTGAGCACGGCTCGATCCGTCTCCCGGTGGGTTGGACGGCCTGCGGTCGCTCAACCGGAGGAGGCACCGAACATGGCGGGGTGGGTCCGCATCATCGCCGGGCTGTTGCTGGTCGCCCACGGACTGATCCACGTGATGTTCCTCGTGAAGGGTCCGGACGACCCGAAGTTCCCGTTCACGCTCGGGGACTCGTGGCTGGTGCCCGAGTCGGTGCGACGCCCGCTCGCGCTCGCACTGATCGCGGGGACGGCGGCCGCGTTCGCCTTGCTCGCGCTCGCGGCGTGGGGGGTGCCCGGGCTCTCGAGCGTCTGGCCCGCGCTCGCGATCGTCGGATCGGCGCTGTCGCTCGCTGTCCTCATCGTGTTCTGGGACGTGCAGCTCGTCTTCGGGGTGTTTCTCGACCTCGCGCTGATCGGCGTCGCGGTGATCCGCCCCGAGTGGACGGACAAGATCGGCGGCTGAGCCGAAGCGTTCGGCACCGGAGCGCCGCTCGTCAGAGCGTCGAACCCGCTCCGCGCTGCTCCAGTAGGCGTTTCGTCTCGTCCTGGACGTCGAGAGCGACGTCGGCGAGCGCGGCCGCGTGCTCGCGGGCGTGGTGAGCGCAGAACAGGAGCTCGCCGGTGGCCAGGACCACTCGGACGTATGCCTGAGCGCCGCAGCGGTCGCAGCGGTCTGCTGCGGTCAGGGTCTCAGTCGTTGTCGCGTTCACGGCTCCATGAAAGCACCTGCGGACGGGTCCTCCCGACCATTTTTCGCTCAGTTCGCTATCCGCGAAGCAAATCTCACCCGCCCCGGGCCCGCGAGCGCGGGATGCGACCTGCGCCGGGCTCGCCCAGCCCCGGCATGGCAGCACGGCTTCGTCGCGCCCAGCGATTAGTGTCAGCCGGGTGTCCAGCACTGCGTCGCCGTCCGACTACACCGCCCGCCACCTCTCAGTCCTCGAGGGGCTCGAGGCGGTCCGCAAGCGCCCGGGCATGTACATCGGCTCGACCGACGAGCGCGGCCTCATGCACTGCATGTGGGAGATCATCGACAACGCGGTCGACGAAGCTCTCGCCGGTCACTGCGACCGGATCGAGGTCGTGCTGCACGAGGACTCGTCCGTCGAGGTCCGCGACAACGGACGCGGCATCCCGGTCGACATAGAACCCAAGACCGGACTGACCGGCGTCGAGGTCGTGCTCACGAAGCTGCACGCGGGCGGGAAGTTCGGCGGCGGCTCGTATGCGGCGTCGGGCGGGCTGCACGGCGTCGGTGCGAGCGTCGTCAATGCGCTGTCGGCGCGGCTCGACGTCGAGGTCGACCGTGGCGGCGCGACCCACCGGATGAGCTTTCACCGCGGCGAGCCGGGCAACTTCGCCGACGGCGCGAGTGGGCCGGACCCCGATGCCGTCTTCACGCCGTTCGTCAGCTCCTCGGAGCTCGCTGTCGTTGGCAAGGTGCCGCGGGCCCGCACCGGTACTCGGTTGCGCTACTGGGTGGACCGGCAGGTCTTCCCGAAGAACGTGGCGTTCTCCTACGAGGACCTCATCACTCGGGTGCGCCAGACGACGTTCTTGGTCCCCGGTCTCGGAATCGTGGTGCGCGACGAGCGGCGGAAGCCAGGCACGCCGGGCGCCCTCGGGACGCACGTCGAGGAGTTCCGCCACCTCGGCGGGACGGTCAACTTCGTGGACTACCTCGCGACCGATCCGCCGGTGACCGACACCTGGCGGTTCGCCGGCTCGGGGTCCTTCACCGAGACCGTGCCGGTGCTCGACGATCACGGCCACATGTCTCCCCAGGAGGTCGATCGGACCTGCGAGGTCGACATCGCCCTGCGCTGGGGAACCGGCTACGACACCAGCGTCCGCACCTTCGTGAACATCATCGCGACGCCGAAGGGCGGCAGCCACCTCGCCGGCTTCGAGCAGGGACTGCTCCGGACGGTGCGCAAGGCCGTCGAGACGAACGCGCGACGGCTCAAGGTCTCGATGAAGGACGGCGCCGAGCGGATCGAGAAGGACGACGTGATGGCCGGCCTGACCGCCGTCGTCACCGTCCGGCTGGCCGAACCGCAGTTCGAGGGCCAGACCAAGGAGGTCCTCGGCACGGCCCAGGTGCGCGCCATCGTCGCGAAGGTGATCGACACGGAGTTCGGCGCGATGCTCACCTCCACGAAGCGCGACGCCAAGACCCAGTCGACGCTGCTGCTGGACAAGGTCGTCTCGGAGATGCGGGCTCGCCTCAGCGCGCGCAAGCAGAAAGAGATCTCCCGCCGCAAGAACGCCCTCGAGACGTCCTCGCTGCCGGCGAAGCTCGCGGACTGCCGCACCGATGTGGTCGAGCGCAGCGAGCTGTTCATCGTCGAGGGTGACAGCGCGCTCGGAACGGCAAAACTCGCGCGCAGCTCTGACTTCCAGGCCCTGCTGCCCATCCGCGGGAAGATCCTCAACGTCCAGAAGGCGTCAATCACGGACATGCTCAAGAACGCCGAGTGCGCCGCGATCATCCAGGTGATCGGCGCCGGGTCCGGGCGAACCTTCGACCTGGACGCGGCGCGGTACGGCAAGGTCGTGCTGATGACCGACGCCGACGTCGATGGCGCGCACATCCGGACCCTGCTGCTCACGCTGTTCTTCCGCTACATGCGGCCGCTGGTCGAGGACGGCCGGGTGTACGCCGCCGTGCCGCCGCTGCACCGGGTTGAGCTGATCGGGACCACGCGGAGCAAGAACGAGTACGTGTACACCTACTCCGAGGCGGAGCTGGCCGGCCTGCTCGCCAAGCTCAACCGCGCCGGTCGGCGCTTCAAGGACGACATCCAGCGCTACAAGGGCCTTGGCGAGATGGACGCCGACCAGCTTGCCGAGACCACGATGGATCCGCGCCACCGCACCCTGCGCCGCGTCACGCTCGCGGACGCGGCGTCGGCCGAGTTCGTGTTCGAGCTGCTGATGGGCACCGATGTCGCGCCGCGCCGCGACTTCATCATCGCCGGGGCGCGGAAGCTGGATCGCAGCCGGATCGACGCCTGACCGGCGCAGACTGCTGTTGCCAGACTCCGGCGGCCCCGGCCCGGCGGCTCAGCCGACGGCGTGCACGGGCGCGGCCAGCTGGACCCCGGAGCCGTCGCGGCGCATGTCCGGCTCGGGCAGCGGCATCGGTTGTCCCGCCGAGCCCGTCGCCTGTGCGGGAGCGGCCCCGACCCAGGCGAGCAGCAGGGCGTCCTCGCCCCTGATGAAGCG
>Ga0209746_1001783_pt1 | contig 10135 bp, 11 predicted proteins | sample BarGraNGADG00211_3_FD_184496 | JGI IMG/M metagenome (GOLD analysis project Ga0209746, IMG submission 184496) | Arctic peat soil microbial communities from Barrow, Alaska - Barrow Graham LP Ref core NGADG0011-211 (SPAdes) (version 2) | ecosystem: Environmental > Terrestrial > Soil > Wetlands >...
AATGCCATGAATGAAGAAAAACTAAATCTTACAGATAACCAGCTGCTGCGAAGGAATGCAGAAGAATTACTGAAAAAAAAACAGTTCAAAATGAACTTGTCAGCAATGGAAACTGATGCTGTAAAGCTGCTCCACGAACTTCAGGTGCACCAGATAGAATTAGAAATGCAGAACGAAGAGCTCACCCAGGCAAACGAAACCGCAGAAACAGCTCTTAGAAAATATACCATGTTATACGATTTTGCGCCAATGGGCTATTTTACACTGGATTCCCTTGGGAATATAAATGAGCTGAACTTTACCGGTGCAGAAATGCTGGGGGACAAACGTTTTAGTTTGGTAAACAGCAACTTTAAACTTTTCGTCGCAGAAGAGTCGCAAAGTGTATTTGACAGGTTTTTTAGTAAAGTATATTCCAACGATTCAAAAGAATCGTGCGAGATAATTCTTGGTTATAATGGCAATCCCTCGTGTCGGGTTTATATGGAAGGGATAGTTACTGGTGATGACAAGCAATGCCTTCTCTCAGTAGTTGATATATCAGGCTTTATAAAGTAAATTAATCCTTTAAAGCTACTATCTGTTAATTTCTTTGGTCACAAGCGGAAGCAATATCTTTGCAGGAACTTATGACGGTGGATTTTTTTCTTTAACTTTCTACCTTCCCGTGCAGAAGCAGGTTAATAGCATCGCTGAATGATCCGGCAAGAATAACCTTTCCGGTATTTACAAAGAAAATCTCGTCGGCATTTTCTATTGTGTTTAAGCGGTGGGCAATTATAACACGGGTTGTAGATTCAGGAAGTTTCTTTAGTATAATGTCGAGCAATTGTTCAGTAACTGTATCAATGTTTGCTGTTGCTTCATCAAGTATAAGTAATTCAGGTTTACGAAGTACAGCACGCATGAAAGCAATTAGTTGTTTTTGCCCTAAACTGATGCCATCTCCTGTGGTTTGTACTTTTGCGTCAAGGCCCTGATCGAATCGTTCCAGCAAGCTCTCGAGTCCTGCTTCTGAAATAGCTTCTGACAATTGTAGGTTCGTATAGCTCTTGTACCCGGTGTTTCCATATAATATATTATCACGGACTGTCCCTGAAAACAGGAATGGTTCCTGGAGAATAAATCCTATCTTCCTGGTACGTTCTTCGGGTTTATAGGAACGAATATCCTTCCCATCCAGCAATATTGTCCCTCTTGATGCATCATATAATCTGGCGATGAGAGATGCTGTGGTAGTTTTACCTCCTCCTGTAGGGCCAACAAATGCATAAGTTTTACCACGTTCCAGATCGAAGTTTACTTTATGCAATACTTCTTTCCCGTTAGGATAATTGAATGATACATTTCCGAAATGAAGGTATGACTGACTGGTTTCACATTTCGGGTCATCCATTACATGTAAATTAGTCTCAAGCGATAATAAAAGTGAAATGCGGTCCCACCCGGCCATTGCCACCTGAAAGTTGGCCCATAAAGCCGCAAGCTGACGTAACGGATTGTAGAAGTTGGTAACATACGCAATAAAGCTTATAAGCAAACCAATTGAAAAATGTCCCTTAACTATAAGAAAAATCCCGAGGGTAAGTACTATCAGCTGACCAATATTGGCTGCCAGAGTATATACCGGAGTGAATACGTTATTTGCTATGCCTGCCTGGACTGATTTTGTGTAATTATCATGGTTAGCCTCCTCAAATCGTTTACGGAAATAGTCACGGCGGTTGAATGCGATAATTACCTTAAAGTTAGCCAGGCTCTCCTGAATTTCGGCACTTAAACTGCCTGTGCTTTTCATACTGTCGGCATTCCTGCGTTTAACCCAGGGTGAGATAAATTTAGTAAATATCCAGACTATCAGTGCCGGAGACAAGGCAGCAAGTCCAAGCGGCAGATTTATGCATAACAGGATGATCCCTGCTCCTGTCATTGTGAAAATACTGCCTATAAACTGCATTAATGACTGAGAGAAGAACTGGTTTACCTTATCAGTATCATTGTTAATACGCGATATCAGATCGCCGGCTTTGTTCTGGTTGAAAAAGTCAACGGGTAGTTCCTGAAGCTTATTAAACACTGCGTTACGTAAACTGTATAGCATTCGTTGCCCGATACCGCCCATCATGCGCATTTGTATAGAGTTTACTACAAATGCTATAACATATAGTGTCAAAAGAATCCCTGAAAATACCAGAACGCCATGATATTGCTTTGCCTGAATATATGTATCAATAGTGTATCCAACAATATACGGACCAACTAAACTTAGTCCCGCGTTTAAAAAAATAGCAGCAAAAGCTATTATCAGATTGCGACGCTCTTCACCAATAAGTGTAATCAGTTTCCTGAGTGAAGCAAGATTTGATATTTTTTGCTCCGTTTTATCGGATGCCTGATTTAAATTATAGTTCATAGTGTTGTGTACTCCTTTGTGAGCTATAAATCTGAATGTATTCAGGTGAGCTCTCTTTCAATTCTTTATGCGTACCGGTTGCAATAACTTCACCTTCCATAAGGAGTATTATTTGTTCAAAGTGCCTTACAGGAGCAATCTTTTGTGTAACAGATATAAGCGTCAGATGAGGATAATTGTTTTCGAGGTTGCAAAGTATCTTGTTTTCTGTCTTCTTATCAACACGCGAAGTGAAATCGTCCAGTAAGAGAATCTTAGGATTTATCGCCAGGGCCCTCGCCAGCATGATCCTTTGTTTTTGACCACCTGAAAGAGTGGTGCCCCGCTCTGAAACAACGGTATCGAGCTTTTGAGGAAGTGACTCAATATAATCTGTCAGCTCGGCAGTGGCAATGGCTTTTTCCAAAGACTCATTGGTAACCTTATCATTGAAGGCAATGTTTTCGCGCAGGCTCATGTTAAAAATTACGCTATCCTGAAAAACAAATCCAATCTGGCTATGGAATATTTCTTTTGTGTATTTCTCAGTACTGATCCCATCGAATTCTATAGAGCCCGAATCGGGAGAAATAAGGTTTGTCAGAAGATATAACAGCTGACTTTTCCCTGCCGCTGTGGGTCCGATAATAGCAGTTTTACTTCCGGCTTTAATTGAGAATGAAATATTCTTCAATATAGGTTTATCTCCATAGAACAATGAAACATTCTTCAGAACAATATCACCATTTATATTGCTGTCAATAGTTCCTCCTTCATCAGTAGCGGGGGCCTCCAGTACCTCATTTATTCTGACATACGAAGCTGAAGCCTGCGCTATGATATTGCTCATAAAACCTATCATAAGAATCGGAAATATTAACAGCAACAGATAACTGTTGAACGCTGCAAAATTTCCAAGCGACATGGTACCGGCAACAACAAAATGACCGCCCATGGCAAGGATTGTTACAACAGCCAGGTTTGCAACGAACATTATAACAGGTATAAGTGTCGCAAACATCCTCAAAATAGACATACCTAAATTACGGGACTCCAAATTGGATTCCAGAAATCTCATGCTTTCCGGTTGTTGTGAGTTCAGTACCCGTATTAATGCCGAACCCATAATACTTTCATTAATAATTTTGTTGAGAGAGTCAATAACTTCCCTGCCTCTCTTAAATAATACTCTCACTTTTCTTAATACAATAAAAAAAGCTCCGCCAATAACAGGAACTATTGAAATAACAGCCAATGCCAGTTTCCAGTTTATAAGGATAAGCAGAACGGAGGTGCCTGCAATAACAAAAACCGAGGAAATAATAGTAACAAAAGCCATGGAAACAAACATCTTTACAGAATCGATATCAGAAGTGAGGTTTGTTAACAATTTTGATGGGTTCGACTTAAGAACAAAGGCATAACTCTGACGTGAAATTTTATCGGAGAGTTGTGTGCGCAAATCCTTTGCGACCCGTTCCGATGCATAAGTCTGAATAATGTTTTGCAGGAATGTGAATATAAATATTAATGTTCCGGCTACCAAAAACTGAATAATTACAGACCGTGAATTAAACTTATTTGTCGAAAAAGTATCAATACCATGTGCAATGATTTTCGGTATCAACATGTTGATGCCACTACCCAGCAGCGCCATAATAATTAATATAATCACTAGTCCGGAATACGGTTTTAGTAATCCAAATATACTGGGCGCAGGAGTTTTGTCTTTTGAAGGTTGTGAAACAGCTTTATCCATCTTTAACGGCTCATGACTACACTGACCGACCCGATCTTCCCTCCCATTGGCGGATTCATCTTTGAAACTTTTACTGTGATCTTCCCTATTCCTTTCAGTTCAGCATAGATTGCATCGAGTATGCGTCCTGCAATATGTTCAAGCAGATGTGATTTCATCTCCATCTGTGCCTTAACTATATCGTATGCTCTCTGATAATTCACTGCATCTTTTAAGTTATCGCTTTCTGCAGGTAGCTTCATGTCTGTTTCAATTGTAAGATCAACAAGGAACTTGTTCCCAACAATTCGCTCTTCCCTGAAATGACCATGAAAGGAGTAAAACTCCATATTTTCGATCAGAATAAGTCCCATATTATTTGGTTTATATTATAAACTACTTTATATTTGTAATATATTTACATTCAAAATTTCGAAAATATAAAAGTAAACATTATTATGGAAAACGAGGAAAAAATGATGACCGGCGAAGAAAGCTTAAGAATCATAACACGGTTTAAAGAACTCGATCCCATATTGCACTCGCAGCTTCGTCTCGCGATAGTCTCTTTGCTTGTCAGTACCGAGGTCGCAGAGTTCACTTACATCAGGGAACAGACCGGGGCAACTGCAGGTAACCTGAGCATCCAGATAACCAAACTTAAGGATGCAGGATATATTGAGGTTACAAAAAAATTCAGGAATAACTATCCCCTAACCATCTGCAGCATTACCAAACTTGGCAGGGAAAAGTTTACTGAATATGTCAAAAATCTTAAAGACTATCTGAGTCCTGAGGGGAAAGTTTAAAGATTGCCATCCCGGAAACGAAGTTGCCTTACAAAGGTTAACCTGTTTCTCTGCTTCCCTTGTTATTAACTCAAATTCGTCCTATTTTTGTATCCCTAACATTATAATTGATGACCGACGAAATCACAAAGGAAAAAGAAGAATCAAAACCCTCAATAAGTTTTATTGAACAGTTTATTGTTGAAGACTTAAAAGCCGGGAAAAATAACGGAAAAGTTAATACCCGATTTCCACCCGAACCGAACGGATATCTTCATATCGGCCACGCTAAAGCAATCTGTCTTGATTTTGGAATGGCACAAAAACATGGAGGGATATGTAATCTTCGTTTCGACGATACCAACCCTGTGAAAGAAGATGTTGAATATATCGATTCAATTAAGGAGGATATTCACTGGCTGGGATTCGACTGGGGTGATCGTGAATATTATGCTTCTGACTATTTTGGTAAATTGTACGATTTTGCTGTTGACCTTATAAAAAGAGGTCTTGCTTATGTTGATGATCAGCCTGCCGATCTGATCTCATCTCAGAAAGGGACCCCCTCTCAACCAGGGACAGAAAGTCCATTCCGGAATCGTCCTGTTAAAGAGAATCTTGATCTGTTCGAAAGAATGAATAAGGGTGAATTTGATGAGGGAAGCCGTGTACTGAGAGCTATAGTTGACATGACTTCTCCGAATATGCACATGAGGGATCCTATTATTTACCGGATTATAAAATCACCTCATCACCGCACAGGAAGTTCGTGGATGGTATACCCGATGTATGATTTTGCACATGGACAGAGTGACTTTTTTGAAGGGATTACATACTCATTGTGCACACTTGAATTTGAAGTCCACCGTCCTCTTTATGATTGGTTTATCGATCAGCTCAAAACTGATGATTACAGACCGCGGCAGATCGAGTTCAACCGTCTCAATCTGACCTATACCATGATGAGCAAGAGAAAGCTTCTCGAATTGGTTCAGGAGGGTAAGGTAAGAGGATGGGATGATCCAAGAATGCCAACGCTCTGTGGTCTGAGGAGGAGAGGTTACACACCAGAATCGATAAAAAGGTTCATAGACCTGATTGGTTATACCAAAGTAGAAGCAATTAACGATATATCTTTACTGGAACATGCTATCCGTGAAGATCTTAATATTAGAGTCTCAAGGGTATTTGGTGTGTTGAATCCGTTAAAGGTCATTATAAAAAACTATCCCGGGGGGAAGGTTGAGAATGTAGAACTCATCAATAATCCTGAAGACGAAACCAAGGGGAAAAGGCTGGTTCCCTTCTGCCGGGAGGTTTATATTGAACAAGATGATTTTATGGAGGTTCCGCCACACAAATTTTTCCGTCTTGCCCCGGGTATGGAAGTGCGTCTGAAAGGAGCATACATTATTAAATGTGAAGGCTTTAAGAAGAACGAAGCCACTGGAGTAATAGAAGAGGTTTATTGCACCTATGATCCTGAAACCAGGAGCGGGGGAAATACTTCTGAGAAAAAGGTTAAAGGAACCCTACACTGGGTGTCGGCTCAGCATGCTGTTGATGCAGAAGTAAGGTTATACGACAGGTTATTCAATCATGAAGATCCGGCAGGACATAAATGCGAAGATTACCGGAAATTTCTGAATCCCGACTCATTAATAATCCTCACCGGGTGTAAAGTAGAGCCATCACTTGGATCAGCAAAGCCACTTGAAAAGTTTCAGTTCCAGAGGCTTGGTTATTTTTGTGTCGATTATGATTCGACTGCATCAAAACTTGTTTTCAACAGGACGGTTCAACTTAAGGATACATGGTCGAAGATTAATAAATGAGGTGTGAGGGATGAGGTGTGAGGCATGAGGCATGAGGCATGAGGCATGAGGCATGAGGTGTGAGGTGTGATGTGTGAGGGATAAGGTGTGAGTGATGAGGATTAAACTAGAAATCACTTAGAAATGGTAAATAGCTTTAAGGAACTTATTGTTTATCAGAAGGCTTTTAAGCTTGCAATGGATATCTTCGAACTATCAAAGAAATTTCCTAAAGAAGAAAGATATTCTTTGACTGATCAGATCAGAAGATCTTCAAGATCAGTTAGTTCATGTATTGCAGAGTCATGGGCAAAACGATTATATATCAGAGCATTTGTCAATAAATTAACTGATTCTTTAGGGGAGGAGTATGAAACAGAAGGCTGGCTTGATTACTCCAGAGATTGTGAATATATTTCAAAAGATGAATATGAAAAGTTAATATCAGGCTATGATGAAGTACGAAAGATGCTGATATCTATGATTAACAGTCCTGAACAATGGTGCATTAATCGTATGTGACCGAATAGCCATCAATATTATTTTCCTCATACCTCACTCCTCATACCTCATACCTTTATTTTGGTAAAAGACATTTTCAATGCCATATGCATTTTTATTTAATTATTTCTATATTTGTGACCTCAAAATTGTCCCGTGGTGTAATTGGCAACACGTCTGATTCTGGATCAGAAGAGTTCAAGTTCGAGACTTGACGGGACAACCAGATAGTCAATCACTTACAATTAATCTTGTAGGTGATTTTTTGTTTATTGCCAGGTTCTTGCCAGGTTTTGAGGGATAATCAGGTTGGTACACTATAATGAACCGTGGAATTTAACACCAACCTTCTGTCGAACAAATGAAACTAACACATCATAAGGAGGAACCCATTATATCATCTTAATTAAATAATAGCATTAAGATATTCCAAAATAGCTCGTTACTTTGTCCGTCTTCCCGGATCAATTCTTTGGCTGAACTCTCTGTCTTCTTTTCACTACAAGGCTATCAGCAGGATAAGTGGCTTTTAACGTATCCATTTGTGCCCTTGCCCAGTCAATGATTATTTTTCTTTGATCATCCGACAGATTTGCCTTCTTATGTAGGCCAAGATAAGTATATGATTCAAGTGGCATCTCTTTTTTATCAACCTGCTCAATGGTCTGTTCAAATTTACGATTTTGGTTTGCCACCGGCAGTTTGGTAAAGGTTGAATAATTCAAATGCCCTTTACCACCTGTTATGTGGTTGTTAATCCACCATGTAACCGGTTGAATATAGGAATACCATGGATATTCTGTTTTGTTTGAATGGCAATCGTAACAAGCTCCATTCAGAATATCAGACACTTCAACGGGCACAGAATATTTGGTGGTGATGTCATAGGTCATATCATTTGTTAGGTTTCTTGCTGGACGAATAAACTGAAGTAGTACAAATAATACACCTGGAACAATTGATGTTTTTTTCAGCATTACTTTTATATAAGTTAAGGTTTATATTTATTAATAACTCAGAGAACAATATTAGTTTCATTCAAAGACTAATCCGGACATGTATGCTTAATATCATGTTTTGCATCTGACCTGATTTATTACGAACCTGACTGGAAAAACCAGTGGGCTTGACCATAGTTGGCCGGATATTAATGATCACTAAACGCCGGTGTTAAATGCCTGTTGCATAGTTATGTACAAAAATTGTAAAATGACCGGCCATAGGTGGTCAAGCTATCCGGCTTTTGCGTTAGATCAACTTACATAAAACGAACAGGCCAGGTCTGACGTCCTTTTATTAAATCCAATTCGGCATTTTCCCGACAGGTTTTCAATAATTGCTGGCATTCTTTCCTACTTAGAAAGTCTTCAGGAGTTACAATGTAGTTTTTCAATTCAGGTTATTTATAGTTTATACCCGTATAATTATATATAATACCCCCAATACTATTAAGAATGCTTGATTATTTTATAGAAAATAACTATTTTATATAAAATAGATATCACTAACCTTTTCTTTTCAAATCCCTTTCTAGCTAGGTTATTGGTGGATTTTAAAAGAATCTCCCAAGTAAGGTGGTTATTGACACCATTCATATTCATTTTTGCAAAACAAATGATTATCCTTTAATTTGGGGTCACTCAACTACTAATATTTAATTCCTGTTTATTGTAGTTGGCAAAAAATGTGGTGTTTAGAAGATCTTTTTAGAACACACTCATTTAAAAGGTTCTAACTCTATTTGATTGGAATTAACAATTGCTACCCTGTATCGGAATTGTTTTTTCTTTGACTCATCTGAGTTCGCTATATAATACTCGTAATCCATATTTAACGTGTTGTCGTTTTTGTTTAGGGTAAACTGAAGGTCAGCTATTCTGCTTACTCCAACTCTTGTAGATGCAACTTGATCGGGAGCATCTAATCCACCAGTCATCACCTGGGAAATTTCAAAACCAGTCATCACCTCAAGAGAATAGAAACCATTGCGCATGCTATCGCCAAATTGATACCAGGGCAATTTGCTCAAAGTGGTGTAATAATCCTTTTTATCATCGTATTTATGCAATTCTTCTACATAGGATGGGTTATCGCTGGCCATAAAACTTAGCAAGCAGAAATCGGCAATTCTACTATAATCCGAACTGGAAACTTTGGTTAAATGAATCGTAGTATTTCCAATAATCGTATCCGAATTAGGCGATAAATGAGCGTAGCTTGATATTGAATCCCCTTCATTCCACAGCCACACCGAACCGCTCAAATACCTGATAAGTGTATCGTTTTGCGAATAGAGTTTCGGCGATAAAAGGGTAAATGCCAGAATTACTAATATTATTATTCTGTTGGTTTTCATCACACCAAGTTCCACTTGTCTTATTGTTATGTTGTTCATTAAGTTCGTTCTTCTTTTACAATTACAGATGACGGTTTGCAGATTTGCGATGAGCGGGCTTTTCAGCACAAATGTTAATTCGGAGAACTGCAATTTCTTTAACCACAAAACTGTCTGCGGAGCACGAAACCCCGCCTATTGCAAATGTGCTGTTATCGGCTGCTCTTCTTACCGCCACTATTTGCTTAACCTTCATTATCACTTATGCCAATACAAAAACTTTGTGGCAAAAAATGCTTAGACATTCTCCACCCATATTTTGCAGAAGGTTTGAATTTATTTAAATCTAAGAAAGTATTATTGAAGAGTTTAAGACGAGCTTCATATTTATCCTTAACCAAATTGTCAAGAATAGAATCTAGTATTGGGTTTAGTAATAAATCCAATCCAAATATAAAACTCATGTCAACAATGGTGATTTGATCTGCGACTTCTCCACTAAGCGCTACAGGAAGGAGTTAAATGACCTGAACAAGTTAGTTCAGAAGGCAGAGGATATGGTCGCTA
>Ga0209746_1001785_pt1 | contig 10132 bp, 11 predicted proteins | sample BarGraNGADG00211_3_FD_184496 | JGI IMG/M metagenome (GOLD analysis project Ga0209746, IMG submission 184496) | Arctic peat soil microbial communities from Barrow, Alaska - Barrow Graham LP Ref core NGADG0011-211 (SPAdes) (version 2) | ecosystem: Environmental > Terrestrial > Soil > Wetlands >...
TTCCTGTTTTGTCTAGCAACAGCACGTCCACATCACCGGCAGCTTCAATAGCACGTCCGCTGGTAGCAATTACATTTCGTTGGATCAATCGATCCATGCCGCTGATACCGATAGCACTCAACAAACCGCCAATAGTAGTTGGGATAAGACAAACCAGCAAGGCAATTAATACCGGAATGGATAAGTTATGCGACAGCGATATTCCCGAAGCAGTTAAACTGTATCCGAAAAATGCCGGAAGCGTAACCACTGCCAAAAGGAAGATAATGGTTAAGCCCGATAGCAAGATAGTTAAGGCAATTTCGTTTGGAGTCTTCTGACGTTTAGCACCTTCTACCAATGCAATCATGCGATCCATAAAGGTATCACCGGCATCGGCTGAAATACGAATTAGAATACGGTCGCTCAATACTTTTGTACCACCGGTCACTGCTGAACGGTCGCCACCGCTTTCGCGAATTACAGGAGCCGATTCGCCCGTTATGGCTGACTCATCGACACTGGCAATTCCTTCAATCACTTCACCATCCGAAGGAATTATATCATTTACTTCGCAAACCACAATGTCGCCTTTGCGTAAATCGGGAGCCAACACTTCTGTTTCTTTGTTCCCAACCATTTTGCGGGCAACTGTTTGCGTACGGTTTTTACGCAAGCTTTCGGCCTGTGCTTTTCCACGTCCTTCGGCAATAGCTTCAGAGAAATTGGCAAAAAGCACCGTAAACCAAAGCCAGATGGCAATTTGTAAATTGAACGATGAATACCCTCCCTGAAAAATTCCGATAAAGACAATGATAGTAGTCAGGAATGCTCCGATACCAACTATAAATATAACCGGATTTTTTATCAGTGATACAGGGTTTAGTTTCGTTAAGCTGTCTTTCGCAGCCCGTGCAAGTAGCTTTTTATTAAAGATACTTTTATTTGATTTTGTTGTCATTGTTCTAAGATATTAAAATGTAATTCCACTATTCATTAATAAATGTTCTACAATTGGGCCTAATGATAAGGCAGGAAAATAGGTCAAACCACCGACAATAAGGATAACGCCGATTAATAAGGCGATAAACAGCCAATTGTTCGTTTGGAAAGTTCCTGCCGATACAGGCGTAATCTTCTTTTTTGCCATACTCCCGGCAATTGCCAGAATCGGTATAATCACTCCAAAACGTCCGATCAGCATAGCAAATCCAATCGATAAATTATAAAAAACCGTATTGGCATTCAGTCCTGCAAAGGCACTTCCGTTGTTTCCAGTCCCGGAATCGAAGGCATATAAAATCTCCGAAAATCCATGCGGTCCGGCATTGTTCAGGCTGGATAGGCCAAGAGTGCTCACCGCTGCCCAGGCCGTAAATAACAGAATTGAAAAAGAGGTAATTACATTAGCTATAATAGCCATTGTTACTTCAAATGCTTCCACTTTCTTTCCCAGATATTCAGGTGTACGACCCACCATCAATCCGGCAATAAATACCGTGAGAATAATGAATACAACCATACCATATAATCCGGCTCCAACACCACCAAAAATCACTTCACCAAGCATCATATTAACCATGGCAACCATTCCTGCTAATGGAGACAAACTATCGTGCATGGCATTTACAGCACCGCACGATGCATCGGTAGTAACTACAGAAAAAAGTACACTATTCGTTATTCCGAACCGGGTTTCCTTCCCTTCCATGAGTGCTGAATGACCGAGAATAGGATTGGCAGAATATTCGCCATACAATGAAATGGTTAAACCGGCAAGAAATAATATAAGCATAACAGTGAAAATTGTCCAACCCTGACGCTTGGAGCCGACCATCTTACCGTAAGTAAAAGTTAAGCCGGCAGGAATTAGAAAAATTGCCAATATTTCAAGGAAATTGCTAAACGGAGTTGGATTTTCGAACGGATGGGCACTGTTAGAATTGAAAAAACCACCGCCATTTGTACCAAGTAGTTTGATTGATTCCTGAGAGGCTACCGGACCCATTGGAATTACTTGTTGAGCTCCTTGCAGCGTATGAGCAGTTTGATAAGTGTCAAAGTTTTGAATTACCCCTTGGCTAACAAAAATAACAGCTAATAAAATGGAAAGTGGCAAAAGCACATACAAGGTTGAACGGGTTAAATCTACCCAAAAATTACCGAGCTTGTCAGTCGTTTTGCGCGAAAGCCCTCTGGCAAGAGCTATCAATACGGCTATTCCGGTGGCAGCACTTACAAAGTTCTGAACGGTAAGAGCAAGCATTTGCACCAAATAGCTCAATGTGGTTTCACCACCGTAGCCTTGCCAGTTGGTGTTGGTCATAAAACTCACAGCCGTGTTGAACGCTGAATGCCACGACACATTAGGTAAATTTGTCGGATTTAATGGTAGAAATGCTTGTGTAAGTTGAAGCAGGAATACAAACAGAAATCCAATTAAGTTGAACAACAACAATCCGAAAGCATAGCTTTTCCAGTTTGTTTCTTCGGTAGAGTTAACGCCTACAAGTTTATAGGTCAAGCGTTCGAACCAGCCCAATGGTGCCGACATCAGGTGTTTTTCGCCTGTGAACACCTTGTACATATAATTTCCCATAATAGGCGTTAAGCCTATCAGTAATCCCACGAAAATAATTATTTGTAAAAAATCAAAAGTTGTGAACATAGATTTATTTTGTTAAAAGTTAGCGTTCTTTAGAATTTGTCCGGTTTAATCAGTGAATAAATTAAATAACCCAGTATAAGTACAGCTATGATTGCCCCGATAATATAGCCAATTGTGCTGCTCGTTTCGGTTGTTGTTACCATTAAAAGAATTGTTTTCATTTTAAGTTAGTTTTTAAATTCAATAGTTCGAAAGAGAAATAGGAAAATTAGAAATTAATGTCCAACTGTGTCGTAAATGAATTTGCATTGACATTACTTGAATTATAAAATGCATTTTTGTTATTGTAAATGTCGTATGCAAAGATAACAGAAACATTTTTAGAAAAAGCCCAAGATAAGCCAAAATTCAAAGCTCCTAAATAGTTTTTTCCACCTTGATAATCTATAGCTAACCATAATTTATCAGAGATTTCTGGTACAGCTCTATCCCATGAAAGTAGAAGTCCTGAATTTGATGCTTTTCCTAATTCGTCAACAAGCAATGCTTTATTCCCAGTGTAATAACCTGCAGAAATGCGGCCAATAAAAGGAATTGTTTTTGCGAGAAGACCGTAAACGATGTTGTAATTAGTTAGACTTGCTTTAGTTCCAAAATTGTATGCTCCGACCGCTATTGCAGGTGCCCCTTTAAAAAGGGAATCTTCAGGGATTGCTATTTTACCATTGAAATAAATTGGATGTAAGTCATAATTTTTAGCATCTAATATATTGTTATCCCCCATGTTTAAATAATCAATACCAATCTCAGCCTGAACTTTACTGAAAGGTGATATTCCGGTTGTTAATCCCAGGTCATACATGCCTGAACCATAAACTCCATTTGCATCCTTTTGAGTGCGAATATAATTATCGATACCTAAGTGAACACTTTTGAATGCCTGTATGTCTGTTGAAGGAATCCAGATTTGAGTAGACCCTGTTGCTTTTGCAACGCTAATTGATAATAATACTGCAATAACGCAGATTCCTAATACTTTAATTCTTTTCATTTTCAAAAAATTTATAATAATTACTGTTTGTGCTTTATTTCTTTTTCTGTTTTAAAATTTTTCCGGTTTAATTAATGAATAATTCAAATAACCCAGTATAGCTACGGCTATAATTGCCCCGATAATATAGCCAATCGTGCTGCTCGTTTCGGTTGTTGTTACCATTAAAAGAATTGTTTTCATTTGGTTGTTATTTAAATGTAGAATTGATGAATAATATCATCATCGTCATTTTCCTTGTTGTTTTTTTGAATTGTTATGTATGTATCCGATTCTTCATCGTCTAACATTTTGTCGTAATACTCACCATAACCACTAATACGGGCAAAAGTATAGCCGGCTGCAAAGACGAGAATCACACCTCCCGCCAGTTCAAGTAAACCAATTATTGCTTCCATGATATTTGTTGATTAAAAAACGCTTAAAATATTTCTGTTTAAGCTTCCTGTTTATCCGCTGCAAAAATACAGTGTAAGTTATATGTAAAAAATCAAAAACAGAGGGTAGGATATAAATATTTTATAAGGAGAAAAATCATCAACCTATTTCTGCTTGCATTGCTTCCTTAATGTTTATGTTCTTAAAAAACTATGTTGTAAAACATACAAAACCCAAATACAATTTTAAGAGAGTTTTCATACATTGCCACTCAATTTTTCATTTAAAACACATTCAATTTTTTAGTATTAATCCTTTATATTTTAGTACAATATGAAAATATATCAATCGAATGAAATTAAAAACATTTCATTGCTGGGAAGTTCCGGCTCGGGGAAAACCACTCTTGTTGAAGCTATGCTTTACGAGAGTGGAGTTATAAAACGCAGAGGCACAGTTAATGGACAAAACACAGTGTCCGATTATTTCCCTGTAGAAAAAGAGTATGGCTATTCGGTTTTTTCAACTATCATTCAAACCGAATGGCTCGAAAAGAAATTAAATTTTATTGATTGTCCGGGTTCCGACGATTTTATCGGTGGTGTAGTAACCTCACTCAATGTAACCGATACAGCTCTCATCCTTATCAACACACAATATGGCGTTGAAGTCGGAACGAATAATCACTTCCGTTATACCGAAAAATTTCATAAACCGATTATTTTTGTAACCAACCACCTCGATCAGGAAAAAGCTGATTTCGACCGTACGTTGGAACAACTGAAGGAAAACTTTGGCAACAAAGTAGTTCAGATTCAGTATCCTGTGAATGCGGGTTCACTGTTTAATGAGGTGGTGGACGTATTGAAAATGAAATTGTATCGTTGGAAACCCGAAGGTGGAGTTCCTGACGTATTGGAAATCCCTGCCAACGAAATTGAAAAAGCACAAAATTTACACAATATATTGGTAGAAGCTGCTGCCGAGCATGATGAAGAATTGATGGAGAAATTTTTCGATCAGGGCACACTTAGCGAAGAAGAATTACGCATTGGAATTCGCAAAGGATTGATTCACCGCGACATGTTCCCTGTTTTCTGCGTTTGTGCAGGAAAGGATATGTGTGTTCGTCGGTTGATGGAATTTGTGGGCAATGTTTCACCAAGTGTAAGTCAAACCGAACAACCGCAAACTGCCGACGGTAAAAAAATTGCTCCTGATGCAAACGGGCCAACCAGCATTTATGTTTTCAAAACCAGTGTTGAACCACATATTGGTGAAGTTTCTTACTTCAAGGTAATGAGCGGAAAACTGAAAGAAGGTGATGACTTGGTAAATATCGACCGTGGTTCAAAAGAACGTATAAGTCAGATTTTTGCTGTGGCCGGACAAATCCGTACCAAAGTGGATGAAATTGTTGCCGGTGATATTGGAGCAACTGTGAAACTGAAAGATACCCGTACCGGTAATACATTGAATGTCAAAGGTTGCGAATACGACTTCAAAGAAATCAAATATCCCGAACCAAAATACCGCCGTGCCATTAAAGCAAAATCAGAATCGGACGAAGAAAAACTCAGCGAAGTTCTGACCCGCATGCACGAAGAAGATCCAACGTGGATTATTGAGCAATCGAAAGAATTGAAACAAACCATTTTATACGGACAAGGTGAATTTCATTTGCGTACCTTGAAATGGCGTGTTGAAAACAACGATAAAATTCCAATTGAATACAAAGAACCAAAAATTCCATATCGTGAAACCATTACGAAGAATGCCCGTGCCGATTATCGACATAAAAAACAATCGGGTGGATCAGGACAGTTTGGTGAAGTTCACCTGATTATTGAACCTTATTACGAGGGTATGCCGGCTCCGGAAATGTTCCGTTTCAACGGCCAGGAATTCAAAATCAGCAACCGTGATACACAAACTATCGATTTGGATTGGGGTGGAAAATTGGTTCTTATCAATAGTATCGTAGGTGGTTCTATTGACTTGCGCTTTTTACCTGCTATCATGAAAGGTATTATGGAACGAATGGAACAAGGACCTCTTACCGGTTCGTATGCCCGCGACGTACGCGTAATTGTCTATGATGGTAAAATGCACCCGGTTGATTCTAATGAAATTTCGTTCCGTCTCGCAGGACGTAATGCATTCTCACAAGCTTTCAAAGAAGCTGGTCCAAAGTTACTCGAGCCTATTTACGATGTAATTGTTCAGGCTCCTTCCGATCGATTGGGGGATGTAATGGGTGACTTGCAAAGTCGTCGTGCCGTGATTATGGGCATGGAAAGTGAAAAAGGGTACGAAAAACTGACTGCAAAAATTCCATTGAAAGAATTAGGCAGCTATTCTACTACACTTAGTTCGCTTACTGGAGGTCGTGCTTCATTCAGCATGAAGTTTGCAAGCTACGAACTCGTTCCGATGGATATTCAGGACAAATTACTCAAAGAATACGAAGCTTCTAAAAAAGAAGAAGATTAAACTCACGATTTTTTCTATTCAAAATTAAAGCAGTTATTCGGAAGGGTAACTGTTTTTTCTCGATGAATCAGATTCAAATTTTTACAAACCATTTTTTTATGAAAAAGATACTCCTTTCCAGTTTACTGTTTATTGTAGCCATTAATTTTGTATTCGAACTTAATGCTCAAACCAGTCCTATAAAACTTAATTCACTCGGCTATCTTCCAAATTCTGAAAAGAAAGCTTCAATAAGTGCAAAAGCTACAACTTTTGAAGTTATTGATTCACAAACAAAAAAAGTATGTTTACACGGAAAATTAACAGGGCCTGTTCATCAAAAAGATGTAAATCAGGATGTATGGATTGCTGATTTTTCAAAACTAACCGAAAAAGGAAATTATCAATTGATAGTTGCCGGAGTAGGAAAGTCCTACAAGTTTCCGGTGAATACCGATGTTTACCAAACTCCTTTTGTGGTATCCATGCGCGGATTTTATCTCTGGCGTTGCGGTATGGCTGTACACAGTGATTACAATGGAAACCATTATGAGACAAAAGCTTGCCACCTCGACGATGGTTGGATGGATTATGTCGGAAAACCCAATGAACGACGTGATGGAACGGGAGGCTGGCATGATGCCGGTGATTTCGGGAAATATACTGTGAACGCAGGAGTCACTTTGGGCGTGCTTTTCTATTCCTGGGATCATTTTGGCAAAAAGTTGAAAAATATTTCTCTCGATATTCCGCAAACAGCACCCGGAATGCCCGATTTCTTACAAGAAATAAAGTGGGAAACTGATTTTCTGTTGAAAATGCCTTATGCAGATGGTTCGGGTCGCGTGTCACACAAATTGACACGCAAAGCCTTTGCTCCATTTATCATGCCACAGGATGACCACGAAAAACGCTATTTTACCGAATGGAGCTCAGCAGCAACAGCCGACTTTGTGGCTATCATGGCTATGGCCTCGCGTTACTTCAAACCTTACGATCCCGTTTATGCTCAAAAATGCCTGGATGCAGCTAAGTTAAGTTATGTATTTTTGAAAAGTCATCCCGAACCGAAAGATTTTGTACAGGGCGATTTTTCAACCGGTTCTTATCAAACCGGCGATGTTGATGACCGTTTCTGGGCCGATGCTGAAATGTGGGAAACCACAGGCGATCCAAAATGCCTGGCTGATCTGGAATCACAAATTATCAAAATGAATAACTTGGTAGAAGAAAAATGGGATTGGGGAAATGTGACTAACTTAGGAATTTACACTTATGCACTTTCGAAACGGGAAGGAAAAAATCCTGTGCTAATGACAAAAGTGAAACAGGCCATCCTTGATAATGCAAATCAATTAGTAAAGAATGCCGGAACAGATGTCTATGCCCGTCCATTCGGAAGCCTGTACTATTGGGGTTGTAACGGCACGGTAGGCCGGCAAGCGGTAAATTTACAGGTAGCAAATCTCCTTTCACCTAATCCTAAATATACCAATGCTACGCTCGACATCATTGCTCACCTGTTTGGCCGGAATTATTACGGACGTTCGTATGTGACCGGATTGGGAATTAACCCGCCCATGCATCCCCACGACCGTCGCTCGGCTGCCGACGGAATTGAAGCACCCTGGCCGGGTTATCTGGTCGGCGGTGGACGTTCAGCGACCGATTGGGTGGATAAACAGGAAGATTTCTCCCGCAACGAAATTGCCATTAACTGGCAGGCCGGATTGGTGTACGCTTTGGCTGCAGGGCTATAATCAGCAAATCTATATTATGGTTTAAAAAAACTGACGGAATGCTTAGCCATTCCGTCAGTAAATTATACTATAGATTCAGAGCCAATCTCAGAGCTTTATATCCGGCAGGACTGGTTTTGATTTGAACAATTCTCTAATTCTTTCTTATACTAATTAGATATTCATCCGCCGACATAACCGGAATGACAGAATCTTTAAAATCTCTTTGATTTCTAGTAATCAACACATTACACTCAGACTTTATTGCACAAAAGTATTGCAGAGAATCTTCAAAATCAGCGAATCCGGAATTTAATCCTTTTTCAATAGTTACTTCGTCCAAATCAGATATTTCGGATATAATCTTAAATTTACGAAGTTTCTCTTTCACTTTTTCCAAACTTTCATATTTTGAAAGAATATAAGCCACTGTTGTATAGGACAATGCAGAAACGACAATAGATATTTCGCCTTTGTCGGCCAATGTTGCGATTTTAGCTGACGAATCGTAAAAAGGCAAACGTTCACCTAATAAATCCAACATTACATTAGTATCTATAAAAAGTCTTGGTTTCATTTATACTTTTCTAAAAGATGATCCGAGTAAACCTTTTTTTCGTCAATATCAACTGGAATATGAACGCCGGTTGAAATACTTTTTACAAAAGTTGATATTTGAATATCATCATTTAACACAGGATTAGTCGTATTTACTAATGAATTTAAGTACGACTCAATGATACGAGATAAACTTCTCTTTTGATTGGAAGAATAGCTTTTAGCTTTGTTTATCACGTCTTTGTTTAATTTTATCGTTAATTTAGCATCCATAATTTCAAATTTATACGTGCAAATATACAACATTCCATACGTCTATTTTGTTTGATATCAGTATTTAACACCAAATAACTGACGAGGGTGACTTTGAGTCACACTGTCAGTAAGCAGAGAATCAAATATTTTTAAAGATTCAACGCCAACCTCAGTGTCTTATATCCAGCCGGGCTGGTTTTAATTTGCTGGCCGTTTTTGAGTGTCAGTAATTGATTTTGTTTTTCGTAAAGCTCAATCCTGGAAATCATTTCGACATTTACAATAACCGACCAGCAAACTCTGTGAATTTCACTGAGAACTACTGAGTCTTTCTCTGATTTTCTCATCTTTCCCCATTGTAATTTTTTAATAAAACTTAAAGACACTGTTATTTTCTCTGTGTTTCTCAGTGCCTTCTTATCTTTCTTCATTGCAATAAAGGAGATTTTTTATTTCTTTACTTTCAGTAAATCACGAATTTCAGAGAGCAATTGTTCTTCTTTGGTCGGTTCAACCGCAGCAGGAGGTGCTGGAGCTTCTTCTTTTTTCTTCGACATGGAATTTATACCTTTGATAAACAAGAAAATACAAAATGCCACAATAAGAAAATCAAACGTTACTTGCAAAAAATTACCATAATTCAACGTTACAGCAGCTTTTTTGACTCCATCCACTATTTCGGCAGGTTTCATTTGCCATTTTAAATCGATGAAATTTACGCCACCAACTAACAAGCCAATAGGTGGCATAATCACATCGGCAACCAGCGAAGCAATAATTTTTCCAAATGCGCCACCGATAATTACACCTACAGCCAAATCAATTACATTGCCACGCATGGCAAACTCTTTAAATTCTTTAAGTAGTCCCATAAAAAATGATTTAAGATTTGATGATTTGTGAATTATTTGATTGCAAAGTTAGAAATTTATATTTTAGAAACAATTTTTTGAGCATTTTTTAAAACGAATAGGGAAATAACTGATATACAATTCAATACCCTTATTACCCGACTAATAATACCGATTGCACAAATAATATAGTCCAATTTCGACTTCGTCTTATTGTACTATTTATTTGTATGCATCGGCA
>Ga0209746_1001788_pt1 | contig 10127 bp, 7 predicted proteins | sample BarGraNGADG00211_3_FD_184496 | JGI IMG/M metagenome (GOLD analysis project Ga0209746, IMG submission 184496) | Arctic peat soil microbial communities from Barrow, Alaska - Barrow Graham LP Ref core NGADG0011-211 (SPAdes) (version 2) | ecosystem: Environmental > Terrestrial > Soil > Wetlands >...
AATCCTGACCTCCGGTCTGTCACGCCGGATGTCGCGAATTCGAGTCTCGTCGGCCCCGCCACTTTTCCCCATATCGATCAACGTTTTTCTTTTTGCACCATTGGTCTGTTTTTAGCGAGTTTAAGCCCTTTTTGTCCCACGGATGTCCCACGCAGGTGGCCAAGCAACCGGATTCGGCCTTGATCCAATATCGGTGCGTGGGGAAATAGGCGGCGTTTACACCGCCTTTCCGTCAATTATCCTTTTGCGTTTTGGCCAATTGCTTCAGGATCTCCTGAATGCTCCGCTCGAGCTGCCGATCTTTTCCCTGAATTAGATCATCCGGCCGGTTGGTCACATCGATATCCGGATAAACTCCCACATTTTCGACGAAATCTTCGCCCTTGCCGTTTTGCTTTCCCTCCGCCGGATACGTGACGCCGCCCCAATCCAGAAGATAAAAACCCTGCGCGGACGCCAGGTTGCCGGCGGTCCTTTTGCCGATCAGCGGCCCGCTCTTCAAAAGACGGAAGATCGAAGCATAATTCTCTCCCCCCGATTCGGCCCATTCGTTGGTTATGCACACCTTGGGACCGAAAAAGCCCGTACCCGGCTCCTTTATGGGCGCCTTTCCATAAGGCATACGGGAATAGTAAATCATGGAGCGGTTCAAGCGCTCGATCATCCAATAGGGACCATAGCCGCCGCTGTTGAAGCGGACGTCCAAAATGAGCCCTTCTTTATGGAGCTGGGAATAGAAGTGGCGGAAAAACGATTCCATCCCCGGGTAGGAGGTATCGGGAATATGGATATAGCCGACTTTCCCGCCGGTCGCCTGATTCACTTTTTCGATATTGCTCAAAACCCAATCGTTGTAGCGCAGCAGGTCGCCCCGACTTTCCGAAAAAGACGCGGGTTTGACCTTCACCGTATGGGAGCCTGTCCAGGTGGGTTTTTCGTGAATCGTCAAAACGACCGTCTCGCCGGCCTTGTCGACCAATAGGGAATCCGGATTCACGCGGTCATCCAAAGGAGTCCCATCGATGGCCAACAGATAGTCGCCGCTCTTTATGTTCATGCCGGGCAGCGTCAATGGACTGATCATATCCGCATCCCAGTTCCGCCCCCGGTAAATCTTGGCGATTTTATAGAGCCGCTGGCTTTGATCAAATTCGAGATCAATCCCGAGCAAGCCGATTTTGCTTTGGGGGATTTTCGGCAATTCACCGCCCTTGATTTCCACATGGCTTTGACCCAATTCGGAAAACAAATCCTCGATCAGATAATTGAGATCCCGGCGCGAGGCCACATAGGGCAGGAAGACTTCATATTTTCGTTTCATGGCCTCCCAATCGACGCCGCGCAATTTTTCGTCGAAAAAGAAATCCCGCTGGATGCGCCAGGCCTCGTTGAACATTTGCCGCCACTCTTTTCGATAATCGACCGTTATGGTCAAACCGGAGAGATCGAGGGCGCCGTCGCCGGCTTTTTGATCCGCTTTGATATCGAGAATACCGACCCGGCCGGAGGCGAAATAAAGGACCTTGTCCGCATGGGTAGCCGGAAAGACGGAAAAAGCCCCGTTCAGCAGAATCGATTCTTTTTGTTCGAGCAGGTCATAGATCTTGATTGCCGAATCTCCAGTGTCCGGCTCGGATCGATAGATCAGTTTCCCTTTCAAGGCCAAAAGATTTTTATAATTCGAATTTCCGATCGGCAGAGCCGCGATCCTTTGTCCCAACCCTTCGACATCGATCAGGATCGGGAGGGCCGTTTGACTTTGTTTTTCGGAACCGCTCCCCTGACCGGGCGAAAAAGGGGAAAACCGGTCTTTTTGCAGGGTAGCGACGATGATCTTCGAAGGATTGACCATATGATGATCGTCGTCCCAATAGGAATCTTCGACGTTGACGCTGCAATCCGCGATCCAGAAAAGGTATTTTCCATCCGGATCGAAACGCGGATTGAAAGCGTTCGTCAATTCATCGGTTACGCGGAAGGCTTTGTTATTTTCAAATGAATAGAGAAAAATGGAACTGAACCAGTTCGGATTCCCGCTTTCATAGACCAGCCACTTGCTGTCAGGAGACCAGGCCGCCTATACGAATCGCTCGCTCCCAAAATACTCATTAAAAAATATCTTTTTTGTTTCCCCGGTTTCCAGCTCGATGACATAAAAGCAGGCCCGTTTATCGGAATAACCGATTTTTTTGCCGTCAGGCGACCAATTGAGGCCACCCAGCTTTGATTTTATGCTCTGGCTTACCTGAATCGGCTTTTGGCCGCCCTCCTCTGTTTGTATATAGATTTGTTCCTCTCCGGAAATATCCGATATATAGGCATAATGCCGACCATCCGGGTTCCAGACCGCAGATCGTTCATTGATCCCGGGTGTTCCGGTAAGGTTGCGGGATATTTTTTTTTCGGGTTCCAGGCAAAATAGCTCTCCCCTAGCTCCTACGATCACTCTCTTCCCGTCGGGCGATATGGCAGCGGAGTACATTTTGTCCTGCACGTTTTTGACCGTTGCCGCGAGGAAGTTGTCAGGAAGTGCAATCTCGATTTTGATATTGGCAATTTTCCCGCTTTTTACGTTATAGACGCAGAGCTTGCCCTCGTTTTCATAGATGATTTGATCGCCGCCTTTGCTCGGCCATTTGACTCCCCAATCCTTATAAAAAGTCAGTTGGCGGACCTCTTTGCTTTTGCAATTGTAGGCCCACAAATTCTGTTCTTTGGTCTCGCCCCTGTCACTGACGAAATAAATGGAATCGCCGATCCATAGGGGATGATGATTGATCGAGACATCATCGATGATCAGTTCTGCTTTATGATTTATAAAATCATACGTCCAGATATTCGGTCCCGCACCGCCTCTGTATCTTTTCCAAAGCATCGTCTCAAGGCTGGTCCGGCAAAACGCGATTTGATCCCCCCGATCGTTATAACTGGACAAATCCGCTTCCGCCAATTCGAGGACGGTCGGAAGTCCCCCTTGAACCGAAACGCTATGAAGCCGGTTGAACCTGTAGCTGGAACTGCTGCCATTGGAACGGAAGATGATTTTGGTTCCGTCCGGATGCCAGTCAACGATATATTCTTCAGCGGGATGAAAGGTCAATCGTCTGGGCTTCCCTCCATGAACCGACATCACATAGATTTCCTTGTTCCCTTCGAACTCCGCCGTGAAGGCGATCTGTTCTCCATCGGGCGAAAACTTCGGCAGAAGTTCTTCTCCAGGAAAGGACGTAAGTTGCTTGACGTTCTGCCCGGTGATGGAAGCGGTGTACAGGTCCCCGCCGTAACAAAATACGATTTTGTCTTTATGGATGTCCGGATAGCGCAGCAGCTTCGTCTCCGCGGCCGCGCTCGGCAAACCCGCGAATGTGAAAATGAGAGCCGCAAAAAACGCCTTTTTATTCTCAAAGAAACACATCGTTTTTCTCCCTATTAGCAAATCGATCATTGGATTATCGCCGCGAGTGGACCATCGCAGCCCATCATAAAGACGGACGTTCCGATATCTAGGTTGGCAGAACCGAAAAAGAACAGGGCCGCCGTCTCCTCCTTCTCTATTGATCGGCTAGGGTCAGCGCGCTGAGATAAGCCAGGCGGATGATCTTGGCCATCAACTCCAGGTCGATTTTGTCGACGCTGTCGCTCGTCTGGTGATAATCCTTGTGCGTCATCCCGGCCCAATAGAGATAGGGAACATGCACTTCGGCAAAAGGAAGGTAGTCGCTGACGATACCCGAATTCTTCACCGTCGTCTCGGCCAGGGGCCAAAGATCGAGGCCGACGGCCTGATCGGCCCGGCTCAAGATCTCCCCCAAACCCACCCCTCATGAAAGGCGAAGCCGGGTTGCCCTGGCCAGGGACCTCGTCGAGAATCATGACGATCTTACCATTCAGTTCGAGCCCGGCAAAATCGTCATAGGCGATCGACTTTTCGCTGAGGCCGTAGCCGGCGAAGATCACCGAAGCGGAAATGATTTCCGGGATGCGGTTCCGGTAATAGTTTTCCAGATCCACTCCTTCGTGAAAGGTCCGACCCCCGGCGTTTTCGCCCTCATTCATCAACCCATCGGCCGTGCATCCCAGGCCATTGTAATCCTTCATTACGACTTCCTGCAGATAGCCGCGCCCGCCATCGCTTCCCGTATCGCCGGCCGGCTCGAGTCCCCAGATGGCGAAGAGCGAAGCCGCATAACCGGCCGCCAGGCGATAACCGCGCGACCCCGTTTCCCGTCCCTCCAACAGGTCCGAAGACAAGTAGGAAAGCAGCGCTCGGCCATCCCGGCCGGTGATCGTGGAGAACCCGAAACGGTATGGCTCGGGGGCGGCCTTCAGATTTTCCACTTTGACCAGGATATTTTCGCCGGCGTTGTTTATCGTCCTTGGCGTCTGCGCGATAATCCCCGAAAAAGCGGCCATAAGGATAAAAAGAAAAACGGCTCCGCAAATGTATGATCGGCGCATGGCGGCAAACCTCCTAAAAATGATACGTAGTTCGCGCTAAATTGGGGACAGAATAAACGAAAACGTAGGCAGGCCTGCCCGCAGGTCTCATAAGCATGCCAGGTAACAACGGAATGGGGGCTATCTTATCTCTCCTTGATGTTGATTTCCTTGATCAGCGCGCCCGGCTGGGTCCGGTACCGGGCCTGGACTTTTTTCGCGAATTCGAACGTATCGGGCCAGGATTTCCAGAATTCCTTGTCGCAGGCGGCCAGAATCGAGCATTGGACGCAGGACTCGATTCCGTCGGCGAGGGCGCAGTTGCGGACGAGGCATTGGTCCATGCCGATCTTTTTGGGCTTATCTCCAGGCTTGCAAGTGTAGCAGAAGACCTTTTCCGGATCGTATTCGATGCCGAACTTCTTTTTCCATCCCCATTTTTCATGGATGAGCTTTTTCGCTTTCACGTCATTTTCCAGGGTTGCCTTGTACAGCTCGCACGCTTGCGCGCAGGGAATGCCGCAATAGGCGAGCTGCTTCAGATCTATGGGCTTTCTTTCCGCGTCCTTCTTTTCTTGGAGGAAAGCTCCGGCGGTCAGATGCCGGTTCCAGGCCAGTAGAGAGCAACAGGCCCCACCGTACTTCGCACAATCCTCGAGAAAACGACGCCTGCTTTTTTGTGATTCCATGATAACCTCCATTAATTATTGGCTTGGGCTCTGGCGACGACCCCGCCCGTGCCTGTGATGGCGATTTTTATTTTTTGTCCAATTCTCCCAGCTTCATTGTGACTATAAACCGCCCAACGTCCCGCATAACCCGCACGGCGCGTCAGTCGAACTGAAACCTACGCCAAGACAAAAACCAAATTTCACCTTGCCGGCCGTCCGCCAAGGCGCGAAGCGCCGTGTCGGTGTTGAGCCTCGAACTTGCACTTACCAGATGGCATAGTAAGCGGAGCGCGGTCACCCGGCATAGCGTGGTAACGTATCCCAAAGGTTTTCGGGGGCTCTTTGAGAACGACAGGCCCGGCCCAGCGTCTATCTCTGTGAGGCCCATCTATTCGGGGTTCAACCCATCATCTTGTCACGGGAAGGCCCACCGTCCCGACCGGGCTCCGCAACGAAGACTACCTGCGGCTGAAGATCCTGACTTGTATGTTGCCGACGATCTGAGAATCCCATGCGTTCTACCCTGAAATCACCCACTCGCTTTCACGAAGAGCCATATATTCATTCAGAATTCTCTGAATTGCATCTCTTATCATTTGGTTCCTCAGATCTTCAATTAATATAAATAATTTTCGAAATTCGGTCTTTTCCAATCGCAAAGACAGAATGACTGTTTATCTTTGATATAGTGATCATTTCTGACCATCTAACTGATTCTTGCTTAGCTTTATCATTTAATTCTTGTGCTTTATTCAGCAATTCCATATTTTTTTTGCTTTGCACCCCGCTTCTACTAAGGATTTCTTTCGTCTTATCTAACTGTCCCTTAATTTCGTTTAATTTCGCCTCTCTACTTGCGACTGCCCCAACTTTATTTAATTCTTCAAGTTGTTTTCCAGCCTCCTTAATCATATTTGCAGTATTATCGTTTTTAATAAGATTAGTTCCTGATTCTGCTTCTGCAATAAGTTTATCTACCTCCTTTTCTAATTGATCAATATTTTTAGAATAATTAGCTGATAGTGATTCAGATGTCTTAGTGAATGTTTCTAAATCGGCAACGAAATAATAAATGTCATTCTTAAATTCTAATTCTAACAAGCGTTCATACTTGTTTGAACCAGTACGAAATATTTCAAAATCGTCGATAGTATCGCGGAATAGACGATCACATTACTTAATTTATCTGGATAGGTTTTTAGCGGGTTATAATAATATTTCCAGTATACCGATGCAAAAGATCCGCCAGCATTTAATGAAAAAATGGGAACGAGCAATAAATACAATAAGGCGATTACTATTAGGACATGAACAAATATTTTTTTCTTTCCCCCCCTATATTCTCCGATCGCTACTCCAGCAATATATGAAATAATTCCTATGACGATAATAAGATTAAGCCAATTGAATATTGATTTTATATTTTGGAGATTAATGACAATAAGCAAAACACCAATTAACGGGATTAATATATATATGAAAAATACACTTGCAAATTTCGAAGCCTTTTTTTTTGCCTTAATTTCAGACCGACTATTACTAATAATCAGAATATAGCCCATGGGTAGGAATAAGATGGTGCTTATTAGTATCAATATGATGGGATAAATAGCAGCTGTTGCAAAATCTACTATTGAGAACCCTAATCTTAATGCAGATAATCTCCAATGATCAAAGTATGAATATAAATATAAGTATCCGATTATGTATAAGTAAGCATAAAAAAATATTGCTGCGCCAGCAGCATATTTTACATAAGTAAATATTTTCTCAAATGAACTGCTGCTGTTATCATTAGGCATTAGTCCCACCCTGTTTAGTCGGTTATATATCAAAAGAATAAAAGACTGTCAATTTGTCATATTCCTTAGAATGAACTTGGAAAGAACAATGTCGACTTTTTGTCGCCTTTGTACCGGAAAACGGTTGAAGATGACGGAAACGGCCAGAATAGGATTTTTCGAGAAATACCTTACAAGTTACTGATAATCAAAGTGTATCAGGGGAAAAAGGGTGGGGTCGCTGGCTGGACCAGGTTAGAACCTGTTTGAAGGCGAAATAATTAGCGTTTGTTAACGCTTGTTTTACAATCTGCTCACAAAATGGCCGAGAAACGGCGTAAGGGTAACATTTGCCAGCAAACTCACATTATGGACGGACCATTTTTCAGGGATAAGGTCCATGACCCTTATTTGTTCTCCGGCTTTTTTTCATAGGTGAAGGCTTTCAAGAGCTCCATCGGGAGCGGAAAGACGATCGTCGAATTCTTTTCCCCTTCCGGTTTTCTCAAGCAACCAATTCCCGTTGGGTTGCGTCTTTATCGATAACGGGCGAAAGTCCGGCCGCATCACGAAGTAAGGAGTCATAATGGATCTTATTCAAGGACAAAAACAGCTGAATAAATTCTTGCGACTTTTCCTCGTCGGCCTGTTGCTCTTGGCCGCAGGGCCAGTCCGACCAAAAGTTGATCCCCTATAAAGGGCTCAAGTTCAAGATCAAGGATTTTTCCAACATGATTTACGAATTCGTTGTCGAAAACGGCAAAGTCACATCCCTGAAGGAGATCGAACCTTCGGGAGTGTTTATTTTCCCCAGGAAGTAGCCGAAGCGCTGTTTCCCGCATCGCTTATGAGCTTCAGGCGGATCTCGACTTCGTATCTTAAAAGGACCTCATGATTAAAGGAGTCACCGATGGGTAAAAATTCAACGATTTCCATTTCACTCTCTATCACGCTTATCTGTTTTTCCAGTTGTGTTACCAAAAATGCAAATACCCATTTATTTGCACAACAAGAAAAATTAACATCCACAAGTTTTCAAGAAGATATAGAAAAATTAATGCTTGAAAAAAATGTTCCCGCCTTAGGGATAGGGATCATTGAAGATGGAGTACTGCGCCAAGTTAAAGTTTATGGAGAGCTTAAAAAAAATACTCCTGCTCCCTACAATGCAATCTTTAATATAGCTTCCTTAAGTAAACCAATTTCAACATTATTAACCTTACAATTAGTTAGCAATGGCGATTGGGATTTAGACGAACCTCTTTATCATTATTGGGTTGACCCAGATGTAAAAAATGACCCTTTGCATAAAAAACTTACTACACGTCATGTATTAACGCACCAAACAGGCTTTGATAATTGGAGGTGGATGAATAAATTGCAAAAATTGACCTTCAATTTTGAACCAGGAACCAAGTGTAAATACTCTGGGGAAGGTTTTGAATATCTTAGGATAGCCATAGAACAAAAGTTTAACAAACCCTTTGAAGAACTAGTAGATTCTATCATATTTAAGCCTTATGGGATGAATGATAGTAGATTTTTATGGGATGAAGACATGGATAAGTCGCGATATGCTGAAGAACACAATAAAGAAGGTGAACCATATAATTTAAGGAAAAGAATAAAAAATGCTTTGGCTTCAGATGATGTTCTTACTACAATTGAAGACTACGGATTATTCGCAGTAAATGTGCTGAAAGGTACTGGATTATCAGAAGAGATATACAAAGATATGATTAGGCCACAAGCGTTTGTTAGAGAGAATGTTGCATATTGTCTAGGTTGGTATATAAAACAAAATTACTACAAATGTGAATATGCATTAACACATACAGGTGGTGATCCAGGAGTTGCCACAAAAGTTATACTTCTACCAGAATCGAAACGTGGAATTATAATATTTACAAATGGAGATAATGGGTTTGACATTATTGAAAAAGTTGAAGCCGCATATTTTGCTTCAGGATATTAAATTGTAGAGAAGCAAACAAACTTTGCTTAACAATGTATAAAAAATAGGCAAGTCATTATTTGTATTCTCAAAATTCCTCCTAGGCCGAAAGAGTATGTCGGATTTTTGTCGGATTAATCCCGGAATCGGACGGAATTCAACGGAAACGAGCGGAAACGGAGCCGAAGGGGAAGTCCGCGTAAATGCCTGATTTATCAGGCGTAACAGGGGAGAAGGGAGTGGGGTCGCTGGCTAGACCAGGTTAGAACCTGTTTAATAGCCTGCTAACCCAACTCCACGCGATCCAGTATAGGAGCTGGCAGACGCAAGGGGCTTAAAATCCTCCAGGAAGGAAAACGGGCTTTTTCCCTAAAGCCCAATATTGCCAGCAACTTACTGAATTATTAATAACTTACAAGAAAAAGGGGTGGTTTGTACCGTTCCCACCGTTTGCATTATTTGCACTGAATAATGCAAATAGGTGACACAAAAGTGACACAGTGGGGATTCGTACGATCGCGGCGGGACGATACCCGACTGCCTCCCTCGCCGCCATCTTCGTGTTCTTGACTTCGATCCGCAGCCGGGATTATCCTCTTTACGCGATGGGAGGTATTGATTCCGAGTTCAGGAGCCGCCCGACATCCGTCGCGTTTCAGGTCGTCCGCGTGATGAACGACAAATAAGATAACGGTACCGCATTTTCTCACGGAAGCCCCCTTTGCCGAGGGGTAGAAATAAAATATTTTTTTTATACCCAGCAACTTTTTTGATTAGAAGCGGGTTACAAGGGCGGGGAATTCCCCTAAAATTTGCAAACATCAAACATTGTTGTATAATATCCCTAAAATTCGGTACTCTAAAGTAATTGGAGGATGTTTATGAAACGAAACGCGGCTTGGACTTTCGTTCTACTTACAATCGCCATTCTGATTGGTTTATCTTCCGCGACGTATGCGCAAGTCGTTCTGTCTGGTACAGTCACAGGGTGTCAACGCGATGCTTTTGGCGCAGTTTCGGGACCCAATCGACCTCTGTCCGGGGTCAGGGTTCTCGTGGGACAATATATGAACTACGAGACCGGACTGACCGGCGTCGACTTTATCAGAAATCCTAAAGGTGTTTTCGGAGATACATCTACGAATGAGAAGGGTAACTTCACCGTAACCCTGCCGAGACCCGGAGAATATGAAGTCATTTTATGGAAAAAGGGGTATGTCACGGAAATTACATCAAAGGTTGGCACAGGCACCGCCACCGCCACCGCATTCCATGGATCTATTT
>Ga0209746_1001791_pt1 | contig 10122 bp, 8 predicted proteins | sample BarGraNGADG00211_3_FD_184496 | JGI IMG/M metagenome (GOLD analysis project Ga0209746, IMG submission 184496) | Arctic peat soil microbial communities from Barrow, Alaska - Barrow Graham LP Ref core NGADG0011-211 (SPAdes) (version 2) | ecosystem: Environmental > Terrestrial > Soil > Wetlands >...
CGAGACTATCAATATTCATCGCCTTCCGGCTGATGAAATGTTCCAGTTTCCCTTTGATCTGTGGCGGACAACCTGCTTCATTCGGACAATAATGGGCCGCTTCACCCTCATTACGTAACAGCGGCGTTCCGCATTCCGGGCAGTTCTTTGCAAAAACAACGGTTTCAGATGAAGCAGGCCGCTGATCCAGGTCAACACCCACGATCTTGGGGATGATCTCGCCGCCTTTTTCAATATAAACCATATCCCTGATGCGGACATCAAGCGAAGCGATGATATCTGCATTGTGAAGAGTGGCGCGCTTAACCACTGTTCCGGCGAGAAGGACAGGCTGAAGATTCGCAACGGGTGTCACCGCTCCGGTTCTGCCAACCTGGTAAACGATTGACAGTAACCTCGTGATAACCCGTTCGGCCTTGAATTTATAGGCAATGGCCCAGCGCGGCGATTTGGCCGTATATCCGAGTTCCTTTTGCTGTTGCAGGGAATTGACCTTGATCACAATACCATCGATGTTGAAGGGAAGTTCATGCCGGGATTCATTCATGGTATTGATGAAACTGAAGATCTCATCGATGTTCCTGCATTTTGCCATGTATTTTGAGATATTGAACCCCCATTTCTTTGCAGCCATCAGGCATTCATAATGTGTCGAAAAAGGAACGTCGCCCGGAAGGTAATAGAGGTAACAATCGAGGCGGCGACGGGCAACTTCTTTGGAATCCTGCATTTTAAGGCTGCCGGAAGCTGCATTTCGCTGGTTTGCAAAAGGTTCTTCCTCTTCTTCCAAACGTTTCCGGTTAATGTTTTCAAAACTTTTTCTTGGCAGGATGATCTCTCCCCTGATCTCGAGTAGAGAAGGGTAGTTGTCGCCCTGTAACCTGAGAGGGATGCTATGGATCGTACGTACATTGGTGGTGACATCATCCCCCTGCACGCCATCGCCGCGCGTCACCGCTTGCACGAGAACCCCGTCCCGGTATGTCAGCCCGATGGCAACACCATCAAATTTGAGCTCGCAGATGTACTCCGTGTCCTCCCCAAGCAGCTTGTGCACCCGGCTTTCAAAATCCCTGACCTCTTCTTCAGAATAGGTATTGCTCAGTGAACGCATCGGGTAGGTGTGCCTGACCTGCAGGAACTCCTTTATGATCCCGCCACCGACACGCTGCGAAGGGGAAGCAGGATCAGCGAATTCGGGAAACTCTTTTTCCAGCCGGATCAGCTCTTCCAGCAGCCGGTCAAACTCATAATCCGTTATCGTCGGCATCGACAGGTCATAATAATTATGGTTGTGAAGGTTGATCTCCGCAGTCAGTTGCCCGATACGTTGCCTTGCTTCCTCTCTGTTCATGGGTTTTTTCGTTTTTCTGGATACCTTAACCGGACAGATGATCCGGTCCGTTTTTGTCAGGGAGTTTTTTCAGGGATGAGTGCTTTGTTTCGGTAGATGAATACATACCTGCTCACATTGATCGGGTTTAGCCGGTGCATCACTTTATCGACCAATCCGGGTTCAATCGTGGTTTCATAAACGAGGAACGGGAAGCTTTTCCGGGCTTGTATAATGGTCTCAGGTTTTAGTTTACTTCCGGTAAAGAGAATGAAACGGGGATGGTTCTTTACAGGTTCCTTCCGGGAAACCCGCTCAATCATGGTCATGGAATTTTCGTTCCCTGTAAATGTATCATAGATCCCGGGCCATTGCCGTAAGTAGAACCGCGGGAACAATTCAGGATTGTTATCAGCATCGGCAATGAGGATGTATTTTATCTCTTTGTATTTCGAAAGATAGATCATGGCTTCAACCCGTGCACGTTTGGAATAGACCATGGTGACAGGGATCAGGAATGCAAGATTGAGCACCCAGAAAAAGATCCAGGAACCCCGGAGAAGACCCTTGTGGTTCATCCAGAACCGGGAACGGTCTATGAATTCATTCCAGCCGATCACACCGGTGATGATGATGAAAGGAAGGATGGGAAGAATGAACCTTTCCTGCTTGTTTGGGAAATAGGAATGGAATATGAAAAAAACTGCAACCGGAAAGAAAATCAGCAGGTATTTTTTCCAGGTCCGCAGGAATCCGAAGAAAAGCATAAAACTGACAGGCGGGACCAGGATGCCGAAAAGTACCAGGAAATAATTGTACCAGGGCAGGGTGATGTAATCCTGTGCCGATTGGATGTTTCCTTTAACATAAGCTACCACCTCAACAAATGGCTTTCCCCAGATAAAATAATCCACCGTGCCCTCGATCAGCACCACAGGTATCAGGGCGCCGAGGACCAGGGTGATCGTTTCTTTCCATTTTCGTTCGAGCATAACCACCAGGATGAGCCCGAAACTGAAAAAGATGGTCTGTGGCCGAAGGTCGAAGGCAAGTCCAAGGAACAATCCCGCCAGGAAATAGGCCGATGTTTGCCCGGGATGATCCCCGCGGCTCACGATAAACCAGACGGCAAGCACCAGCAGCGGTAAGCAGCTCATTTCAACAAGGTCGCGCACGCTGATCCAGGGCATAAACCACAAGAGCGCCAGCAGCAATCCAACCATTCTTGCCGACCTTTTATCACTCAGCCTTTCGGTGATCTTATAACTGAAATAAATGGTGATCAGCGACCAGGATGCATTGATGAGGCGGACGAGGAACATCTTCAGCTGGGGGTCATTCAGGTGGATGATCTTAAAAAAGGAGAAGAGGAGAAAATGCAGGCCGGGATAGAAGAAATTATGGCCTGTTGGCCCTGAATTACCCGGGCTTCCGGGAAGCCAGCTGTTGTAATCATAGCCATCCACCCACGATTGTGCCGATTCGATCGCCAGGAAATGATCGTCGATCATTCCCCATCCTCTGGCAAACACAACGGCCAGAAGGCGAAACACAATGGCAAGCGTCATGATGAGCAGCAATGGCTGTTCGTTCCAGTATCTTTTAATAAATGTAGTCATGGAAGCTTAGTACAGGGTGATCCATTCGTAATAGTATTTCCCGAGTTCCGTAGGGTTGATGCACATCACCGGGATCTCAGCTTCATTGAACATCATGGTCTCATCCCATGTGGATACACTGAAACCGGGAACGTCAATATGAGGGATCGTCATGATCATGATCAGGTCGGTCCGGGTTTTTATGGAATAGGAAATTACCTGGTTGGCGAAATCCCCGGTCTTTTCAGCTTTGATGATCTCATAGGGGATCTTGTTCTCGTCCAGGATCTTCGTGATCTGCGCGGTGATGACTTTGATCCTCCTATCAAGGTAAGGATCATTTTCATTGGCCTGGAAGAAATGTACTTTTGAATGGAATAATTTGGCCATTAACAGCACCCATTGGACCTTCTGCCGGGTTTCAAGGTCATTGCTGATCGGGATAACGAGATTGTGATAACCATCCCCGAAAGACCGTTTCTGCATGACCACCACAGGACATGGCGAATCCAGGACAACCCGCAGTGCATAATTGCCAAAGAGGTACTGCATCCCTTGCTTTCCGTGGGTGCCAAGTACCATTATATTGGCTTTTATCTCTGTGGCAACTTCATTGATGATCGTAAATATACTTCCTTCGCGGGCAACGGTTTCAATTGTCACAGATTGGCCCTCATAGGTATCCTTGTATTTTTTTAACCGTTCCTCCACATAATCGACGGATAATTTTTCCTTTTTCAGGAACGATTTTGTTTGCTTGTTGATGACATGAAGGATACAAACACTGTAATTCAGCGATTTTGCCAGTTCCACTCCATGATGAATAGCATTATTACAAGCTTCCGAAAAATCGGTCGGAATAAGGACAACACTGTTATACTTGATCTTTTCTTGGGTTTGATTTTCCATAACCTTGCTGTTAATTGTTGCTTACTTTAATCTTTCCAGGATGCTTGTCATCTCAAGGAGATTTTTCCGTTTTTGCTCCTGCCTGAGCGCTCTTCCGGATTTGGTGAAATATTCGTGGCTTGTGAAAAATTCGACTTCGAACCTGAGCCATTCTTCGAGGGTGGTTTGTGCGATCCCATTCAGTTTCCATTCGAGCTGAAGTTGGAACGACTGAATAAAGAAATCATCACTCCCCAGCGAGTCGAGATCTGCATCGCAAAGGATCTGTTCCGGCAAGTTAGTGGGCATCTGCGGAAGCTTGGTTACCAGGATAAGTCCTGCGACCTCGTCAATATCTTCCAGGCTGTAACCGAAAGTGGGTAACATCTCCCCGGCAATGAGCACTGATTGGGTTTCATGGTCATTGTAGGAAACTATCATGCCGGCATCATGATAAATGGCGGCCGTTTCAATGAGCAAACGTTCATGTTCATCATCAAAGTGCTCCATCTCCATCAACCGGATCGCTGCACGGTGCATATCCAAAGTGTGTTCGATGGTATGGTAGGTCAGCGAAGGATTGAGTTCTTTCCTCATCCGGCCAATGATATAATCACGTGCACCGGCAAAATCCATAGGAGAAATAGATTATTTTGTAAAAGTAGGAAAAAATCGGAAAAAAACAATGCATGGGAAATATCCAAAATAAATACAATCGGAAAAACCCCTGTACCCTGGGATACATACCCGTGATCAGATATTCTTAAGCTGCCGGATGGTTTCGGCAGGATCAGGCGATGAAAAGATGGTATTCCCGGCTACCAGGACATCGGCTCCGGCTTTCAGCAACCGGGGTGCATTTTCCAGGTCAACGCCTCCGTCAACTTCGATTAGCGCGGGTGACTTCGTTGCCGTGATCAGCGCTTTCAGCTGTTCAATTTTAGGAATGCTGTGTTCGATGAATTTTTGTCCTCCGAAACCCGGGTTTACCGACATGATAAGAATCATATCGACATCACGGATGATATCTTCAAGAAGGTGAACCGGTGTGTGAGGGTTCAGTACAACCCCAGCTTTGGCGCCAAGATCGCGGATCTCTTGAACGGTCCGGTGAAGGTGGTTGCATGCTTCGTAATGCACACTGATAAAATAGGCGCCTGTTTTTTTGAAACGCTCGATGTAACGGTCCGGGTCTACGATCATCAGGTGTATATCCAGGGGCTTCCTGGCTTTTTTTGCGATCTTCTCGATAACAGGGAACCCAAACGAGATATTGGGAACAAACATGCCATCCATTACATCCAGGTGGAACCAGTCGGCCGCACTGGCATTTACCATTTCGATATCCTTCTCCAGGTTCAGAAAATCTGCCGACAACAGGGAAGGGGCGATAAGGTGATTCATGCCTTGCGGGTTATCCGAGGTACGTTTTGAGGATCTTGCTTCGTGAAGTATGTTTGAGCCTGCGGATCGCTTTTTCTTTGATCTGCCGTACCCGCTCGCGTGTGAGGTCGAATTTCTCCCCGATCTCTTCCAGCGTCATCGGGTGGCTCCCGTTGAGTCCGAAATAGAGCCGGATCACATCTGCTTCCCGCTGCGTGAGGGTCGACACTGCCCGTTCGATCTCTTTCCGCAACGATTCATAAAGGAGGCCGGTGTCAGGTGTGGTGTTTTCTTCGCTTTTCAGGACATCGTACATGGTGTTGTCTTCATCCTGCACCAAAGGTGCATCCATGGAAACGTGACGCCCGGAATTCTTCATTGATTCTTTTACCTCATTTTCAGAGATCTCAAGAAGGGTGGCAATTTCATCCGCATTGGGTTCACGCTCAAATTGCTGTTCCAGCTGGGCGTAGGCCTTGTTGATCTTGTTGATGGAACCGATCTTGTTCAATGGCAGGCGGACGATGCGGGATTGCTCCGCAAGAGCCTGGAGGATGGATTGACGGATCCACCACACGGCATAAGAGATGAATTTGAATCCACGGGTTTCATCAAACCGTTGTGCGGCTTTGATCAGCCCGAGGTTGCCTTCGTTGATCAGGTCGGGAAGGCTCAGACCCTGGTTCTGGTATTGTTTTGAAACAGAAACCACGAATCGGAGATTCGCTTTTGTAAGTTTTTCCAACGCCGCCTGGTCGCCTTGCTTGATCCGTTGGGCCAGCGAGACTTCCTCGTCGGCCGTGATCAACTCGACTTTCCCGATCTCCTGGAGATATTTGTCCAGGGAGGCGGTTTCACGATTGGTAACCTGCTTTGTAATCTTTAATTGCCTCATGCGAAGTGTTTTGTTTTAACCCGGAAGACTCCAGATAGTTTTACGAAAATATGCGGGCACGAGTTACAAAAAAACTATTCTTTTTTGTGCATTCTTTCAGGTTGTGGCAACAATACTTTCCGGGAAAGTTTGATTTTTCCGTTCTTCGGATCGACACCGATGATTTTTACCTCAATGATATCACCGACTTTCAATGCATCTTCCACTTTTTCAAGGCGGGTCCAGTCGATTTCCGAAATATGAAGAAGTCCGTCCTGTCCGGGAAGGATCTCAACAAATGCGCCGAAAGGCATGATGTTCTTCACCTTTCCGGTGTAGATCTCGCCGACTTCCGGAACCGCAATGATTCCTTTGATCTTATTAACAACGGCATCCTTTGCCTCGACATTGTCTGCAATGATATCCACAATACCAAATTCACCGATTTCCTGGATAACGATGGTGGTTCCGGTTTCGCGTTGCATCTCCTGGATGACCTTTCCGCCGGGCCCGATGATAGCGCCGATGAATTCCTTGGGAACTTTCATCTGGAAGATACGGGGCACAAAGGGTTTGTAGTCGGGACGTGGTGCAGAGATGGTCTTTTCGATCTCTCCAAGTATATGAAGGCGTCCTTTTTTTGCCTGTGAAAGCGCTTCCTTGAGAATATCGGAGGAAAGCCCGTCAACCTTGATGTCCATCTGGCAGGCTGTGATCCCGTCGCGGGTACCGCAGACTTTAAAATCCATGTCGCCGAGATGGTCTTCATCTCCAAGAATATCCGAAAGAACGGCATATTTACCGGTGGATTTATCTGTGATCAATCCCATGGCAATTCCCGAAACCGGTTTCCGGATCTTCACACCGGCATCCATCAGGGCCATCGTTCCGGCACATACCGTTGCCATGGAAGAAGAACCGTTCGACTCAAGGATATCGGAAACAATACGGATTGTATAGAGGTTTTCCTCTGCAGTAGGTAAAACGTTTTTTAATGCACGCAGTGCCAGGTTCCCATGGCCGATCTCCCGGCGGCTGGTGCTGCGAATCGGTTTTACTTCGCCAGTGGCGAATGAAGGGAAGTTATAGTGAAGGATAAAGTTGACTTTGCCTTCAATCACCGCACCATCGATCATCTGCTCATCGAGCTTGGAACCGAGCGTAACCGTGGTAAGAGACTGGGTTTCTCCGCGCGTAAAGATCGCCGAACCATGGGCAGCAGGCAGGTAATCCACCTCGCACCAGATCGGGCGGATCTCATCGAGCTTACGACCGTCAACACGGGTCCTGTTGTCAATGGTTGCCATCCTGATAGCATCTTTTTCCACTGAATGAAAATACCGGTTGACCAGTGATTTCTTTTCTGCCTGTTCTTCTTCGGTAAGGGTAGCTACAAATTCTTCCTTTACGGCATCAAACATCTCCTTGCGGAGTTTTTTGTTGGCAATGCCTTTTTTGGCAACCTCGTAAATCTTCTGGTAGGTGGAATTCTTCAGCACTTCCTTGAATTCAAGGTCATTGGTTTCATGACTATATTCACGAACCGTTTTAGGAGTTTCCAGCATTTGCACCAGCTCGTTCTGGGCGGTACATTGTTGTTTTATTGCTTCATGTGCAAACATGATGGCCTGTATCATCTCCTCTTCCGATATTTCTTTCATTTCACCTTCCACCATCATGATGTTGTCGTAAGATGCGGCAACCATGATATCAATGTCGGATGTCAGAAGATCTGAGATGGAAGGGTTGATGACAAACTTCCCGTTGATCCTTCCCACGCGGACTTCCGAAATGGGGCCGTTGAAGGGAACATCGCTGACCGCCAGCGCCGAAGATGCGGCAAGGCAGGCAAGTGCATCCGGCAACATGTTCTTGTCGGAAGACATCAGTGTGACGATAACCTGTACTTCTGCATGATAATCTTCAGGAAATAAAGGCCGGAGAGCGCGGTCGACCAGGCGGGCGATCAGCACTTCGTAATCGGAAGGCCGTGTTTCGCGTTTGAAAAAACCACCGGGAAAACGTCCGGCAGCTGCATATTTTTCACGGTACTCAACCGTCAATGGCATAAAATCAACATCTTCTCTTGCCTCTTTTGCAGCAACGACCGTTGCCAGCAACATGGTATCACCCATCTTCACTACAACAGAACCGTCGGCTTGTTTGGCCAGCTTGCCGGTTTCAATGGAGATCGTTCTCCCATCTGACAGCTGAAATTCTTTAACAATTTTACTCATCTTTTTTTCTTACTATTATTTCTTACGCTATGGATACTAAAAAAGGCAATCGGTTGAATTGCCTCTTTTCTAAAAAAACAGGGAATAATGATTTACTTACGGATCTTCAGTTTCTTGATGATCGCCCTGTAACGTTCAATCTCTTTAGCTTTGAGGTAATCCAGCAGTTTCCTGCGTTTTCCTACCATCATGACCAGCGAACGTTCGGTGGCAAGGTCTTTCTTGAACTCCTTCAGATGTTCGGTGAGGTGTTGGATCTTTTTCGTAAACAATGCAACCTGTGCTTCTGCTGAACCGGAATCAAATTCTGATTTTCCGAATTCTTTAAATGCTTTTTTCTTTTCCTCTGGTGCGATATTCATGCTGAACTTCTTGTAATTGATTAGGTTATTTCCTTTTTGTATTAGAATGGGGTGCAAAAGTAATATTTTCTTTTGATGATTACAAATTTATCTAAGCAGAAAATTCAATATCAGCTTCATGAATTAAGTCCAATAAAGAAAAATTTAAAATTTTTCTCAATCCGGTTTCTTCCTAATAATTTGTTCGGCTGATCAAAATTAAAAAGGTAACGATGACGGCAGAAAAATACGGAATAGCAAGCAACCAAAGAGGGTTTTATGTGTCTTGTAAGTAATGTACCAAAATATCAAAAAATGTTTTCTATTATTAAAATAATACTTGTGGATATGAAAGTAAATATATTACTTAGTGTATGTGTCCTTATCGCATTGCTTTCCTGCAAAAAAAATGAAGTAACAACCAGTAAAACCGTGAATGATCATAAGAACATGGTTAAAACTGAATCGTATGTCTACCATCCTACAGAAACTACCCATACTTACACTTATACTTACAATGATAACAACCTGATAGAAAGGATGGATATTGATGATGGGACCTCCTCCCACATCACATCTACCTATTTCCAAACCTTGATCGTGGAGCAGTATTATGATGGATCTGGAACACCCCGGTTGACAGACTCGTTATATTTAGACAGCCATGACCTGGTAGTTTCCGATCACTTTGCAGGACACAATCTTCAATATTCCTATAACAATGACGGATACCGGATTACAGAAGTGAATAATAACGGCAGTGATATTCTTGAGAGATTTTTTAATACGATCGAGAATAGAAACTGTGTTAAGGTGGTTCATGAAGAATACGAAGGCGGAGGGGGTGAAACGCAGGAAATAACCTTCATTACAGACAAATTGAATTCAGTAACCTGGAATCAGAAGGGGCAACCCTATTATGGCAAATCAGATGTTAATATTATTGATCATATCGATTACAGGGGATGTGCCGGAATATACCGGACAGACACTTATTCCTACGTGTACAACCAGGATGGTTTGGTAAGCCAGATCAATGTCAGCACTCCGGTGCAGGATTATAGTATTAATTATACTTATTATTGACAACGCTGCTTCTGCTCTTAAAGCAGTTCGGTATTCTTTCGCTGGTTTCCTACTTGCATGAATCTCAGGAGGATTCAGGGTTCTTCCCCGTTTTTCTGCTTGACAAAAAATCCGAACAGCATTACCTTTGATCAACTGGAAATCCTTTAAATATATCTATATCCAGAATGGTAACATGTTTAATCTTAAAGTATATGGAAAATTTCAAGGAAGAATTTAAGGTGAAAGGCGAGGAAGTGATCGGGAAAGTGAAGGAATTATTGCATGAAGGCAATGTCAGGAAGCTGATCATCAAGGATGAAGACGGGAAGGTATACCTCGAAATCCCTGTGACTTTTGGGCTGATCGGGGCAATCCTTGCTCCGACACTTGCAGCGGTAGG
>Ga0209746_1001793_pt1 | contig 10115 bp, 6 predicted proteins | sample BarGraNGADG00211_3_FD_184496 | JGI IMG/M metagenome (GOLD analysis project Ga0209746, IMG submission 184496) | Arctic peat soil microbial communities from Barrow, Alaska - Barrow Graham LP Ref core NGADG0011-211 (SPAdes) (version 2) | ecosystem: Environmental > Terrestrial > Soil > Wetlands >...
TGATCCGTACAAAATCTGCTAAAAAAGCGCTGGTGCATACCCATGTCACTGAACTTATCGCCTTGACACAGATCCTGGAATTCTGCTCAACAGAAGCGCTGAACCGGCTGCTCTGGAGAATGCATCCCGAAACGAAGATCTTCATTCCGAAGGGAACCGGCTTCATCCCTTATATCCTTCCCGGAACCTCTACCATTGCTGAAGCCTCGGCCTTGGCGCTCGAAGATCATTCTGTAGTGGTATGGGAAAAACACGGTGTACTGGGTACCGGGACAACGGCGGCAGATGCCTTCGACACGATCGATATACTCGCTAAATCAGCCAGGATCTACTTTCTTGTAAAGCAATCAGGCATTGAACCCGAAGGCTTAACGGATGGCCAACTAAATGAGCTGGTGAGTTGATGAGCTGGTGAGCTGGTGAGCTGATGAGCTGGTGAGCTGGTGAGCTAATTATAATCGAAAGAGATGTTGTAGGTACCCGCATACATACCCGTTGGGTTATCATTAAGATTTCCTACCTGGAGCGTTGCTCCGATATTAACGGTCTGTGATCCTCCATCAAGCACTCCTACACCTTTACCAGCAGGCGGTATTGAACTCCAGTCCGTAACATGCATTATTTTTGAGTTATTCACATTGGTGATTGTCACTGGTACCGAAGGTAGGGTGATTGAATAGGTGGCATTGAATTCACCGGTAATATAAAAGCTGGCAGGATTGTGAATTCCTGCAACAAGAATCACTGTACCGTAAGTGGTACGTCCTCCCTGTGGGCTTACAATAACCTCTCCTCCGGCAGTTTCCGGAGAAAAGCGACCAAAATTTAATTGGGATGTTTTTGTGGCCGTTATGGCCGAAATAACTTCAGCAAACACCTGTGAAGTGACAGTAACCTGAGCCTGAACCCTGATCTCTGGAACACCAATGAATAGTGAAATAAGGATTGATATCAGGAGAATTTTTTTCATGGTCTGTTTCATTAGTCAAAATCAGATAAGGCCTTCTTCGATACAATAACTGAAAAATTCGGAATTATCTTTCAATTCAAGTTTTTCAAGAATATTGTTATTAAATGCGCTGATGGTCTCTGGTTCCATTAAGAGTTGTTTAGAGATCTTATTAATTGATTTGCCGCATGCAATTGCGGTCATAATCTGAAATTCTATCAGTAAAAGATTCTCATACAAGAATTTCCGGTATTGAATTCCCGAATCTGAATCACTCTTTTCTGTCAGGGCAGGGCTTAAATAAAGTCCACCGTTTGCAACTCTTCTGATAGCTTTTACGAGTTCTTCAGGAATTTTTTCTTTATGCACAAAACCAGAAGCGCCTGCTTTCAGGGATTTTGTAGCATAAGCCTCTTCCGAAAGAACGCTCAGGATAAGGATGGGCAGTAAGGGATACAATTTTCTTAGTTCGGCAGAAACTTCAAGGCCATTCATTCCCGGCATTGAAATATCCAGAATCACAGCATCCAGATCGTTTTTCTTAACAAGATCCAGGGCTTCTAATCCATCTGATGCCTCACAGGTAACTTCCATATCTTCCTGGTCGGATAGGGTCATTTTCAGACCACTCCTGATAAGCTTATGGTCATCTGCAATGAGGACCTTAATCATTTCGTTTCGTTTTTAGGGATGGAAAGAACCACACTCACTCCACTTGACTCATCAACACTGAAATGTAAATTTCCGCCAAATACTTTAACTCTTTCATGCAATCCAACAATACGGATTGGATTCAATTCAAACAGATCGGTTTCATTTTGTCCACGCGCATCATCCAGGATTTCGATGACATAGGAATGTTGTTTGTCTGAGATCTTCACAGTAAGCATCGTGGTATTTGACTGACAAATAACATTGCTGATTGTTTCCTGGAATATTCTATAGACCTCAATACTGGAAACCTTATTAATTTCTATGATCCGGGTTTCTTTTATTAAGTCATATTTTAATCCCCGGGATGCTGCAAATTCTTTTAGAAACATTTCGATGGCAGGAACCAGGCCAAACTCATCGAGGATACGTGGTCGTATATCCCTGGCGATTTTTTTAACCCCCTTCAGGGCATCATCAATAATCCCGATCATTTCCGTTACCTGTTCCCGAAGCGAACTAACCTTTGCATCCGTGAGCGCACCATTCAAACCGTTGAAGATCCTATGGGCATAAATTTTTAACCCTGTCAGGCTTTGGCCAAGACTATCATGCAATTCACGGGAAAGATTTACTTTTTCTTCCTCCCGTACTTTTTGCAGATGGCTGGCAAATTGTTTAAACCGTTCCCTCGAACTCAGAAGGGATTCTTCTGTTTCAACTTTTTGCTTGCCTGTTTGGGTTTGTAACATGGTTTCGCTGATAATCAGTGCTGGGAGTTTCTTATAACAACAAAAGGTTGCCGTATAGGAAATCTCTTAGTACATGACAATTTTTTAACTATTTGATTGTCAATGTTTAATGTTAATAACTTTGTTATAAATATTTTAAAAACATGTAGTTAAGGCCTTGATAATCATTATATTAGATTATTATCTCACAATAATCTAAACGCAATGAAAAACAAGGCCTCAGACAAAAATAATGAATTAGTTGACATCTTCCAGCACCGTTTGGGTTGGAATAAATCAAGGGTAAAGTTCTTTGTTTCATTCATCATCGCATTATGCAAAGTTCAGACTGTATACTTCAATAAGCTTGCCCAAGGATTTGAAGGGAAAGCAAAGGTTGAATCAAACATGCGCCGTATCCAGCGATTCTTTGCCAGTTTCATAGTTGACACGAATTTGATTGCCAAATTAATATTCAGTTTGTTACCAGAAAAGCCTCCATATCGTTTATGTTTAGACCGCACCAATTGGAAGTACGGAGTGGCTAATATTAATATTTTGATGCTCAGCATTGCTTATCAGGGTGTGGCTATTCCTATTCTTTGGACGATGTTGCCCAAACGTGGAAACTCCAACACCCTCGAGCGTAAAGAATTGGTTCAACGCTTTCTTGACTTGTTTGGCGAAGAATGCATCGAAGCTTTTCTGGCAGATCGTGAATTTATCGTGGATGATTGGTTTGGGGAATTGATCAAAAACCATATCCCTTTTTACATCCGGATTCGTGGGAACATGTGGCTCAATATTCCCGGGAAAAGACCCACGAAAGCCTTTTGGTTGTTTAACAGTTTGCCTTTGAATACCGCTTCTCATTATCATAAAATCGTTTGTATTGATGAGCAATGGGTATACATTACCGGTATGAAGGTTTTTAACCGTGAAGGCAATATTGAATTTGTCATTGTTGCTTCCTTTACGCCAGATCCCCTGGCATTATTAAAATACAAAAACCGATGGCAGATTGAAACCATGTTCAAGGCCTTTAAATCCAGCGGGTTTAATTTCGAAGATACCCACCTGACTGATACCGAGCGCATTTCTAAATTGATTGCATTAGTCTGTGTAGCTTTAATTTGGGTCTATCTGGTTGGGATATCCCGAAACAATAATGGACATCCCATTGAAATCAAAAAACATGGCCGTAGAGCCTATAGTTTGTTTAAATTTGGGCTGATGTTTATTGCTCATGCTTTGCTAAATCCTTTGTCAATCAATGATCGTATGAGTTTTATTAAAATTTTGTCATGTACTTAGCATTTTATCATAAACCCCCTTTTCGGAGGGGACTCAAAATTCATTCCTTATCTTCCGTTGCCTGAAGTTTTTTTGCTTCTGAAATAGTGATCCTTTCCTCACCCTTGAAAGCCACTATAAAAGCGTCCTTAAATCCTTTATTCTTTGCCATATCAAGGAATTTCATCACATCTTCTACAGACTTCCCTTCACCTGTGGTATACTTGAACATTCCCTGATGATGATACATTCTGACATCCGGTAAATCGGAAAATTTCACTGAGTGTAAACTGATGACCTTGGGATTGATCATGAATTGAACGCGGTAACTGATAGCGGGTGATTTGATATTCGTTTTCTTCGGATGATCAGTTTTGAGCTCCGTTTTCCCTGATACAATTTCTTTTTCTGGTATAGCTGGTTTTATGACACTTTTTTCGATTTCCCCTTTCTGAGAATCTGTCCGGGGAGTGTATGCAATTTCCAGTGAACAATTAAAAAAGAATCCATCTGGCAGGAATCTGCTGTCGATGATTTCACCTTCCCCGAACTTTTCAGGGTTGAAGGTGCCGTTTGTTTTATCCTCGTAAGACGAAAGCACTTTGAATTCGGTCCTGCGGTTTGCCTGGTGTTCGGATTCCGTGCAGGGAACGCCATTTCTGCATTTATTTACCAGCTGGATTTCTCCATATCCATGCGCGGTGATCCTGGATGGGTCAATTCCAGCGGAAACAATATACTGAACTGCAGATTCTGCACGATGTTGTGAAAGTCGTAGGTTATATTCATCGGATCCGCGACAGTCGGTATGAGAGCCCAGTTCAATGGTAATCGCATTTTCTTTCATAATCCTTATCAGGTTATTCAGTGAAGGTTCTGCATCTTTCCGGATATTCCATTTATCAAAGTCATAATAAATGTTCTCCAGTCTGAATTTCCTGTTTACGGCAAGTTTATCCAGGAGAAGGTCCCTGGGAATGGAAAGATCGGTCCGGGTATCGGCAGTATCAAAATTGAACGGGAGGCAGTCGGCTATGTAACCGTTTTGCATGGCTTTCACGAGGTAGTGTGTGCCTTTTTTCACCGGCGTTTTAAAACATCCATTCGAATTTGCTTTAATAACGAGGACTTTCCTTGATTCGTTATCGAGCAAGAAGACCGTTGCTCCCTGAATGGGTTCCAGGGTTGATTTATCTTTTACACATCCGGAAACCATGGGAAGCGATGGAGGTGTAACGGGTGGTTTCGGTTGTTCCACAGGAATGCGGTTAAAACAATAAAGGTCGTCTGCTCCCTTGCCATTGGGACGGTTGGAGCAGAAGAGGCCTTTCCCGGTGTTTTTATATTCAGCAAGGCTGAAGTCATCGTAGGAAGAATTTATGGGTAGCCCAAGGTTTTTCTGGGTGGTCCATTTTCCATCCACCATTCTGGAAACGAAGATATCCAATCCGCCAAATCCCGGGTGCCCGTCGGAGGCAAAATAGAGATCTAAGCTATCGGCGATAAACGGGAACATCTCATTTCCGAAGGTGTTTATGACTGCCCCAAGGTTCGTGGGATTGCTCCATTTCCCATCTTCACGCGTACAGACGTAAATATCGGTACCGCCTAAACCTCCTTTCATATCAGAAACAAAATAGAGTGTTTTTCCATCTGGCGACAGCGCAGGATGTCCTACCGAATATTCATCATTATTGAAAAAAAAAGGTTTAAGTTTTCCCCATTTCCCATCTTTCCGGGTTGCATAAAAAATCTTTAACAGGTGGGTCCGGATGTTTTTATTTTCTTTTTTTCCTTTGTCCTTATAAACTAAGGTCCGGTTCAGGAAAATCTCAGTATAGGTCTTATTAAATGTGGCAGGCCCGTCGTGGTATTCCTGGTTGAGCAATCCGGGGGCAAGTTTTGGTGCCTCGAAGTCGTTGTAATAATCATCCAGGTATAAAGGATCTGCGCAAAACAGGTGCAGGAAGCTATTTCCTGTCCAGCCATATTTCTTACTTTCCAGTTTAGAGAGGATCCTGTCGCTGGTAAAGATTACTCCATTGACATAAAAAGCTGGTCCGAAATCCGATTGTTTGGAGTTCAGTGCCGAAGCATTTTTAATCTCATAGGCCGGAGGATTTGATTGCCATGCAATTGCACTATCGCAGTAACCAGCATATATTTTCCCAAGATTGTCCTTCGATGTGATCGAATCATAATGAAGGAAGATGATTTTTGCTTTCCGGTATTCGCCAATTGCACGCAAGGCCTGTCCATAGTAGTAGAAGTTCATAGGATCGGTATTTCCGGTCATAAGCACCCTTCCGTACCAGGCTCTTGTATTCAGCATGTCATTCTGTTTACGATAACATTCCGCAATCAACAGAGTTGCTTCATTTATTGTTTTGGGATTGTTTTTACTGATAGTCCTCTTAAGAATCGAGACCGCTTCCGAGTAGTTGAAGCGGTTCATCTGCGTTTTAGCTTCTTTTATCTGTCCGAAAGTCGGAATAGCGGCGACGATAGCAAGGAGAAGGACGAATAATAGCGTACGCTTGTTCATATGCTGATTGGTTTAAAATTAAAAATACCTGGGAGTAAGCATACGGTTCCTGTCGAATAGATCAAAACAATATCCAAGATGGATTTCATGAGAGCCTTTATTGTACTGTTGAAGGGAATTGAACCAGATGTCGTAAGAATAGCCGAATGTGAAGTTTTTTGTAATGTTGACCTCCACCAGTAAGCCCATTGCTGCGTCGGTGCGGTAAAAAGTTCCCAGGGTCAGGACATTATAGATCATGAAACTGGCGTTCAGATCTGTCTGAAAAGGTGCATTCTCAACATGTTTACATAAGATCGATGGCATGAACACTACGTTGTCTCCCAATGGGAAAACGCCTCCAGCCATTCCGTAAAAATGCCGTAGCAGCTTAGTATAGCTGTTCTTGGTATCTGTAGGTGAAGTGCTGGCGACGATCATCTGGTTCTGTAACAGATGTTTGGAAGATACGCCAACATAGAATCGGCTGCCATAATAGTAGATGCCAAAATCAACATCCGGAACAACCTTGTTTTTGACTTGGTTATTCAGTGCAAAATCATTTCCATCCTTGGGATCAAGAGCACTCCAATTGATATCGGCATACTTGATCCCGGCTGCAACACCAAAGCAAAGTTTCGTGGTCGGGAAAATGACCCGGTAAGCGAATGAGCCCAGCACCCCATAATCAATTGACGGTCCCAGCTCATCACGGATGGCGTCAAAGCCCAATCCGATATGGGGATTCTTCAATGGCGTATGGGCCGTAAATGAAATGGTTCTCGGAGCTCCTTGTATGCCTACCCACTGGATGCGGGTGAGCATATCCATGGCAAAGAGCTCCTGGCTTCCGGCATAGGCCGGGTTCAAATCCAGCTTGTTGTACATATACTGGGTGAAAAGGACATCCTGTTGGGCAAATGTTGCAGAGCTGGCAAACAGGAGGACGATGATTATTATTTTTTTCACTTCTGATATCTTAAATATGAATAACTATGTTAACCAAAGACTTAACTAGGATCCTGAATTATTTCGAACTTTCCCGGATCCATACCCATCCGGTCCGGGTTCCTCCATCTCTGATCGTTAATATATAGTAGTATGTTCCATCAGGTAAAGGTTCACCTTTATAGTTGTCTCCCTTCCAGACTTGTGAAGTATTATTGTAATGTTCAAAGGAATTGACCTTATCTCCCCAACGGTTAAAGATTTGAACGGTGTTATCCGGGAATTTCTCAATACCATCAATAAACCATCCATCATTTATTCCGTCGCCGTTTGGTGTAATGACATTGTGGATGATCAGCCAGTTTACCGGGGACTCGGTGCTGATGAAGATATAGACCTCAGCCGTATCACAAACATCCGGATACTGGTTGTAACAAACAATGTAGCATAAGGAATCATTTCCCGAGAAATCACGGGTAGGCGTATAACGAATCGTATTATCGCTGAAAACATTGGCTAATCCATGTTCGGGTCCACCGCAGAGTGTTACATTGACTGCCAGGTTTTTCGAATAAGTGTCATTGGACAGAACACTGATGTCGATCGGGATATTGACAGCTGTTGTATCGTAGTCCTTGACGGCTATGATAGTTTCGATTCCCTGGTTCATGAGGATTCTCACGCTATCGGTATTCTGACAGCCAGTTAAAAGGTCGGTTACAGTCAGGGTGAAAGTAACATCATCATTCAGTTTCACGGTTTCGGGATGATCTGTCGAGGCTCCGACCAGCAAGGTTGCAGGTTGCCAGCTGAATGCATATACCCCTGATCCTCCTGATGCAAGTCCAAGCAGGGATGTGGAGGTATTCCGAAGGATAGTCTGATCGTTACCTGCATTGACAGCTATCGGCAGGTTTATCAGGATATTCATCTGGCTGGTTGCCTTAGCGTTGGTACAGTCTCCAGTACCATTAATGGTTAACGTCAATGTTATGGTTCCTGATTCACCCGGTGCAGGGGTGTATGTCGGCGTCAACGTTGTTGACACAGCAAGGAGACCCAGGCCGTTTGTCGTCCAGAGGATGGAACTGTAATTTACTGCCGTTGCGCCTGTAACTGTGAATGGAAAGCCAGCGCAGGTTGATCCATTGGGACCTGCATTGGCAACCGGGGTTCCGGTGAGTACCAGGGTCATGTTATCAACAGCAACTTCACAAGGAATAATCGGCTCGACCGTCAGAGTCAGGATAATAAATCCGTTAATTATATCCACCGTGCTTGGCGTATAAACCGGGTTAACAGCGTGCAGATCGTTAAAGGTACCCGTTCCGCTGGTCGTCCAGGTCACTAACTGGTAGTATGTAGCCGATGCGCCTGATAGAACGAAAGGTTCTCCTGTACAGCTGGTAGCATCCGGACCGGCATTTGCGAAAGCTGATTGGGAAATGGTAAGTACCATTTGATCCGTCACAGCCTGACAAGATGCAACCGGCGTTACAGTAAGTGTCAGGATCACCTGGCCGGTTTCTCCTGCTGCGGGGTTATAGGTCGGTGTGATGGTGCTGGCACCTGTGAGTGTTCCCATTCCGTTATGGGTCCATAAGATAGAAGCATAGTTCTGAGCAGAAGCACCCGAAATCATATAGGAGACACCCTCGCAGGTTGATTGATCTGGTCCTGCATTGGCAATAGCTTCTTTCGAGATCGTCAGTGTCATGTTATCTGAAGCGGCAGGACAGGGATCCCCTGCAACTGCTGTCAGAGTGAGGATAACGTTTCCGTTGAGGATATCATAAGGGCTGGGTGTATAGACTGGATTGAGTACTGCCGGGTTATTAAAGGTTCCCGAACCCGAAGTACTCCATACCAATGAATTGTAATATGAAGCAGTCGCAGCGGCAAGCGTTACAGGGGCTGCTCCACAGGTAGAGATATCCGGACCTGCATCTGCAGTTGCTTCCGGCGTGATCTGTAATAACATGAAATCCGTAGCATCCCCGCATGGAACATATCCATAAACGTTTAGTGTAAGGGTAACAGTACCAACTTCATTGGTTGCCGGGGTATAAGTTGGCGTAAGCGTACTGGCATTGGTCAGGGTTCCCAATCCGTTGGATATCCATAATATACTGTTATAGTTGGAAGCTGTTGCACCACTAATGGTATAAGCAGAGCCCTCGCAGATGGTGGCATCCGGACCTGCATCTGCCACAGGGCTGCGGGTGATGTTCAGGGTCATGATGCTGGTTGCATTACCGCAGGGAGGATTGCCATAGGCGGTCAGGGTCAGAATTACGGTTCCGGCAGTAATGTCGGCTGCACTAGGGGTGTAGATGGGATTAAGGATCGTAGGATCAGAGAATGTACCGGTTCCGCTGGTAGTCCATAGCAATGAACTGTTATTGCTGACCACTGCTGACCCCAGGGTATAATCCATACCTTCGCAGATCGTTGCAGTGGTCACACCCACGCTGGCAGTTGCGGGATCGAACACGGTCACGGCTACGTCTAAACGGGTATCGCTCTCGCATCCTGATACGGTCTGGCTTGCATAATAATGCATGTTATTTACCAAAAGCGTAGAAGGCGATAGAGCAGTGCCGCCACTGGAAGCGGCGTACCATTGAACTAAAGAACCTGTTGCCGTAAGGTCAGCGACGGTAGGTGAAGCGTTGGAGCAGAAAGCCTGAGCGGTTGAGCCCGTAGGAGCAGGGGGCGTTGGGTTGACAGTTACCGTGACATCCAGCCGTGTGGAGCTCTCGCATCCTGATACGGTCTGGCTCGCATAATAATGCGTGTTATTTACCAAAGGCGTGGAAGGCGGTAGAGCAGTACCGCCACTGGAAGTGGCGTACCACTGAATTAAAGAACCTGTTGCCGTAAGGTCAGCGACGGTAGGTGAAGCTCCGGAGCAGAAAACCTGAGCAGTTGGGCCCGTAGGGGCTGCCGGTGTTGCCGGTTGTGCATTGATGGTTGCACTAAGCGATGAGGCGGAGGTACATCCTGATGCATTGGTAAC
>Ga0209746_1001795_pt1 | contig 10111 bp, 6 predicted proteins | sample BarGraNGADG00211_3_FD_184496 | JGI IMG/M metagenome (GOLD analysis project Ga0209746, IMG submission 184496) | Arctic peat soil microbial communities from Barrow, Alaska - Barrow Graham LP Ref core NGADG0011-211 (SPAdes) (version 2) | ecosystem: Environmental > Terrestrial > Soil > Wetlands >...
AGCAATGCTTTCAATACCTTCCGGCACACCTGGTACACCAAACCCGCCGTCAAAATCCGTGCCAAATCCCACGTGGTCAACATCCCCAGCTAATTGACAAATATAGTCAAACTGGTCGATAACCAGTGATAATGGAAAATCGGATTTAGGCGCATTTTTCGCTTTACTCATATCCAGAAAATCATTCCCCGGCACGATGCCGATGACTCCGTCCCTCTCAATCAGCGCTTTGATGACCGCGTCGCTCAACAAACGATTGCCTTTATAACCCTTTACCAGGCTGCTCGCCAGCGCGTGGCTGGCAATGATAGGGGCGTTGTAGATATCCAGAACATCCCAAACGGATTCTTCGTCCAGGTGGGCGATATCCAATCCAAAACCGATTTCCTCCATGGCTTTGACCAGATCCCTGCCTGCCTTCGTCAGCGGGCCTGGCATATGGGTGCCTCCACAATACTGATTGCCAGCCCATGCCAGGCCAATGATGCGAATACCAGCCTCCCACCATTTTGGCAGCTCATCCGGCCCCAGAATGCCTTCCGCGCCTTCCATCAGCTGGATCAACCCGATTGGCTTGAAGGTTTCAGGCTGATTAGGGTACTGGCTTTCCCAATCTTGCAGGTGGAACCTCAACTCTGGCCCTGTTTGGATAAGACGGAACTTTTCCGGGTTTTCCTCAGTCAGCCTTTTATAGATACCAGGATGGCGCCAGTAGCGCGTGTTGGCTTCCTGGATGGTCTTATATCCGCTATCCGCCTCTGCGTGCCTGGAATCTGGCCGGAAGGGGGCTTCGAACATGGTACTGAAGACAACCCCAACCCTGCCGCGGTTCCAATCTTCCCAGCCGAGCAGGCTTGGCGGCCATACTTTGTCCACGCCGTTTTTGGTGTCAATGGCTTGGATTTCTTTGGCACTTAAGCGATAGTCGCGGTTGTAATCCATCATGTTGATGGATAGGTCTTCGTGGGCATCCAGGATGAGGTACATGGTCACTCCGTATAAAAAAACCGGGACCAAAAGGCCCCGGCTATGAAAATATTTCGCTTACTCAGCAGCCGGTTCTTCGTCGGCAGCTTTGGCTTCAGGTTCTTCTTCAACCGCCTCAGCAACGGTTTCTTCAACCGCTTCCACAGTGGGTTCGGGAGCAACTTCAACTTCAGCTTCTTTTTTAGCTTCCACGACGGGTTCAGCAGCAACTTCAGCCACGGGTTCAGCAGCAACTTTAGCTACGGGTTCAGCAGCAACTTCAGCCACGGGTTCTGCAGCAACTTTAGCTACGGGTTCAGCAGCAACTTTAGCCACAGGTTTAGCAGCAACTTTAGCCACGGGTTTAGCAGTAACTTCAGCCACGGGTTCTTCCACAGCTTCCGCAGCTGGTTCAACAGCGGCTTCAACAACTGGCTCTTCCACGGGGGTTTCAGCTAAAGGCGCTTCCACTTCCTGGCCGAGGTGTGTGGCCATGCTCTCACCTTCGCCAGCTTTACCGGTGAGGTCAAAGTCGGCGGCTAAAGTCTTCCAGTCCTGGTCAGTAAAGGCCGGGCTGTCAACTTTGCGCATAGACAAACCAATGCGGTGGGTGTCATCTTCAATCTTGATGATGCGTAGAGAAACCATTTCCCCAACTTTCAAAACTTCCTTGGGGTGCTCAATGCGTTTGTCGCTGATTTCAGAGACATGAATGAGGCCTTCGAGGTCTCCGGGCAGGTCCAGGCGGGCGAAAGCGCCAAAATTGGTCAGGCGGGTAATTTCGCCCTGTACTAATTGCCCAACTTTGAGGGCGGCTACCTGGTCAGCCCAGGGATCACCCTTAAGTTGGCGGATGGATAAGCCAATACGCTTGCGGTCGCGGTCGATGGAAATGACTTTTACTTTTACTTCATCGCCAACCTTTAGCACTTCGCTGGGGTGGTTGATGTGTTCCCAGGAACATTCGGAAAGGTGCACCAGGCCATCAGCGCCCCCGATGGAAACAAAGGCACCAAAATCTGCCAGGCTGGTAACGCGGCCAACTTTAACATCGCCTTCAGCGAGGTCTTCCATCACTTTGTCGCGGATCATGTCGCGGGTTTCATTACTCGCGGCGCGTTCGGAAAGAATCAGGCGATGGCGTTCTCGGTCGACTTCGATGACATTCACTTTGATGGGCTGGCCAATCATCTCTTTGTACTTCGCTTCAGGGGTTTCACCGCTGATGCTCAGCCGACGGCTAATGCTCAGCTGTGAAGCTGGGATGAAACCACGGATGGTGGAGAGAGGCACGATTAAGCCGCCTTTGTTGAAGGAAATGATGGTGGAATCAACAACGTCACCGGCCTTCATGTAAGCTTCAGCTTCGCCCCAGGCTTGTTCTTCCACTGCTTTAGTGAAAGAAAGCACCAGGTTGCCACTTGAATCTTCGGGTGTGATCACGAATACGGGGATGGAATTTCCGACCTTCAGTGTGGAAAGAAGAGAGGCGGGAATGGCTTCATATTCTTTTCCTGTGATGATGCCTTCGGATTTAGCACCGACGCTAACCAGGATCTGACCTTCAGTCAGGCTTGCAATGACCCCATCGCGGATTTCACCGGCTTTTGGAAAGTCAAAAGTCAAACCTTCAGCATCGAGCAGTGCTGCCATTTTTCGATTGTCTTCTACAGGCTCGATTGTCTTCTCTTCGTTTACACTTGCATCTTGTTCAGTCATTATGAGTTGGGCTCCAGTTTAGGATTTGGGTTTAATTATAGGGTAAAAGAGTTTATTTGACAATGCCAAAATATCTGAATGCCAAATTATCTGAACCAAACGATTTGATAGATCAAATGCCAAATAATTCAATTCGCTACTTTTTCCCATCGAGGATCATTTCTTGGTGATTCCTATAGATATTTATATATTGGCTCAAAAAAAATCATCACTGTTTTTCAGGTCCGTAACTACATTTAAGTATCAGTCACCCGACAAATCACTATTTAATTATTTCCATTAAAATCCCAATCACCTCATCAAACCCAATACCATTTGCGTAATAGTTCTATTGGCAGTAGCGATCCCATCGTTGTCTCATGGTTGGATCTGTCTTGATTGTTAACAGAATTTTGTCTTTATCCTGCAACGCGCCAAGTGACAGCCTTTTTTTAGATGTCGCACTCAAAGCAGAGACAAAAATTCTCTTGTGGAGTGTTTGACGCTGGGTCTTCATGATGATGTAGACATCATAAAAATCTCTTGGCCGGGTGTTAAGAACACTCCTCCGTAAAATGGTCTCAACTTTTTCTGCCAAGATCGTTTCAACATTGTATGCCCAGACCTCGATTTTCTTATTTTCAAAGTTTGAATGAAAAGCATAGCGGATGGCATCGGGAGTAATAATGTCTCCAGTGGTGATATCGATCTTTAAAGGAGTTTTAATCGATTCGTACCTGGCAATAATTGCCACTCGAAAACCACCATATTCGTCATCCTCCCGGATAGGTGCGATGTGATCCAACTCCAGGGTGACCTCATCCCCGAGTGGAATGGCACATATTTCCGAAAGAGCTTCTTGAATCGCTTTTTCAGTAAGAGGATATCCTCTCAGCGTAGCATCCATGTCCATGGTTGTTCTACTATTGATCCCAACCATTGAAGCGATCAGCATTCCCCCTTTAAGAATGACCATGTCTTTTTATTTTGAGAGCGAAATTCTTTCCAGTAAACGTTCCAGCATAAAATTTTGCAGTACAGCTTGAGCAGGTACATGGTCTTTCAAAGCCAGGTTTTTAATTTTGGCTTTTAGCTGTATCGCTTTACTCATAAGAGAACCTCAATATATTCTCTGACGATTTTTTGGATTCTGAATTGCGTAGCATAGTTGTATAGCTGGTCAATATTCCTGTCCTTGTGGATCACATATTTTATTAAGGCGTCATTCACGAATTGGACACCTATTTGGTTCCTATTTCGTAGTACATCGCAGATAGTTCTTTCGAGGTTAAAAGTCTTGATATCATTCCCATGAGGTGATTTCATGGTGATTACCCCTAACAGGTATAAACCACGATTTATAAAATATACTTTTGCCCCACTCGCTTTTAATGGTGTTGCATTATACACAGCCGGGACTGTCACAGAATAAAAGAGCGGGGTCCGATCGGTCAGTCCTAAAAGGTAAAGGGCTGTTTCATGTGAAAAGATCGCTCCTTTGTACCTTGCCTGTATACTGGCCATCTCATCGGTCATATAATTGGCAGCCGAATAAACTCCTCTGGAAATCCGTTGAATCTCGCCATTCTTTACTAGAATTGAAAGGTAGGTTCTCGGAATTCCAAATTTCGCAAGATCAGAAGTTAATAAAATTCCATTTTGATCCTTCAAAATATCTCGAACTTTTTCAATCGGATTTTCTTTAATTTTTACAACCATGCTTATATCATACGTCAAATCAGCATGGTTGTAAAAAACTTTGCTAGGAACTGGGCTTTAAAATCTAATTGTGGTGAAGACTAATCAATTAGCAATCGTTCACGGAGTTGAAAATAGACATTTAATCGGATTGCAGGCTTGGTAACTTGGTTAATCATGCCACAATGGAGGTTGCGAATGGATATCAAACTCAGTTGCGAAGGATCTGCTACTAGGAAACCTTGACATAAACAAGCTTACTGTGGTTCCGGGACATCGCAAGAACAATCTGCAGTTGCATAAATAGCTCTCTGGTAAGAAAAAAATGCAGGGAAGGCTGAGAAGCCTTCCGCTTTTTTTGCCTATCTCACTCCCGTTACAGATATAGCAGGATTTAGTCTTCGTTTACCGGTGGGAACTCGCCCCATTCCAAAACTTCGCGGGTGCCGGTTTGTGTGTCGGGGGGGCCGATGATGCCTTTTTCTTCCAGCTTTTCAACTATTCTGGAAGCCCGGGTGTAACCGATTCGCAACTTCCTTTGCAGCATTGAAACCGATGCCCGGCCTTCCTTGCGGATGATCGCCAGGGCTTCAGCCTGAATGGGGTCTTCGTCTGGGTCTTTCTGCATCTCACTCCAAAGTGATCCCTGGCTGAGAGGTGGGTGCAGTGGCACTTGCGGACTCTCACAGAATACTGCCACATCCGGCCGTTCGGGTGCTCCGGCTTTAACAGCCTGTTCGCGCCAGAAATCGGTCAACCGATTGATTTCCGGGTCTGACACATAGGTGCCCTGCAAGCGCACAGGTGCAGCGGCATCCGGGGCTTGGAAGAGCATATCGCCGCGCCCAAGCAAGCGTTCCGCGCCGGGCTGGTCCAGGATTACGCGGCTATCCACATTTGAAGCCACCGCGAAGGCAATCCGGGCAGGGAAGTTGGCTTTGATCAGTCCAGTCAAAATATCGGTGGACGGGCGCTGCGTGGCCAAAATAAGATGGATACCGGTTGTCCGGGCCAGTTGCGCCAGGCGGGCAAGCGCGCGTTCGGTTTCGTCGGGGGCCAGCATCATCAAATCCGCCAGCTCATCAATCACCACCAGGATGAAAGGCAATCGCTTCTTACCTTGTGGCACAACTTTTAGGTTGTATTCGGTGATATTGCGAACGCCGATTTCCGAAAAGTTGTGATAGCGCATGTCCATTTCGCGCTGCATCCAGTTTAAAGCACCAATCACTTTTTCCGCGTCCACAATGACTGGGGCCAGCAGGTGAGGTACGCCGTTATAGCCGGTCAGCTCCACCCGCTTTGGGTCAACAAGCACGATGCGCATTTGTTCAGGGGTGAGCGTGAGCAGGTAACCTGCCAGGATGGCGTTGACGCAAACGGACTTGCCCGACCCGGTAGTACCAGCAATCAAAAGGTGCGGCATGGAAGCCAGGTCGGCGGTAAAGGGCTGACCCGAAACATCCTTGCCAAGTGCAAATTTGAGCGCAGACTTGTTGTTGATAAAGGCGTTACTCTCAACGATCTCCAATAGGGAAACCAGGGTTGTTTTGGTGTTGGGCACTTCCACACCCACGTAGCCTTTACCCGGAACGGGGGCCTGGATGCGGATGCGGGGCGCACGCAGTGCCAAAGCCAGGTCATCGGCCAGGCCGGTAATCTTGTTCACCCGTACGCGGGTCTTGCCTTTACTGTTTTCGATGTAATCCGGTTCCACACCGAACATGGTAATGCTCGGGCCGCGTCGGATCTCAACCACGTGCGCCGGCGTGCTGAAGGAACGCAATGTTTCTTCGATCACCATGGCGCGGTCAAGGTCGCTTTCGTCTTCATTGATCGGGGCTTGCACAGGGTTAAGGATTTCTTCCGGCCGGGGTAATAACCAATGCGGTGCATTTTCAGTATTTTCCGTAATCGGTACCTGGGCATTCTGTTTTAGGAATAACGTGTTCGCAGGAGTGGGTTCAGACCTTTCAACGCGCGATTGCTCAGCATAACTGGAGGTCACGGAGGAACTGACCAACGGCTGGTCAGACCCCCCTTCGATGTTGCGCCGCCTGGCAGCATTTTCTCTGACCCAGTTGCCAAACTTGGAGCGATCGTGTTTGAACCTTTTTGCCAGCCAATAGAAAATACTGGAAACGGAAAGGTCAGCCAGGAACACCAGAGCTACGAGCAGCCACGCCACCAGCAGGATGACGGCCGCGATGGCACCTAAGCCCTCAACGAGGGAAGTTCCCAAGAATTCGCCAACTTTACCTCCACCCAGGGACCCTTCAACCTTGGCCCAACCCAGGATCAGATCTGCCCAGGCTACGACATTAAAGAAAAGCAGGATGAACCCAACCACACGGTCAGCGCTGATGCTGGGGAATTGCTGCAGTTTGCTAAGCAGGAACCAGGTGCCCATCAGGATGAAGAGCACGGGCAATAGATAAGCTGGCCATCCAAAGGCATAGGTCAGAAAGTTGGAGACAGGTTGGGTGGCCGTGCCACTGGATTTTTGCAGGAGAGCCAACAGGGCGATAACCCCCAATACCAGCAGAACGATTCCGCTGACATTCATTTTTTGCTCGGTGGTCATGGGCAGGCTTGATTCAACTTCAACCTGCGGCTTCCTGGCCGTGGAGCTGCGTGAAATTGCGCGCACAACCGGCTTTACAGCTCCGGCTTTTACAGGTTTTCTGGTGGTTTTAGCTTTGGTTTTGTTCGTTTTTCTCTTGAGGAGGCTTGCTTTTCCTGCCATACTATTCTCCGTTGGTTATAAAAATTATAGCATGGCGCCTCTTTCCGTTGGCGTTCCCATTTGTTGATCGGCGCAGGTATTTACATCAACGTATTTCTGCTATACACCTTTGATTGACTCCCGGTTCCCCGGGGTATAAAATCTTTACGATGCACTCAATCAAGTCGCGCATCACTTTTTTTCTTGAGCCCATTACTATTTTGTGAGGTGAAGATTGAGTACAGCCAAAAATGAAGCCCCCAAGGATTCTGTCACCCCAAAAACCTCGATCTTCGCGGATCATCCCACCTTGATTGCTGCTGCTCATGACACAGCAGAAGTTGCCCTCGCAAGTTTTGGTTCATCCGATTCAGGGCTGGACCCTGCTGAAGCCACCCGGCGTCTGGGACAATATGGCCCCAATGTAATTGCAAAGGATAAACGGCAGACTAACTTAAAGCGCCTGCTTAACGACCTGAAGAATCCTCTAATCATCCTGCTGACTGTTCTCGGCTTGATTTCCTATTTCACTGGAGATATCCGCTCGACGATCGTCATCTTTACAATGGTTGTTCTGGGCACTGTCCTGAAATTTTTCCAAGAATCCAAAGCCGACAATGCTGCCGAAAAGCTTCAAGCCATGGTTAGTACCACGGCGACGGTTATTCGTGCTGGAAAAAAGAACGAAATTTCACTCAAGGAGCTTGTTCCTGGCGATTTGATCGTGCTTGGGGCAGGGGATATGGTCCCTGCTGATGTGCGCGTGATCACCTGCAAGGACCTCTTTCTCAACCAATCTTCGTTAACGGGCGAATCTCTTCCTGTTGAAAAAAATGTAAATCACGTGCCTGCAGACCAGACGAGCGCCCTTCAATTTGAAAACTTGTGCTTTTTTGGCTCCAACGTTGAAAGTGGAACGGCGTTGGCGCTCACCGTGACGACCGGTAAAGACACCTACTTTGGAAAGTTGGCTGCCAGTCTCTCCTCGAATAAACACGTCCAAAATAGCTTTGAAAAAGGCATCAATAAGTTTACCTGGCTGATGATCGGATTTATGGCCGTTTTGGTGCCTGTAGTGTTTCTACTTAATGGTTTCATCAAGCACGATTGGCTTCAGGCCTTTCTCTTTGCGACTGCGGTAGCGGTTGGCCTAACGCCAGAAATGCTGCCGATGATTGTCACCGTCAACCTCTCGCGGGGCGCCATCGACATGGCCAAGCAAAAGGTCATTGTTAAAAAATTGGATGCCATTCAGAACTTTGGCGCCATGGATGTACTTTGTACGGATAAAACCGGTACCATCACGGATGGCAAAATAGTGCTTGAAAAGCATCTGGACGTGCGAGGCAATGAAAGCGAACGCGTGCTTGCTTACGGCTACATAAATTCGTACTACCAGACCGGCCTCAAGAACCTGATGGACGAAGCCATCCTTAGCCACAGTGAGGTCAACGACAGCTACGAGATTGACGAGAAATACCACAAGATTGATGAGTTACCCTTTGATTTCCAGCGCCGGCGCATGTCTGTGATTGTTGAAACCACTGACAACCAGCAGATTCTGATCTGCAAAGGCGCGGTGGAAGAAATCATGCGTCTATGCACACAGGTTGAAACCGAGGGCAAGGTACTGGATGTGGTAACGGAACATGATGCCCATCGCCGTGCACGTGTGCATGAACTGAACACTGAAGGTTACCGCGTAGTGGCTGTGGCCTATCGCAATTTCCCGGGAGATAATGACACCCCGCACTATACCATCGCCGACGAAAGCCAGATGGTTCTGCTCGGTTTCCTTGCATTCCTGGACCCACCTAAAGCCTCAGCACCTGAAGCGCTGAAACAGCTTAAACAATTAAATGTGGATGTCAAAATTCTCACCGGGGATAACGACGCGGTCACAGCCAGCATCTGTAAAAAAGTTGGCATCCCCGCAGATAACATCCTTCTGGGTGAAGATATAGAAAAAATGGATGATGCCAAATTGGCCGACGCTGCTGAAAAATTCAGCGTTTTCGCCAAACTTTCCCCTGCCCACAAGGAACGCATCATTCGAGCCTTGCGCTCAAAAGATCATGTAGTGGGCTTCATGGGCGATGGCATCAATGATGCTCCAGCGCTTAAGGCAGCCGACGTCGGCATTTCTGTCGATAGTGCGGTTGATATCGCTAAGGAATCTTCCTCCATCATCCTGCTCGAAAACTCGCTACTGGTCCTCGTGGAGGGTGTGAAGTCTGGCCGTCGCGTTTTTGGGAATGTCATTAAGTATATTAAGATGGCTGCCAGCTCCAACTTTGGTAATATGTTCAGCATGCTTGGCGCAAGTATCGTCTTGCCCTTCCTGCCGATTAAGCCAATTCAGATCCTTACTAACAACCTGCTTTACGATTTGTCTCAAACCGCGATTCCCTCTGATCAAGTGGATCCGGAATGGCTTACAAAACCCCGCAAATGGGCCTTGGGCGACTTAAGGCGATTTATTACCGTGATTGGCCCTATCAGTTCCATTTTCGATTACCTGACCTTTGGGCTGATGTGGTTTGTTTTCAAGGCTAACAGTCTTGAAACTCAAGCCCTTTTCCAGACCGGCTGGTTTGTAGAGAGTATCTTCACTCAAACGCTCATCGTGCATGTCATCCGCACGAATAAGATTCCTTTCCTCCAGAGCCGCGCAAGCCGTCAACTTACGTTGACTTCATTAGCCATCGTGGCCATCGCCGCTTTTTTACCCTACTCACCCCTGGGTCCAGCCTTGGGTTTGGTGCCCTTGCCTGGGCTTTACTGGCTCTTCCTGCTTGTGTTTATGCTCGGATATATGGTGATAACCCAATTCGTCAAGACCTGGTTCATTAAGAAATACGGAGATTAGCCCATGCAGGCCAACTATCCCTTTCCTTATCACACCCTTAAGGCCGCTGGGCTTGAGATCAGTTACCTTACTGAAGGCGGACCAAGAATTGTGGGCCTGAGTTTGAATGGTTCAGCCAATTTGCTGGCTGAAGTTCCCGCGAAAATCGAAGAAAC
>Ga0209746_1001796_pt1 | contig 10107 bp, 8 predicted proteins | sample BarGraNGADG00211_3_FD_184496 | JGI IMG/M metagenome (GOLD analysis project Ga0209746, IMG submission 184496) | Arctic peat soil microbial communities from Barrow, Alaska - Barrow Graham LP Ref core NGADG0011-211 (SPAdes) (version 2) | ecosystem: Environmental > Terrestrial > Soil > Wetlands >...
AGCTTCCCGGCCCCGCCGCCAATCTGGACGACGCTGACGGTGTCGCCGTATTTGTCGCCGAAAAATTGCATCACGTCCTTGCGGTTCTTCACGTCGGCGTGCGGGACTTCCGTCCACGAGACGCCGGCGTTTTCGAGGATGCGTTCGTTGACGAGTTTTTCGATGTCGGCGACCTGCGCGGGCGTGAGCGGCGCGCTGTTGAAGTCGAAGGTCAACTTGTCCGGCCCGACGAATGAACCTTTCTGCGAAGCTTCTTTGCTCGCGACTTCGTGCAACGCCCAATGCAACAGATGCGTGACCGTGTGATGCCGCTCAATTGCACGGCGGCGAGCGCGATCAACAACAAGTCGAGCTGGTTCACACGGCATCTGCATAGTAACTTGAAAATCGGTTTTGAATACGAGACAGAATGTCCGACCTCGCTTGGTCGTGTTCAATATTTGAAATGGACCTCCACGCCCTTCTTTCAAATATAGAACGCCTCTGTCTCCAACTTGGCCACCCATTTCTGCGTAGAGAGGAGATTTATCCACAGCCGCAGAGCAAATGTAACTGCCATCTGAATTTTGTTGTGCAACGATCTCATGGATATTGCATTCAGATTCATCTGTTGTGTAACCAACGAACTCGGTGGGAATGTCCAAGAATTCCGAAATCTTGATGATTTCCTTCTTTTGCGCGGCGCGGGCGCGGGCGCGCTGCTCTTCCATCAACTTTTCAAAACCGTCCTTGTCCACGGTCAAACCGCGTTCGCGCGCCATCAATTCGGTGAGGTCGAGCGGAAAACCGTAGGTGTCGTAAAGCTCGAAAACAAATTTCCCAATAAAGAATGGAGACGGCAATTGCACGCCAAGTGTTTCGAATCCCTTTTGATAATCACCTTTCAAATCTATGATAAGTTTCGGCATTCCTAGCAACGTCAGATGTTCATACTTGCCGTAAATCAACGCCGTTTGAATGTTTTTTTCAACTGCCCGATCCGTGACGATGTCTGAAATAGTTTGAAAATAAAAACCATCAAACATTTCAATTCCTTTGTCCAACGTCTTATTAAACGCCTCTTCCTCGCGCTGGATGGTTTCCTGCACCTGCTTCTTGCGCGCGCGGATTTCGGGGAAGACGTCGCCCATCGTGTCGGCGAGCACGTCCACGAGTTTGTAGAAGAACGGTTCGCGGAAGCCGAGCGTGCGGCCGTAACGCACGGCGCGGCGCAGGATGCGGCGCAAAACGTAGTTGCGGTCGTTGTTGCCGGGCTGGATGCCGTCGGCAATCGCAAAACTCAACGTGCGGATGTGGTCGGCGATGACGCGAAAGGCGATGTCGAGCGCGATCTGCTCCGCGCTCGTGGTCGCGGTGGGAAAATCATCGTCGTCATCACCGATCGAACCGTGGTGCGCGCCGCATTCCTCGGCTTCGACTTCAATGATGTTTCCGCGCGCTTCGCCGGAAGTTTTCAGGGGTTCGCCGGCTTCAACTTTTGCAATCGCGTCGCCGGGCAACGTGCTGCCGTATTTTTTGCCGGAAAGTTTTTCCAGCTCGTTGAAGATCGGACGAAAGATGTCGGTCTCGTAATTGGAAATTTTTGCGCTGGCGAAATCGGAAAAGTTTTTCGTGCCTTGAATGATTGAAGTCACACGCTCGAAACCCATGCCGGTGTCAACGTGCTTGGCGGGCAGCGGCGAGAACGTGCCATCGGGATTCGCGTTGAACTGGATGAAAACGAGATTCCAGATTTCGATGCAGCGGGCGTCGCCTTTGTTCACAAGGCTTCCGCGCGTGTCACCGGCGGAAGTCAAATCAACGTGCAATTCCGAGCACGGGCCGCATGGGCCGGTTTCGCCCATCATCCAAAAATTGTCTTTCTTGTTGCCGTGAACGATGTGGATTTTCGGATCGAGTCCGGCAGCGCGAAATTTTTCCGCCCAGAAACTCCACGCTTCCTGGTCGAATTCGCTGGGGTCGTTCTTGGATTTGTCGGGATTGTAGACGGTAGCGTAGAGACGCGACGGTGGAAATTTCCAGATGCCGACGACGAGTTCCCACGCCCAATCAATCGCTTCCTTTTTGAAGTAATCGCCGAAACTCCAGTTGCCGAGCATCTCGAAGAACGTGTGGTGATAGGTGTCGAGGCCGACATCGTCGAGGTCGTTGTGCTTGCCACCGGCGCGGATGCATTTCTGGGTGTCCGCCGCGCGACCGGGCGTGTAAGGACATTTAGTTTGTCCAAGAAAAATCGGGACGAACTGGTTCATGCCGGCGTTCGTGAACAAAAGGTTCGGCGAATCGGGCATCAGCGAGGACGACGGGACGATGGTGTGCTGCTTCGACTTGAAGAAGTCGAGGAACGACTGGCGGATTTGCGTGCTGGTCATCACGGTCAATTCAAAATTAAAAATTAAAAATGTAAAATTGCCGCAAGCGAGCGCAACGAATGCTTAAATTTCTTTCGCGACACGGCGCAAAGATTAGTCAAAATGAGCCGTGCAAGGCGAGTTGGAAGTTTGGCTGGTGCAATTTTCTTGCAACGGCCATGAAGTCAATTATGGACAAAGGAAGCGATTCAGCGGAACATCGCGCAACGATTAACGCACATGCTAACCGGCAAAGAACTCATATTGGCGACGAAACCCTACGCGGCGGATTCCACGGCGAAAAGCTGGTGGGTCGTTCTTTCCACGACGTTTCTGCTGGTGGTTGCGATTGCGGGAACGCTGCCGCAGATTGCCGGGATTCATTTCCCCCTGGCCGGGCGAATCGCCTGCAGCATTTTCACCGGACTGCTCCTGCTCCGGCTGTTTGTGATCTATCATGATCAACAGCATCACGCCATTTTGTCCAGATCCCGGCTGGCCGAAGGTTTCATGAAAGTTTTCGGCATCCTGTCCTTAAGCCCCAGCAGCATCTGGCGCAGCTCGCACAACTACCATCACAAACACAACTCCAAACTCCGCAGCGCGCATATCGGCTCTTATCCCGTCATGACCAAGGCCGAGTATTTGATGTCATCCAAGGCCACGCGCTTTGAGTATCTGTTCATGCGTCATCCGCTGACTATTTTGTTCGGCTATATCTTCGTGTTTTTCTGGGGAATGTGCATCTATCCGTTCTTCAATAATCCGCGCGAACATTACGATTGTTTGATCGCCGCCGTGGTTCATATCGCACTGGCGGTGGTGCTGACTTGTTTCTTCGGCTGGCCGGCGCTGTTTTTGACGCTGATTATTCCGCACTTCATTGGCAGCGCCATCGGGTCTTATCTGTTTTACGCGCAGCACAACTTTCCCGGCGTGTCTTTTTTCGACCGGGCAGGCTGGGCTTACGAAAAAGCCGCACTGGAATCCTCCAGCTTTATGAAAACCGGCCCGATCATGGCGTGGTTCACGGCCAACATCGGCTACCATCACATCCATCACTTTAACGCCCGCGTCCCCTTCTATCGCCTGCCGGAAGTTCTCAACGCCATCCACGAACTGGCAAAACCTAAAACCACCTCGCTACATCCGCTGGACATCATCCGCTGCCTGCGTTTGAAAGTCTGGGATGTCGAAGCGCAACAGATGACCAGCCTCCGGAACATTTAAAAATCCGGTCGTCTGGCTGGGAAAATCCATCTAAAACCAATCGGAGAAACCAGAAATTTCCGCCCGCCACCGCTTCCACTCAACCCATCACACTATGACTTTCACTGCCTCTCAAATTGCGGAACAACTCCGGGGCGAAGTCCTCGGCGACGGCGCGGTTGAACTGACCGGTTTCACCTCCGCCGACCACGCGCGTCCCGGCGACCTCACCTTTGCCGAAAAAGAAACTTACTTCGCCGCCGCCGAGCAAAGCCAGGCTTCGGCCATCCTCGTCTCTGGCGAATTTACTTCGGCAACTAAAGTTCTCATCCGCGTGCCGAATGCGCGGGTAGCCGTGGCCAAATTGCTGCCCATCTTTTTCCCGCCGGATCAACAACCGCCCGGCATTCATCCGAGCGCGAACATCGCCGCTTCCGCTCAAATTGATTCCACCGCGCACATCGGGCCGAACTGCGTCATCGGTGCGCGCGTAAAAATCGGTGCGCGCTCCGTGCTGCTCGGCGGCAATCACATTGGCCGCGACTGCCAGCTCGGCGACGACGTTTGCCTGTTTCCGAATGTCGTCATCTACGCGAAATGCCAGATCGGAAATCGCGTCGCCATTCACGCCGGAACCGTCATCGGCTCGGACGGCTACGGCTATGTATTCGACGAAGGCCGCCATCGCAAAATGCTGCAAGTCGGCAACGTCATTATTCACGACGACGTGGAAATCGGCGCGAACACGGCCATTGATCGCGCCGCGCTCGGCGCGACCGTTATCGGTCAGGGCACGAAGATTGACAACCTTGTTCACATCGCGCACAACGTGGTCATCGGGCGGAATTGTCTGATCATGGGTCAGGTGGGTTTCGCCGGCAGCACGCGGCTGGGAGATTATTGCGTCATCGCCTCGCAGTCGGGAATTGCCGGCCATTTGAAACTCGGAAACCAAGCCACGGTCGGCGCGAAGTCCGGTGTCATGCGCGACGTTCCCTACCAAGGAACGGTGCTCGGCATTCCCGCGATGCCCGACAAACAGACCAAACGCCAGATAATCGCGCTGCAACAACTGCCGGAATTGATCCGCCGCACGCGTGAACTGGAAAAGCAGGTGGCCGAACTCCAAGCCAGAACCGGTGGTTGAAAATAGCCCGGGGAAAACCGGGAGCCATGCGGCAAGAGTTTAATTAAACTCCCGCCCAAATTTGAATGCAAGCTTTTGCCGGTGAAAAATAAAAAATATTTCCGAATATTTTACTTGAGAAAAAACCGCCGGCAGACAATATATAAGACGTGACGCAGACGTTCTTTTAAAACCAGATTTCCCTGCTCTGTTCGTGATTCGCAACAAATCCTTGAACCGTAAGTTAAACGATCACGGGGCGAGTTGCGGTTGTGGCCGACATGCCTTCACTGGAAGTCGAAAACAGCCCGGCGAGTTCCACATGTTGCAAAACATGTTCAAAGGATCAGTTACACACGGCAATGGCGGGGGTTCTTTCAGATGCAAAACAAAGCCCGCCAACTCGGCGGGCTTTTTTGTTTTGGGCAAACCATTTCCCGATGTTAATTTCAATCCATGGCGCGCGATGATTTGTTTACTGCTCCGGTTGAAACCAAACCGGAAGCCGCCGTTGCGCCCGGTTTTTTCAAAAGCCAGCCGCTCGCCGCACGGATGCGCCCGCGCCACCTCGACGAATACGCCGGGCAAACCCATATGCTCGCGCCCGGCCAGCTTCTTCGCCGGGCCATCGAAGCCGACCGCATCCAGTCGCTCATCTTTTACGGCCCGCCCGGCACCGGCAAAACTTCGCTCGCACAAATCATCGCCCGCCAGACCAAAAGCAAATTTGAACGCTTGAGCGGCGTGGAATCCAACGTCGCCGACATGCGCCGCGTGTTGTCCGCCGCCGCGAACCGCCTGGAAAACACCGGCCAGCCGACCATTCTTTTCATTGACGAAATCCACCGCTTCAACAAGGCGCAGCAGGACGTTTTGCTGCCCGACGTTGAAAGCGGCGTCATCAAGCTCATCGGCGCGACCACGCACAACCCGTTTTTCTTCGTCAACTCGCCGCTCGTCTCGCGCTCGCAGATTTTTGAACTGCGCCCGCTGACCGAGGACGAATTGTTTTCACTTTTGCAACGCGCCTTGGCCGACGAGGAACGCGGCCTCGGCTTCATGAAAATTTCGGCGGATGAAAACGCCCTGCGCCATCTCGCCAAAATCGCCGACGGCGACGCGCGCAAGGCGCTCAACTCGCTGGAAATCGCCGCACTCACAACTTCGCCAGATCAAAATGGCGTTGTCCGCATCACGCTGGAAGTTGCCGAGCAGAGCATCCAGAAAAAAGCCGTTGTCTATGACGGTGATGGCGACGCGCATTACGACACGATTTCCGCGTTCATCAAATCCATGCGCGGCAGCGACGCCGACGCCGCGCTTTACTGGCTCGCAAAAATGATCCACGCCGGCGAAGACCCGCGTTTCATCGCGCGACGCATCATCATTTGCGCCGCCGAAGATGTTGGACTGGCCGATCCGATGGCGCTGGTGCTGGCGAACGCCGCACTGGCCGCCTCGGAATTTGTCGGCTGGCCGGAAGCACGGATTCCATTGGCGGAAGCGACAATTTACATCGCCACCGCGAACAAGAGCAATTCCGCTTACAAGGCCATTGACGCCGCGCTGGAAGATGTCCGTTCCGGCCGCACCCTCGCCGTGCCGGAGCATTTGCGCGACGGACATTATTCCGGCGCGAAAAAACTCGGCCACGGCGTCGGCTACGAATACGCGCACGATGGCAAAGATCATTTCGTCGCGCAGGATTATCTGGGTGCGGGCAAAATTTACTACGAACCGACCGAGCAAGGCGTGGAAAAGAAAATCAAGGAGCGAGTCGAGAAATGGCGCGCGGAATTTTCCAGGCTGCGCGGAGAAAAAAAATGACCTCGCAAAATCTAAAAGCTGAATTGCGTTCAATGATCCGCACCGCGCTGGAAAGAATTTCTCCGGCGGTGCGGGCGGTGGAATCGGAAGAGCTTTGCGCGCGGCTGAAGCTGCAGTTGCCAAGCGCGGGCACCATTTTGTTTTTCGCACCGCTGCCCAATGAGATTGACGTGTGGCCACTGCTCGAAGAATCGGTGAAGGCGGGAAAAACGGTGGCGCTGCCGTGGTTAAATCCCGCCACGCAAACCTATCTGGCGCGGCGCGTGGAAAATCCGGCGGCTGAAATTGTGACGGGAAAATTTGGCGTGCGCGAACCGGATTCAAATTGCGCGGAAATTCCGCTGGAACAGTTTGATCTGGTGCTGGTGCCGGGGGCGGCGTTTGATCTGCGGGGAAACCGGCTGGGTCGTGGCAAAGGTTTTTACGACCGGCTGCTGGAAAAAATCAGCGGCATCAAATGCGGCGTTGGTTACGACTTCCAGTTGCTGAGAAAAATCCCGGCCGAACCGCACGATGTCAGGGTGAATTTTATCTTTACGCCGTCGCGTTGCGTGCGCCGGAAAGTTTAGCGGTGCTGCATGTCCATTCCGCCCATGCCATTTTCCCAGTTCTGCGGGGTGTTCCACGGACGGACGGAGGCATTGTCGGGTTCGGTGCTGGCGCAACCAGAAATACCCGCCGCCAAGGCCGCCAGGGCCAGAAGCAAAATGAATTGCGCGGCGCGAAGTTTCATTTCAGATGGCCGGATGTGCCGGGCTGACCTCGTCGCCTTCAACCGGCTCGCCCAGTTTCCAGCCCGGAACGATGTTGGCGATGGAACGGTCTTTTTGGACGCTGCGGACGATGACTTTGGCCACGAGCTTGCCGTCGCGGCTGACCAGCATTTCTCCATCCGGGAGAACGCCTTGATCATCGCCAATGTTGAGAACGACAAAATCCCATTTGGGATCCACCACCAAAATTTTCCCGTGAAGGTTGGCCCGCAACATCACAAAGGCGTTGGTGCCTTCATATCTGTCCAAACGGGTTTGCAACCGGGCTTTCTCGTGTTCCAACACGGTTTTCTCGCCGTTGATGGCCTCGATTTCAGACCGCGCATCTTTCAAAGTTTTGTTTAGTTTGACGATCTGTTCGGGACTCAAGCCGGTGGCTTTGAAGGAAGCCAGTTCGTTTTGCGCATCGTCGCGTTCCTGAGTGGCCCTGGCGAGCTTGACGGACAATTCATCGGCGCGTTTCACTTGGGCTTCGGCACGAGCCACGGCCTTGTCGCGATCTGACTTCGTGTCGGCCAAATCCGCCTGGCTCTGGGTCAGATCACTTTGGGTCTTGGCCAATTTGGTCTTGGTGTTGGAGAGGTCGGTCAACGCGGTCACCTTGGCCGAGTGTTCGTCATCGCGCTGTTTGGTGAGGGCGGGAATTTTATCGGTCACCTCAAGATAACTCAAGGTGCCCGCTGCCAAGGCGGCGAGAATGGCCACGAATAAACTGATGCGAAGTAACATGTTTGGTTGCAGTTTTCTTGAGACTAAACCCGGCCGCGCCAAGTGTCAACGCCCTTTGCGTCTTGGCAAAGAAATTATTTCAACGCATCTTCATCCCCAGAACCACTTTTAAAAGATAAAGCTTCGCCATGGCCAGCAGCTCGCCTAGCCCTGCCGCAAGCTGACGGATAAAACTTGCAAGCCAGTTCATAAAAACGCGCCGGGATTTTTCAATCCCGGCGCTCGCGGAATTAATTTTTACTAGGTGCGCGCCGCCGGTTTCTTCGCCGCCGCATCGAGAATCGTTGTGAGGACGCTGTTCGGCACCTGCGCAAAGCTCAACGGCTCCATCGAATAAGAGGCGCGGCCTTTCGAGAGCGAACGGATCGCCGTCGCGTAACCGAACATTTCGGCCAGCGGCACCTGCGCGTTGAGAATGGTCTGACCGTTCTTCGCTTCGATGCTGACAATGGTTCCGCGACGACGGTTGATGTCGCCGAGCAGATCACCTTGATACTCGTCCGGCGTCGTGCATTCCACTTTCATGATCGGTTCAAGCAAAATCGGTCCGGCTTTTTTGAAGGCGTCTTTCAAGGCGAAAATGCCGGCCATGCGGAACGCGAGTTCGTTCGAGTCCACTTCATGGAACGAGCCGTCCACGACTTCGACTTTGATGTCAATGACCTGGTAGCCCGCATAGACGCCGCCCTTGATGGCTTCTTCAATGCCGTCAATGACCGCCGGAATGTATTCCTTGGGAATGGAGCCGCCGACAATTTCATCAACCACTTCCACTCCCTTGCCTTTTTCGTTCGGCGCGACGGTGATGCAGGCGTGGCCGTATTGGCCTTTGCCGCCGGATTGACGGATGAACTTGCCTTCGCCCTAGGCAGTCTTGGTGATCGTCTCACGATACGCGATCTGCGGCGCGCCGGTGTTGGCCTCCACTTTGAATTCGCGTTTGAGCCGGTCAATGATGATTTCCAAATGCAGTTCACCCATGCCCGCGATGATGAGCTGGCTGGTTTCCTCGTTCGTGAAACAGCGGAACGTCGGATCTTCTTCCGCGAGCCGTTGCAAACCTTCGGACAATTTGTCGCGATCCTGCTTGGTCTTCGGTTCGACGGCCATTGAAATAACTGGTTCAGGAAATGTCGGCGGTTCGAGCGTCACGTCAAAATCTTCATCGCACAACGTGTCGCCAGTGGTGATGTTGCGCAGGCCGACGAGCGCGGCGATGTCGCCCGCGAACACCTCGTTGATGTCCTTGCGTTCGCTGCCATGGATGACCATGAGGCGGCTGACGCGTTCGCGTTTGCGCGTGCGCGGATTGTAAATCGTGTCGCCCTTCTTGAGGTGCCCGGAATAAACGCGGAAGAACACCAGCTTGCCCGCGTAAGGATCGGTCCAGAGTTTGAACGCGAGCGAGCAGAACTTGCCGTTGTCGTCCGCTTCAACCTTCAATTTATCTTCCGTGCCGGGCACCAGGCCTTCCGCGCAGGGAATGTCGAGCGGGCCGGGCAGATAATCAATGACGGCATCCACCAAAACCTGCACGGCTTTTTTCTTGAAAGCCGAACCGCAGAGGACGGGAACCAGTTCAATCTTGCAGGTCAGGCGGCGGATGGCCGCCTTGAGCACCGGTGGTGTAATCGGTTTTTCTTCGAGCACCAGGTTGGCAATCTCGTCGTCCTTGTTGGAGACCGCGTCAATCAATTCCGCCAGCGCAGCCTCGGCGCGAGCCTTGTGCTCGGCGGGAATTTCCGTGACTTCGTAATTCAAACCTTCATTGGCCTCGGTCGGACCCCAGTTCACCGCCTTCTGATTGACCACGTCAATCACGCCTTCAAAGCCACCTTCAACCTGCTTCCCTTCGTGTTCGGTCGGACCGGCGCCGAGGGGCAGGAAAATCGGGAACGCATAAGCGCGAAGTTTAGTCCGCATATCGTTCAACGCATTCTCAAAATTTGCGCCAACGCGATCCATCTTGTTGACAAACGCGATGCGCGGAACGTGATACTTCGTCGCCTGACGCCAGACAGTTTCGGATTGCGGCTGCACACCCGCGACGCCGCAGAACACCGCGACCGCGCCATCGAGCACGCGCATGGAA
>Ga0209746_1001801_pt1 | contig 10089 bp, 7 predicted proteins | sample BarGraNGADG00211_3_FD_184496 | JGI IMG/M metagenome (GOLD analysis project Ga0209746, IMG submission 184496) | Arctic peat soil microbial communities from Barrow, Alaska - Barrow Graham LP Ref core NGADG0011-211 (SPAdes) (version 2) | ecosystem: Environmental > Terrestrial > Soil > Wetlands >...
AGAAGGTGCCCGAGCACGCGCCTTCCGGCGGCATCAAAATAATACGGCAACCCCCAGCGGATATTGAGCATGTTTAAATCCATAACCAGTTCGTAAGATGTTTTGATGATAATTGCCGGATTATGAACAATGCCTGGTTCAATGGTCAGGCTTCCCCGCTGAAAGATAAGGGTTATCGCCGCCTCGATATCGGGCAGATTAATGGCCGTAACGCCCTGCGTTTTATTAAAAACTGCGAGCTTGGCCGGGGAGCGATTGATATTACCGGAAAGAAGATCCTGCACGATAAAAGAAAATGGTATCTCCTGCGCGTTATTGACAATTTTAAATTCCATTGCTTATGTTCCCTTATTTGCTATCGTTAAAGAGCTTTGCGGTAAATTGCCAACACTTCACTAGAATCGGCAACATAACGGGCATTGTTGACAATGGATCCGTCGGACATGCTTAAATCCGCCGCTTTGATTATATTTTCTTCTTTCACGCCAAATTCGGAGAGCTTTTGCGGATGACCGATTTTTTTCGTTAAATCAAAAACTGCTTTGACTGCGGCCTCGGCCGCTTGTTTCGTTGTGCTGCCCTTTTCATATACATTCATAGCCTGAGCTATTTCCGCATACTGATCCTGCGCATCGGGCAGATTAAATTCCATGCAATGCGGCAGTAGAATGCCGTTGGCGATGCCGTGCGGGACATGTGAGATAGCACCAATGGAATGCGCCATCGCGTGAACTACTCCCACCATCGCATTGCCGAAAGCCCAGCCCGCCATAGTTGCTGCTAATTGCACCTGCCCGCGAGCCGTGAGGTCACTGCCGTTTTTAATACACTGCGGCAGATATTTATTTAAAAGCCGGATGGCATGCATAGCCAAAGCATCCGCAACTGGTTCGCGCTGCACCGATGTCAGCGCCTCTACAGCATGGCAAAAAGCATCCATTCCCGTAGATGCGGTCAAAAGCGGCGGCAGTTTGGCCGTTAATGTGGGATCAAGAATAGCTACTCGCGGAGCATTATATGATTCCACAATCAATATTTTCTGCCCTTTGCTTTTATCGTAAATCACCGCGGCCCAGGTAACTTCACTTCCCGTTCCGGCGGTAGTCGGGATAACTATATGCGGTGTCTGCGGCCGTGTTAAAAGCTGGATTCCCTCAAAATCACTCAGCGAGCCGCCTTCGGTAAGAATAATACACGCGCACTTGGCGGTATCAATCACGCTGCCGCCGCCGACGCTGATGAGAATATCCGCGCCCTTTTCTTTGGCAAATGCCGCCGCCCGGTCAACAACGTCCATTCCCGAATCCTGCGGCACTTCGCTGAAAACTCCAACGCATTTTTCACCTAAGGACTTCGTAATTTTATCCAGCAAGCCCGCCTTAATGATTCCTTGATCCGTAACCACGATTGCGCGTGAGCATTTCAGCGCGCTCATTTCGGATTCAACTTCAGAGGTTGATGAACCGCTGCCGAAAATAATTTTTGTCGTGCCGAAATAAACAAAGGACAAATCTTGATCGTAATCCATAGCACACTCCTTTAAAGAATTTCCCCTCCACTCGAGGGAGGGGCCAGAAACTTATTTTCACCATCACCCTACCCCTCTCCCCTCAATGAAGAGGGAATATTAAATTTATAGAGACAGGTCGGTGGCCTGTCTCTATAGAATATCTCTGCAAATACAAAATTAACCCTCATCCGGCCAAATTGTGTTTACTTCCGTCAAAAGATCAATAACCTTGTTGACGGTTTTAACGTTGCGCACGACATAAGTCAGATCGCCTTTTAATTTTAATTTCCCCTGCATTAAAGCTTTTGTCGCGTCGAGTTCTTTTTTAGCAACTTGTTTCCAGCGGGCGTAATCGCCGGTCATAATAAATTTTCCGCTTTGCGCTTTGGCTTCGTCACAAACGAGAAAATCACGGACATCGCCGTGCCAGTAATCGGTAAAAAGGTAAACGGGTTTTGGAACATTTTTTGAGGGATCGGCATTACAAATCAGGGTAACGCTGCCTTCCCAGTCTTTGGCGATTTCTTTGTACTCCTGAGATTCGGCGATTTTCTGTTTCCATGCATCCAGCCATTCTTGAGTAAAAACATTGTATGTAGCCATTGTTCTCCTCCTTCAATTTTTATTTGTAAAGTTTATCTCTTAACTCGGGAAGCCCAAGCTCCAGAAGTTTTTCTTCACTGACAATACCATTCGGCGTTAAACCGCGGATTGCATAATATTCATCGCGTAAAAGATTCATATCGGGAATCGAGCCGGCGCCCGCCCCCTCCAGGAGAGGAGTGAGTATTTTTTTCGGCAATACATCATCTTTAACCGAGACGCCCAGTAAATTATTAATACCCCGCTTCAGCGTCCAATCACGCGCGCCGCTGATGAGGAAATCTTTAAATTCAAAATTAAAGCCGGTAATCGCATTAAAGGCGTCCCGAAGCGTTTCCGGTTTCAGGCAGTACATCAGATAGTGGCAGATGGAAAGACTGTTATCTAAGATTCCGTAGTTTTCCGCATTGAAAACCATCATGGCCTTGCCCTGTGAAGTTTTGCCGTCGTAGTCATCTTTCATGTCGAAGAGCTGCGGCCAGGAAACCATGCCCTGCTCCATACCCATAGCGGCATGCTGCATGTGGCAGGCGCCGCGGTTGGACATCATATAGGCAAGCCCCATGCCGTGGAACCCGCGCGGGTCATGCATCGGGAGTTCCAACCCTTTGACATGGACGACAGAATCCAAAGCATTTGCTCCCAGTTGGGTTGCCGCTTTTAATGAACCTTCCGCCAGGATATTGCCGAATCCTTCGCGCCCGGAGATTTTTTTCAAAAGCTCAAAGACAGCTTCCATATTGCCCCAGGTAAGTTCGAGATTGTCCGCCTTCTTCTTATCGATAATTCCTTTTTCATAAAGTTCCATGGCCATGGCAATGGTCGCGCCGGCGCTGATAGTATCCATGCCGTAACGGTTGCAAAGGTCATTGGCCTTAATCACGGCGGCCAAATCATAATTCATAATCATCGTGCCAAAGGTTCCGCAAGTTTCATATTCGGGTCCCGGGCCTTCCTCGGTTTTATAAGGGCCGTCTTTTACGACGACCACTCTTTTGCAGGCGACCGGGCAATTGGCACAGGCATGCGCCTTCGTCAGATAAGTTTCCCGCATGGTGGGACCGCTGAGCTTGGAGGATAATTCAAAATCCTCGCCCACCGTCCAGTTCTTGATGGGCACATCGCCGGTCATCATTCCTAAATCCATCGCGGCATCCGACCCCATCAGATGCAGAGATTCGGCAAAAGCCGAATCTTTTAGTTCGGCAATGGCGGCCTTGAATATTTCTTTGTACTTTTCTTCATTTGCTTTGCCCGGCGTCTGATTGCCCCGTACAATAATCGCCTTGAGTTTCTTTGCGCCCATAACAGCACCCAAACCGGTGCGTCCGATGAAATGAGCCTTATCATTGCCGATAGCCGCAAACTTCACCAGATTTTCCCCGGCGGGACCGATGGCCAGTACCTTTATTGCCTTATCTTCAGCTTTGCAGATGTCGGTTACTTCATAAATGTCTTTGCCCCAAAGTTTGTCGGCAGAAGATATTTTGGCTTCCCCATTGATGACAGACAGGATGACAGGTGACTTGCTCTGTCCGGTGATAATAATACCGTCAAAACCGGCGCGTTTCAATTCCGGCCCGAAATTGCCGCCGCAGGCGGCTTCACCCCAGATACCTGTTTGCGGTGATTTGGCGGCAACGGCAAAACGTGATGATCCGGGGAATCCGCTGCCCACCAGCGGGCCGTTCATGACCATCAGTGGGCTTTCCGGAGCCAGAGGATCGGCATTTAGATTATATCTTTCTAAATAGAGAGATGCAGCCAGACAGCTGCCGCCGATGAATTTTTTAAGTCTGGCATCGTCGATTGTGAAACTGGAACAAGTCCCTTTGGTTAAATCAACTTCTAAAAATTTTCCTGCGTAACCGTTCATAGTTGCATCCTCAAACTTAGGTATGGTTAATTGACAAAAACTTGATTTATTAAGATGAGAGTATATGAAGAAGGATTTTGTGTGTCAAGAGGATTTTGCAATAGGTTATTTAATCTTCGGCCGGGTATCCGGTAATCTGGGCGATCCTGCGATAAATCGGTCCCATGGTGCGAAATGACTTCTTGTACACATCATTAAAAAGCTGTGTGTAGATGTGATGGCTTTGCGGATTGGGCAAGAAGGTCTTGCCCTTGCGAACCATGGCTGCCACCGCTTCTTCGCATGTCGCATACATGCCCGTACCAACGGCCGCGTCCATAGCCGCGCCCAGCGCTGCGATCTCGGAGGTCTCCATGCGTGAGGTGGGCAGGTTGAACATGTCGGCCGCTATCTGTACCACAATGTCGCTGCGCGAACCACCCCCGCCGACGCGGATCTCCTTGATGGCAATACCGGTCTTGCTCTGGACAATCTCCTGCATGCGGCGCAGCTCGAAACAAATACCTTCAAAAATCGCCCGGTAAATGTGCGCCCGCGTATGGATATCTCCAAACCCGATGATTGAACCCTTGGCGTATTTGTTGCTCACCGTAGGAGACCAGTACGGCTGAAGCATTAGACCCATAGAGCCAGGAGGGATATCACGAATCACTTCGTCCAGCACTACCTCGGGCGCCACTCCTCGTTTCTCTGCCTCAATGGCCTCGCGGTGGCCGAACTCCTGCTTGAACCAGGTTACCATCCAGAAACCGCGAGTGATAAACATCTCGATATTCCATGCTTTGGGAACCGCGGCAGGCCAGGTAAAAAATCTCAACTGTCCGTCACTGATATATTTTCGTGTGATCACATCCATGCATGTGCCCGTGCCAAAGCTGATCACGGCAATGGACGGATCGATGCCGCCGGCCCCGAGGAGTTCGCACTGCTTGTCGCCTGCTGCTACCACAACCGGCAAGCCTTCCGGCAGTCCGGTGGCAAGAGTAGCATCTTTGGTGATATACCCCAGCACCTTGTCCGGAGGATAGAGGTCAACACAGTGACTTTTCTCGATTCCCAAGGCTCCATAGATGAAGTTCATGGGCATGCCATACAAGCGTAATGCCTTGTAATCAAAGGGGTAGATGCCGGAGATCATGCCGTAGGAATCACGAAATTCTCCCGTGAGCTTGCGGACAAAAAAGCTCGTTGCTTGAACAAACTTGTGCGTCTTACGGTAGATATCCGGTTCGTGCTGCTTGATCCACAGGAACTTGGAGTTTTTCTGAGCATACAGGATAGCCTCTGTCTGGCCTACCAGCTTGATGGCGACCTTGCTTACCTTACCCAGGGGCGGCACATGGGCAACCGTGCGCTGGTCGAGCCAGAGAATCGCCGCCCGCAAGGCGTTGCCATCTTTGTCCATGGGGATGACTGTGTTGCGCTGGCTGGTCAATCCGATTCCGCTGATCTGGCGGCAATCGATGTCGATCTTGGCCATAAGCCCCTTGCATACCTGGCAAAGCTTGGTCCAGTAATCCTCTGTGCGCTGCTCGGCCCAACCGGGCGCCAGGGAAAAGTATGGTTCGTAGTCGGCCTGCTCTAAAGCGATTTGCGTGCCGTGACGATCGAAAAGCACCGCGCGGATACTCTGGGTTCCGGAATCGATGGCGATGATATAGTTTTTGTCATTCATGGCTACGCTCAGTCTCCAAGCCCTAGCTTGCCGCCCGGGTTCATGATGTTGCGCGGATCGAAGTGCTGTTTCAATGCCTTCAAGACCGCCATCTGTTCTTTGCCCAGGTGCTTTTCCATCCAGGGTGCAAGCAGGCGGCCCACCCCGTGGTGATGGCTCAGCGATCCGCCGAATTTCTGGATCTGGTCGATGATGCCGCTCTGGAAAGTGAGATATTCTTCCACATCCATGCGGGCAAAAAAGATAAAATAGAGATTGGTCCCCTGCGGATAGAAGTGCGAGGCATGCGTCATGCAAATTGTATCCGGACGACTTTTGATATAGGCGCGAACACCTTCATGCAGGCGGTGCAGGTTATCCCAGGTGACGCCGGCCTCGAGGGTATCGAGCAGGATGCCGTAATCGTTTAAATCCTCGCGCATGTACGGTTCGGTGTAGCGCGTATGTTCCCATTTGCGCGCGGCATAACCACCCAGGGAGATGGCGCCATATTTACGGGCGATGCGCTTGATTTTGCCAGCCACCAGGCGCGTGTAGTCTTTATCGCCCTCCACATTACCCAGACACAGACAGCGCTGCATGGGCTTTAACCCGCGGAGCGCAAGGAACGCATCCACGATGCCCGGCATGCCGTAGAGCTTCAAGCCCCGATCAGTTTCCTCCGGGTCGGAGATGCGGAAGATAGCGGGCTTGCCGAACTCGGACTGCATGATCTCGCGACTGGCGTTCACCGCCGCCTCCCAGGTGGGGTACATAAAGCTGAAGCGAGCACGGTTCTTCGGCATGTAACGGAAGATTTTCATGGTGACCTCAACCAGAATGCCAAAGGTACCCTCCGAGCCCTTCATAATGTCGTTGATCTTCGGACCTGTGGCCGTGGCCGGGTAATCCAGTGTCTTGAAGGTGCCTGCCGGGGTGATGTATTCCTGGCTGAACACGATATCGTAGGCGTCGCCGTAATAGGTCGATGCCTGGCCGGAGCCTAATGTTACGATCCATCCTCCCACCGTGGAACACTCAAATGACTGCGGGAAATGGCCACAGGTATAGCGTAGTTTAGTTTTAAAGAGTTCCGGGGATTGATTCAGGGCTTTCTCGTAGGCGGGTCCGAACATTCCCGGCTGGACGCGTGCTGTCTGGTTGAGCTCATTTACCTCGAGGAGTTTGTTCATGTGCGTGCTTAGTACCAGGGAGACGCCGCCTTTGAATGGCCGGCAGCCGAAGTTCACTGAAGACCCGCCACTGAAGACCGTGATAGGTATGCGCTCGGTATTGCAGTATCCCACGATCTTCTGCACATCATGCTTGTCACGCGGATGAACTACCACGTCGGCCACCTCGCGGATAATGCCCTGCCTTAGCTCAAGCATCTCCTCGGCGGTCTTGCCGTAGGCGAATTTGACGCGGCTGTAATCGTCGATGCCCACATTCTCTGGTCCCACAATGGCTGCGAGTGCCTCGACCTGTCCGGACTTAAGTGCCGGCGGGCGGTTCAGGACTACAGGGGTATTACCCTCATTCTGCTTTTTTAAGAAATCAGCATCGCTCATGTGGAAATCATCTTTCATCATCGTGACCCAGGCATCGCTGGGATGCTTGAAATGATTAGGATCGCCGTATTTGGCGATGGAGCGAAAAGTCCCCGGCGCCGGTGCCTCTTCCGTCCAGTCCGGTCTGAAGTTTTTTAATTTCATCATCATATCCTCCTTAGTAGTTCTCATTTGTCATTGCGCAGCCCATATCCTCCGCTGGCGCGTCTAGTCCGGCGCATGCCTGGAGAGGTGTCACGTTAGTGACGGAGGTGGAAAAATAACTTCCTGCTTTGATCTTTGAGCTTCGATCTCTTCCACCCCCAAACCCCCGCCAGCGGGGGACACGCACAACACATAATGCATCACATTTCAACCTTGGAAATTCCTTGTTGGATATTGGATATTCGTCTTTTCTTTCCCTTCAGCCTTTAACCTTCCGTGCTCTACACCGGGAGCTTGAGCAAATTATTCATCGCCAAAATTTCCTGCTTAACTTTGCCGGCATCCCAGTTCAACTCCTTAGCGGCGATAGCGGCCACCTTTTGCAACACTTCGTCGCCGGGATTACCCAGCGTGCCAATGCCGGTGCGGCGCATGACGATATCGGACATGGTGCGGGCCATCTCATGGCGTGTGGCATACGTGACCTGGGCCAGAATCTCACCATCGGCGTTGACTGTTTCGGCCAGGGTAGTATCTTCACGGGCCAATTTGAGAATCGCTTCGTGCTCAGTGCCGTAATTGCGACTGAGATAGTCCAGAGTGTCTCCGGCAAAATCCTTGTTGTCACGCCGGATGTTAGACAGGAAAGTGTTCAGGTCAGGTATTGCGCATCCGGACAAATGGTGTTTGGCGGTAATGCTCTGGCCCAGCGGGCGGCCTAACTTGGCGGCCACGGTCTTGAGGCAGTTTTCAGCCAGTCTGCGGCTAGTGGTGTATTTGCCGCCTTCAGCTGTAATCAGGCCGTTTAGCCCTTCTTCGGCGTTGTCAAAGATCTCATAGCGGCGCGAGCATACATACGTCTCTTCTGTCTGATCCTCCACCAGCGGTCGCAGGCCGCCGAAGGTATGCTGGACGTCGGCAAAGCTTAGTGTCCCGTCGCCAAAGGAGGCATTAACCTCGGCGATCAGTTCGTTGATGCTTTGCCGCGTTACCTGGTATTCATCCGGGTTGCCGGTGAAGGGTTTGTCGGTTGTGCCGATCAGGGTATGTCCCCGCCAGGGGATGAGGAAGAAGTGACGACCCGATGGAGTCATGGAACCCACCACGTACTTGCCGGAAATCAGCTTCTTGCCGGTGATGACATGAATGCCTTCGGAGCGGCGCAGCACGCAGCTGTTGCTATTTGATTTGGCCAGACCGAGCATGATATCCGCCCATGGCCCGCCACAGTTGATGGTGATGGCGCCGCTTAGCGTGTGCGTGGCGCCACTTAATAGATCTTTGGCCTGCACGCCGGTTACTTCATGCCGGTCATTGAAAAGAAAACCATCAATCCGGGTATAGTTGGAAACCTTGGCCCCGTAAGCAACTGCGGACTTGATGAAGGCCAGCGTCAATCGTTCGGGAAAAATGCTGGCGCAGTCATAAAAAATCGATGCACCGGTCAGGCCTGCGGCGCGTATGTTCGGCTCGCTTTCAAGCACATCCTGCCTGGAAATAGTTTTGTGCATGGGGATCTTCTTGCTTCTGTCCCAGGTAAAATTCTTGTCATAGGACAGGACATCGTACATCAGCATACCCACCTTCACGACCCATTTGTTATTCTTGAACTGCGTACTGTTGTGGGTCATCATCACGGGTATGGGATAGACGAAGTTGGGCGCGATATTTTCAAGCACCCGGCGCTCGCGCAGTGACTCACGCACCAGTCCGATCTCGCCGTTGGCCAGATAGCGCATACCGCCATGGATCAGCTTGGAGGTTGCAGCTGAGGTAGCCCATGAGAAGTCCTTCTTCTCCAACAGGGCTACCTTCAATCCCCTTGTTGCCGCCTCATAAGCGACCGAGGCCCCGGTAATGCCACCGCCTACGACGATGACATCAAAATGCTCGTTTGTGTAATTCTCGATAAATCGTTGCATGGTACATTCTCCTTTTTTATTGCTTGCCAGCCAGATAGGCCTTCACTGCTTGTTCCGCATACAGGAGCACATCGCCCATAATGCGGCGGGCCACTTCCGCTTGCTGGTTTTTGATAGCATCGAAGATCTCGCGGTGGAACGTGCGGGTGTGTTCAATGTTGCGTTCATCATCAAAATATAGGTAACCGTACTCGCGGAAGAGTTGATTGAAGAAGTTAAGAAAAATGGTGCAGAGCATGTTATGTGTGGAGCGGGCAATCATCTGGTGGACCTTGATATCCCGCTCCAGCATGGTCAGTTCCTGATGGAAGATGACCCCTTCGAGTTCGTCCAGGTCTGTGGTGGTGCGCCTTTGCGCTGCCAGATAAGCCATCCCCGGCACGACGAAACGGCGCGCCTCCAGTACACTAAAGAGTGTAACATTGTCTTCGTCCATACTGACGGCGGCCTTGATAAGATCCATGTTGCCGCTCTCCAGGAAGTTTTTTGCATAGACCCCGTCGCCATGGCGGATTTCGATCAGTTCAAGGTTTTCGAGCTTGCTTAGAGCCTCGCGCAGGGTTGTACGATTAACATTGAAGGTCTCAGCCATTTCGCGTTCAGGGGGTAGTTTGGTGCCCGGTAGAATAGTACCGTTCATGATCTGCTTCTGGATGATGGTCACGATTTCCTCATGGAGCCGCAAACGCGTAATTGGCTGGGCGAACGCAGTATTGACAGACATGGTGAGCCTCCTTCTGGGACATCATTTTAAACAGTTAATTGGTTCAGTGATCCAACCACTAGACGATTTTTAAGCCAATGTCAAG
>Ga0209746_1001802_pt1 | contig 10088 bp, 9 predicted proteins | sample BarGraNGADG00211_3_FD_184496 | JGI IMG/M metagenome (GOLD analysis project Ga0209746, IMG submission 184496) | Arctic peat soil microbial communities from Barrow, Alaska - Barrow Graham LP Ref core NGADG0011-211 (SPAdes) (version 2) | ecosystem: Environmental > Terrestrial > Soil > Wetlands >...
GACGAATCGGGATGAGGCCTGTTCTACCTGAACTAAGAGTTGCTCCAAAGTTTTAACTGTTGAGTTTCAAAAATGAATGAAGAAACAATGCGGGCAATTAAATTTTCTATGTTAAAGAACACTGTTACTCTTTTGTTTCAAGAACTGAATCGATTTTTTGGATCAGTTCTTTTAAGGCATCGGGAAGATAATCTTTTTCAAGTTTTTCTTCTTCTTCTGTGAGTTTAATCACATATTGCAGGGAAGCCATTGCCAAAAAATCCTGTACATCTTTATCGGTGTACCGCTGCTTGTACTGCAGCACTTTTTCATTTATCATCCTGGCTGCTTTCCTGATCTTCTCCTCGCTTTCCCGTTCTACCTTCAATGGATAATATCTATCCGCTACATTAATCCTGATTGAAAGCTTATCATCCATTGCAATATCTTATCTGTTTAAAAGAGCAACACATCTGTCAATTTCCCGCACCAATTCTGTTATTTTCTTCTTCGCTTCAAAGGCGTTTTCACCTTCTCCCAACAATGCTCCTGATAATTTAATACGTTCGTATTTAATTTCCAATTCTTTCAATTTTTCTTCTCTGTCCTGAAGCATCGCTTTTAAAACATCATTTCCGTTTTTAAGATCCTTTACTTCACTTCTCAGGTTGTTATATCGATCTAACAATTCATCCAGTTTTCTGTTTAAAATTATTAATTCTTCGTAACCCTGACCGGACATAACAAAATCTTTAGTACAAAATTAACATTGTTAATGATATTTTCAAAAAATTGACTGAAATAGTTTGACCTGACGGACCAGAATTATAGCTTTGCACCTCAGTATTTAATAATTTAGAAGATAATGCCCCTGATACGATTTTATATTTTTAGCATATTGCTATACAGTACATTAAATGAAATTCAGAAGGATAAAACAATTTTTATTCCCCCTTTGAAAATTCCTGAGTTTCTCTCTTCGAACTTCGGGGAGTTGAGAAGAGATCATTTTCATTCAGGTCTGGATATTAAAACACAGAGTGTTACAGGAAAAGAAGTTGTGGCTACTGCTGACGGATATATATACAGAATCGGTGTTTCACCTGTCGGATTCGGGAACTCACTTTTCATACGCCACCCTTCGGGTTACTCTACAGTTTACGGCCATCTTGAGAGATTTGCCCCTGAAATTGAGAAGTATGTGAGAAAAAGACAATATGAACAAAAAAGCTTCGCAATTGTGTTATGGCCCATAAAGGATGAGATTCCTGTAAAACATGGTGATCTTATAGCCTGGTCTGGGAACTCCGGCTGGTCAGGTGGTCCGCATCTTCATTATGAAATCAGAAAGTCAGAAAATGAGAAGCCAATCAACCCGCTCCTCTTTGATTCCGGCATCTTCGATAATATAAAACCCGTTTTTGATAAGCTAGCCATATATCCTGTGAATCAGCATACACTGATTAACAACAGGAATGCGGCGAAACGGCTGAATGTTTCAGGCAGCAACGGGATTTATTTTATTCCATCTGAAAATGAAATAACGATAAGTGGTCTTGCCGGATTCGGGATCAAAGCATACGATACTATGGATAACAACCCAAGCAGATTCGCGGTTTATTCTATCGAATTATCAATTGACAGTATCTCAATTTTTAAATATGTCATGGATGGCTTCTTATTTTCTGAATCAAGATATGTCAACAGTCACATTGATTATGAGACCTTTATGAAGGAGCACATTTATATTGAAAGGGCTTTTATTCTTCCCGGCGACAGGTTGAGTGTTTATAAATATTCCACCAACAGGGGACTCTTCAATTTTAAAGATGATAAAATACATTTTGCTGAAATCATTGTTACAGATGTGTACAATAACAAATCCACCTTAACATTCCGGATCAGGGCGCAGATGGAGAAGAGGCAAACTCAGGCGGTTTCGGCAGATCAGAATCTTGTTGTAATGCCATATGAAAAAAGCAACAAGTTCACCTCAGAAAATGTTTCGCTTAACATACATTCTGGAGCGCTTTACGACACCCTTCGTTTTTCATACAAAATGGAAAAGGGAACAAAGACCATGTTTTCCGATCTGCATTATATTCATAACAAGTTCACTCCTCTTCATAAAGCCTTCACTCTTTCGGTGAAGCCAACAATTATTCCTGCTGGAAAAGAGTCGAAAATGCTTTTGGTCCGTCTCGACGATGATCAGAACAGTGTTGCGGCAACCAGCTCATGGACAGGAGCCTATCTTACTGCTGATCTCCTTTCTTTCGGAAGATATTATGTTGGCATCGATACCATTGCACCTGTTATTTCAGCCAATGGACTGGTAAATGGCGCAAATCTGACAGGAAAGAAGGAAATCAAAATCAGGATAAAAGATGAGCTTTCAGGAATAAAGTCCTATGAACCGACAATTGATGGCAACTGGGCGTTGTTTGAATATGATCTGAAAAACGACATTCTGATTTACACTTTTGATGAAAAGCATATTACAAAAGGAACAAATCACAATCTTTCCCTGAAAGTAACTGACAATAAGGATAATATAAGTTTCTATAATTGCAATTTTACCTGGTAGAGGATCCCGTCGGAGGCATTCTGAAAATGTCTTTTATACCTTTGTGTTACGTTGTGGAATACTAAGGGAGTTCTTTGAGCCACCAGATCAGATCTATAATTAGTTAATTATTCCTTAAATTGAAAAAAATCGACAAAATTTGACTATCTTTGCCGGACTATGTAAACATTATCTGATATTTAGTGTTACATACTTAAGTCCATGTCCATATTATTTGTACTTCAGTTAAGATAATAAATAGATAGCTTCTATTTAAGAGTCAACTGACAATTTCAGGCGAACAGAAGAATATCTGTTAACACCTCAATTACATTTATATAGATTATGATGACGGGAAGCATATTCATATGGTTCGTACAATACATATACTGGAAATTATTATGTATTCACACTTATAGAAAACAATTAGTAACTTAATAAAATAAATGGAGTTGTATTATGCAAGAAAGAAAACAAATAGTTTTTAAAACACCTGATGTGACCAAGATGCAGGAAGTTGTAATTAATCAAAGGACAAAAATATATATTGCCATCGGAGCTGATCCGGATGAAGCCAGAAGTCGTTACTGGGCGAGACAGGATGCAAAAGGGAAAATGCTTTTAACACCTAAAAAACCAGTATTAACCTGATATTTAGCAGCGTTCTTCTACATTTTTGCTTAGTATATTTTAGCCGGATAGACGCCCTTATTGATCATTCTGTTGATACTCTCAACGACAAATGGTTTATCCTCACGATAAGTGACTCCGAACCATCTTTCGTTGGTCATTAAAATCTTAATAGTAATTTCACCGTTTTTGACGAATTTATCAATAGATGTAGGGATGTCAAGTTCAGCTTTAAGATCCATTCCGCTTCTGTTAATAAAGCTTTTGAACTCATCGCCAAGATAATTGAAACATGATGGTTTAAAGCCCCATAAATTCATTGAAACAACCTCATTCCCTGTAAATTTTTGAAATTTCCCGTCGGAGATAGGAGCTATTGCACCATCAGTTGTCTTCTCAATCTGACGTATTTCCACAATGTTTTTCAGGAGCCCGTCTGCTCCTACTCCACAGACGCCCCTGTTTACATGTCCGTGTTCTGATAATGTGTTTCCCAGCTTGTATCCGACAATACAATAACACTTATCATCATTATCGTTGACCAGAAAATTATGGAGGATTTTAAACGACTCGACACCATAATAGTCATCGGCATTAATGACCCCGAAAGGTTCCTTAATCTTTTTAGAAGTTACAAGGATTGCATGGCTGGTTCCCCATGGCTTTTGTCTTTCAGGAGAGACTTTGACCCCTTCGGGCAAATTCGTGATCTCCTGGAAAACATAATCAAAATCTATTTTCCCTTTCAGTCTTTTTTCAAACCGTTCTTTCACCTGTTCCTCTATATCGCGCCGGATAACAAACACAATTTTTCCAAAACCCGCACGGATAGCGTCATAAATAGAATAGTCAATTATTGTTTCACCGGAAGGTCCTACTTCATCAAGTTGCTTGTTGCCACCATAACGTGTACCCATTCCAGCTGCCAGAACTAACAGAGTTGGCTTCATAAGATAGTTTTTTTGTCCTGCACAATTATACTGAAAAAATTATTATTTTTATTATAAAGATTGAAAATTTGACCATGAATTTCAAGCTTGAAATATGTGTTGACAATGTAGAATCTGCCACCGATGCTCAAAATGCAGGCGCTGATCGCATTGAGTTGTGTAATAAAATAAAGCACATGATGGTATTGATTTGATAAGTCAACTTGTCAATCAGGCTGACCAAAGGATAATAATTATGCCAGGATCGGGAATTAATGATAAGCATAATCAATATTCTGAAATTGATCTGAGATTTGCTTTGTAGTTTTCGCAGGCTTGTTACCTTTGCGAATCTGAAAAACGGAAGACGGAAGTCAGAAAACAGAAAACAGAAATCAGAAATCAGAAGACAGAAGACAAAGGATAGATTGATAGCCAGCTTCGGACTTCCGACTGTATAATTACAATTATTAATAAAAGTGATTTTTATGAAAAAACTATCAGTACTAACATTATTATTGCTATCCTTTCTATTGCCTGAACAGAATATCCAGGGCTGCACAAATTTCCTTATTACAAAAGGGGCCTCAAAGGACGGATCGGTGATGATCACTTATTCGGCTGATTCTCATGTGTTGTATGGGGAACTCTATTACTGGCCTGCAAAGAACTGGCCAGCCGGTACAATGGTTGATGTTTATGAATGGGATACAGGTAAGTATCTTGGTAAAATTCCACAAAAATCCCATACCTATTCTGTAGTTGGCAATATGAACCAGCATCAGTTGTCGATTGGGGAAACTACATTTGGCGGACGTCCGGGATTGGAAGACTCAACTGCAATTATTGACTATGGTTCACTTATCTATATGACACTTCAGAGAGCAAAAAGCGCCAGGGAAGCGATAGCAACTTTTTCTCAATTAGTATCTGATTACGGATATGCAAGTGAAGGTGAATCATTTTCCATTGCCGATGCAAATGAAGCCTGGATCCTTGAACTAATTGCCAAGGGCCCCGGAAAAAAGGGAGCAGTATGGGTAGCCCGTCGTATTCCCGATGGCTATATCTGCGGTCATGCAAATCACCCGCGAATAACTACATTTCCATTATCAGACGGTATTAAATCTATAACATCAAAGGAATTAGATAAAATCTATAATCCTGAAGTAGAAACAGTATATGCTTACGATGTTATTGATGTAGCCCGCAGCTTAGGCTGGTATAGTGGTGAGGATAAAGATTTCAGTTTCTGTGATACATATGCACCTCTCGATTTTTCAGGAGCAAGATTTTGTGAAGCAAGAGTCTGGTCAGGTTTTAACATGGTTAACAGCCAGATGGGTCAATATACTGATTACGCCATGGGCGAAAACCTCAAGAACCGTATGCCTTTATGGATCAAACCAGATAACAAATTAGAGGTTAAAGATGTCGCCCGAATGATGCGTAATTATTACCAGGGCACTCCAATGGACATGACAAAGGATATGGGTGCCGGACCTTATGGCAGCACTGTAAGATGGAGACCAATGGAATGGAAAGTCGATGGAGTTACATATATCAATTAAAGAGCTATTTCCACACAACAGACAGGTTTTTCTTTTATTGCACAAAGCCGTTCATGGCTTCCCGACCCTGTTGGAGGAATAAACTGGTTTAGTGTAGATGATACTTTTTATACCGTTTATTCACCTATGTACTGCGGAATTACTAAAGTTCCTGAATCTCTTGCAGTCGGAAACGGAGATATGATGACATTCAGTGACAAATCTGCATTCTGGATTTTCAACCAGGTTGCTAATTTCGCATATACCAGGACAAGAATTATCAATGGTGATATACTTAAAAAGCAGGTAGAATTGGAAGAGGGTTACGCTAAAGAGATCGTCAATGTGGATAAAACTGCTGCCGGTCTGTTTAAGAAGAGCCCCACAGAGGCAGTTAAATATTTAACTGAATATTCTGATAAATGTGGAAATAACACATTTAAACAGTGGAAAGATCTTTATGCATTTCTGTTTGTAAAATATGTCGATGGAAATATTAAAGAGAAAGTACCTGTACCAAAGGGCTACAAATTCCACGTTCCAAAGCTAGAACAGCCTGGCTATGGAGATGAATGGAATCGCATTGTTGTGAAAAACACGGGAGATAAGTTCAGAGAACCTGAAAAACCAAAATAGAAACTGAGGCTGAGACTGAGGCTGAGGTTGAGGTTAAGTTTAAGGTTAAGGTTGAGTTTAACCCCGGATTATTAAAAACTTTTTCTGACTAATTGCAGATTATGTTTTTTATTTGTAAGTTTGCGACCTGATTTTTGAAACCAAACTGAGAATACAAAATACATTGTGCGATGAATTTAATGAATGTTGTAGAGAAAGAATTTGCGGTAAAAAATGAATTTCCGAAATTCGTAGCAGGAGACACCGTAACTGTCCATTATAAAATTAAAGAAGGTAATAAGGAGAGAATTCAGCAGTTCCGTGGAGTGGTAATACAGAGAAGCGGAGAAAAACATACCGAAACCTTCACTGTAAGAAAAATGTCGGGGAATATAGGTGTTGAAAGAATATTTCCTATTGCCTCACCTTTTATTGATAAGATTGAAGTGAATAAACACGGGAAAGTACGCAGGGCAAGAATTTTCTACCTTCGTGATCTGACAGGTAAGAAAGCAAGAATCAAGGAGAAAAAATTTTAAAAGAAAATTGAATAATATAAAAAGGCTGTTCGTTATGAACGGCCTTTTTTATTATCCATCGGCCAAACCAGCCTAGGCAAACATTAATTCAATCAAATCTTATTAATCATCTCCTCTTTCCTGGCCTTAGCCTCTTCAACCAGTTTATTTGCCTGGACATCTGCTTCCTGAACAAGCTGTGTAGCCCTTTTATCAGCATTCTTTTTAACATTGTCTGCTCCTTTCTGGGCCGCTATTTTTTGAATAGGTCCTTTTGTTGCGTTATCATCAATAAGTTTCTGAGCCTGGTTATCAGCTTCCTTTTGTATATCTTCTGCAGTTTTAGCTGCCTGGTCCCTTATTTGCTGGCCCCTCTCTTCTGCCTCCTTAACCAGTTTGTTGCCCTGAATCTCTGCTTCAGCTCTTGCCTTTTCCTTTGCTTTATCAACGGTATTATCGACTGTCTGTTTTACAGCATCCTGTGCTGCAGCCTTCACTCCTCCAGTACTTTCCGCAGATGTACTTCCAAAGTACGGAGCAACTAACGGTTTGCTGAACGTACCTGTTACTTTGACATTCACCTTAATAACATCAGCAAGTTTAAATTTAATACCTAATGCGGATGCCTGAGCAGAAAGTTTATCTATAAACGAATTGACTGAACTCCCGAGATCAGATCGTGGTATTTCAGTTTTGACAATATAGTTCAGTGTCTGATCAAGACCCTGATCGCCACTTATATTCATTTTCAGGTTACCTGTTCTGATATCAAAGGGGCTCACAAAAACCCTTCCATCTGCAATCTTAAAACTTAAATTAATATCCTTAAAGGTGTTACCATATTTATCACCAAGTTTAAGGATCTCCTTTATATTATCGAAAGTTTTTGATTCAAGAAGGGTAATTTCATTCGACTTAAGATTTCCTGTACCGTTAATCGTACTAATAACCGGCATCATGTCCTTTCCGAGTAAACTTACATATGTCAGCTTCGCGCTTATTTTGCCATCTATTCCCTTTGCAGCCGGCGCAAGTTTCTTCACGGTATTGAATGTATTAAAGGCATCTCTTACTCCGATATTCTGCATATCAAAATCAGCTTTCATTACCGGTTTAAGAGTATCGCGGGTATCATAATCGGCATTCATTGAAATAGTTCCCCCAAGGATATTCATTCCGGTATTACGGAAAGACAGTATTCCATCCCTGGCAATAATATGACCTCTAACCTTTTCTGCCTTGATATTATCATATAATAATTTCTCAATGAGTGCATTAAAATCAAAATCAATGTTTTTGGGAACCGGAATTATAGCCAGCCCAGCCGTATCTTGAACGGGAGCCTGGGATGAATCAGACATAGCTTTCATTATGGAAGAAACATCAGTCATGTTTGAATGAAGGGCAAGATTGGCTTTTAATGTCTTATTCCGCAAAATATAGGGAATATAATTTCCCAGGTCACCTGTTATTGAAAAGTCACTGTTTCCTTCAACCAGGATATTTGAACTTTCGATCCTGGTATATGCAGGAGTAAAGAACAAAGCAGCATCTTTGATCTCAACCCGCGGATAACCTGCTATAGAGTAAATCATATTTTTAATCCCCACTGTACCTTTGGCACTAAAGCTTTCATATTGTTCTTTCTCAATTATAGACAGTTTACCGGCCATTGAGAGTGCCATATCAATAATTCCTGAGAGAGAAATACCCGACATCGGAAAAGCTTTTGAAAGAGCTGTCAGGTCTATCTTCCCATTCACTGATCCTTTGAAATCAGGATCACTCATTGGTGTTTTTACGAAAAATGTCATATCGAATGGACTTCCTGCAAGCTCAAAATGGAATTTTTCAAGATTGAAAGTTGTCCTGTCAAGGACTTTTCCGTCGACGAAAACATTTGCCTTGACATTGATATTGCTTAATTTTTCAGGCAATGCAGGATAACTGATAAGCCCGTTATCGATAATGAAGTTTATATTGATATCCGGAAGGGAACTGTCAGCATCGCTATAGATTCCTTTTGCTGATCCTGATAAAGAAAATTCCCCGGAAGCTTTCAGATCTTCATAGCCTTTCATATATACTGAAGGAACAAGTGACATAAATGTTTTGAATGAGGCTTTATCTGTTCCAAAATGCAGATCTGTCTTAATATCTTTCCCAGGCATTGAGACTGAACCTGACAATGAAATTTTCAGGTCATTAATTGAAAAATAATTATCTCTCATTGTAAATTTCATACTGTCAAGTTCTGCCAGCATGTTGATCTTTGAATCTATTTTTACTTTGTTAAGATATTTTACCCCGTCTATAATTACAGTTGTTGCGCCTGATTTTAAAGTCATATTCAGTATTGTCTCCTTAAAAGTCATGCTTCCAGCAAGTTTAAAATTAAGATCCTCAATCCGTGCATCCATTAACAAACTTGAATCGGAGTAGGTAATCGAGCTGTTTTTTATTTCAAGATTCCTTAGCAAAATCTTAAGCGAGCTGCCAGAAGATGAAGGTGAAGTTGATACCGGAGCGGGAGTCGTTCCAGGGGTTAGTGAATTTACGGGCGCGTTTGATACCGATGGCTTTGTTATTTCCCAGTTTGCTGATCCATTTTTCAGGACTATCACGTTGACATTTGCTTTATCGATTTTAATCGATTTCACCTCATATCCTGATTTGGACAGCAAACTCATAAGGTTAAATACCAGGTCGAAGGATCTGAATTCGGCAAGGGTATCCCCCTCAAATTTCCCTGCTCCTGTTACAGACATTTTTTCTAAACTGAATGACAGGTTTGGAAAATTCCTGAAGAAACCAAGTTTATAATCTGAGAATCTAACTTTTGCATTTAACGATTCGTTTATTGCTGATGTAACTTTAGTTCGTATTTGTTCTTTAAAAATTATCGGAACTGTAAAAAGCAAGACAAGAATGACAAGAATAAACCCAAGAAGTATTTTTATAATTATGCCTGCAGTCTTTTTCATAACTAATATATTTATAATTAATTAACAGTAAATTGTATTTAATATTGTTTCACTTTCAGACTAATAAAAGTAATCAATAATCTGCGGAATAAAAAATGCCTGGCATGTAACTGTGTAGGGTTCGGTCGCGACCGAACCCTACACAGATGTATAAACTTCTTTCCCCTATAAGCATATCATTTTTCCAATTTTTGCTATATTTGCGTTCTCACAAATTCAGGACCTGTAGCTTAATTGTCCGCCAGTTGGCGGATGGCTACGGACCAGAAGATAATAAATTAGGACCTGTAGCTTAATTGTCCGCCAGTTGGCGGATG
>Ga0209746_1001803_pt1 | contig 10079 bp, 12 predicted proteins | sample BarGraNGADG00211_3_FD_184496 | JGI IMG/M metagenome (GOLD analysis project Ga0209746, IMG submission 184496) | Arctic peat soil microbial communities from Barrow, Alaska - Barrow Graham LP Ref core NGADG0011-211 (SPAdes) (version 2) | ecosystem: Environmental > Terrestrial > Soil > Wetlands >...
TGGCCTGGGCGCTGTGGAGCGGCGCCCAGGCGGGCCGCCTGTGGCTGCTGCGCCAGGCCCTGCTCGTGGCAAGCGCGGCTTTGCTCTTCGCCCGGCTGCGCGGCCAGGCGGCCGGTGCAGGCGGTGACTCTTCTGACGATCTTCGCATCCAGGCCGCGGGCCTGCTCGCCGTGGCTGTGCTGGGCACGCAGGCTTTCTCCAGCCACGCGGCGGCCCTGGCCTCGGACGCTTACCCGGCGATCCTGGCCGACTGGCTCCATCTGAGCGCGGCCGGCCTGTGGACGGGCGGTCTGCTGGCGCTGGCCTTCAGCCTCCTGCCGCCGGCCTGGCGCCGGCGCCATACTCCCGCCGCGGCGGCGCTGGTGCGGGCAGGCTTCCGGCCCTTCGGGGGCATGGCCGCCATCAGCGTCGGGGTGCTGGCCGCAACCGGGCTCTATAGCCTGGGACGCCAGGTAGCCTCGCCCGACGCGCTGCTGACCACGCTCTACGGGCAGACTCTGCTGGTCAAGAGCGCGCTGGTGCTCGGCGCCGGCGCGCTCGGCCTGCTCAACTCGAGCCTGTTGCACCCGCGCCTGGCCGCGCCGCTGGCCCGGCTGTTGCGGCGGACGGACGGCTGGACGCCGGTCCCGCCGCGACGCCTGCCCTGGTTCGTGCTCGGCGAGGCTGGACTGGCCCTGCTGGTCCTCCTGGCGACCGGGATCATCACTTCCTCGGTGCCTGCGCACGGGCCGGCCTTTGCGCCGCGACCTGCCGGTTCGGATACGCTGGGCGAGCATGCCGCCGACCTGATGGTGATCTTTCACGCCGATCCGAACCAGGCCGGCAGCAACACCTTCACCGCGGACGTGCTGGACCGCAATGGCCCGCCGGCCTGCGAGCTGCGGGTGAACATGCGCTTCACCTTCCTGGGACAGGACGTGGGCACCGTGACCGCGGCGCAGGCGAGCGCAGCGCAGCCGGTCGCAGACGGCCGGTACCAGGTCGTGGGACGGCAGGTCAGCCTGCCCGGCCCTTGGCAAGCCGACGTGGTCGTCCGGCGGCGGGGGCTGGAAGATGTGACGGCGCATTTCCGCTGGACGGTGGCGCCCCTCTCCCGGCCGGTCGTCGTGTCCGACCGGCCGCTGGAGCACTACCTGACGCCGCTCGCCGCCCTGATTTTCTCAGCCATCATGCTGATCTGCGCCTACTGTGGCTACGCAGATTGCAGATGAATAAAACCGTCGACGGCGGGATTGCCGCCCCGCCAGATGCTTGGGGACATTGACAGGAGCAGAAAAATGTCCAGACAGCGTATGGTCAAGATCGGTCTACTGCTAGCGATTGTGGCGTGCCTCGTACTGGTCGCCATGCCGGCCCTGGCGTCGGATACAAGGTCCCACCAGGTAACGATCCCGGGCGAGGATCGCTTCACACCCTACTCACTCACGATTCATGTAGGCGACAGCGTGACGTGGGTCAACACTGACACTGACGACCACACGGTCGTTAGCGATAACGCCTTCAACACGGCCGACCACCGCGGCTTCAATATGCTGTTGCCGGGTACGGACAGCAACCACGGTAAGCCGGGGAAGTTGACCCTTCGCTTCGACCGGGCCGGCACCTTTGTCTACTACTGCCGGTTCCATTCGCACCTTGACGGCTCCAACCAGCCGGTTGCACCCGGGCCACGTGGCGGCATCCAGGACGCCAATGGCGACTTCGGCACACCTATGACCGGCGTCATCTTCGTGCTGCCCAACAGATAAGTAGCGATCGGAAGAGTGGCGGCTCCAACGCCCGAAGGCAAGGGAGCCTGCCGGTGGAGGCTCTCACGCCCGGTGGCGTGGGAGCCTGTTCGCGTCTCAGAGGGGCGCCTCTATGGCCCGACGGAGCTGCGTTTTATCCCGGCGTGGCACGATAGTGCGCCAGAAATCCGTCGAGGAAATCGATAGGACTTTTCTCACACGGGCTTGAGGGTCAGCCACTCGCCCTTGCCCACGGGCAGCAACGCAGTCTGGTAACCAGGAGTGCCTGTGACGGCGGCTGCAAAAGGCGCGAGCTCGGGGGCATGCGAGACGGCATTGTCGACCACGATCAGGCCGTTAGGGGCCAGCACGCGCCGCAGGTCCGGCCAGTAGCCGGGGTACTCGTGGCGCTCGGCGTCGAGAAACAGGAAATCCACGGCGGCGGCGGGCAAGTCGGCCAGGAACGACCCGGCCTGCGCCTGGGTAACGTTGGCGGCCTGCTGCTCATTCTTCAGGCGCAGCAGCGGGCTGGCCGGCCTACACGACATCGCCCTCGTGCACCATCACCTCCGCCAGCACCCCGCCCTGCGGCAGGCTCAGCAGCGCGCTGCGCTGGGGGACCAGCTTGCCCTCCGCCGTCACGTTGCCGTCGGCCCTCACGGCAGCCGGCGCGGCCGCAGTCGGGTTGGCGGGCGCGGCGCTCGTTTTGGCAGGAGCCGAGCAGCCGGCGCTCAGCACGAGCGCGGCCATGACCGTCAGCCTAAGCACAATAAGCCCAAATTGCCTCTTCCTGAATCCTCCACCTTTATTCGTAAGCGAGCACCTCGCGCACGGTCAGTCGTGACGCGTTCAGGACCGGCAAGGTGCTGGCAAGGATCGACAGGACGACGACAATTATCAGCCAGATCAGCTGGTGTGTCAGCAAGGGTAGGGCGTGCGCCAGCCATTCGTTGACGATCTCACCGTCGGCGATCAGTACTGTGCGCTTCACGCGGCGGGCCAACGCCGAATCGTGGGTGACCATGACGATGGTCTTGCCCTGTTTCACCAGCGCCTCGAACATGCTGAACACCGATTCGGCGGTCTTGGAGTCCAGGTTGCCGGTCGGCTCGTCGGCCACGACGATGGGCGGGTCGTTGGCCAGGGCGCGGGCGATGGCCACCCGCTGCTGCTGGCCGCCCGAGAGGGCCGAGGGCAGCTTGCCCGCCTGATCGGCCATGCCCACCATGTCCAGCAGCCTGAGCGCACGCGTCCTGCGCTCGCCGGCAGGGTAGGTGTGGCAGAAGTCCATCGGGAGCATGACGTTCTCGAGCAGCGAGAGCATCGGCAAAAGCTGGAAGAACTGGAAGACGATGCCCAGGTTGTGGCCGCGCCACTGTGCCATGCGGCTCTCGTCCAGTTGGTCGACGCGCGTTCCCGCCACGTCCACTTCGCCCGAGGTCGGCCGGTCGATGCCGGCCAGCATGTTGATCAGCGTGGATTTGCCGCTGCCCGACTTGCCGATGATGCCGACGAACTCGCCGCTGCCGGCCCGCCGTCATGACAGGCCGGGCCGCTGGTGTCGCCAGAGAACGCGTGCTTGTTCGAGAGATGAAACATGGGATGCCAGCCTCCCGGCGCAGCCGGGTTGAACCGGGCGGTTTCGTCGGGATAACTGCATCCGACTGTACCAGAGAGCGCAGTGCCGCGCACCATGCATCCGGCCAGTTCGGCACTGGTCAGATGGCTAGTGTGTGAGTTGGTGGGGGAAGTGGGGGCGACCTCGGTGGACCGGCCGGAGAGGCGGTTAGAAACCGCAGCCACCATCGCGAAGCCTGCCTGCGCAGGCTGGCAGAAAGAGCACTGCCCTCAACCCTCTAGCCTGCGGAGGCAGGCTTCGCATGGGTTGCCGCGACCTTGGTCGCCGGGCCGCGCGCAGGCTGGCAGAAGGCACCGCCCTCGGCCCTCTAGATTACCCGCGCCAGATCAGCCGATGCCCAGCACGTCGCTGGCCAAGGCCAGAACGAGCAGCAGGCCAGTTATGCCTGCGGACAGCGCGGCGCGCCGGTAGTAGATCCGGCTCGCGCCGCCGGCGGCGGCAGGCGCGGGCGTCGCCATGCTGGCGCGATAATAGAGCACGCCGCCGGCCACGATCAGGGCGGCCTCCAGCGCGGCGCTCAGGCCCGGTTGCGCCCAGAGGCCCAGGCCGAGGGTGGGCAGCCCGCCCACGTTGCCGGGCAGGATGGGCAGATCAGCCCGATGGACCAGCAAGTCGAGGATCCAATGACTGAAGGCGACGCCGCCGATGACCAGCCCGCCGCGCCGGCCCCAGAAGCGCGCCGCGACCACGCCGGCCACGGCGGAGTTGAGCAGCGCGCCGACCAGCGAGTGAGTATAGTTGGCGTGAATGACCAGGCCGCCATAGGCCGGCGCACCGGGCACGCGTTGCGTCGTTTCGATGCCGGCCAGGTACATCGGCACGAACAGCACATCCAGCAACTGCGTGCTGAGCATCAGCGCCCAGAGCGGCATCTCCGGTTCCTGCGACTTGACGCCTGCGGCAAGACCGAAGTGACCGGCGAACATCTACCTCACCTCCTGACGGCGTGGCTCCCAGGGCCGGGCCCAGTTGAGCCGGGCGTCCAGCCAACCGCACAACCCGACAAACAGCAGCATGAACACAATAAACGTCATGCGACCTCCATGTTGGATGGGTGTGAGAAAGTCCCGTTACCTGGGAAGCACGTCTGCCGGGCGCCTGAGACAATCACACTGTATGCTATATCAATAATTATCGTAATTGGCAACTTTCAGGCGATGAAGTCCACGTCAATTATAGACGTAATAATCGTATACTGATGGTTGACAAGCGGATCGAAGAGAACTACAATACGAACAGACGTTCTATAACAACCACTCTGAGGGAGCCGCGATGAACCTGAAGGTCCTCCGATGATGGGCGACGCTCTGCTGCTGCGCGCGCTGCGCGGCGCGCCCCTCTCCTGCCTGCTCGCCCTGGCGCTGACCCGGCGCCCCAGCGGGAGCGGCTGGCTGACTACGCTGACGGGCTACCGTAAAGACAGCGTGGCCGTTGCCCTGCGCTTGCTGGAGCAGTTGGGCCTCGTGCAGAACGAGGGGCGCTACAACGGCTGGCAGCTGACCGCCGGCGCCTGGCAGTTGTCCCTGTTTGGCGGCGGGCAAGGGGCGGCAGAGAAGGGCGATGCCCCGCCGGCGACTTCCCCTGAGGCTGGGAAGGCGAGAATTCCGCTCTCGGAGGGCGATTTTCTCGCCCTCCTCCGTAGTAGTAGTGGTAGTAGTTTAATCGACTCACTCTACCGCGAGTCAGAAAAACCACCACCACCACCATATAGTGTGAAGGCGGAAAAATCGCCCTCCGGGGGCGAGCCGCCCGCCCTGCCGCCCGAGGCGCAGCGCGTGGCCGATATGCTGGTGGAGCGCACCGCCTGCCCGCGCGCCCGCGCCAACCAGGCGATCGCCGCGGCGCGCGCTGAGCGCTACTATCCGTCCTACCTGAAGATGCAGATCATCTACTGGTTGGCCTACGTGCGCCAGCACGGCCGGAACATCGTCAGCCCCGGCCACTTCATCGCCAGCAAGCTCGAGCACGGCGAGGCGGCGCCCAACTGGGTGAAGCTCAGCGACCCCGAGGAGCGCCGCCAGATCGCCCTGCTGGAGCTTGCCCTGCAGGAGGAGGACGAGAAGGCAACCGGCGAAGACAATGGCGGCGAGGACGACAGCGGTGCAGACAGCGGTGCAGACACCGGCGGCGAGGACACCGGCGAGGACGACGGGGGCCAAACTCGACTCAGCCCGCAACGCGCAGCGGTAACTTAACAGGATGAACAGGATGAACAGGATTGACAGGATGGACAGGATTGACAGGAAGGCGAATCGGAATTTCGCACCGAACACCCGCGCGACACATTTCGTGTATTCGTTCGGGGAATTCGTTGACGGCCTATCGCGCGGTTAACTCCGCCGACACGCCGTACATCAGCGGCAGGGCGGGCAGTCCCTCCGGTGGCACCATGCGACCGCCCGGCAGTTCGCGCATGCCGCCGAACAGCTTGGCGCCGTTGGCGTAGGGGTACTCCCGGTAAGCCGTGATCGCCAGGCCGGCGCCGAGCAGCGCGCCCAGGATGTCGGCGATCGTCCAGTTGAACTCGTAGCCCGGGTGTGAGTTCTTGAAGTCGGCGACACCCTCCAGATAGCCCGAGGGCGCCAACGCCAGACCGGACATGGCCACGTAGTCGCCGATGCCCGTTTCGTAAGCCGCCGGCTGCCCCGCGTTGAAGTAAGGGTATTTCAGCGTCCAGTCCCATTCAAAGACCATCGAGAACGGATGGAACTCGACCAGTACGAAGCGCCCGCCCGGCGCCAGCAGGGCCGCAATGCCCTGTGCCCAGGCGGCCAGGTCGGAAAGCCAGACGACGGCCCCGTAAGAGCTGAACACCCGGTCGAAGCGCTGCCCTTCCCGGGCGGCCTGCGCCAGCCAGTCATAGACGTCCGCGCGCACGAACGTGCCCGGGATGCCCGACTCGGCCGCAAGCCGGCGTGCGAAGTCGATCGCCGTATCGCTTATGTCAACCCCGGTGACGACCGCGCCCTGCCGCGCCAGGCTGAGCGTGTCCTGCCCGGCGTTGCACTGCAGGTGCAGCAACGCTTTGCCGGCCAGGTCGCCCAGCAGCGCCTGCTCCTCCGGGTACAGGGTGCTGCCGCCCGCGCGCAGGTAGGCGGCCTGGTCCCGCTTGTGACTGTTGTGGGCCGCGGTGGCCTCATTCCACGCCAGGCGGTTGGCTTCGTGCAGCTCTTTGCGTAACATTTCGCTTCCCCTGTCGCGCCGCGCGGCCCCCCGAGCGCGGCGCGCGGCGTCCCTCAGCCGCGTCGTCTGCGGAAGTCAAACATCGAGCGCAGGCTGCCGAAGACCCCGCCTGTGCCTTCCTGTTCATCATCCGGCCCGGCCGCACGCTCGGGATGTTGGCTCATCATGGCCAGCATCAGCCGGGTCTGCTCGAAGGCAATCCTCTCGAGGGTGTCGACGACCGTGCCGTCACGCAGCACGCTGATCCGGTCGCCGACGTCCATCGCCTCGGGGACGCTATGTGTCAGGTAGAGCATGGCCAGGCCCTGCCCCGCCAGCGCGCGCAAGATGCGGATCAACTGGCTCATCTCGCCGGCGCCGGGCACGGAGGTGGCCGGTTCGTCGAGCACCATCAGGCGCGGGTGGGTGCTGAGCGCGCGCGCCAGCATCACGACGCGCTTCTGCGCCTCGCTGAGCTGCGAAACCCGGCTTTCCAGCGACAGGCTGACCCCCAGGCGCTGCAGGGTCTCGTTGGCCTGTTGCCGGGCAGCCGGCATGTTGGTCAGGAACGACCGGCCGGAGGGTATGTGGCCGATCAGGATGTTCTCGACCACGCTCAGGGCCGGGAAAACGCTCAGCCGGCGCGGCAGAACGGCAATGCCTTGTGAGAGGATATCGCGCGGCGTGAGCGGAACAAGCGGCCGGGCGTCGAGGAGAATCTCACCTGTGTAGGCGCCGCCGGGACGCAGCCCGCCCAGCAGCTTAAGCAGCGTGGTCTTGCCGGCGCCGTTCTCGCCCAGCAGGGCATGGATCTCACCCGGGCGGACGGCGAGTGACAGGTCCGTCAGGGCAGGGGTCGCCCCATAGGCGACGCTGAGGTGGCAAATTTCGAGCAGGTTGGGCTGGTCCATTTTGCATCTCGACGGCCAGGGATGGTAGCCCGTATAGTATAAACCGCGCGCCGTGGGCGGGCAAACCCACCCATGAGACGCTCGCTATGCCCCTGGTTGAAATAGATCGCGCCATACTTGGGGCGTGGCGATCCTGCGCTATAATATGGAAGGGTCTGACCGACCTCGCCATCGAAAGGAGAATGTGGTGAACGAAAGCTCGATCAATTTCCTGAGGACCATGCTCGAGGCTCCCAGCCCGTCGGGCTTCGAGCAACCGGCGCAACGCGTCTGGCGCGAAAACGTGGGACCGCACGCCGATCGTGTGTACACGGATATGCACGGCAGCACATTCGGCGTCAAGAACGAGGGCGGGCAGCCGCGCATCATCCTGGCCGGTCACTGCGACGAGCTGGGCTTCATGGTGAACTACATCAACGACGAAGGCTACATCTTCTTCGGCACCATCGGCGGCTTCGACTTAAACATCATTCCCGGCCACCGCGTGCGCATCCACACGAAGAACGGCGTCGTGCCGGGCGTGACGGGCAAGAAGGCCATCCACGTGATGACCACGGAGGACAGCAAGAAGTCACAGGAGATCAAGGACCTTTGGATCGACATCGGCGTCAAGAACCGGCAAGAGGCCGCAGAACTGGTGCGGGTCGGCGACCCGGTGACCTATGTCGAGGCGTTCGAAATCCTGCGCGGTGACATTGCGGTCTCGCGCGCCTTCGACGACAAGGCCGGCAGCTTCGCCATCGGCGACGTACTGCGCCTGCTGGAGGGCAAGAGCTTCAGCGCGGCGGTCTTCGCCGTGTCGACGGTGCAGGAAGAGGTGGGCCTGCGCGGCGCGACCACCAGTGCCTACGGCGTCGACCCGAAGATCGGCATCGCCGTCGACGTGTGCCACGCCACCGACCATCCGGACATGGACCGGCGGCGGCTGGGCGACATCAAGCTGGGCGAGGGACCGGTGATCGCGCGCGGCGCGAACATCAACCCGGTGGTCGAGCGGATGCTGATCCAAACTGCCGAGGAAGAGGGCATCCCCTACCAGCTCGAAGCCGCCCCGCGCGGCACGGGCACCGACGCGAACGCCATCCAACTGACGCGTGCCGGCGTCGCGACCGCGCTGATCAGCATCCCCCTGCGCTACATGCACACCGCAGTCGAGACCATCGCGCTCGAGGACGTAGCCAACGTGTCGAAGTTGATCGCGGCCTTCATCCAGCGCGTGGGACCCGACACCGACTTTACGCCCTGATCTTTCGTGCGGCGAGCCGGGATTACGTAGGGGAGTATCGCGATCACGCACGCGGGAACTTTCAGCGCAAGGACACGCCGGCCCGGCCGAGGGCTTGCGTGTCCTTGCGCTTTTGCAGCCACAGCAGGCAATCCGCCCGGTTGCCACCTGCCCCGGACGGCGCGATAATACCGGGCCGCGAAGACAGGGGGTAACGAGCGGTATAATCTACGTATCGCGAAGGCGATCCAGTACCGGTCGAGACGGATGGAGTCAAGTCACATGACGATGTTGTTCTCTGACACACAACCGGAAGCCGAACATGTCCTTATCGAGCTGCTACGCTCTGCGCCTGTTGCCCGCAAACTGGCGATGTTAGGACAGATGAACGCTGCTGCACGCCAGTTGGCTCTGCAGGGCTTGCGCGCACGTCACCCCGGGGTGACTGAGGCGCAGTTGCAGCGCTACCTGGCGGACCTGTTGCTTGGACCGGACCTGGCTGCTCGCGCCTATGGGCCGCGACCTCCGGAGGCGCCCTGTGCTACCTGAACCGATCGCCGTGACCCTGCAAGTGATTGACGCCTTGGAGCAAATCGGTGCACGCTACGTCATCGGCGGGTCGCTCGCCAGCACGATCCACGGTGTGGTTCGCACCACGTTGGATACGGACATCGTTGCCGACCTAAGCACACAGCAAGCGCAGCCGTTTGCTAATATCCTGGCTGGAACGTTCTACCTTGACGTAGAATCCATCCACCATGCGATTCGCAACCACAGCAGTTTCAATGTGATCCACCTGGCGACCATGTTCAAGGTGGACATGTTTATTCCGAAAGACAGACTTTTTGACAGGCAGCAGTTGGCGCGGCGCCAGGCGTGGACCGCGGACCCTGATTCGGGCCGCATGTTCTACGTGACCAGCCCCGAAGACACCATTTTGGCCAAGTTGGAATGGTACCGCCTGGGCGATGAGATCTCCGACCGGCAGTGGCGCGACGCACTGGGGGTGCTGGCGGTCCAGGGAGAACGGTTGGACCGCGCCTACATGCGCCAGTCGGCCGCCACTCTCGGCGTGAGCGACCTGCTCGAGCGGGCGTTGGCTGAGATTGGGTGGGGATAGGCGGTGTGCGCGCGGTAGATCACACCGGGCTGGTGGGGGGTACATAGGGTGTGAGGAACGCATCCAAACCGCGCACATCCACATAGTGGGTGTATTCGATGCCGCAATTGCTTTCCACACAGGCGCCAGTGTGGCTATCTTTAGCGACCTCTAGTCTTGCGGTAGTTTCGTGATCCAGCGATCCAGCGGGGTAACTGTTCACTGTTACCCTTGACAGGCTGTGGCATGATTGTTACATGACGTTTGAGCAAGAGCAAGAATTCGAGCGCCTGCGAACGGAGAATGCAGAACTGCG
>Ga0209746_1001805_pt1 | contig 10078 bp, 7 predicted proteins | sample BarGraNGADG00211_3_FD_184496 | JGI IMG/M metagenome (GOLD analysis project Ga0209746, IMG submission 184496) | Arctic peat soil microbial communities from Barrow, Alaska - Barrow Graham LP Ref core NGADG0011-211 (SPAdes) (version 2) | ecosystem: Environmental > Terrestrial > Soil > Wetlands >...
CCGCGTACGGGTCCTCCTTGCGCAGGAAAGCCATCGCGTCGATACCGTCGGGCACGACCAACAGCCGGTTCGCGAGCTTGTTGTCCTTGAACGCCTCCCGGGTCATCAGCACATCTCCCGGGTCGTCCTCGACCAGCAGGACATCGATCGCCTTGACGTCATGCATCACGCATCCTCCTCACTGCCGCCGGAGGCAGCATCCACGCCGTCGACGGGCGGCACCGTTGCGACGTCTGCTGGGAGCGTCCACCGGACGGCGGCGCCCTCCGTGACTGCCGTGTCGATCCAGATGTCCCCACCGTGGTACTCGACGATCTTCTTGCACAAGGCCAGCCCGATCCCGGTGCCGTCATAGACCTCCTTGGCGTGCAGCCGCTGGAAGATCACGAACACCCGTTCGGCAAATTCCGGGTCGATGCCGATCCCGTTGTCCTGGCAGACCAGCTCCCAGAAGGCTCCGACCCGGCGAGCGTCGACCCGCACGACGGGCGCACGGTCGAGGCGGCGGAACTTCAGGGCGTTGCCGACCAGGTTCGCCAGAAGCTGGGCAAGGAGCAGCTTCTCCCCGCGCACCACTGGCAGGTCACCGACCTCGACCTCGGCCCCGGTCTCGTCGATCACCGGCTGCAGGTCGGCCAGCACCCGCCGCAGCGTTGCGTCCAGGTCGACATCGGTCACCTCCGAGCCGATCCGGCCGACCCGGGAGAAGCCCAGCAGGTCGTTGATCAGGCGCTGCATCCGCTTGGCGCCGTCGACGGCGAACCCGATGTACTGGTCCGCACGCTCGTCCAGCTGCCCGCCGTAGCGGCTGGCGAGCAGCTGGGTGAAGCTCGCCACCTTCCGCAACGGTTCCTGGAGGTCGTGCGAGGCGACGTAGGCGAACTGCTCCAGGTCGCGGTTGGACCGACGCAGCTCCTCCGTCTGCTCCTCGAGCACCAGGTGCGACGCCTCGATCTGGGCCCGGGCGTCCGACGCCTCGTCCAGCAGGACCACCAGCCGGGCACGCATGTGCTCGACGTCGCGCGCAAGGGCGCCCACCTCGCCAGGACCGGTCTCGTCCACGCTGTGGCGCACCTCACCGCCCGCAACGCGGCGTGCATCCGCGGCGAGCTCCATCAGCGGGTCGGTCACCCACCGGCGCACGAAGACCCACAGCAGGGCACCCAGCACGATCACGCTGAGTGCCAGCACCGCGAAAGCCCCGGTCATCACTTCGAGCCAGGTGCGCAGCTCGGCGACGGCGGACGCCCGCTCGGCCCGGAGCAGGTCCGTGTAGCGCTCGACGAGCGCCTCCGCCTGGGTGAACTGCTCCTGCCCAGCGGCGATCTCGGCATCGCTGACGGAGCCCGGACCCTCGGCCTCGACGGTGTCAAGGAGCGGCTGGGCGAACTCCGCGAACCACGTGGCGACCGCATCGACCGCCGCCTGGCGGGCGACGAGAGCGGGGTCGTCCTTGTCGAGCTCGGCGATCAGGAGTGTCTCGGCGCCGGACTCGTCGGCGTTCGCCGCGCTCTGTCCGGTGATCCGCTCCAGCGCCTCCAGCGAGACCGGGTTGCCGGTCACGGCGTACGCCCGCACCGACGCCTCCGCGTCCAGCAGGGCGATGTGGGTGGTGTCCGCCTCGGTGATCGCCGCGAAGTACACGTCGATGATCGCGTGCTGGCGGTCCCGCATGATCACCAGGGCAGTCGCCGCGAGCGCCCCGACCAGGCCCAGCAGGGCACCGCCGGTGACCAGGGCGACCCGAAGCCAGGCGCGAAGGGAGCCGGGCCGCACCGTTGGCCGACGACCCGCCGTCGCGGTGCTCTCGACGACCCCGCTCACGCTGCCCCCCCGACGAACGAACCGAGCACGACAAGAGCGGCGTCGTCGACGAGGTCGCCCCCGTGCAGCGCCCGGACCGCCTCCAGCACCCGGTCGACGAGCGCCGAGCGGGCGCCTGCCCTGCCGTCGCGTCGCACCTGGTCCTCCATGATCGCCCGCAGGCCCTCCTGACCCAGGCGATCCGGGCCGCCGGCCACCGTCGCCTCGATCAGCCCGTCGGTGAACAGCGCCACCCGCCAGCCGTCGGTCAACGCGACGCGCTCCGGCCGCCACGTGCCGGACACCGGGATGCCGAGGGCCCGCCCGCGGTTCGTCACCGGAAGGACGACGGTCGGCACACCGAGCAGGAAGGGTGCCGGGTGCCCGCACAGGTACAGGTCCATCGCCCGTCGGTCGCTCGCCACCTCGGCCATCACGAGCGTGGTGAACGTCTCCGACCGGTCCCGCTCGGCGACGAGCACGCGCTCCACCACCTCCAGCACCTTGTCCGCCGGGAGCCCTGCCAGGACGCCCGTCCGCCACGCGGTACGCATGGTCGCGCCAAGTGCTGCCTCGTCCGGCCCATGACCGGCGACGTCGCCCACCACGGCGGCGATCGAGCCGTCCTCGCGTGCCACCACGTCGTAGAAGTCCCCGCCCAGCAGCCCGTCCCGCCCCGAGCGGTAGCCGACCAGGACCTCCAGACGCTCCTTGCCGAGGAGCGGGCGGGGCAGCAGGGCGCGCTCGAGCCGGGTGGTCTCGTACTCGCGCAGCTCCGCCCGGTACAGCTCGCGTTCCTGACGCTCCGTCAGACGGCGCTGGATCGCGTACTGCACGGAACGGATCAGCAGCTCCGGGCCGACCTCGCCCTTGACCAGGTAGTCCTGCGCGCCCGCAGCGACCGCCTGCAGCCCCAGTCCTGTCCCGGCGAGGCCGGTGAGCACCACGACGGCAGGCACATGGGGCGCCCGGAGCAGGACTGCGAGCGCCTCGAGCCCGGTCACCCCAGGCAAGCCAAGGTCGAGCAGGACGCACGAGACGTCGAGCTGGGACCGCGCGTCGTCGAGGTTCTTCGCCCGGCGCAGCTCCACCGGAACCCCCGAGTCGGCGAACAGCTCGCTGACCAGCAGGGCGTCGCCGTCGTCGTCCTCGACGAGCAGCACCGAGATCGGTCTCGGATGGGTCTCGTGATAGGGCACGTGCCGCCTCTCGCCGTCGGTGGCTGATCCTATTGTCCGGCATCTCCGGGTGCTCGTCATGATCTTCGAGCGCAGCCCTCGACCTCCTCGGCGGGTCGGGCCCAGCGCCCGGCGAGCGCATCCGCGCGCTCGAAGCGCCCTCCGCTGCCCGCCGGATGGCGGATAATGGACGACCCGGCCGCGCGCGACGTCCGGACGGAAGGGACCCAGTGGCCAGGCAGGAGCAGCTCCGCGAGGAGCAGTCAGCCGTTGACCGCCGGTACGAGCGTCTGGACACCCTGCGCGCCCAGACGGCCGAGCGGCTCCGGCTGGTCCGCAGGAGCGGCCCCTCCGGGTCACCGCAGAACCGGTCCGAGCGGGATGCCTTCGCCACCCTGTACGAGGACCGCCTGGCCCAGCTGGACGCCGTCGAGCAACGCCTGACCTTCGGCAGGCTCGACCTGACCGACGGGACCACCCGGTACATCGGTCGCATCGGGCTCACCGAGCCGGACCACACGGTGCTGCTCACGGACTGGCGCGCCCCCGCGGCCCAGGCCTTCTACCGCGCGACGGCGGCCCAGTCGGAAGGCGTGGTCCGGCGTCGGCACCTGGTCAGCCGCGGTCGGCGGGTCACCGGCGTCGAGGACGAGGTGCTGGACCTGGACGCCGTCGGGTCGGGAGTGGCGCACCCGTCGACCCTGTCCGGGGAGGGCGCACTGCTCGCCGCCCTGGCTGCCGGCCGCACGGGCCGGATGGGCGACATCGTCGCGACGATCCAGGCCGAGCAGGACGCCGTCATCCGCTCCGCCCTCGCCGGCGCCCTCGTGGTCCAAGGCGGACCGGGCACCGGCAAGACGGCCGTCGCCCTGCACCGCGCCGCCTACCTGCTCTACGCCCACCGCCGGATCCTGGAGCGCTCCGGCGTCCTGCTCGTCGGTCCCAGCCGCACGTTCCTGCGCTACATCGACCAGGTGCTCCCCTCCCTCGGTGAGACCGGGGTGGTCACCGCGACCATCGCGGACCTGTACCCGGGTGTGGTGGCCGACGGCACCGAACCGGACGAGGTCGCCGAGATCAAGGGGCGGGCGATCTGGCCGCAGGTGTTCGCACGGGCCGTCCGGCTGCGCCAGCGTGCCCCGGAGGAGGTGCGGCAGGTCACCGTCGAGGGCCACGTCGTGCGCATCGAGCCGCAGGACGTCGCGGACGCGATCGCACGGGCGCGGCGGACCGGCCGACCGCACAACCTTGGCCGGGTGACGTTCGTCCGGGACATGCTCGCCCGTCTCGCGGCGCAGTACTCCGCGCAGCTCGCGTTCCCGCTGCCGCCGGACGAGCAGGCCGAGGTGGTCGAGGAGCTGCGCACCACCCGCGAGGTCCGGATCGCACTGAACCTCGCCTGGATGCCGCTCACACCGCAACGCCTCCTCGAGGGTCTGCTCACGCGGGCGGACCGGCTGCGAGCGGCAGCACCCGAGCTGTCCGCTGCTGAGCGAGCGGCGCTGCACCGGGGAGTCGGCGCGGCGTGGACGCCCGCCGACGTACCCCTGCTGGACGAGGCCGCCGAGCTGCTCGGCGAGGACGACCAGGCCGCCCGGGCGGAGGCCGCGCAGGAGACCCAGCGCCGGGCGGCCGACGTCGAGTACGCCCGGCAGGTGCTCACGACGTCCGGCACGGGCGGCCTGGTCAGCGCCGAGCTGTTGGCCGACCGGTTCGGCCACTCAGGGCCGGCGCTGACCACTGCCGAGCGGGCGGCGACCGACCGCACCTGGACGTACGGGCACATCGTGGTCGACGAGGCCCAGGAGCTGTCCGCGATGGCCTGGCGGATGCTCCTGCGCCGCTGCCCCACGCGGTCGATGACGATCGCCGGAGACGTCGCGCAGACCTCGACGGCGGCCGGCGCACGATCCTGGCAGCGGATGCTGGACCCGGTGCTCAAGGGATCGTGGCGGTTGTCGGAGCTGACGGTGAACTACCGGACGCCGGCCGCCGTCGCGGATGCCGCCCAACGGGTCGCCGTCGCGGCCGGACTGCCGGTCACCACACTGACGTCCGCGCGGGAGGTCCCCGGCTCCATCGCGGTCCGCCGGGTGAGCCGGCTGGCGGAGGCGGTGGTGGCGGAGGCCGAGGAAGCCCTCGCCACGCTGGCCGCCAACGACGCAGGCGGAGGCTTCGACGAGGGTGACGGAGCCATCGACGAGGGTGGCCGGGTGGCCGTCATCGCGGCCACCGAGCGGGTGGACGCGCTGCGGCACCTGCTCTCCCGCTCCGCGGTCGGGGACGCGCTGCGCCCGACCGGTTCGGGATCGATGCTGGATGCGCGCCTTGCGGTGATGTCGCCGCGGGCCAGCAAGGGCCTGGAGTTCGACGTCGTCGTGCTGGTGGAGCCGTCGGAGGTCGCGCGGGCCGCGGCCGGGGACCTCTACGTTGCGATGACCCGACCCACCCGCGCCCTGCGCGTGGTGGCCTCGGGCGCCTTGCCCGCGGGCCTGACCGAGTGACTCACCCCTCGCAGGCAACCTGACCGACCAGGGCGAGCCCCTGGAGGTCCCCAGGGCCCAGGTTCGTACGGTTCGAGCTCATCGGGTTCATCAGCTCGTCCGGGTCCGTCACGTGGTCCAGGCCGAGCACGTGCGCCAGCTCGTGCATCACGATGGCCCGCGCCTGCTGATGACCGTCCGGACGCGCGAGCATCACCAGGACGTCGGCGGTGTCGAGGACCACGCGACCGGCCGCCAGCCACGATCCCTGACCCGACGCACCGGGCACGGCCGCCGAGCCACCGAGCCCGGCCACCTCACCGGCGAGCTCGGGCATCTGCGCCTCGTCCGACCACGCGATCAGCACCGGCGCCCAGCCCTCGCCGTACCGCTCGGGCTGGATCAGCGTGCGCTCCACCGCCGGGGCCTCGTCCGTCGTGCCCGCGTACTCGAACACGAGTCCGCTGGCCGCCGACACCCCCGCCATCGCCTCGTCCAGCAGCGCCTGGCCGGACGGCGGCATGCCGTCCGGACGCACGACGAAACGGATCGGGCGGCACGGGTCGTAGCCGATCGGCGCGCCGTCGTCGTCGGTGTGCAGGAAGGCATGGGCGCCCTCGGTGGTGGCAGCCACTGCCGGCAGCAGGCGGCCATCGGATGCATCCGGACGCGGGACGGCGACCGGCTGCCCGTCCACCTCGACGTATGCGCGTGGGCGCAGCCAGGCGCCGACGTCCCCGTCGCTGCCGACGATGGCCACCCCGGCGAACGCCACGACGGCGACGACGGCCAGCAGTCCGACGAGCACACCGGGGCCGCGCCCGGAGCGCCGCCGGGCGTCAGGGTCGATCGGGCGGAGCACTCGCTCTGCACGGCGCTTTGCCCGCCAGTCACCACGGTCCACGCTGACCAGTGTCTCCCGTCGGAGCGCCCGGCGCCGCCCCGGGCATGGCGTCGGGCACCCAACCGCCCGGCGCCGGCCACCGTCCGCCAGCCGGTCGGGTTTCTCTCCGCGGCCCCGGCTGGGCCACCATAGGTCCGTGCTACGCGCCCTCTTGCTGGAGAACCTCCACCCCCTTGCCACCACGATCCTGCGCGCCGACGGCGCCGAGGTGCTGGCGCGATCCGGCGCCCTCGACGAGGACGAGCTGATCTCCGCCCTCGATGGCGTGCAGCTGCTGGGCATCCGATCCAAGACCCAGGTGTCCGAGCGGGTCCTGGCGCAGGCCACCGATCTCCGGGCGATCGGCGCCTTCTGCATCGGCACCAACCAGATCGACCTGCGGGCTGCGGCTCAGTGCGGCGTCGCGGTCTTCAACGCACCGTTCTCCAACACCCGCTCGGTGGTCGAGATCGCCCTGGCCGAGGTGATCGCCCTGATGCGACGGCTCACAGACCGCGACAAGGCCCTGCACGCCGGGATCTGGGACAAGTCCGCCGACGGCGCCCACGAGGTGCGCGGCCGGGTGCTGGGCATCGTCGGCTACGGCAACATCGGCACGCAGCTCTCGGTGCTCGCCGAGGCACTGGGCATGTCGGTGGTGTTCTACGACACCGCCGAGCGGCTCGCCCTTGGCAACGCCCGACGGCTCGCCAGCATGAACGAGCTCCTCGAGATGTCCGACGTCGTCACGCTGCACGTGGACGGCCGGCCGGGCAACGCCGGGCTGTTCGGCGCCGCTCAGTTCGCCCGGATGCGCCCCGGCGCGATGTTCCTCAATCTCTCGCGTGGCTTCGTTGTCGACTACGCCGCGCTGCGCGAGGCGGTCCTCGACGGTCACGTCGGCGGTGCCGCGGTCGACGTGTTCCCGAACGAGCCGAAGCGCCGCGGCGACCCGTTCGAGTCCGAACTGCGCGGGCTGCCCAACGTCATCCTCACCCCGCACATCGGTGGGTCGACCGAGGAGGCGCAGGAGTCGATCGGTCAGTTCGTTGCGAACAAGCTGCGCGACTACCTGGCGACCGGCTCGACGACGCTCAGCGTGAACCTGCCGAACCTCGCGCTGGACGCCCGGACGGGTGTGCACCGCCTGGCGCACCTGCACCAGAACACACCCGGCGTCCTGGCAGGGATCAACCGGACGCTCGCCGAGAACGGCGTCAACATCGAGGCGCAGCTGCTGTCCACCCGCGGTGAGCTCGGCTACGTTGTCACGGACATCGGCGCGGAACTGGCGCCTGAGGTGCTGGAGGTGCTGCAGACGATGCCGCAGACGATCCGGCTGCGGGTGCTGTCCTAGGTACCCGCACCGTCCTCAGCCCCGGCGCCCCGCTCGGCGCTCTGCCTGCTCAGCCGGTCTTGCGCCGGAATGTCCGGCGGCTCCCGGTGACCTCCGAGCCCTGGACGCCGCCGGGAGCCCGGCGGGCCTCCTCGGAACGGTGGGCAGCCTGCTGCTTGCGGTCAAGAGCCGCGCGGAAACGGGCCTTCGCATCCTCGGGCACCTCGGGTGCGGCATCCTTGACGTCCTCGGGCACCTCGGGTGCGACATCCTTCTCGGCACTCATGTCCATTCCCTCCGTCGCGGCCGCGACGTCGGCGGCGTTCGGTCAACAGTCTGCGCCCCGTCACGGCCACCGGCCAACACATCCCGCGTAGCGCGGCCACCCACCGATGCGGGCGAAATCGCACCCGGAGTGCCATCGAGGGCCGGGCTACGGGCGAGTAACTTACGCTCACGTAGGTTATCTTTGGAGCGTGAACCGCCCGTGGCTCGACTCCTACGCTCCTGGTGTCCCCGCCGATGTGGATGTGCCGCCCGAGCCGGTCACCGCAGCGCTGGATCGTGCTGCAGCCGAGCATCCGGCGCGCGTCGCGCTGGACTTCATGGGAGCGGTCACGACGTACGGCTCGCTCGCCCGACAGGTCGCCCGGGCCGCCGAGGCGCTGCGCGAGGTTGGCGTGCGACCTGGGGACCGGGTCGGGATCGTGCTGCCCAACTGCTCCAGCCACGTGGTGGCGTTCTATGCGGTGCTCCGCCTCGGCGCCATCGTCGTCGAGCACAACCCGACCTACACCGCCGAGGAGCTCGCGCACCAGCTGTCGGACAGCGGCGCGACCACTGTCATCGTCTGGGAGAAGGCGACGGCCGCCGTGCTGAGCATCCGCGACCGCACCGCCCTGCGGACCGTGATCGTCGTTGACATGAGTCGTGACCTGCCCACCATCAAGCGCGCCGCCCTCCATCTGCCGGTGCGCGCGGCCCGACGCGTGCGGGCATCCATGCGCAGCCGGGTCCGCCGGGATTCCGGCGTCCTGCGCTGGGCGAAGCTGGTCCAGGCGCCGCGGCCGCTGCCCGCCGACCACCCCGGCCCGTCCTCGGACGACATCGCCGTGCTGCAGTACACCGGTGGCACCACCGGCACACCCAAGGGTGCGGTCCTGCGTCACCGGCACCTGGTGAGCGATGCGGTAGAGAGCGCCGCATGGACCCAGCACCGGGATGCCGAGGAGACCGTCATCGCGGCCCTGCCCTTCTTCCACGCGTTCGGGTTGACCCTGTTCCTGACCTACTCGATCCGGCTCGCGGCGACCATCGTGATCTTCCCGCGGTTCGACGTCGAACAGGTCCTCGAAGCCCAGCGTCGTCGACCGGCAACCTTCTTCCCTGGTGTTCCACCGATGTTCGAGCGGCTGGCCGCGGCCGCGCGCGAGCGCGGCGTCGACCTGACCAGCATCAAGCAGTCCATCTCAGGCGCGATGAGCCTGCCGATCGAGACCGCACGTGCGTGGGAGGAAACCACGGGTGGCCTGCTCGTGGAGGGTTACGGCCTCACCGAGACCTCCCCGATCGTGCTGGGCAACCCGATGACGGCGGCCCGGCGGCCCGGTCTTCTCGGGATCCCCTTCCCCTCGACCTACATGCTGGTCGTCGACCCCGAAGACCCGACGGTGGAGGTCCCGGTCGGCGAGCGGGGCGAGCTGTTGGTCAGCGGGCCGCAGGTCTTCGACGGGTACTGGGAACGGCCTGAGGAGACCAGCCAGGTGCTGATCGAGCTCCAGGGGCGGACCTGGCTGCGCACCGGCGACATCGTGGTGGTCGAGGACGGCGGATTCGCACGCCTGGTCGACCGCATCAAGGAGGTCATCATCACGGGTGGCTTCAACGTCTACCCGTCCCAGGTGGAGGAGCAGCTCCGCGGCATGCCGGGGATCAAGGACGTCGCGGTGGTCGGCGTGCCGGGCGGGGACCTCGGCGAGAAGGTGGTCGCGGCGATCGTGCTGGCCGAGGGCGTGACGAAGATCGAGCTCTCCGCTGTGCGTGCGTGGAGCGAGCAGCGGCTGGCGCGCTACGCCTTCCCGCGCGACCTGGTGGTCCTGACCGAGCTGCCCCGGTCCCAGATCGGCAAGGTGCTGCGCCGCGTGGTGCGCGAGGACATCCTCAGCCGGGGCTGACCACCGCTGTTGCGCCCGTCTCCATGGCGTCGTCGGCGGCACGCTTCATCCGCAGCGCCGTGATGGCCACCTCGAAGTCGTCGAGGGACTCGAAGGCCTGGTAGACGCTGGCGAACCGCAGGTACGCCACCTCGTCGAGGTCGCGGAGCGGGCCAAGGATCGCCAGACCGATCTCGTGCGCATCCAGCTCGGCGCTGCCGGTGCTGCGCAGTGCCTCCTCC